>Ga0070737_10000998_pt1 | contig 46327 bp, 37 predicted proteins | sample Coa_R1_10_FD_66438 | JGI IMG/M metagenome (GOLD analysis project Ga0070737, IMG submission 66438) | Surface soil microbial communities from Centralia Pennsylvania, which are recovering from an underground coalmine fire - Coalmine... | ecosystem: Environmental > Terrestrial > Soil > Unclassified... | reverse complement strand
CTTTTTCAAAATGAAGGAGTCCTGCCGCAAGATACCCGCTTCCGGCATAGTCCTCACCCAACCATTGCTCCACGTAACTTGAATGGGGATTAGACTTCTCAAGCTGGTCAATCACGTGACGGCCCAACGCTTCATAAGCGTGTCCGAGGAGATAGAGCATGTCCACATTGCGCGGGTAACGACGGAGACCCTGCCTGAGGGTCTCGACTTCAGCTTCGCGATCGCCTTTCATCCTTTGAGCCGTAGCGAGCCATGAATAGGCGTCTTCAAGATCGGGCTTCTGGCGGAGAGCCTCTTTGAGGTGAGAAATTGCAGGGTCTGCCTGCCCCTGCAGGCATTCATCAATGCCCAGGAAGAGTTGAGCGCCTGTGAGTTGTGGGTTCAGCCGTACGGCCTTGCCAAACAGTGATGCTGCCTCCTGCCAGCGTCTTTCGTCCTGTTTGAGGAGACCCAGGTTTAAGTATGCGGGCGCAAAGTTCGGAGCGCGGGCAATGACGATCCGGTATTCCTTTTCGGCAAGGGCCAGATCCTTATGCCGCTGAGCATTTTCCGCGGCGGTGAAATGAGCTAGAACGTCTGGCGACAATGTGGCTGATAAAGACGTCAGGTTTGTGACTGAAGATAAGCAGGTGATTGCCAATAAGGCTGCTGACAAAAAGCAGGCGGAGGCAACGGTTCGGTATGAAAAAGGGCGTTGGGTGCAAGTCATCGTAAGCGGCTTGCTGAGCAAGCCGTCAAAAGAAATCATCGCACATTCTGATTGCCCATATCATCATCCTTCGCCTGGATAAGATTTAAGATTCGGGATTTCAGCCTAGAGCGCTTTCTGCCACGTCTTGTGGCTCACCACGCGATCCGTATTTCCCGATCAAGCCCCAACATTGGGTAGTTTCTCAGTACGGCATAAAAGACGCCAGACCTTGGCAGGCGTCCGGCATCGTGATAATGCCAAAATTCGAGTTTCCACACAGGCTCTTGAAGCCCCTCTTTCCCTCGATTACAATTCAAGAGAGGAGAGAATAGACTCAGCTTTGGATCTCCATACCTTTCACGAGCGCCTGCGCGCTTCTTATGGTTCGCCTGATGATTCTTCCCAGCCTGTCACGCCCTTCGCGGAGCGATCTCGTGGGATCGTGGTTGCTGCTTGCGGCCATTTTGATCCTCCTGCTGATTCTCGCGCTCGAACGACTGCCGGGGAGGTTGCAAACGCCCTCGACAGCTATCCACTCGTCGTCATCGTCGGTCCAACCGCCTCCGGAAAATCAGCGCTAGCTATCCGGTTTGCGGAATGCCTCGACGGAGAGATTGTCAACTACGATTCCATTCAGGTCTATCGGGGTCTGGATATTGGGTCTGGCAAAGTCACCGAAGAAGAGCGACAGCGGATTCCCCACCACCTTCTCGATATCCTTGAACCGAACCAATTGATGACCGCGGGACGCTATCGCCATTTTGCCCTGGAAGTTCTGACAGGGATCAGGAAGCGAGGGAAACTGCCGATTCTTGTGGGCGGCACAGGACTTTACCTCCGGGCGCTCCTCGAAGGTCTCTTTGAAGGTCCCGCGTGTTCTGAAGATCTGCGCGCCAGGTTGAGGGCTATTCGAGATCGCCGGGGTCGAATCTTTTTGCATCGACTGCTTGCGCGGCGGGACCCTGCAGCCGCCCAGCGCATTCATCCTCACGATGCGAATAAGGTCATTCGGGCGCTGGAGGTGTGTTTTGCCACGGGAGATCCGATCACCGCATGGCATGATCGCGGCCGAAAGGCCCTGGCGGGCTTTCACCCCTTCAAGCTGGGTCTTCTTCCTGACCGCGCCGAGTTATATCGGCGCATCGATCGGCGGGTAGAATCCATGTTTGCCGCAGGCCTGATTGAGGAAACCCGCGCAGCTCTTGTCCGCCAGGGAAACTTGCCGTCGGGCTGTTCAGATCCGCTGGACGCGCTCGGCTACCGCCAGGCGCGCGCGGTTTTGCGGGGGGAGATGAGCCTTTCCGACGCTATCTGCGCCGCGCAAGCCGCGACGCGTCATTATGCCAAACGTCAAATCACCTGGTTCCGACGCGAGCCGGATGTCGCCTGGCTAGCCGGTTTTGGAGACGATTCTGAGATTCAGCTTCAGGCGTTCGACTGGCTGTTTCGGAAGTTGCCTCAAGCATCGCAGGCAACCCGCCCTCCGGGTTGGCGCAACAATTTTGCAAAGGGGCTCAACCATGAATACTCCGGGAAATGATCGCAAGGAACTTGCCGAAAAGGGTCTGCAGAATATTCAGGAAAGCTTTCTGAATGGCGTGCGAAAGGAGAAATCTTCAGTCACCATTTATCTGATGAGCGGAGTCAAGCTGACCGGGCGCATTCGCAGCTTTGATAAATTCTCGCTGATTCTCGAGAACAATCACCAGGAGCAATTGATCTTCAAACACGCGATCTCCACCGTCATCGTCAATCGCTCGCCGGCAGCCCCGGCTCCGGCAACAAATGCCACCACGGAGGGTAAAGATTCTTAAGTCGAAAGCGATGGAGAAGGTTTATCTGGTGGGTTGGGTTTCAGCACGCCGAACTGCTCTCCCAGGCGGCCAGAATCAGCTATCGGTGGGAACAGAGGCCCTTGAAGAGCTTGCGGAACTCGCCAGGAGCGCGGGCGCGCAAGTGCTCGGCTCGGCATTGCAACGCGCTCCCGAGCCGTATCCCGCCACGCTGATAGGCCGGGGAAAATTGGAACAGGTTCGCGCCGAAGCGCGCGCGTTGGGAGCGGAGTGCGTGATTTTTGCTCACGACCTCACGCCCACTCAATTGCGGAACCTCGAAGCTGCGCTCGACCTGAAGGTGATCGATCGCACGCAGTTAATTCTGGATATCTTCGCGCGGCGCGCTCGCACGCGCGAAGGCAAGCTCCAGGTGGAACTGGCGCAATTGAAATATTTGCTGCCTCGCCTGATGGGGCGCGGCACGTTGTTGTCACGCCTGGGCGGAGGCATTGGGACACGCGGGCCTGGCGAACAGCAATTGGAATTTGACCGGCGACGCATCCGATCCCGAATTCAGAAGCTCACGCAGGCCCTTGAGCGCGTCCGATCTCAGCGCGCGCTTCACCGCGAGCATCGCCGCGAGAGCCAATTTCTGAATGTGGCCCTGGTAGGCTATACAAATGCCGGGAAATCCACATTGTTTAACGCCCTGACCGGCTCTCATGCGCTGACCTCTCCGCGCCTTTTCGCAACGCTTGATCCCACCGTGCGCGCTCTTCACCTCGAATCTCGCCGGCGGGCGTTGCTCTCGGATACGGTAGGCTTTATTCGCCACTTGCCCGCGCACCTCGTCGAATCTTTCCGGGCTACTCTCGAGGAGTTGGATTCCGCCGATCTCCTGCTCCACGTCACCGACGCCTCCGATCCCGATCACGAGCAGCACGACCGCGCTGTCGAAGAGTTGCTGGAAGAGATGGGGCTGGCTTCAACGCCGCGTCTTCATGTGTGGAATAAAATTGACTTCCTCCCCGAATCGGCGCTCAGTCGCCTTTCATCCGGTCTTTGGGATGTTGCCGTCTCGGCCCAGACAGGTTCAGGCGTTCCCCAACTCCTTCGCCGCATCGATGAGACGCTCAATACAGACCCCATAGTTGAAGTGGATTTTGAACTGTCCTCGACCGACAGTAAGAGCCTGGCTCTTCTGCGCCAACGCGGCACGGTTCTTTCCGAGCAGTATATTGATCATCGGATTCTGGTTCGCGTCCGGCTCCCCGAATCGCTGCGAGTGAGCTTGACTTCTGGCCGCCTTGCCGCCACGGCAAGCTCCTTGAAATAGTTTTCACCTGATATTTTGCGGGTGTGAAGGCTGTGGAAAAAAATGTGGAAAACTCAGCCTCTTTCTTTAAAGCGTCGCTTGAGGCTCATTTTAAATTTGATAAATTAACCAGATATGAAATGATCTTAGTGCCTGATTTTCAGTAACTTAAAACCGCTGAAAGGCCTTTTGGCTGGGTGCTCGTTACTTGGTTCAATGTTAAATGAACGTAAAACACACCCTAAGTTTTGCACAATTGCAGGGCAGGACGCACAAAGAAATCTAGCCTCTCAGCCTCGTTTTCGCCGCGTCAAATCTGAAGAATTCCGGCGGTTGCTAGCATCCTAGCCTCGCCGCTGGAAGCTTGCCCCCGGAAAAGAACCTCTTGAGTCCGACAGTTTACTTTCCGCGCAAAGGTCATCCCCTACTCTCCTTCTAATTGCGCATGGAATATATCATGCACGCTAGTCGCACACAGCACGGACCATCGAAGCGGCGCGCTACCTTACCGTGAACGGAGTAAATGTAAAGCAGAGGACGAAGATCGCCAGGGCAAGAATCGCAAGATATTTCCGGCGGCGATCCAAAGGCTCGGAATCGATCAGCGGCGCCGGATGACGCAGACCGAGAAACAGCATCAGGACAGCCCAGAAAATCCAACCGAGCCAGCAAAAAACGCCAAGCGGAAGAAGCGCCGCAAAAAATCCAAACGAAACGTATCGATGTTTGCGCCCGAACACTGCGTAAAGAATATGCCCGCCATCAAGCTGGCCGATAGGGAGTAAGTTGAGCGCGGTGGCAAAAAGTCCGACCCAAACGCCGCATCCCACTGGCGTGAGCGTCCAGTGCGCCACGTGAAGCCCGGGATGGAAAAGGTGAGCCAGGAACGATATAGCCAGCGGATGACCCAAGGTGATGGTTCCAGGAGTGACCGGAACCATGCGATTCCCAGCCTGCCACGCCGCAACGATCAGCGCTGGAATCGCCACGACAAACCCTGCGATGGGGCCCGAGATGCCGACATCAAAGAGTTCCTGACGGGTGACAAGGGGAGATTTGATGCGGATGAAAGCTCCCATGGTTCCGATCAACGTCGGAGCCGGAATGAACAGCGGGTAGGTTGCGTCAATCGCATAGCGGCGGCACGTGAAATAATGCCCGAGTTCGTGAGCCAGAAGGATGCCGACCAGGGTTAGGGAATAAGGCGCTCCCATCCAGAGTCGCGCCGGACGGCGGAGCAGATCGGTGAAAAAGGATGCAGAGATATCCAGATCAAAAATGGGCAAATGCCGCGCATAATTGTCGGCCAGATGGACGCCTACGACCAGGGTGGTGAGAATGGTGAGAAGGAACAACACCACGCAAAAGGGCAACGATTGAACAACCCGGCCCGCAAGACCTCGAAGGGAGGCCCGTCCCAAATTGCGAGCGTCAACAAGGGCCGGCCTCACAAGGAAGGGCCGGGGAGCGTCATCCACTTCAAACCCGTGATTCATAAAAAAACGCAAACTGAAAGAGTTGTAAGGCGCGAAGGGGCTGCGCAAAACAGAGGGAGGAATAAGATCATTACCAGGCGCGCCGCCCGCCGCAACAGAAGGAGAGATAAGGGTTACATCGACTGAAGTTCTTTCCCAGGCTTGAAGCGCACGGCCTTACCCGGTGGAATGCTCACTTCCTCACCGGTTCTGGGATTCCGGCCAATCCCGGTTTTGCGGGGCCGAACGTTAAACACGCCAAATCCGCGCAACTCGATGCGATCCCCCTTCGCCAAGGCTTTTTTCATCGACTCAAACACGGTTTCGACTGCGGTCTCAGCCTTGGTTTTGGTAATTCCCGTGCGCTCCACTACCTCATTTACAATGTCGTGTTTAATCACGCTAATCTCCTGAAAATCCAAGAGCTTTCATCGTAGAGAATGCTCCTCGGCATTGTCAAGGGTCTTTCGCCTGTACTATGATGCTCCGCTTGACCTTAGCGGGACTTTGCAGATTCTTGCCATCGGCGGCGGCTTCTTGTCCTGGGTTGCTGAAAGAACGCCCAAGGCAGTCCTGAGTGAAACATTCCGTATCCGCGTGATTTTACAAAGGTAAGGATGCTTCGCGGAGTTTATTTTCAGTGAAAATGCAGAGATTCTTCCGCTTCGCTACGCTCATTGTCAGAATAGCAGGCACAAAGCTCAGCATGACACGAAAGGTTTTTTCAGCAACTCTCTCAGCAAGCTGGAAATCGGGCGCTTGGGGAGCGCCGCTACATCTTCTGAAACGAGGCGTGTTCAATGTCAGTTAAAAGCGATCGCTGGATTAAACGTATGGTTCGTGAGCACGAGATGATCAATCCCTTCGCCGAAAGCCAGGTGCGGCAAGGAGTTATTTCGTATGGGCTTTCCTCCTACGGCTATGATCTGCGGGTGGCCGATGAGTTTAAAATCTTCACCAACGTCAACAGCACCATCGTGGACCCCAAACAGTTCGACGCCCGCTCCTTTGTGGAGTTTCGCGGCCCCATCTGCATTATTCCTCCGAATTCCTTTGCCTTGGCGCGCTCGGTGGAATATTTCAAAATACCGCGCAATATTCTGACGATCTGCGTCGGCAAATCCACCTATGCCCGCTGCGGAATCATTGTAAATGTCACGCCTCTGGAGCCGGAATGGGAAGGCCACGTGACCCTGGAAATTTCCAATACCACGCCGCTCCCCGCCCGCGTCTATTCCAATGAGGGACTTTGCCAGATTGTCTTCTTTGAGTCCGATGAAGTGTGCGAGGTTTCCTACAAGGATAAAAAGGGCAAGTACCAGTCGCAGCAGGGAATTGTCTTGCCGCGAATTTGAAGGGGCGCGAATCTTTTGTTTAAACCTGCAAAAAGGTTCTTCGCTAAAACCCTGAGAGACCGTGATATCAGGAATTGGCGTCGTGAGAAGTTCCGCCGCTTGCCATTCGATGAAAGACCGTCTTCTCACCTGTAACCTGGTTCCGCGTCTGGGTTTCTTGTTCTCCCTCTCGCTTGTTTTGCCTGGCGCAAGCCTCCCTGCATTTGCAATGCGCGGCAGCCTGGCGCGGGCCATCATTGTGCCCGCCTTGACTAGCGGCATCGCAGGCACAAAACCCAGCCTGACAACCGTAAACCCGAAACAGTCAGCGGTGCGGCATCCGAATCCTCCGGTCTCCGAACAGGATTCCGAAAAAATTGGCCGCGAAAGGGCCTCGAAGAACGAATACAAGACCGGGGCGTACACGCTGCCCCCGGCCCTCCGGAAAAAAGCCAGACGCTACTCGCGCATTCAGTACGCGATCTATTTCGGAGGAGTTGCGCTGGAGCTTGTCATCTATTTGGCGCTCTGGCTGAGCGGCTTTGGAACCTGGCTGCGCAATCTTGCAGCCCGAGTTTCCAATCATTTGTTCCTGCAATGCCTCATCTTCGTGCCCCTCTTCTGGGTTCTGGTCAGCATTCTTCAATTTACGCTGGATTTCTATTCCGGTTATGTGGTGGAACATCGGTTTGATCTCTCCACCCAGAGCTTTCCTTCGTGGCTCGCCGACTGGGGTAAGGCGCTGGGACTCACCATCCTGGTAGCAATCTTCGCGGTTTGGATTCTATACCGTGTTATCCGGCGCAGTCCGCGGCGCTGGTGGCTCATCTTCTGGCTTATCACTCTCCCGCTGGCGCTTTTTGTGATGTTTATCGAGCCCTGGGTTGTGGAGCCTCTTTTTTACAAATACACGCTGCTTGAGAGAACGCATCCGGCGCTTACGACGCGGATTGAAGAAATGGTCCATCGCGCGGGCATTGATATTCCAAAGTCGCGCATCTTCGAAATGAGCGCCAGCGCCAAGACGCGCACGCTGAACGCTTATGTCTCAGGCATTGGACGAAGCAAGCGTGTTGTCGTGTGGGATAACACGCTGCGCGAATTGAGCCCTGACGAAATTCTCTCGGTGCTGGCGCATGAAACAGGCCACTACGCGCTTCACCATGGCCTCAAAGAGTTTACGCTGGATGAACTTGTTGCGTTGGGATGGTTTTTGGTGGGATTTCTGGCCGCGGCCGCCGCCGTTAGGCGATGGGGACCCAAGACAGGAATGGAAAACCTCGGAGATCTTGCCGGCTTTCCTCTTTTGATGCTGATTTTAACCGCGATCCTCTTTCTGGCATCGCCCATTTATTGCGGCATTTCGCGCTATTACGAACATCAGGCGGATCAATATGGTCTGGAGCTCACCTATGGAATCCTCCCGGACCCGAACGAGAGCGCTGTGCGATCTTTCGAGATTCTTGGTAAAAAGGACTTGACCGATCCGGCTCCAAATCCCTTCATCAAATTCTGGCTATTCATCCATCCTCCGCTCGCCGAGCGAATCCGCTTCGCCGAGCATTACAAACCCTGGGCCGAAGGCAAGCCGATGCAACTGCTGCATAGACCGAAACAGTAGCGCGTGGTTTGCTGATGGCCTTGTGGTTTTTTGGCGTCATCAGAACAAAGAACTGAAAAAGCTGCGGTGGTTAAAAAATGAATAGCACGCTACAAGACAGTCCCGGGTCCTCAGCCGCCTGAGCGGGAATCCCTTTGCAGATCAAAACCCCAGAGTCTCATCCGCCGAGGGACCGTAAGTGGCGGGAACCGGCACATTATTCAACCGCAGGTAGACGCCAAGCTGGGCGCGATGATGCACGAGATGATTTAAGAACATTCCCCGGTACGCCAGAAACCGCGAGCCGGTGAAAATCGGTTTGCCTTGAAAGCTCAGTTTCCAGGTTTGCTTCCAGGCGTCATCCGGCGTGTTCTGGAGAGTAACGCGCATCTTGGCGCTCGCTTCGTCAAAAGCTTTTAGGAGTTGAGTCGCCGATTCAAAAGGCAAAGGCGTGAAGCTTGAGTTAGAAAAATCCAGCTCGGGAGAGGTCAGCACGATATGGCCAAAGCTGACAAGCTGTACAACATGCGGCGCGAGCTTGCTCAGTGGCATCGATTTGGGATGCGGGGCAAAGTCCCTCTTATCCGCCGGAACACGTTCCAATGTAGGGCGCGTCTTTTTCATTTCCTCATCAAATTCGAGTAGTAAAAATTCGCTGATCGGCATGGATCTTTTCCTTTCGGTTTTAAATGTATCGCTATTGAGGCGCTGATTGATGAACGCGGAGCTGCAATTCTCTGGCTCCCAACCCGTCGAATGATATTTTAACCTGAACCAAGCCGCGCGAGGTTTTTTAACTCCGCGGTTCTCAATCCATCCTTAACTGAGACGGAATAGTCAATAAAGCCAGTCCAGCACGAGCGTTTCAAAAGCTTTTACCCGTTGAAAGATATGATCGTTCGCTTTGCGCCGATGGATCATCTGCTTTTTGCGGGAGTCCTGATGACGCTTGCCAGCCATCCGACCACGACTGTGGTAACGGCGCCGATGGCCACATACCATGTCCATGCGACGTTAGTGAACACCACGACCCACAGCAGAACAGCTAATCCCACCAGGGCGCCTGTCAGCGTGCCTTTCCAATGAGCCTTCTTTGAGAGCACTGCCAACAGAAAGATGCCCAGCATGCTGCCGTAGGGAAATGACGCGATGGTGAGGGCCAGCACTAGAACACTTTCCCGAAGCAAATGAGCGGCGAGCGCGAAAACAATGAGCACAGCGCCCCAAAAAATCGTGATGGCGCGCGAAACGCGCATATAGTGCTTCTCATCACGCCCGGGCTGTATCCAGGGACGATAGAAGTCCATCACGGAACTGGAGGAAAGCGAATTGAGAGCCGCGCTCAGGTTGGCCATTCCGGCGGCAACAATGGCGGCAATCAAGAGTCCCGATAGCCCCGTCGGAAGCGAATGCACCACAAAAAAGGGATACACCTGGTCCGGCCTTGCAAATGGCCTGACGGGCGGATAGGCGTGATAATAAACGAAAAGGACAACACCAATGACCAGGAACAGCGCAAACTGGAATAGGATCACCAAGCCGCTCGAAAGCAGCGCGGCTTGGCTTTGCCGCTTGGTGCGGGCCGCCAGCAGCCGCTGGACGATCAGTTGGTCCGTCCCGTGACTGGCGCTGGTGAGAAACGTGCCGCCGATCAGTCCGGAAAGGAAGAGGTAGGGCTCGTGAAAGTTGAAGCGGAAATCAAAGACCTGAAGCTTGCCGCCGTAGGCTTGCGCCAGGTGGCTTACTGTTGCCCAGCCACCCGGCACCCAATGTAATGCCAGGATTAGAGCCACTACGCTGCCGCTGAGATAAATGGTCAACTGGGTGACATCCGTCCAGATGACGGCGGTGAAGCCGCCCTCAAAGGTATATACCAGCGTCAGAACCGTAATGATGACGACCGCGGGCAGAATGCCGGTCTTGAAAATAATTTCAAAGACAATCGCAATGGCAAAGACGCGCACCCCTTCGGCAAGCGCCCGGGTGGAGAGAAACAAACCGGCGGTAAAAACCTTGAGCGCGCGCCCAAAGCGGCGCTCGATGAACTGATAAGCCGTGAAGATTTCTCCGGCAAAATATTTGGGAATCAAGACAAAACTCACCACCACTCGCGCCACAAGATAGCCAAAAATCAGTTGCAGGAAGTTCATGTTGGAGGCATAGGCGATGCCCGGCGTGCTGATGATGGTCAGGATGCTGGTTTCGGCGGAGACAATCGAAAGCGTGATCGCCCACCAGGGAAGCTCGCGGCCTCCCAGGAAATAATCCCGCAAGTTATGCTGGCGCTTGCGGAAATGGGCGCCGAAAATCGTGATGCCGATGAGATAGGCAACGATGATGGTGAGATCGATGGGACCGAACGCCACGCAAACTCCTTGACGCCTCTGTCTTTGAAGCGCTAAAAAGTAAGAACCCTAGAGGAATAGCAAAAGCCTGGGGCGATTTGCAAAGCGAATCGTATAGCCCGCAAAGAAACGAACGCGGAGAGTAAAGAGATTCCATGTTAATGTAATAGCAGGGAGGCGACTGCTGGTTCGCCTCCGCCCGCTGCCGCCAGCCGAGGAGGTGGCATGTAGGGGCGCTTATTCGACCTCCCACATAAGCCCTCGTTCGCATCTAACACAGTGGAGGGTTGGATCCATCGCGCAGGGTTAAGATGTGCCAAAACATGAGATGGGATTCCAAAATGAGATTTTACTTGCAAAATTTTCGAACTCTTGGTATTCCAAATGGCTCGCAGGAATTGCCGACGGGGTATGTTTAGCAATTGGTTGATAAGGACCCGAGTTTTTATTGGGGAGCCATTGCCTATCCCTGCTGATTCGAAATAAACTGAAAATATCAAACAGAGGTAGCAGTTCCATGAAAAGGACAATCACCTTTTTAAGCGCTGGGTTGCTTGCCTGCTTCGTCTCGCTGACGCTTTGGGGGACGCCAGCAAATGATCCTGAGATATCGTTAGCGAAAGGCCCGCAGCAAGTATCTCAAGCGGCTCCGGCAGGGGTTCCAGCCGGTCAGGCGGCAGCCAATCAAGCGCCGCAATGGAAGAGCCGGGCAGAATATGACGCATTCCAGGAAATCCTGAAGGCTACCGATCCCCGTGGCAAGATTACGGCGGCGGATGCATTCTTACAGAAATATCCCACGTCGGATTTCAAAGCTCAGGCCGATATCCTCAAGCTCCAGTCTTACGTGCAGCTCAATCAAGTGAACCAGGCGATGAGCGCTGCGAAAGATGCGCTGAAGGATAACCCCAACAACGCCATCAAGATTACGGCTTTGCATTACCTGACTTACGTTTTCCCTTACATCTATAAGCCCAGCGCCTCGGATGCTTCCACCCAGCTTTCCGACGCTCAAAGTCAGGCTAAAGAAGGTTTGCAATTACTGCAGCAAGTGCAGAAGCCTGCCAATGTTTCTCAGGAAGCGTTTGAGAGCCAGATTAAGCAGTATCGAGCGGATTTTAACCGCGCATTGGGCTTTGCAGCGCTCCAACAGAAGGATTTCAACAGTGCTGTGACCTATCTCAAAGCAGCGGCCGAAGATAACCCAAAAGATCCTTACACTTTCTCGTTCCTTGGCCAGGCTTATCTTTATATCAAACCGGCGGATTATAACAGTTCACTCTGGTATTTGGCGCGGGCAGTCTCTCTGGCACAGCAACAGCACACGCCCAATTTATCAGCCCTTGAAAAGTTTTACGGGCAGGTCTATGTGAGCCGTCACGGCTCGGATGAAGGCGAAACAGATCTGGAGGCTAAAGCAGCTACCAGCGTGAACCCGCCCTCAGGCTTTAACGTGGCCCCTCCGCCCAAACACGCTAAAACGGGCAATCCGAACGTGGACGCATTCTATACGATTGAGGATGCCTTAGCCGTGGGTGGGAACCAGGCTCAGGAGGCCTGGGGAAGCCTCAAGGGCCAGCCCTTAGGCATTGTGGCATTTGTGGAAAGCGTTTCTCCGGGAAGTGATCCGGGAACTTATGAGGTGAAGGCGGATGTCCTTCCCGATAGTCGGGGAAAGGCGGGGGTCTATCAATTGGTTCTGGTTACAAACCAGGCCGATGCGAAATATCTTCAACTGGGAGACCCGATTCGATTTAAGGGAACGCTTTCTGCTTACACAAACGCTCCCAGCTTTGTCCTGACGGTCTCGAATGTGGAGATTGATCCACAGAGCTTACAGATGGCCGCAGAGCGCGCCAAAGCCAATGCCCAAAAGGCCACGCAGCAACGAACACATCACCGAAGATGAAGACTAAGACGGAATGCGCTTCAGGAAAGCTGGAACCTGTAATTCTTGCATTTTGGGGATGGATTTGCTAAGTTGAGACTGTAAGAGTTTGAGCCGAATAAAGGCTTTGTTATAAGGAGTTTAAGATGGCGACTTCACTGGATTTGACCCCTACTGCGGTCGGGAAGGTCAAGGAAATCCTGGCGCAGCAGGCGCCTCAGCCCCTTGGGTTGAGAGTCTCGGTTGTAGGGGGAGGGTGCTCAGGGTTCTCTTATCAGATGAACTTTGAAAACGAAACCAGCCCTATTGATAAGACCTTCGAGTTTGATGGCCTGAAGGTTTTTGTTGATCAGGCCTCTTTGATGTATCTCAAAGGCACTAAGATTGATTATGTGGAAAGCCTCGCAGGATCGGGATTCAAGTTTGAGAACCCCAATGTGAAATCGACCTGCGGTTGCGGCAGTTCCTTCACCGTATAATCTTTTTTAAAAGCTGTCTTGCAATGCCGACGTCACGCCTCAAAAGGCGGCGTCGGCTTTTCTTTTTTCAGAGGGGGCTATGCAGCACACGTATGCGAAACCTACGGCTGCACATCGCTTATGACGGCGCTGATTTCTGTGGCTGGCAATATCAGCCCCAGAAGCCGACTATTCAAGCTTGCCTGGAAGAAGCGCTGGCGAAGACTCTAGGTGGCGAGCGAGTTCGTCTGATTGGGTCGGGACGCACCGACGCCGGGGTGCATGCGTCAGGCCAGGTGGCGAATTTCCGAACGGAATGCCCTATTCCTTGCGAAAATCTTCGGAAGGCGCTCAATGATGCTCTCCTTCCGACGATTCGAATCCTCCAGGTTTCGGAGGCGCCGCTTGATTTCCATGCGCGGTATGACGCGCGGGCAAAAACCTATCGCTACCGAATTTTGCAAGCTCCAGTGTGCCCTCCGTTTCTCTCCCGGTTCGTCTATCATGAGCCTTGCCCGCTTAATCATCGCGGGATGGCGCAGGCCGCGAAACTGATCGAGGGGAAACGCGACTTTACTTCGTTTGCCGCCTCGGACGCGCGGTCTGATCGAAGCACGGGAAAAGACAAGCCGGCCAACAGGCAGAGCAAATCCAACATTCGCACGGTCTTTTCATCGTGTTTCTTCTGGAAACCGCAGACAAAGTTGCTTACCTATGAGGTTCGCGCTGATGGTTTCCTTCAGCATATGGTCCGAAACATTGTGGGAACCCTCCTCCTGATAGGTCGTGGCCGCTTAGCTCCTGAAGACATCCTGAATATCCTTATTGCTCGCGATCGGAGCCAAGCTGGGCCCACCGCGCCTGCCCAGGGATTATGGCTCATCAAAGTCGAATATTAATGTGGCTTCGCTTTGGCCTGCAAGCCGTAGCCGCTTACCGCCTCTACTTGCCGGCGAGCCCCGCCCCCGAAGATGGAGACGAGGACATAAATTCGACTTACTTCTCCCCTGCGGGGTAAGAATCTAAAAGGAACCTGACTCAAGCGCCAATTGCATGCCGTTTTCACAACGACTGAAAGCTGAAATTTTGCTGGTGGCGATCACGTTCATTTGGGGCGCGACTTTCGTCATCGTCAAACAAGCGCTCCATGATGCCTCGCCCCTTGTCTTTCTCGCTGCAAGGTTTGTACTGGCTGGGGCGCTCTTATTCTTCATTCTTGGAAAAGGAAAGATAGCCTCGAAGTCGCTGGGACCTGCATTTGTGCTGGGCGTCTTTCTGTTTCTTGGGTATTTTTTCCAAACCTGGGGGCAGGAATATACCACTCCCTCGAAGTGCGCTTTTATTACCGGATTCAGCGTTATTCTCGTACCCCTGATCGAGATGTTCAGGGGATCGTCTTTGAGCCGGGCCAGCCTCGCAGGAGCCTTTCTGGGGCTTGGCGGAATCTATTTGTTAGTCTTGCCTTCCAGCATCCATGCCGTGAATCGCGGCGATGTTCTGACGTTGTTAGGAGCCATCGGATTCGCCATTTACATCGTCTTGGTGGATGTTTACACCCACCGCCACTCTTTCACTCACCTTGCGCCCATGCAGATTCTAATTGTGGGAGGAATCGCGCTCGTGGGGCTGCCGCTAGATCCGGGAAGAATGCTGCATTGGACGGCGGGACTGATATTCGCTATTGCAGTGACCGCCGTTTTTGCCACCGGCTTTGCATTTGCAGTCCAGATTTGGGCGCAACAGTACGTGCCTGCCGCGCACACAGCACTTATCTTTGCCCTGGAACCTGTTTTTGCGGCTTTAACGTCTTATTCGGTTCTGGGTGAACGGCTGGGGCATCGCGTCTTGCTGGGGTCTGCGCTTATTCTGGCAGGTATGGTCGTCTCGGAGCGTTGGGGTTCCTCCCAAGCAGTCATAGATAAACACGGCTGAGTAACGCATTTGGTTTCGCCGAGTTCACTCCGCTCTTTATCTTCGATCTCCGAGAGTCGCGGGAAGGTCATTCTTTCTGGCAGCGGCTCTGCCAGATGGCTTTGCCGACAAAGAAGGGACCCATGCTCTGGATATAGTGGGAAGTTTGTTGTGTCTTGCGCATTTCCTGGACGCAAGCCGAAAGCGGATAAAGCTCACGGCCAAGGAGGCCGATGACGAAGTCATTATCGTTCTTATCTAACCCAAAGCAGGCCAGACGAACATCGTGGGCGTAGTCAGCCTCGCCGAAGGCATGCCCAATCCGGCCATGTTCGCTCAGAATGGAACCTTTTTCCTCGGAAGGCAATCCGGAAAAGGTTCCCAACCGCCGCAGGGGATACCAGATGGCCCACCGCCAGTCAGGGTTCAGTACAGTATGTCGCGGCTTTTCAAAGAGCCAATCCTCAAGATTCGGCTCATGCCCAACCGCATAAGTGCGACCGAACATTGTGAATTCAGGCTTCGGGGCGAGTGCGGAGAAAGGTGGCGCCAGTAAGAATTCGCGAACCGTCGTGACGAAAAAATCAGGGTTTCGGCTCCAGGTGAGGAGCCCCACTCCGCGCGGATCATTGAGATCGGTATAAAGAACACTTTCAAATGCGGCCGTTTTCAGTGAATCCACAAGATCCGCAACATGCGCGCAAGCGCCAAACGCCAGGAACTGCATAAACAGGCGCGCCTCAGAAGTGATGCGCTCTCCGTTTCGCATCGCCCCTTTTTCTCGCAAGTCAAGCTGTACAGCCATATTCCCCTTTCTGGATATGCCTGGCAAGCTCTTAAATTCGGTCAGCCAACCGCTGGGTTTCGCGGTAAGTGTGCACTACACGATGAAGGACGGTCAGGTTCGAGAAAACCACAATAACCCACAAAACCGGGGCCATACGATCAAAAAGCGCTCCGATAATCAGAAGCACAATCCGCTCCGGCCGCTCGAGAAATCCGACTTTACAGGAACGGATCACGTTCTCTGCGCGTGCGCGCGTATAGCTGGTCATAATGGCGCCGATCATGCAGATGGCGACGAGGACGACATACCAGAATCGGTTGGCGCGGCTATAGAACACCAGCAGCCCAACCAGCAGGAGCAGGTCGGAGTATCGGTCCAGGACGGAATCCAAAAATCCTCCGAAAGGCGTGACCCGATGGCTGATGCGGGCGACTGGCCCATCTGTTAGATCAAAGATAGCGGCGATGATGATGGTGACCCCCGCCCATCGGAAGTAACCCGCTGCGAAGAGGTAGGCAGCCGCCAGATTGATGAGAAGCCCGATGGAAGTGAGAAGGTTGGGATTCACGCCTCGGCGCACGAAGCCGCCGATGATGCGGTCAACCAGATATTTCCCGCCTTTACCGATCTGCGCTGTGATCATAAGAAGCCATTTTACTGCCGTCCCGCACTGGCGGATACCGGTGAGCTGACACAGCTTTCTTCATTATAAATGGGAACGATAACGCTGACCAATTTCGGGCCCTTATCCCCTTCATTCTCAGCCCCTCTCCAGCCTGAGTGGAGAGGTATGGTGCGAAGCGGCGGATAACTTTACCTCCGCCGCCCAGTCGGAGTTTTTGCCATGAATCTGGGCACTATTAATATGCATTCGCCGGCAGTCTTTGTGAAGCGTATGCCGCTTTGGCCCCAGCTTTTGTTATACTCGCTCCAGACCATTTTGGCGCCGTCAGGCACCTTTAGGAAGAAGGATTGACCATTGATTGTTCGTGGGAGCCTGTTGCGGGAACCGCGGAAAATCCTTGTGCGGGCAACCAATTGGATTGGAGATGCCGTCATTTCCCTGCCCGCTCTCGAAGCGTTGCGGGCGCGCTTTCCTAGTGCTGAAATCGTAGTCATGGCGAAGCCATGGGTCAGCAACGTTTATGATCATTATCCGGCTTTGGATCGGCAGATCATCTATGATCCACAAGGCGAGCATCGCGGCTCTGGGGGATTTAACGCGCTGATTCGGCAACTAAGAACAGAGCGTTTTGACGCGGCCATTTTGTTTCAGAATGCTTTCCATGCCGCATGGATGGCGTGGCGGGCCAACATTCCAAATCGAATCGGTTATGCGCGCGACGGACGCGCCTTTCTGCTGACGGAATCCATTGAGACACCCGCCCCGGCGGCGTATGGCCATCAGGCTTACTATTATCTGCACCTGCTGTTTCGCGCGGGGATTATTCCGCGGCCCGAGCCGCCTTGCCCTCTGGAAGAAATCCGCCTCACGGTTCAACCGGAGGAGAGAGCCTGGGCGGTGCGGCATCTGGAATCACTCGGGCTCGGCGGGCCGAGATTTCTGGTTGCGGTGGTTCCCGGCGCGTCCTACGGGCCGGCGAAGCGCTGGCCTCCCGATCGATTTGCAGAGTTGGCAGACCGGCTGATTGAGACCCTCCACGCCGACGCGCTTTTGTTCGGCTCGGTGGCGGAAAGACCTCTCGCCGAGGAAATCGCCCAGGAGATGGAGCATACCCCAACGCTCGTGGCCGGGGAAACGACGCTACGCCAATCCATGGCTTTATTTGAGCGCTGCCGGTTGGTGATGACAAATGATTCGGGGCCTATGCACGTTGCGGCAGCCATGGCTCTGCCCGTCATCGGAATTTTCGGCTCGACCAATCTGTACGCGACAGGCCCCTTCGGTCCTCACGCCCGGATGGTTCGGCACCCGGTTGAGTGCAGCCCTTGCGGTCTGCGCGTGTGTCCCATTGATTTTCGTTGTATGGAGGGTGTCACCGTCTCCACGGTTTATCGAGTGGCGTTGGAACTTGTCAAGCAGTTAGGCATAACTCACGATCATCCTGCACGTGGAAGGCCGTCACCATCGGATTGACGAGCACAACGCGGCCTCGTGATCACGACCAAAGAAACTGTCATTCTGAGCGAACGCAGCGAGCGAAGAAGGACAGGCCCAAAATGTTTGGTAAAAAACAAGAAATCATGACCTTGCAATTCAACGTATTAGAGCCGCAGCCCAAAAAGAAATCACAACTTTGCATGCAATGATCTATCTTCCCCGCAAAAACCCATGAAGATTTCCTCCCGAGATCGCCGTGATTTACTCTCGCTGATTCACCGCTTTCCTCGGCAAGTCATCAGCGTGCTTGGGGATCTCGTGGCGGATGAATTTCTTCATGGAGAGATCGCCCGGGTCTCCCGAGAGGCTCCCGTCCTGATTTTAAAGCAGCAGCGGAAAGACATTGTGCCAGGCGGAGCCGGCAACGCGGCTAATAACCTCGTCGACCTTGGCGCTCGCGTCCAAATCGTAGGCGCTGTCGGCGAGGATGAGTCCGGCGAAGCATTGCTTCGGTATTTTCAGAGCAAGGGCGTCTCGACGCGCTGGATTATGCGGCTCCAGAATTATGCCACGCCCACCAAATCGCGCGTGTTGGGAGGGTTGGGGCATGGCCACTCTCAGCAGATTGTTCGCATCGATCGTGAGCCGCAGGAAGCGCTGCCGCGAGATTTTCGACGCGAGCTTCGTCAGCGAACGGTCCCACTGTTGAAAGAATCTTCAGCGCTCCTGATCTCGGACTATGGGTATGGAGCCATCGACGCGCAAGAAGTGATGCAGCTTCAGAAGAACTTGCGCGGAATTCGTCTGCCTGTTACCGTAGATTCCAGGCATCGTATTCAGGATTACCGCCGCGTCACCGCCTTAACTCCCAATGAGCCGGAGATGGAAGCGGCCTTCGGACAAAGAATTGGCGACGAGATTGGTCTTCTCCACCAGTTGGCCTATCGCCTGCTACACACTGCTTCTCTCAGGGCCTTGCTGGTGACACGCGGGCGCGAGGGGATGGCGCTTTACGAGCCCCGACGCAAGCCTCAGATCCTGCCTATTTTTGGATCGGACCAGGTAGCGGATGTCACGGGCGCAGGCGACACCGTGATTGCGGCTTTTACCCTCGCCCTGGCAGCGGGAGCAAGCTTTTTACACGCTGCGATGCTTGCCAATTGCGCCGGAGGATTGGTGGTGATGAAGAGTGGAACAGCCACCGTATCCAGACAAGAACTGGAAGAAGCCATCCGGAACGCGTGAATCACAAGATCATCCCGCAATCAGAATTGCCTTCGCTGGGCGACCGCCTCAGGAAAAGCGGGCGGAAAATTGTCCTGGCTAATGGCTGCTTTGATCTACTGCACGTCGGCCATGTTCGATTCCTGCAGGATGCCAAACGGCAGGGGGATGTTCTGGTGGTCGGAATCAACAGCGATCGCGCCGTGAGAACTTTGAAGGGTTCTGGGAGGCCGTTAATGCCTGAAAACGCGAGAGCAGAGTTAATCGCGGCTCTCGAGTGCGTGGACTTTGTGACCATCTTTGATAGCCTCACGGCTGAGGAAATCTTGCGCAACCTGAGACCACACATCCAGTGTAAAGGGACCGACTACTCGGAAGCATCCGTGCCCGAAGGAAAAATCATCGAAGGCATGGGGGGCACGGTTCGCATTGTGGGAGACGTGAAAAGCCACTCGACACGCGAGATTCTGGTGGATATTCGAAAGCGCTTTAAACACCCGCCGGCGTAACCCCAAAGTTTCCACTCGTTATGTCCCAAAAGCCGCAGAAATTTCTGGTAATCCGCTTGAGTTCGATTGGGGATATTGTGCATGCGTTGCCGGCGGTTGCAGCGCTGGGGAATACGTTTCCGGAAGCAGAAATCACGTGGGCTGTTGAAACTCGGTATGCATGCCTGCTGCAGAACAACCCTTATCTTGCGCAGGTCATAACTCTCGACACGCTGGGGTGGCGACGGAATTTGGGTCGGATCGTAACCTTCAAGGAGATCATGCACACGGTGCAGGCTATTCGCCGTGAACCGTTTGATGCCGTGATTGATTTTCAGGGGCTCGTGAAAACAGGTTTTCTCGCGTGGATGTGCCGCTCTCCGCGCCGTGTCGGATTCGCAAAATATCAACATCGCGAGCCGGGATCTGGATTCTTTTACACGGATGAGGTGCCCGTCCCGATAGGACGACATGTGATTGAAGAAAATCTGGCTTTGGTGGAATGGCTTGGGGCGCGCGCCGATGCGTGGCAATTCCCCTTACCGCACCATCCGGAAGATGACCTCTACGTAGAATCTGCGCTCGAAAACCTCAAGATAAGAGATTTCATCCTCATTAATCCTGGCGGCGGATGGATTACCAAGCGCTGGCCGCCGGCGAATTATAGCGCTCTGCTCCAGAAACTCGATGCAGAATTGCCTTGGAGTACCGTGATGAGCGGCTCTCCGGCTGAAGAAAAGGAAATTCTCGAGATCATTCAACGCTCCGGCTCGGAGCGCGCCCACTATATTCCCACAACTTTGCGCCAGTTTCTGGCGCTGGGCCGGCGCGCCCGCCTGTTTGTTGGAGGCGATACAGGCCCTCTGCACATCGCTGCTGCTCTCGGCGTTCCAATCGTTGCGCTTCACGGCCCCACGGACCCCAGGCGCAATGGCCCATTCTCTCCCGCTGATATCGCGCTCTCCAATCGAGGACCCATCAATCACACGCGCAAGGCCCGAAACCCGAAGTTTCTTGACGGGATTTCAGTCGGCGAGGTGTTTGAGGCTATTGGCGAACGTCTGGCGAGGTCCTGTGGAACATAACTATGCAGCTTGGGCGGCGCGATGGCGCGTACCCCTGGGCTTTGCATTCGCCATTGCATACCTCGTGTTGAGTCAGCCTACGCCTGAGCTTCTAACCGTTGGCCTCATCATCGCCTTTCTGGGGCTGATTCTGCGTCTTCTCGCCGCAGGGTTTATCGATAAGAATGAACGCCTCACCAGGGCCGGACCTTTCCAATACACCAGAAACCCACTTTATTTGGGGAGCCTCGTGCTCGGCCTGGGTTTGATGATCGCGGGAGCTTCGTGGATTCTCGGAATAACTTTTGTCATCTTATTCGCTTTGATTTACACGCCGGTGATGCAGTCTGAAGAAGCCTTTCTGCGCCAGAAATTCGGCTTCGTTTATGAAGAATACGCTCGCAAGACGCCTCTGTTCATACCACTTCCCGGGCGGCGATATTGCGAGGCCGGCCAGTTCCGGTGGGAGCGTTATAAGAAGAATCGAGAATATGAAGCGGCATGCGGCTATCTTGCGATCCTTGTTTTCCTTGTCATTAAAATGATGTTAGGATAGCGCAGAGTCGGGAGTTTACCTTTTCGCGATATCAGGCGTCTAACATCTTATTGCTTTGTGATAAGGATGCTTTGAGCGTGTTATTTTGCAGAGCAACGAGGCGACAGACTTTTTCAGGAAACGGTTGAACAGCGAGGTTATGTCTTTTCGGGTCTTACAGAAATTGTGTGTCCTGGCGCTGGCTCTCTCCATGAGCGGAATGGCCCTTGCGACTTCTCCAGCATCGGAACCCTTGCCGTTCGCCCCGGGTGAAACACTGACTTATAACGTGACTTGGTCCGTCTTCCCCGCCGGACAAGTTGTGGCCTCGCTCAAGCAGCTTGGCAGCGGGTCTCATGACGATTATGAGCTCGACACCACCGCTCGCTCCTCAGGATTCGTCTCATTGCTCTTCAACATCGACAATGCTTATCATTCGGTTTTTGATCCTCGCACGCTCTGTTCGCGGGAAATTTCCAAAACCATCAATGAAGGCCGAAGGCATAAACAAACTCAAATTGTGTTTGATAGCGTCCGCAAAGTGGCGGTCTTGAATGAAAAAGATCTCAGCAAGCCCGATCATCCCGTCAAAAAGGCTGAGAATGCGATTCCAGCTTGTGTGGAGGATATCATTACGGCTTTCTATTACCTGCGCCGCGCCCCGATGCATATGGGAGAGCAGATCAGAATTCCCGTCAATGACGGGTCACAAACCCATGAGGTGCTGGTCGACGTTCAACAACGCGAGCGAGTTCAAACGCCCATGGGAACTCGCTACGCCTTCCGCGTGGAGCCTCGCGCCCTGGGCGACCTTTACAAGAAGAAAGGGCGAATGTTGATCTGGTTCAGCGACGATCAGGAGCGCCTTCCGTTGCGCATCAAGGCCATGATGCTGGTGGGCACTATCACCGGAAATCTGGTCTCCGTCAAACAACAGCCTCCGGAACAATCGACGCTGCGCCCCTGAATCTGCGAAAACGACCCAAGCAAGGGATATCAAACTCTCCAATCATCGTCTCTTGCGCTTATATATTAAGGTTCTTCCCCATGGTAGCGCTCGACCGCGAGTTCGGAACCTCGCAGGTTGATCGTGACCGAGCCATCCATTCCCACGCGGAAAAGCTCTGTGTCGGTCTCCCTGAAGGGTTGTGACGTTTCCGGGTTGAGCGCCTGTTCGGAACGGGTTTCTTCGCTCGTTGCCAGAGTGACACGCGGGCCCACCCTTGCGGCCAATGTGGAGAGCAAATTGGCAGCGAGAGAGCCGCGCGGCGCCTGCAGAATATCGCTTTGAATCGGCGCTTGGGATTTCAGAATTCTTTCGATTCCCTCGTCGCGCAGATCGCCTGCAAGCAGAATCGATCCTGCCGTCCCGGAAATACGAAGGGCAATTGAAGGAATCGAGTCGGCATCCGCACTGGAATCCTGTCCGCCTGGGGCCGCAAGAACGTCAAACGAAGTCTTCGAGAAGTGGATTCGCTGACCAGCCTCAAGCCGAAGCGCTTGCACCCCGCGCTGCTCCAATAGCTCATGGAGGCTTGCTTCCACTTGATGCGATGGAAGCGCTCCATACCAAAATTCTTTCACCCGAAAATTACGCAGAATGGCCGGCACGCCGCTCAGATAATCCGCCCCGGAATCCGTGAGAAGAAAAATATCAACGCCTTTAATTCCCCTCCACCATAAGTAAGGCGAAACGATGTTTTCGCCCGGATCCCAGCGCCGGGCGCGGAAGGGATCACCCCCGCCCAGCCGCTTTCGGCTTCCTCCGCAAGCGTCAACCATCATGGTCGTGCGATCGGGAAACGTCAGGAACAGCGCTTCTCCGCCCCCACAGTCGAGGTCCGCCACCTGAAGTATCCCTTTCGGAACACGTGGAGCAAAAGGATCGAGCGCGAGCAGCAAGCTAAAAGTGACGGCTGCCAAGGCCGCGGATGCACCGAAAAGCCGCCAATGAAAGGCGAGCGCGCAGGCAGTCACCACGATGGAAACGCCAAATCCCCATGCCACCCAAAAAGGTGGGTTGGGAACCCGGAAAGAAAGCCAATGAGGCAGTCCGGGAATCTGAGTCAGGCTGAAAAGCCATGACATGACTAAAGAAAGCAGTTTCGCGGGCAGCACCGCCAGCGCCGGAACTGCCGTATGGAATACGACCACAGGAACCGCAATGGCGAGAAGAAGAGTCATCACGGGAATCGCCAGCGCATTCAGCCCAATCCCTGCCAGCGTCACGCGATGGAAAATCTCGACCATCGGCAGCAATAAACCCATCTGCACAATCACAGAAAAAATCAGCAGATCAATGATCCAGATCACAACCCTCATCGGGACTGTCAAGACCATAAGAGGCAACCCAGGCCGCGCGCTCAGGAATGGAAGACCATGCATCATCCAATCTGCGGCAAGGCGAAGATCGAGACGGAACTGAGCGAGGCGAGGCTCAAGGGCGACATCGAATGAAGAGTCCTGGATGTGCCGCAACGCTCGGCGATAGGGTTCTGTCGTTCGCTCGAGAATAGGCGCGGCGAGTCCGGCGATCAACAACGCCGCGGCAAAGGAAAGCTGGAAACCTGAATCGAACAGCCACGCCGGCCGGTGGAAGAGCAGAATCAATGCGGCCAGCCCGATTGCATTGAGCGCGGGCTGCTCGCGATCAAGCAGCCGCGCCAGCAGATAGGCCACGATCATCAGGGTTGCGCGCAACGTCGGAGCACGCTGTTCAACCAGCGTGGCATAAAAGCCGAGAAATACAATCAAGAGGGCAGTCCTCCAGGGTTCGCGCAGGCGCAACAAGCGCAAGAGGCCGCCAACCAGCATGGCCAGCAATCCGACGTGCAAGCCCGCAACCACCAGCAGGTGATAGAGGCCGCTCTTGCGAAAGTCTTCAACCGTGTTTGAGTCAAGCGAGGAGCGATCGCCAAGCAGGATCGCCTTTAATACTGCTCCGTCGCGCCCTTCCAGAGACCAGGGTGGGTAGAGTTGATCGATGCTATCGAGCAGCTTCTGTCTGACGGCTTGAATCCATCTCCAGAAAGAAAGCGAGCGTGTAGTCGGCAGCTTCTCGATGAGATCTGGTTGTTCGACGGTCCCTTCCCATGTAATGTCCTGAATCGATTGAAGCCAGCGACGATAATTGAAGCCGCCAGGATTTTCATAGTTCTGCGGTCGACGCAAACGAGCCAGAGCCGATATCGCATCACCGTAATGGAGGCCCAGTGAGGCCGCAGGGAGAGAAGAATGCCAGCCATTCCAAACGCGCAGACGGATTTTTCCGGCTGCCTGGCGAGCAACATTGCCTTCCGAAATCGAGAGCACCTGAAGATCGAATTGAATCCCATACGGCATGAGCAGGGGATTGGTCACCAGCGTCCCCTCAACACAAACCGGCCGGCTCAGATCAAAGCCCCATTCACTCAGGTGAGCAATGTGGTCAGGTGGAAAACGATATCGAAACAGGCGGGCGGCAGACGCTCCTGCAAAAAGAAAACCTGTCAGGATGCATAAGGCAGCTCCACGACGCCAATTGCGCCATAACGCGAACAGGCCCGTGAGGGCGCAGGACAGACAGGCAAGAAGGTACAAGAACCAAGTGCCACCCTGCGCATGTGAGAATAGAATCCCGAGCGCAAAGCAGCAGGATAGCAGCAACAGGGGGCTTCTCATGGGATGACAGCCTCATCCGTCAGGCGCCGATGAAGGTTTGGGGAATGACTGAGAACAGACAGCTTCAGTTGCGAAAACCGGCGCCGATTCTCTCTCCATGCCTTCCCCTCAACCCAACAACATCCGACTTACCGATGCGCGCAACGGAGTTGTACAAAAGCTTCGATATGGTATGTCTGAGGGAAAAAGTCGAACATCTCAACGGAAGTCATAACATAACCCTGTTGAAGGAGAAAAGCGAGATCGCGAGCGAGTGTTGGAGGGTGGCAACTGATGTAGAAGATTCGCTGTGGCCGAAGCCTGGCCAGTGCTTTCAGCGAGGGATATCCGACGCCCGAGCGGGGCGGGTCCAATACAGCGAGGTCGGGTTGAGGCCTGGAAAAGCGCCGCAAAAAATCAAATACCGATCGGTGGACAACCTCGATTCGAGATGAACCGTAGGTTTGAGCGTTCGCCCTGAGGTCCGCCGCCGAGCCCGGATGCATCTCAACTCCAATCACTTTTCCGAAATGTTGGGCCAGCGGAAGCGTCAACAGCCCGACTCCGGCATAAAGATCGAGGGCAAGAGACCCGGCCTCACAGGCGTTCTGCTCTTTAGCGCCTGTCGCGGCTTTTGTGACCGCAACGGCAAGCTCAGGGAGAAGAAATCGCGAGGCTTGGAAAAAGGAACCTGGGCTGATTTGATAGTCAAAGGGTCCGACGCGATAAACAAGTATTGGCTGACCCAGAATCTTTGCCTCACCGTTGACCCTCTGAAAGGCCACCGTCTGCACCTGCGGCAATTCCCTGAAAATTTTATGGCCCATACTTTGGGCTTTGGCAGGAGGCGCTTGTCCGCATAGCCGCAGCATCACATGCTGATCACGATCATCAGTCATCATTTCAATTTCCTGGAACCCTGCAAGGTCGTCACAGTCCAGGAGTTGGCGTAAGCCGGCGAGAGTCTTATTCAGGCAGGGAGACAGGATGCGGCAGGAATCAATATCCACTAACCGGTGCGATTCAGGGGCGAAGAGCCCCACCCGCGCCTTTCCGGCAGGCAGCGTTTCCACTTTGAATTGCGCCTGATTGCGATAATTCCAGGGAAATGCCGTATGCGCAGGAATTTCAGCCGTCCATTCAATTCCTCCCAGACGGGAAAGAGTTTCCCGCAGGATGGCAATTTTCCAGGCGGTCTGCTTTTCTGTCAGGAAGTGCTGATACTGGCAACCTCCGCAATCCTCGAAGTAGGGGCAGGCGGCTTGAACACGCTCGGCGGCAGGCTTGACAATTCGCTTCACACGCGCATGGGTCATCCCTTTTGCCTGGCGCACCTGCTCAGCTTCCACAACTTCACCCGGAAGGGCTCGGGAGACCAGCACAGGCGATCCCTGGTGATATCCCAGGGCTGCGCCTCCAAAAACGAGTTTCTGCGGAATCAACTCAAAGCCCATCTCGATTGATGCCGAAACATGAAGTTGGCGCGCGTCGATCTGCCCCTGACAAAGGGATTCAAAAGCTCTGCGACGGCATCACCGCGGAGAAACCTGACTGCATTCCTCACAGGTAAAATAAACTCAGCCGAGGCAATTGATGATGCTCGAACAATTTCTTCTTAATAAATTGCCGCTCCAGCAATTCAATCTGGGCGGCATTCATCTTCCGCCGAAAAGGAGCCGTTCCGCGTTCTACTTCTTCGCGCATTCGCGTCAGAAGCTCCAGGGAACTGCCTCGCGTAAGGGAGGCTGTCAGTCGCTCCTCAATCACTGTCAATTGTCTTTCCAGGCCCTGAAGGTCCTTTAGAAGCGTCTCTCCAGTCTGATCTGCTATTGCCCGCAGGTCAGAAGCAGCCTGGTTGAAGTCTTTCTCCAGATCGAAATTCGACTTTTCCCGCGCCAGGTCCGCGGCATTTCTAAGCCGGGAAATTCCATCCTCCAGGTATTGAATAATTTGCTCTGCCGTGAAGGGGGGATTCGACCCGCCGGCGCAGCCATCGCCTGCCTCTACTTTTGCTGTTTTCATCTGCTCGGCAGCCGCCATCACTTCCTGCGTGCAGTAACCCAGCCCATTCACCTTCCTGAAACGATGGCGTTTTTGCGCGAATTTCTCAAACGCGCGTTCGATGCCGACGCAGACCGCCTCAAGCGGAATCCCGGCTTCTTTCCAGGATTCGATCAGCGCCCAGTCCAGCGTTGAAAGCAATGTCGGCGTGCCTCGCACTCGCTGGAAATGCTCTTCAATCTCGGTAAAATAATTATAGTAGTTTTCCAAGACTGGTCCCGCTCAAGCTGATGTCCCCATTGATCAGGCTTTGCGTCTCGCCCCCTTCAAGTGCCGTTCATGAATGATTCGCAAGCCCTCCAGAGTGAGCGACCCTTCGACGGGTGGCTTGTATTTCGACACCGGAGCAACCCAGGACGCCTGGCCGCCTGTGGCGATCACGCGCGTTCCTTTGCCCAGGATGGCGCAGAGGCGATCCAGAATGCCGTCCACCAGGCCGATCGCTCCATAGAAGAGGCCTGACTGCATGCTCCCCACGGTATTCGTGCCGATCACCGTCTCCGGCTGGCGAATCTCCACTCGCGGCAGGCGCGCCGCGCGTTGAAACAAGGCCTCGGCAGCAATTCCGATTCCGGGCGCAATCACGCCTCCCAGATATTCTCCGCGCGAGGAGACGGCGTCAAAAGTAATGGCGGTCCCAAAATCAACAATAATGCATGGCCCTCCGTATTTCTCAAAAGCCGCCACGCTATTCGCAATCCGGTCGGCGCCGACTTCCTGCGGATTGTCGTAATGAATGGGCATTCCTGTCCGCGTTCCAGGCCCCAGAAAGACTGGCGTGAGGTGGAAATACTTTCTCACCATCTCCTCAAGCACGCCATTGAGAGGCGGAACGACGCTTGCGATCATCACGTGTTTTACCACGCCCGACTCCAGCCCGTCTAACGCCAGGAGATTTCGGATCAGGAGCCCGTATTCGTCAACGGTCTGTGCGCGATTGGTTGAAATCCGCCAATGTCCTCGCAAGGACTGATCGGCGTAGATTCCAAAAACTGTATTCGTGTTTCCAACGTCGATGACCAGAAGCATTTGATCAGGAACCCCCACAGGCATGCGGCACACCCATCGATATGAAAATCGCTGTGAATGTCACACCTGCGAAGCTTGCCCTCCGTGACGGCGGCGGAGAAGGGCTAGCTCATGGATTCCCGCTTTCGCGGGAATGACAAGTGTGGATGATTTTTGGGCAAACCTCCTCTGCCAACGCCATAAGCAGCGGCTTACTTTAATTCCAGCACCTCCCCGGAAATCAGCGCTTCTTCGTGTCCATCCTCAAACCGCACACGCAAGGCGCCATTCGGTTCAAGCCCCTGCGTCAGGCCGAAAGCTTCTCCGGAATTTCGAAGCACTCGGATTCGCTTGCCGCGCGCGAAGCTGGAAATCGATTCCCAGCAGCGTACCACGTCAGCGCTCCCACGCTCCTGGTGCAGCAGGTAAAAGTGCTGCATTTCCTTGAGGAGCGCAACCAGAATATGAACGCGGGAATATCTTCGTCCTCCCTCAAGACTTAACGAGGTGGCAGTCGCTCTTAAGTCCTTGGGCAGGCTGCGATGATTCACGTTCAGACCCATGCCCACGACGACCGCGTGAATGCGATCAAGCTCCGCGCTCATTTCCGTAAGAATGCCACCCACCTTTTTCCCGCTGATGAGCAGGTCGTTCGGCCAGCGAATGTCCGTGACAAGCCCCGTAATCTTGCGAATGGCGTGATGTCCAGCCACACCTGCCAACAACGTCAGGATCGGGGCAGCCGCCGGCGGCAGCGTGGGACGTAAAATGATGGAGACGTAAATGCCGCTCGATTTTTCGGAATACCAGGCGCGTCCAAAACGCCCACGCCCTGCGCTCTGTTCCTCTGCCAGAACGACGGTTCCGTGCGGCGCTCCGTTAGAGGCTAATCCCATCGCCACAGTGTTGGTGGAACCCGTGAGGAAGTAATGGACGATCTTCTTTCCGATCTCGCACTCCCCCAATTCCGGGCGAACGAGGCTGGGCGTCAGGAGGTCTGGAACAGCGCGAAGCTGATAGCCCGTTGCAGGATAACCCTGAAGCTCAACTCCCAGGGAGCGAAGCCGCTCAATCCATGTCCATACCGTTGCCCGCGTTACGCCAATTTCTGCAGCGATCTTCGGGCCGGGCATCACCACCGTTGCGTTCTCTGCCAGCAGGTGAATTAGGCGATCCATTCGGCGGTCGGTGGGCTGGGACATAAATCACTTGAAGGGCGCTACGGGCTCCCGCTGTTCACAACCCAGTCGCTCCAGCGATTCCAGAATCCTTTTATAGTGCGCGGAAAGCTCGGCATAGCGCTGCTCGACCCCGCGGACCACCTCGCCGGGCGCCCGGCTCAGAAATTCCAGGTTCTCGAGCTGCTTTTGCGCCTGGGAAATTGATTGCTCGATTTTTGACCTTTCTTTCTGCAAGCGGGCACACTCCGCCGCAACGTCAACCTTGGACTCGTGGAAGATGCGGAGGTCGATGGAAGCCGACACAGCGATCCTGTCAGAATTCGCTGGCATCCGGCCATGCACGAAATGGAGAGCTTCAAGGCCCGCCAGTCGCACGATATGCTCCTGATGCTTCCGAAACAGCTCAAGCCGTTGCAAATCCTCGCTCGCCACCTGCGCGCTGGGCTTTTCGCGCTGTAGTCCGCGCGCCGCCTTGGCGTTGCGCGCCGCGACGATCAGTTCCTGAAGACTTTCGAACTGCGTTTCAGAAACCGGATCGTGAAGTCGTTCCGTGACAAGCCCAAAACTCGTCAGCGAGATGGAAACCTCCTTCCCATGCCGGGGAAGCTGTCGCCATAACTCCTCCGTGATGAAAGGCATAAAAGGGTGCAGCAGGTGCAGGGCCGCGTCAAACACGCGCAACAGGTTCACCCACCCGGCAGTCGCTTTCTCATCCTTCGCGGGTTGGGTAATCTCCGGCTTGACCCATTCCAGATACCAGTCACAGAACTCATGCCAGAAAAAGTGATAGATGACATAAGCTGCCTCGTGGAACCGAAAGCCTGCCAACGCCTCATTCATCTCCCGGGTCACTGCGCTCAGGCGTGAAAAGATCCAGCGATCAACCACCCGAAGGCGGTCGCCAAAGTTTCCGTTCGTTCCAGAAGGCGCCACTGCGTCAAATCCAAGCTCGGGGATAAGTTCCAGAGCGGCGCCCAGTTGCGACCGAGTCGCCTCGGGCAAACGTTGCAAGTTCATCAGAATAAACCGGCCCGCGTTCCATACCTTGTTGGCAAAAGCGCGGTAGGATTCAATTTTGTCAGCGCTAAAGGCAATGTCCGTACCCGGCGCGGCGCTGATAGCCAGGGCGAAGCGCACGGCATCGGTTCCGTATTCCGATGTCACCTTCAGGGGGTCCAGAACGTTTCCCTTGGTCTTCGACATTTTCTGACGTTCAGCATCGCGCACCAGAGCGTGGATATAGAGTTCCCGGAACGGCACGTCCCCCATCAGCTTCAGACCCATCATGATCATCCGCGCGCCCCAGAAAAACAGGATGTCCTCGCCCATGATCATCAGGTCGTTGGGATAGAAGCGCTGGAGATCGGGCGTGCAGTCAGGCCAGCCGAGTGTTGCAAACGGCCAAAGCGCGGAACTGAACCAGGTATCGAGCACGTCGGTTTCTTCCCTCAGTGAGCCAACTCCGCACCGTGAGCATTTCGTTGGGGTCTCGCGCGCTGCAATCACTTCTCCACATCCATCGCAGTACCAGACTGGAATTCGATGTCCCCACCAAAGCTGCCGCGAAATGCACCAGTCATGAATGTTTGTCATCCAGTTCAGGTATTTCTTCATGCCGCTTTCGGGAAGGATTCGTATGCGGCCGTCCTGAACCGCCTGAGCGGCAGGTTCGGCAAGCGAATCCATTTTCATAAACCATTGCATTGAAAGCAGCGGCTCAACAACAGTTTTGCAACGCTGGCAGGCGCCCACGCTCAAAGAGTGATCCTGAACTTTTTCCAGCAATCCCTGCGCCTCAAGATCGCGCAGAACGGCTTTGCGCGCCTCATAGCGGTCAAGGCCGCGGTAGGGGCCAGCGGCCTCCGTCATGCGAGCTTGCTCATCCATCACCGCAATGCGCGGCAGATTGTGGCGGAGACCTATTGCGAAATCGTTAGGATCGTGCGCAGGAGTGACCTTGACAGCGCCCGTCCCGAAGGCCGGATCCACAAAATCATCGGCAATAATCGGAATGCTGCGCCCGAGCAGCGGCAGCCGTGCTTTCTGCCCGATCAGGTGAGCGTAACGCTGATCTTTGGGATTTACCGCTACTGCCGTATCCCCAAGCATCGTTTCCGGGCGGGTTGTGGCTACGGAAATCGCCCCCGATCCGCTTTCCAGAGGATACCGGATGGTCCAGAGCTTGCCCACGCGCTCCTCATGCACGACCTCGAGATCCGAAAGAGCTGTCCCGCAACGCGGGCACCAGTTCACAATGTACTGGCCTCGATAAATCAAACCCTCTTCATAGAGCCGCACAAACGCTTCAACCACGGCGCGCAAGTAGGCCGGGTCCATGGTGAACCGCTCGCGCGTCCAGTCGACCGAAGCGCCGAGCCGCTCCATCTGTTTCTTGATGGCGCCGCCGTTCAGCTCCTTCCATCTCCAGCAGCGCTCCAGAAATTTCTCGCGCCCCATTTCCAGGCGCAGCCGTTGCCCTTCTCTCTGCCAGGCGCGCGCCGCGTCGGGACTGCCTTCAAGAGAGGGCAGCGCTTCGTGACCAATCTCGCGTTCAACAATCATCTGCGTCGCAATCGAAGCGTGATCCGTTCCGGGCAGCCATAGAACATCATCGCCACGCATGCGATGCCAGCGCATTAGGATGTCGATCTCTGTGTGCTCCAGCATGTGGCCCATGTGGAGCGAGCCGGTAATGTTGGGCGGAGGGATCACCAGGCAAAATCGCGGGCGCGCAGGATCATCCCCCGGCCGATAGAGCTTTCTCTCCACCCAGTAACGCGCCCAGCGCGGCTCAATGCTTTCCGGCGAGTAAACCTTTGGAATTTCCGCTTCCATTCCTCTCCTCAACGATCTTGCTGAATCCAATCTCTTTTATCATCCATAGTACCGCAGGCGCCGTCACCCTAATGCTGGACATGGCTGTATGCTTCAAACCTGGCGCAATACTACGCCGCTAGCCGTTCTTTTGGAAAGCTTCTGGCAAAGGCATGCTGCGGTGACAATGATGAATCCTTTTTTTGTCACGAAAGGCTTCATGCGCCGATCATAGCATAGCCGGGAAGGGCGGTTTGAGAGCCGCTTCAGTGAGACAGGTGCGCTCTGGAGCGTTCCTCAACAACCTATTCTATCGCTGAGCGCCTTTGGAGCTGGGTGAGGTGGCGAGGTCGGCAGCAATCTCTTGGATCAGTTTCTGTTCCAGGCTTTGAATCACATCGGGCGAGAGGGCAGGAGGCGACATGCGAAGGATCACTTTGTGAACAATGGAAGAGACAAGGGCGTAATCCAAAGCGCCAGAATGGCCGGGAGTCGCTGAACCAGGTTCCGCGAATTCAGTTTGATTGGAGAGCGACGAAAGCGGAAAAGGTTCCTCATATCCAAAGACGTTCTCAGGAGTGACTCTGCTGCCGCTCAACTCAGCGCTCCCTGCTGTTTCCGGCGCAGAATCCTGAGCCGTTGTTGAATCATGAAGAAAAAGCGATTGGACCATCTCTTCGTATTGCGACGTCGAAGATGCCCCTTCTGCCGCAAGGTCCGCACTGAGAGGTTCGGCAAGCGGCCCAAGAGATGTATCGGAAAGCTCCCAGCCCGGCATCGACAGCCCTTCTGAAGCATGCTCAGCTTGCGGGATGCTCGAGTCCGCTGCCGAGGCTTGACTGGATGGAGGTTCCTTTAATCCCTGGGCTTCATCTTTTGTAAGATTTTCGGTCGGTAAACTCCAGGGGGGAGCCTCATCCGATTGCTGAATCGGAGCGCCCTCCCATGACGAGTTCACATGCGGTTCTGAAAGAGGCGCCTGATTTGCCTGATCAACAGCGGCAGACGGAGAAGAAATCTCCGGAGCTTCTACAGGAAACCCTTCATTTGCTGTCCCGACTTTAGCGGCTTCAACCTCAAGCCCCGGCGCTCCCGTGGAAATAGACTGATGACCATTCATCCAGGGAGGTTCTTCGACAGGCCGAGGGGGAGGGAAGGGTTCAGCAACTCGCGGCCCTTCTGGCATCGTTCCGTAGACGGCGGGTTGGTCTCCCGGGAAAGGCGTCTCTCCCGAGGCTTCAGAGGACCACGAGCTTAAAATGCCCGAAGCCGAGCCTGCCTCACGGCGTTGCTGCGCCTCAAATTCATTCGCATAGCGAATGATGACGGAAACCAGTTCCTTGCGATCGAAAGGTTTTTTGATGATTCCATCAGCCCGCGCCCGAGCGCCGCGCTTCTGATCATAAGGGTCTGTATCGTTTACCGCCAGGAGCACACGTACACGACTGAGTTCCGGCTGACGTTTCACAAATTCGCAAACTTCATAGCCGTCCTTTCCCGGCATATCGACGTCCGCAAGCACCACCAAGGGTCTGAGTGTGGAAAGCTTTTTCAGAGCAGCCATGCCGTTCCCCACCGTGACCACCTCAAACCCCTCCTGGGTCAGCATTTCCGTAGCGGTTCTTTGGTTTGTCAGATTATCGTCCGCGACCAAAATGGTTCCAGCCATCGGCGAACCCTCTTATTTATTAAATAATAACAACTCTATGGGTAACACTCATTTAATTATAAGTCAATCGATATGAACGTTTGGGCGGAGCCGTCCTTGATAGGGCGCAGAAATAGTGATAATCGTTTAGTAAATAGCGGTGCGTAATTCTACCTTCGCAACACGCACCCTGATGTAATATTCCCCTCGATTTAAGACAAGAGCCTTTTTCCGGCGGAGAAAAGCCATGTTTCCAACAGGTTTTGAAGACATTCCAGGCGAGAAGGTATTGCGGCGGTTCAGGATATAATAGAAGTTTACGCGTCCTGACTTTATGTCCGCAGAGACGTCCGTACTCGTTTTGACGCGTGTATCGCGATGAATAAGATAGAAAATCAATCCGCGCTTCTCACTGAACCGTTCATCAGAGCATCTTCTCTCACATCGCTCATGGAGAGCGCTCCATCTCCGGCCGCCGCGGGTCAGGAAGCCATCGTAGTCCGCGGGGCGCGCGTTCACAATCTTAAGAATATCGATTGCGAAATCCCCCACAATCAACTCACGGTGATCACGGGAGTTTCAGGCTCGGGGAAATCCAGCCTGGCCTTTGACACCCTCTATGCCGAAGGTCAGCGCCGCTATGTGGAATCGCTTTCTGCCTACGCCCGGCAGTTTCTGGAGCGTATGGAAAAGCCGGATGCCGATGAGATCAGCGGCATTGCGCCAGCGGTCGCCATCCGTCAGAAAAACTCCACGCGCAACCCTCGTTCCACCGTGGCAACGGCAACAGAAATCTATGACTATCTCCGTCTGCTCTTTGCCCGAGTGGGCGTGACGATTTGCCCGAAATGCCGTGAAGTGGTGCGGAAAGATACGGTCGATGAGATTGCCGATCGTATTCTGGCCATGGAAACAGGCCGCCGTTTCCAGATGATGTTTCAACTCAATCCTGCGCCACCCGCCGCACAACGCTCACCGACCCCTAAATCGGCGGACGATTTTGACATTCCCGATGATTCATTCAACCATTCCGATGCGATCACGGAATCCTTCTCTTCAAACCTGAAGATCGAGAAACCTCTTTCCTCGCGCGCGCAAAGAAGCGCGAGGAAGTCGCGATCTCGCAGGGAAGGGGTTTCTGCCACGGGGAGTGCCATTCCAGTTCAGGGTCCTCAGTCGCCCGATGAACCTACAAAGCAACGCCTGTTCTCTCTGCGGCAGCATGGCTTCAATCGCCTTTATCAGCAAGGGCGCATCTTTGAATTCTCGGCGCCTGAATCCTTGCTGGAGATCGACTTTGCAAAGCCGGTTTTTGTGCTGGTGGATCGTCTTGCAATCAGCCCTGAAATCCGCCAGCGCCTGATCGATTCCATCGAGCTTTGTTTCCGCGAAGCTGGGGAGACCATTCTGGAGTTTCCCGCATACGAACCGCAGTCTGCGCCGGAATGGCTTGTCTTCAACGAGCAGTTCAAATGCAAAAAATGTGGAACCAGTTTTCAGGAGCCTGAACCGCGGCTCTTCTCGTTCAATAATCCTTTTGGAGCCTGCCCGCGTTGCCAGGGATTCGGGAATACAATCGCACTCGATTTAAATCTGGTTATCCCCAATAAAAATAAGAGTCTGCAAGAGGGCGCCATCGAACCCTGGACCAAACCGCGGTATCGCGAGTTCTTCGTCTCGCTGAAGCGGCTGGCGCGGTCGCGCGGCATCCCCCTGGATGCGCCCTACCATCAACTGACAGAGGCGCAAAAGCAGTGGCTGCTTGAAGGAGACGAAGACTTCCTCGGCATTCGCGGCTTCTTTGATGCGCTTGAGCATAAAAAGTACAAGCTGCACGTCCGGGTCTTTCTCAGCCGGTATCGCGGCTACACTCTTTGTCCGGAATGCCAAGGCGGGCGGTTGCGCCAGGAAGCGTTGAATGTGCGGATTGATGGAAAGAACATCACGGAAGTCTGCCGGATGTCGATCCGCGAAGCTCGCGAATTTTTTGCTAGCCTTCGTTTTTCTCCCGCTCAGATGACCGTGGCGGAGAAGCTGCTAGAAGAAATCTCCTCGCGATTGCGATTTCTGGATGAAGTGGGCCTGGAGTATCTCACTCTGGACCGCCTGGCTTCCACGCTGTCGGGCGGCGAGTCGCAACGGATTCAGCTCGCCACATCGCTCGGATCGAACCTAGTGGGCGCGCTTTACGTGCTGGACGAGCCTTCCATTGGCCTGCATGCCCGCGATACCGACCGGCTGATTCTTATTCTCAAGCGCCTGCGCGACCTTGGCAACACCATCCTGGTTGTGGAGCACGATCCAGCCATGATGCGGCGGGCCGATAAGATTCTGGATCTCGGGCCCGGAGCCGGCGAGCATGGCGGACGCATTGTTTATGCCGGAGACCTTGCTGGCCTGCTGAGGGATTCCCGCTCTCTTACCGGCCGCTACCTGGCTGGAGAGCTCAGCGTTCCCCTTCCCCACCTCCGGCGAAAGCCTGAAAAAGATTGGCTCAAAATTTATGGGGCCCGCCAGCATAATCTGAAGTCCATTGACGTCGCAATTCCTCTCGGAACCATGACCTGTATCAGCGGCGTTTCCGGTTCGGGGAAATCGACGTTGGTGCACGACGTTTTTTATAACGCCCTCGTCTCGCGGCGCGGCGTCGCAGCGCCGCGGGCTGAATACGACCGGCTTGAAGGCGACGCGGCGCTGGCCGATGTTGTTCTGGTGGACCAGTCGCCGCTCGGTCGCACGCCGCGCTCGAATCCCGTGACCTACATCAAAGCTTTTGATGAGATTCGAAGTTTATTCGCCGCGACTCCCGAGGCGCGCAAGCGCGGCTACACAGCCGGCACTTTTTCCTTTAACGTGCCCGGCGGTCGTTGCGAAGTTTGTCAGGGCGATGGAACCGTTACCATCGAAATGCAGTTCCTTGCCGACGTTGAACTGGTCTGTGAAGAGTGTCGCGGCCAGCGCTTCAAGCCAAGCGTACTGGAGGTTCGTTATAAAGGGAAGAGCATCGCCGAAATTCTGCAAATGACGGTCCGCGAAGCTTTAGCGTTTTTTGCCGGCACACCGAAGGTCACCAGCAAACTGCACATTCTGGAAGAAGTCGGGCTGGGATATTTGCGGCTGGGGCAATCCGCCACCACGCTTTCCGGCGGCGAAGCGCAGCGAGTGCGCCTGGCCGCTCACCTGGCGCAGCAGACCAGCGCCAATACGCTCTTCATCTTTGACGAGCCCACCACAGGATTGCACTTTGACGATATCAACAAGCTCTTGACCGCTTTCAGGAAGTTGATTGATTCCGGCTCAACGGTCCTGATCATCGAGCACAACCTCGATGTTTTGAAGTGCGCTGATTGGATTATTGACCTGGGTCCCGAAGGCGGGGATGCCGGAGGGTATGTGGTGGCCGCTGGCCCGCCTGAAGTGATTGCCAAGCAACCCGCGTCTCACACGGGCCGATTTTTAGCGCCCTTGCTGGCAAAACATTAAAAAGCGAAGAGGCGGCTGCTTGCCGCTCGCTTTTTCGCTCTGTTTTTCAGATGCCAAAGATAAGCGCCGGATTAATCATGTATCGAAAACAAAAGGGCCGGGTAGAGGTGCTGCTTGTGCACCCCGGCGGCCCTTTCTGGGCCAGGAAAGATGCCGGCGCGTGGAGCATCCCCAAAGGTGAAGTGAACAGCGGGGAAAACGAGCTTGCAACGGCTCAGCGAGAATTTGAGGAGGAAATCGGGTTACCGCCGAAGGGGCCTTTTCTGCCAGTGGGTGAGGTGCAACTCAAGAGCGGAAAGGTTGTTCGAGCCTGGGCATTTGAGGGCAGCCTTGATCCGAGCACAATTCGCAGCAATACCTTTCGCATGGAGTGGCCGCCCCGCTCAGGCCGTCTCCAGGATTTCCCTGAAATCGATCTCGCTGGATTCTTTTCAATTGAGGAAGCAAAAGAAAAGATCAACCCCGCTCAAATTGCCTTGCTGGAAACTCTCATGGAGAAGATTTCATGCTCTCCGGATACGTGAAAAAAATGGCAGATCGTTTTCAACGGATTGAAATAAGGGCAATCCCGTCGCTAAGTATTAATCAGGGTGTTCCATCATCCGAGGACAAATGGGGGATGATGATATGATGGTAATTAGAGAGCCATCTCATTCAGGAGGACTCCATTCAACTTAATGACTGAAAGCAGGAAGGCGATTCATCCCATCGAGGAATTGCTGCGCCAGCGCATTGCCGTCATCGACGGCGCAATGGGAACCATGATCCAGGCGCGCAAGCTCACCGAGGCGGACTATCGCGGCAAGGAGTTCGCTCATCACGCAAAGGAACTGCGCCTGAACAACGACCTGCTGAACATCACCCAGCCGGCGATTATTGAGGAAATTCACCATCAATATCTCGAAGCTGGCGCCGACATCATCGAGACCAACACCTTCAACTCCAACGCCATCTCCATGGCCGAATATGGCCTTGAAAAGCACATCCACGAACTGAACCTGGCGGGCGCGCGCAATGCGAAACGCGCGGTCGAAAAGTTCATGGCTTCGCACCCCGACCGCCGCTCGTTTGTGGCGGGCTCCATGGGGCCGACCAGCCGCACGGCTTCCGCCTCGCAGGATGTAAACAGCCCCGCTGCGCGCGCCGTCACCTTCGATCAACTCCGCGAAGCCTATTTTCAGCAGGCGCGCGGTCTGGTGGAGGGCGGCGTCGATCTACTGCTGGTTGAGACCATTTTCGATACGCTCAACGCCAAGGCGGCGCTCTTTGCCATCGATCAGCTTTTTGAGGAGATAGGCCGTCGTCTGCCGGTAATGGTCTCCGTCACCATCATTGACAAAAGCGGCCGCACGCTCTCCGGGCAGACGGTTGAAGCCTTCTGGATTTCCGTCTCGCACATGAAGCTGCTGAGCGTGGGCATCAACTGCGCGCTGGGCGCAAAGCAGATGCGGCCTTACATTGAAGAGCTTTCCCGGATCGCTCCGGTCTTTATCAGTTGCTACCCCAACGCCGGCCTGCCGAACGCCTTTGGCGGCTTTGATGAAACGCCGGAACGCATGGCGGAAGACCTGCGCGACTTCGCCTTGAACGGCTGGGTCAATATCGTGGGCGGCTGTTGCGGATCGACGCCCGCTCACATCCGCGCCATTGCCGAAGCTGTGCGCGGGCTGAAGCCACACACGCCGGTTGAGCCGGACCACCTCACGCGCTTCAGCGGCCTTGAGCCGTTCGAGATGCGGCCCGACTCGAACTTCGTCAACATCGGCGAGCGCACCAACGTGACCGGCTCGCCTCGGTTCGCCAAGCTCATCAAGGCCGGAGACTTCGAGGAGGCGCTTTCCGTGGCGCGGCAGCAGGTGGAAGGCGGGGCGCAAATTCTCGATGTGAACATGGATGAGGCCATGCTCGACGGCGAGCAGGCGATGACCACTTTTCTGAACTACATCGCCTCGGAACCCGATATCGCCCGCATCCCTATCATGGTGGATAGCTCAAAGTGGTCGGTGATTGAGGCGGGGTTGAAGTGCCTTCAGGGGAAGGGCATCGTCAATTCGATCAGCCTCAAGGAAGGCGAGGAGCTGTTCAGGCAGCGCGCGCGAGCCGTTCGGCGCTACGGCGCGGGCATGGTGGTGATGGCCTTTGATGAAGCAGGCCAGGCGGATACGACCGAGCGAAAGGTCGAGATCTGCGCGCGAGCCTATAAAATCCTCACTGAAGAGGTTGGCGTCCCACCTCAGGACATCATCTTCGACCCCAACATCTTCACCGTGGCCACGGGGATTGAAGAGCACAACAACTATGCGGTGAATTTCATCGAGGCCACGCGCCGGATTAAGGCCACGCTGCCCCACGCGAAAGTGAGCGGCGGCGTCAGCAATATTTCGTTTTCCTTCCGCGGAAACAACGCGGTGCGCGAGGCGATGCACTCGGCGTTTCTCTACCACGCTATCCAGGCAGGCATGGATATGGGCATCGTCAACGCCGGACAACTCGCTGTTTACGAAGAAATTCCGAAGGACCTGCTGGAGTTGGTGGAAGACGTGCTGCTCAACCGTCGCCCTGATGCGACGGAGCGGTTGCTGGCCTTCGCCGATTCGGTCAAGCAGCAGGGTAAGTCCGAGCAGCAGGAAGAGGAATGGCGACAGGCTCCGGTGGAAGAACGGCTGAAGCACGCGCTGGTGAAAGGCATTGTGGATTATGTCGAGGTGGATACCGAAGAGGCGCGGCAGAAGTACGGCAAGCCGCTGCGCGTAATCGAAGGCCCCTTAATGGGCGGCATGAACGTGGTGGGCGACCTTTTCGGCGCCGGCAAGATGTTTCTGCCCCAGGTGGTGAAGAGCGCGCGGGTGATGAAAAAGGCGGTGGCCTACCTGCTTCCCTTCATGGAAACGGAAAAACAGGCCCTGGGAGGCCGGCAAGCGGAGGCGCGCATCGTGATGGCTACCGTGAAAGGCGACGTCCATGACATCGGCAAGAACATCGTCGGCGTCGTGCTGGGCTGCAACAATTATGAAGTAATCGATCTGGGCGTGATGGTTCCCTGCGAAAAGATTTTGCAGACCGCGCGCGAAGCCAAAGCGGACTTGATCGGCCTGAGCGGGCTGATCACTCCTTCGCTCGATGAAATGACCCATGTGGCCAGGGAAATGGAGCGCCAGGGCTTCACGATGCCGCTGCTGATCGGTGGCGCCACCACCAGTAAGCTTCACACGGCGGTGAAGATTGCGCCCCATTACGGCCAGCCGGTCGTCCACGTGCCGGATGCCTCGCGCGCCGTGGGTGTGGTTGGCAATCTGAAGAGCCCTGAACTACGCCGGAAGTTCATCGAGGAAAACCAGCGCGAGCAGGAAAAGCTGCGGCAAATCCATCGCCCCCCGGACCAGAAGCTCCTGAGCCTGGAAGAAGCCCGGCAGAACAAGCCGCAGTTTGATTGGCGGAGCATTCCCATCGCCAAGCCCTCATTCCTGGGCACGCGTGTGTATGCACCTGTGCCGCTTGAAGAAATCGTTCCTTATATCGACTGGACTCCCTTCTTCCACGCCTGGGAATTGCGCGGGACTTATCCCCGAATTTTCGACTCCGACGGCGTGGGAGCGAGAGCCCGGGAACTCTTCGACGATGCGCAGAAGCTTCTCGCTCGGATCGTCAGCGAGAAGCTGCTTACGGCGCGCGCTGTGATGGGTTTTTTCCCTGCGAACAGCGTGGGTGACGACATTGAGGTTTACACCGATGAATCGCGCGAAACCGTGCTGATCACGTTCCACACGCTCCGCCAGCAAACGGAAAAATCCGAGGGTTACTTCAATTGCGCTCTGGCGGATTTCGTGGCGCCGCGCGAGATGGGCATGGCGGATTATCTGGGCGGTTTCGCGGTAACGGCCGGCCTTCATATTGAAGCGGCGCTGAAAGAATTTGAAAAGGATCACGACGATTACAACGCCATCATGCTGAAGGCGCTGGCCGACCGCCTGGCGGAAGCCCTGGCGGAACTGATGCACAAGCGCGCGCGCGACGCCTGGGGCTACGGCTTGGATGAAAATTTAACTTTGGATGACCTGCTGCACGAGCGCTATCGCGGCATCCGCCCGGCGCCGGGTTATCCTGCCTGCCCGGACCATACGGAAAAGCGCCTGCTCTTTGACCTGCTTCAGGCTGAAGAGACCACAGGCATCCAGCTTACCGAAAGCTTTGCCATGTATCCGGCGGCATCGGTCTGCGGCTTTTATTTCTCGCATCCGGAATCCCGGTACTTCGCGGTGGGGAAAATCGGCAGGGACCAGGTGCTCGATTATCAGCGGCGCAAGGGTATGGATCTGCGCGCGGTGGAACGCTGGCTCGCGCCGATCCTTGCCTACGAGCCACAGGAAGCGCCGGTGGGCGTGGCGTAAGGCGGCCGCAATTATCTTTTGACCATCAATGTGGCAGAATGAAAACCATCAGAACCACGGTGGACATTCCCGATCCTCTTTATTGTCGGCTGAAGGCCAGGGCTGCAACGGAAAGGCACTCGGTGAAGGAGTTAATTCTGCGGAGCATCGAGGAGGAGTTGCGCGGAAGCGAGCCGAAGCGAAGCGGGAAGGTGAAATTGCCAATTGTGCGCTCAAAAAAACCCCGGAGCCGTCCGGCTGGACAATGCCGCGATCTACACGATTATTCCTTTTCCCTGATGTGAATGTCTGGCTTGCCTTGACCTGGGAGAGGCAGGCACATCGCGATGTGGCAAAGAAGCAGAAGATACCCTCATGAAGCAGAGAGGTAACTCGCTTGACATGCCTCTCCGGCCCTCGTACACTCAAATCAAAATTCATCAGGGCTTCGCCTACGCCTGATCCTGCCCTCGATCTCCCATGCTCTTCCGAAGGAAGCCCAGGGAGGCGGTTATGACAAGAGTTTTCACAGTGATGCTGGGGGCGCTGGCCTGTATTGCGGCAGCGATGAACCTTCAAGCTCGCAACATCCCAGTTCCTGCCGGGACGCTGCTTCAATGCACAATCGATGAACCAAACTTTTCACCCGTCACCGCGCAGGTGGGCGATCCGGTGGTCTGTTATTTGCGCCCCGTCGTGGAATTTGGATGTTCCGCTTTTCCACCGGGCAGCCAGTTGAGCGGACAATTCGAGTCTTACCGAAAACCGGGTCGCTTTATCGGCAAGGGGTGGATGCAGATTGAGTTTACCCGGTTGATCCTTCCTGAGGGCGAGACTCAGGTGAAAGCGCGAGTGATTGGCCTCCGTGGATTCCGCGTTGACCGGGAGGGAAGGATTTTGGGGCATGGTCATCCGAAGCGCGACGCCGCAGGCTGGATGATTCCGGTGCTGTGGCCGGTCAAGGTCGTGACGTTGCCCATGCGGGGACCCGAGCCGGCGCTGAAAGGCGAACGCGTCCTCACTCTGCGCCTGATGGATGACGTGGTGATGCCTTGCGAAGGACTGGAAAATCCCATGATCGGCAGCGGCTGGCATCACTTCGGCCCCAGCAGTCTCATTGAACCCTATTCCGGCGAGCCTCAGATTCAAAGCTTCGAGGCGATTGAGAGGAAAGCGCACACCGTCTTTTCTTCCTGGAAGAGCCAATCGGTCAGCGACGATGCCAGGGTGACGGCAACGGCCTTAAAGAGTGGTGATGGAACAGGTTCCAGCTTCTTCCCGCCCCGGCCTGCTCCGCAAATATCTCCATGGACTGTCGCTGGCTCGAACGGACAATGACTGGAAGCGGACGCGTGGGATCATCTGCTTCAGCGCGGATGCCGCCCCGACGCTATGCCTCCTGGAATGAAGGCTTCATCCGATCCATATAGCGATACTGCGGATCAAGATACAAAAATCGTAAAGCGCTTTAAGGAAGGAGGAAGTGGGTAACTAGGTTGCCCTAAGCGCTACCCACCTCCCCAGGTAGTCATAAGTGTTGGTTACTATTATAGACGCAAAGTGGCTCGAAAGGGTTGCAAAATTTTTTCTATCACAATGCGATAGATTTTTCCAGGCATCCCACAGATGTAGATGCTTGTGCGGCGCCGCTACAGTCTGGTGAGATATTAACCTGCCTGCGCCTTGACCTGATGCAAGGCAGCATGTACCTTGGAGTCATATGTGTGGCATCGTTGCTTACGTGGGTCGTCAAACCGCGCGCGGCATTCTGCTGGAAGGTTTGAAACGGCTTGAATATCGCGGCTACGATTCGAGCGGAATCGCCATCCTGAATTCCGGCCCTCCTTACCTCGCTAAAGCGGTAGGAAAAGTCTCACATCTTGAGGATCGAGTCGAAGAAGAAGCTCCTGAAGGGCTTATCGGAATCGCCCATACGCGGTGGGCTACTCATGGAAGACCCACGGAAACGAACGCCCACCCTCATACCGATTGCTCAGGCCGGATTTTCCTGGTCCACAACGGCATCATTGAGAATTACCAGCGTCTCAAGAAACACCTTTCCGCCTCAGGACACCAATTCCGTACGGAGACGGACACCGAAGTTTTAACCCACCTCATCGAAAGCTTCTATCAAGGTGATTTGGAGACGGCGGTGCAGAGGGCGTTGCAGGAAGTGCAAGGCACCTATGGCCTGGCGGTGATTCACGGCGATCATCCTCAGGAAATCATCGTTGCGCGCCGCGGCAGTCCCATCGTGCTGGGAATTGGAAAGGATGAATCGCTGGCTGCTTCAGACGTTTCGGCTCTGGCGCAGCACACGGATCAGGTGGTTTACCTCGAAGATAATGAAGTGGCCCGGCTCGAGCCGGGCGGTTTCCGCATCAAAACGCTGGATAACCGCACGGTCAGCCGCGAGGCCCAGATTCTCGAGGCGGGGCCTGAGGCCATGGATCGCGGCCCCTATCCTCACTTCATGTTGAAGGAAATTTTTGAGCAGCCGGAAGCGGTGGAAAACGCGCTGCGCGGTCGCCTGAATCACTCCGAAGGGGTCGCAAAGCTCGGGGGACTCGAATCCGTGATGGATCGTCTTGAAAAAGCGCGCCATCTGATCATCGTCAGTTGCGGGACGTCTTACTATGCCGGCCTTTATGCGCGCTATGTTTTTGAGACGCTCACCGACCTGACGGTTGAGACGGAACTCGCCTCCGAATTCCGCTATCGAAAACTGAACATTCGCCAGAACACTGTTGTGCTCGCCATCAGCCAGTCCGGCGAGACGGCAGACACGCTGGCCGCCTTGCGCGAGGCGAAACGCAAGGGCGCGCTGGTGCTGGGGCTGGTGAACGTGGTGGGCTCAACCATCGCGCGCGAAACGCACGCCGGCGTTTATTCCCATGCGGGGATTGAAATCGGTGTGGCCTCGACCAAGTCCTTCATCTCACAATTGACGATTCTCGTGCTGATCGCATTGCTGATTGGGCGTGGCCGGGATCTTTCCTATGAAGAGGGGGAAAAGCTGCTGCGGGGCCTGGAGGAGGCGCCAGACCAGATCCGCGAGGTGCTGGCGCAATCGGATCACATCCGGAGCCTGGCGCAGATCTATTGCGGTGCGTCCCACTTCCTTTATATCGGTCGCAAGTACCAGTACCCGGTCGCGCTCGAAGGCGCGCTCAAGCTCAAGGAAATTTCTTACATCCACGCCGAGGGCTATGCCGCTGGCGAGATGAAGCACGGACCGATCGCGCTGATCGATCCTTCTTTCCCTACCATGGCGCTCGCGCCTGAAGACAGCTCCTACGATAAGATCATTTCCAACATTCAGGAGATCCGGGCCCGCGAAGGTCCGGTCATCGCCGTGACCACCTGGGGGAACACCCGGATCAGATCGATGGTGGATCACATCATCGAGACGCCGCGAAACCACAGCATTCTGATGCCGCTGCTCACGGTCGTTCCGCTTCAGCTTTTTGCCTACCACTGCGCGGTGCTGCGCGGGTGTGACGTGGATAAGCCGCGAAATCTGGCCAAGAGCGTCACCGTGGAGTGAGGCCGCACTTGTAGCGCCGGCGTCTTGCCGGCGATCACGAGGGGACGCTTTCGCCTGTATCTGTCATGGGACACGTTGGTCGGTTGAGCGGCAGTGGGTGTGCTTATCTTCCGATTCCCTGCGCCAGGAAGCCGCCATCAATGGCAATCACTTCGCCGGTGACGAAGCTTGCAGCATCCGAAGCCAGAAAGATGGCGGCGCCTTTGATCTCTTCCAGATTGCCGAAGCGCTGCATGGGGGTATGGGAAAGGATGGAAGCTTTTCTCCCCGGCTCGTGGATGATGGCCTTATTCAGCGGAGTCTCAAAGACCCCGGGCGCGAGTGCATTCACTGTGATATTGTAAATGGTCCATTCCGCGCCAAGCGCGCGCGTGAGCGCGGCAACCGCCCCCTTGCTTGCGCAATAGGGAGCCGCCTCATGCAGGCTCAGGAAAGAGCCAATAGAGCCGATATTGATGATCCGGCCATAGCGTTGATCCTTCATCACGCGGCCCACCATCTGGCATGTGAGCCAGGTCCCTTTCAGGTTGATATCCAGAATGCGATTCCACGTCTCATCATCAAGTTCCAGCGAAGGCATCCGCTTGGTGGTGCCCGCGGAGTTCACCAGGATGTCGATGCGGCCCATCTCCTGAAGCATGCGGTCGATCACTCGCTGGATATCCTCGCGCCGCGTCACGTCTGCCGTCACTTGAAGTGTCTGGCGGCCTTGCGAACGGATCTCTTCAGCCGTTCTCGCGACCTCGTCCGATCGCCGGCTGACGGGAACCACGTCGGCGCCAGCTTCGGCAAGACCGTGAGCGATGGACCGGCCAAGCCCGCTGGTGCCTCCAAAGACCAGGGCGCGCTTGCCGGTCAAATCAAATCCCTTATAAGCCACTTCGGAATCACCTCCAGAAAAAATTAAGCCTGCATCGTAGCATCCGGCAAAAATCGAAAGCAAGCGCTGATTGAGAAAGCTGCATTTCAGGGCGGCGGATGCGATAATACAAAGTGCGTAGCTGAATTCATGCATCCGGCAAGCTGAAAGCGTTCAGAACAAGATTCATTCATCATTGGATGGCCAACACGCCCTCTCAAACCGATCGCTTCTCAGGCGCGAACCCTGAGCCGCCGCCGCGAGGCTGGCAGGAACATCTCTCTGCCGGCAAACGCGCCTACGAGGAGGCCCGCTTCCGCGAGGCCGAGCGGGAATACAAGGCTGCGCTTCAGGCCGCGGAAGCTTTCGGCCCGAAAGATCCCCGCTTTGCGAGCACGCTTAACGACCTTGCGGAAGTGTACCGCGCCGAGGGCCGTTATAACAAAGCGGAGCCGCTCTTTTTACAGGCTCTCGCGCTGCGCGAAGAAACGCACGGCCCCAAGAGCATTCAGGCGGCGTATACGATGAATAACCTGGCTGCGCTCTACGCTGCGCAGGGAAGATTTGCCGAAGCTGAAAAGAATTACCAGCGCGCCATACAGATTCAAGAGAACGTCCTTGGTTCAGAAGATTATTCTCTGGGCGCAAGCCTCAACAATTTGGCCTTGCTCTACAAGCAGCAGAACAATTTCGCCGCGGCTCTTCCGCTCTTTCAGCGCGCGCTTGACATCTGGTTGAAATCACTGGGAGCGGAGCACCCCTATGTGG
>Ga0070737_10000996_pt1 | contig 46348 bp, 45 predicted proteins | sample Coa_R1_10_FD_66438 | JGI IMG/M metagenome (GOLD analysis project Ga0070737, IMG submission 66438) | Surface soil microbial communities from Centralia Pennsylvania, which are recovering from an underground coalmine fire - Coalmine... | ecosystem: Environmental > Terrestrial > Soil > Unclassified... | reverse complement strand
CCGCCGCTGGGCGGCGGAGAAAGGAGCGATTCCCCAGCCTCCGGCGGCGCTCATTTTCAGGATCATCTTGTATTGGAATCGAAACTCGATTTCAGGATCATTCTTCGATTGGAAAATGCTAGTGCCTTGACGGCCTGATTTCGCGCCGGTCGGTCCTTCTGCAAACCAGCCAAATCTAAGAATCACAACGCGAATCGAAAACCGCTAGCCCGGTGATATGCTTTAAGGCTGCTCTGCAACCAAAGGCACTCCCGGACGGAGCGGCACGGAGGATCGGCGTAGCGATGCTTTTGCAAAACGCGGTCGTGGATGCCCTCAACAACACCGAATGGGCGTTTCCATTGGCCGAGTGTGTTCATATCGGCGGCTTTGCGATCGGTGTCGGCTCGATCGCGCTCGTGGATTTCCGGCTGCTCAATCTCGCACTGCGCAAGGAGAGTCCCGCGCGCATTCTGCGCTACACCGAGTTGTGGACCGTAATCGCGCTGGTGTTCGTCGTCTTCTCGGGCTTTGCCCTGTTTCTGTCGCAGGTCGGCATTTATCTGATCAACCCGATTTTTCCGATTAAGATGTACGTGCTGGCGGCGGCGCTGGTCTACAATTTCACGCTCCACCGCAAAGTGGCGAGCATGCAGGATCCGCCCCCAACGCTGAGCAAGGCCGTCGCGATCGTGTCCCTGCTGCTATGGATTGCGGTGGTGTTTGGCGGCATCTTCACCGGATTTCTGGAATAAGGTTATTGGCGTGTCCATCGCTCAGTCACTCGAAAATATCGGCTTTCTTTCGCGCTTCTCTGAGTCGGTACTGGCCTACCCGATCGTTCTGTCGATTCATCTGACCGATATCGCCTTGTTCGGCGGCATGATCCTCATGACGAACCTGCGCCTTCTAGGTCTCACCTTCAACAGCGTGTCGATCACCCAGATGGTGACCAGCTTGCGCCCATGGAAACGACTAGGGGGAACCGTCCAAATCTTTACGGGGCTCCTTCTGGCAACCTGCGAGGCGACCAAATACGCGCCCAATCCTTTCTTCTGGACCAAAATGGCGATTCTCGGCCTGATCGGTGTGCACGCGCTGGTCTTCCGGCCGAGCGTCTATAACCGGACCGAAGAGCTGGACAAATCCAAGGTGATTCCGGCACGCGTAAAGCTGGCTGCGATTCTCTCGCTGGTGCTTTGGACCGCCATGTTTACCATGGGCAGGCTCATCGCCTACTGGGAGTAAGACTTCACCCAGCCTCGCGCAGGGCCGGCGCGTGCTACCTTCGGAGTAAGTATGGCAAGGTTTCTCATCGGCGTGGGCACGGGCGTGCTGCTGGTTTTCGTTTTTATCTTCCTGCTGTTTTTCTCGCTGCTCCGTTTCCGCGAACGGCCTCCGGAGATTGCCTCGAACTCGGTGCTGGTCATGCGCCTCTCGGGCGGTCTGCCGGAAAAAGCGCCGCTTGAACTGCCCTTCATTAGCGAAGGGCCGGGCCTGACGGTGAGCAATATCTGGCAGGCGCTCCAGAACGCCGCCGCCGATCCGCACATCAAGGCCGTGGTCTTCGAGCCCGAAAGCCTGAGCGCCGGATGGGGCAAGCTCGAGGAACTCCGCCACGACCTGGAACAATTCCGCAAGTCCGGCAAGCCCGTCTTCACCTATCTGCACACGCCCGGAGCGCGCGAATATTACGTGGCCTCCGCCACCGATCGCATTTATCTCGGGCCCGCCGACCAGATGTATCTGAAGGGCCTGCGGGCCGAGCTGATATTCTTCAAGAACACCCTCGATAAGCTCGGGGTCACCGTGCAAGTCGAACATGCCGGCAAGTTCAAAGATTACGGCGATCAATTCACCCGCGCCAGCATGAGCCCGGAGACGCGGGAACAGGTCGGCGCCGTGGTCGATGGCCTCTATAGCGATCTGGTGAGCGGCATCGCCGCCGGCCGCAAGAAGACGCCTGCCGAGGTGACCGATATCATCGATCAGGGCCTCTTTCTCGCGCCGGAACTGCAGAAAGCCGGCCTGATCGATGAGCTGCGCTTCGAAGACCAGATGTGGGGCGAACTGGAATCGAAGCTGCGCTCCGGCACGCTGAAGCGGGTCCCCATCGCTACTTATGTGCGGGTGCCGCCGCCCCAAACCGCGAAGACGCGCATCGCCCTGGTGGTGGGGGAAGGCGACATTGTGCGCGGCAGCGCCGATAACCCGGCGCTCGAAGAAGACGCGCTTACCTCCACTGGCTTCGACCGCCTGCTCCAACAGGTGGCCGGCGACTCTTCCATCCGCGCCGTGATCGTGCGCATCGATTCGCCCGGCGGCGAAGTGGCCGCCTCCGATGATATCTGGCGCCAGATGAACCTGCTCAGCCAAAAAAAGCCGATGGTCATTTCGATGTCCGACGTAGCGGCTTCGGGCGGCTATTACATGGCGATGACCGGCGATCCGATCATAGCTTACCCCGGCACCGAAACCGGGTCCATCGGCGTGGTCTTCGGCAAGCCCGATCTGCACGGCCTCTACGATAAAATCGGCATCACCAAGGATTTCATTGAGCGCGGCAAATACGCCGGTATCGATTCCGATTACAGCGCGCTCACTCCCGACGAGCAGGCGATCCTGCGCCGGGGCGTGGATGCCAGCTACCGGGATTTCGTCGCCAAAGTAGCGGCGGCCCGCCATCGCACGGCCCAGCAGATCGACGCGGCGGCGCAAGGCCGCGTCTGGCTGGGCTCCGCGGCAAAGGAACAGGGCTTAGTAGACGATCTGGGCGGCCTGGATGAAGCCGTGGCGATGATCAAAAAGCGGGCCAACATCCCGGCCACCGAGGCCGTCTCGATCGTTCCCTATCCGCCGCGCCGCCGCCTGCTCGATCTGCTCATGCGCCGCGCCCAGGAAGATGCCGTCGATGTAAAGCTGCGGCAGGTCTTCGAAGGCATGCCGTACCACGCCTGGCTGCACGGCGGCTTGCTCCGCCTGGCTCCTTTTTGGATCAGCGTTCACTAAGCAGCGTTTCCACCTCTGTGTGAAACTCGTTCACCGCCTGGCGATAGAGTTCGCCGCTGGGCGAACCCGGAAAACCGGCGTGCACCAGCCGCACCAGGCCCTTGCGGTCCACAAAGAACGTCGTTGGCCAGGAATCCCAGTTGACCGCTTGCGGCAGCTTGTCTTTGGCTTCTTCCGGCTGCCCGCAAAGCAGCACGGTGTAGTTGATGCCGTACTTCTGAATGAAGGCTTTCAGCCGCGTGGGGTTCGCAAGTTGATCGCCTTCCTCGAACGATAGGGTGACAATCTCCAGCCCGCGCGCGTGATACTTCTTGTAGAGGTCCACGAGGAAGGGCGCTTCGTCGTGGCAATTGGGGCACCAGCTTCCGCTGATCTCGACCAGCACCACTTTGTCTTCAAAGCGCGGATCGTTGTTGGAGACGAGCTTGCCATTGAGATCCGGGAAGCTGAAGCGGAAGGGTTCGCTCGCATCTTTTACGCCGGTGTGCTTGTTGAAATCGTCGGGCGGCGGCAGATGTTCCGCGCGCGCCACTTCGCTGCGCACCGCGGTCATTTTGGTTTTGCCGTCCATCAGGATCTGAAGCGAGCCATCGGCGGCGGGCGTGACTTCCATCAAGGCCGAGCGCGCGCCATCGAAATGGCTGAGCAGAAATTTGCCGCCCCGCCATTGACCGGTGAGTGCGCCGGTATCCCCATCGATGCGCAGAATCGCCGCCGAAACGTCGCCGCCCTTCTGTTGCACGATGAACCGCCAGGTCTTTTCGCCCTTGCCGCTCTTCACGTTTTCCAGCTCCCAGATGCCGGCGATCGAAGGCGCGCCGGGATCCGCCGGGGCCGCCGCGCTGTGGGGCCGCGCCTCAAACGCCCACGTGCCGCCGCGGCGTCCGCCATGCCAATAGGTGCCGGTGAGAACTCCGTCTTTCAGGGTAGCTTTCAGTTCGGAGAGCCACTGGTCCCAATCGATCGTTACAGCGCCGTCCTTTGACACGCTGCCTCTGGTGGACGTGAAACGTTCGTCGCCATTAAAAAAGGCGCCGGCAATATTGGAACCACCGCCCGTGAACTCCATGCGGAACGGGATTGTCAGATCGCCGATTTTCACCGTCGCGTCCCACTCCCCGGCGAGCGCCGGAACGCTGTTGGCTTGAGGCAGCGCCCCGGGAGCGGCGGCCAGTAACAAGGCGAAAAGGGTAGTCGTTTTCATCAATCTTTCTCCTCTTCCCAACCCACCACCGGATGCCCGACTACCTGGGCGAGGCTCACCGGCTTGCGGCGAAACGGTTGGCCGTGCAATTTGTCGATCTCCTCCCGGTAGCTCATCAGGGGCCCCGGGTATCCGATCAGTTGCCACCCGATTAACCCGGCGTTGCCGCCGTGCAGCGGGTCGCTGAACATTCCTTCAATAGTATGCTGGCGCAGCATGCGAAAGAAAGTAGTGGTTTCGATCGCGTGCAAACGGCGATCCTGCGCGGCGGCGTCGAGCGAAGCGAAATCCTCAAGTTGCTTGATCCCCTCGCGATAAATTTCGCGCGGGCTGGCTTTGCCCTGGTAGCCGTGCTCGGGCACGGACTCCACAAAAGGCGCTTTGGCATACCGGTACTTGTCCCGGCCGTAGGGGCCTGCAAGCTGGCGGTCGATGTAGATGACTACGCCTGCTTCGGTAGCGCCGGGTCCGGATTCGTCGCTCGGGAAAATGCGCGCGCAAGCGGCCTGCACAATCCGCGCTTCGGCCGCCGTGAAAAAGCGTAGCGGAACCTGGATCTCCCCGGTTTGGGCATGAACCCGCAGCGGCTCGCGGCCTAAGGTGTACACCAGCACGCCACCCAGGCTGGCGGCCGGCAGCAGCAGAAATTCGCGCCGTTTCATAGCAACCCCTCCGGATGCTTTAGATAACGATCGATAAGGCCATCGGCCGCGCGCAAAGCCAGCGCCAGAATCGTGAGCGTCGGATTGCCCGAGCCGTTCTGCGGAAAGGCCGACCCTCCCACCACCCACAGATTGTGCGCCTGCCAGTGCTGCAGCCAGGGATTCACCACGCTGGTTTCGGGCGAGGTCCCCATGATGGCGCCGCCATTCACGTGAGTGCTCTGATATTGGGTGATGGTGTAGCGCTCGAGCAGGCGCGAATTGGTCGGCCCCGGCCGCCCGTTCATTGCCTTGGCGATCTGGGTTTGAATCTTGCCGAGCATGGCGCCTTGCGCGCGCTCATGATCCGTCCAGTCGAGCGTGAGGCGCATTAACGGATCGCCGTAGTTATCGGTGTAGGTGGGATCGAGATCGAGATAGTTTTGCCGATAGGCCAGGTGCTCGGCTTCGCTGTTGATATTGGCGGACCGGTCGTGCCATTCGAGCGCCGCTTTCTTCCACTCCGCCCCCCAATCCGCTTTCACTTCGCCGGGCGGCACGGCGCCAAAGGAAGCGATCGGCCCATCGCCGGTGCTCATCAGGCGGATGTTGCCGCCGCGCAGCACGCCAGGAAAGCCGTCGACGCCCTCTTTGCCATCGAAATCGCTGATGCCGTATCCGAGGCCGCCTGCGCCCATGAAGCCGTTCAGAGGCTTATCTAAAAAGACGCGCGTGGCGGCCGAAACCTGGTGCGTCAGGTTCCTCCCAAGCGTGCCTTTGCCGGTCGCCGGGTCGTACGGCTCGCCGAGCTTCGAAAGCATGAGCAATCGGGAATTGTTCAGCGTCCAGGAGGCCACAATCACGATATCGGCCGGTTGGAAGAATTCTTCGCCGGTGCGGTCGAAATAGCGCAAGCCCTCTACTTTGCCCTGCCGATGCGCCAGCCGGCGCACGTTGCAGCCCGTGCGCAGCGTGAAATTCTTCTGCTTCTGGAGCACGGGCATGAGCACGTTCGTGGGCTGCGCCTTGGCGCCGATCATGCATCCGTAGCGAGTGCAGTAGCCGCAATAAGCGCAGGCCGCGCGGCTGACGCCATCGGGATTGGTGTAATTGCGGCTGAGCGTGGCGGTGGGCACGGGATAGGGATGATAGCCGGATTCGCGCGCCGCTTTTTCAAACAGGGTGGCGGCGTAGCTCATCTTGTGCGGCGGGTTGGGATATTCGTGCGAGCGTGCCCCTTCAAACACGTTGCCGCCATCCACTTTCCGCCCGCCCAAATTGCCCGCCTTCCCGCAGACGCCGAGCAACTGTTCGGCGCGCCAGTAATAGGGCTCGAGTTCCTCATAAGAGACGCCCCAGTCCTGAATCGCCAGGTTCTCCGGTAGCCGCTTGCCGTGCTTTTCGCGCAGCGCGCTGGCCAGACGGAAATTTTCCGGATAGAAACGATACGAAATACCGCCCCAGTGCTCGGCCGCGCCCCCCACGCCGGTCCCCGGATTGAACGAGCCGTACTGCCGGATCGGAACAGCGCTGGCGCGCATCGAGTGGCGGTGCGTGGCGGTCTCCTCCGCCAGGTTCTGCATCATGCGGTAGCGGAGGGCATAATCGAGTTCGTCCATGCCGGCCGCGTAATCGGACAGCTTGCGCGGCTGGCCCCGCTCCAAAACCACGACCGAGAGCGAGGTGCGCGCGCCGATCTCCTTCGCCAGCGTCAGACCGACCAGCCCGCCCCCGGCTATGGCCACGTTCACAGGCTTCAATTGCTGCATCCCAATTCCCTCCCCGGCGGTGTAGGCTGAGTATACACCAGAGCCGGCGTCGAATTCGTGCTATAGTTAAACTGCCTTATATAAGGCGCCTTTTAAGAGTCCTGCCAGAGCCTGGCTGTCCTGATCCGCCACGTCTAGCCGCGCAATTGAAAGACAGTGAGAGTAAAAGTGAAGAATATTTTTGTGGGCAATTTGGATTTTGCCGCGACCGGTTCCTCCGTTACCGGCGGCTCGAAAATACTGCGGGCAATCTGAGCCCGCGGCAGATCTGGCGGCACATTGAGGCGATGCTCCATCGCCCGGAAGGATGGCTCATGATAATCCGGTTTCTCGGCTTTGACCAGAGACAGAATTTCCGCGTGTACCGGTTCGACGTTTGCACTGAGGGAAACCGAACCAGGCAAGTCTCCGTGACCGCGGATCTAACGCTCTTCCGCGACCATAATGTCGGCTTTCAGGAAGGTCCGTTCCTTTCCGGAAACAAACTGGCCGCCGGCCTGCAACGAGGCTGGGAGGGCGAGCTCGAACTTACCGCCGCTGATTTGCGCGCTTACGTGGATGCCAAAGCACTCGCCGAAGCTCAGCGTGCCGGTGCCCGAAAGGTACACCGCCGGCCCCGGGTGCAGGCCGAAATGCAACGGAAGTCGCCTTGGCGCAACTTCGGATTCTGACGCCGCCATCCTGATGGAGATCGCTTGTGGAGCCCATTATGAAAAACGTTAAGTTTGAAGTCACCAAACAGGAGCTTCTGCTTCTAATCACGCTGATGTCGGACCAGTTGTTCCGCCGGGAGTTCATCGACCCGAAGATGCCCGGCTACAAAGGAGACCCGGCGGAGTTGGCAATGGGGAAAGATCTGGTTCTACGCTTGAAGTCGCTGATTCGGCAAGAAACCGCAAGAAACGGCATCGCCAGATGAACCCCACTCCCCCAGCCCGCGCGGGTGAAGGTCGCAAGCCCATCGGGGACAGTTCTCGTTCGCAGCCCGGTGACACCTCGTTTACAAATTCTTTCCTTGAAATTGGAAGCGTTTAGCCATCTTGCTCCCAAAACTGCGCTGGCGCTCGGGGTATGCTGAATCGGCAAAGGTCGTCTCTTCGTTGGAAGCGCCGTCCCCGCTAAAAGATCTTTGACAATTGATTCCTATGCGGGCGGGGCATGTCGCGCCGCTCCGTCCGCGGCCCCGGAATTGGCTTTGTTCGTTCCTTTTTGCTATTCCTTCGCCTTTGGGCCGCGTCCCCAGCCGAAATTGGGTTCGTTCGTTCAAATTTCTACGCGAAGGCAGGCGGAACGCTGGAGCCCGCATCCCAGCTTCCGCGGTTATGAGATCCGCGGTTATGAGATTGCGTCCCGCCGGTACGTCACATTTAATTTTGTTTTCCTTCGGGCCGTTTCTAGTGGCATTCTCATGCCTGGCGGTCGCCGATGCCAATTTCCGAGACGTAGCCGCGCCGGAAGGCTTTTCGCGGCGGACCATGCAGCGCTCCGCCCCCAAGCCTGTGCTATGATGACAAACGTACCGAAACGAGATTAAGAGAAGACAAGGAGCATAACCCTCTAGAATGGCACTGGCGATTGAAGCAAAGCGGCAGATTCTTTCCTCGAATCAGCGCCATAGAACCGACACGGGGTCGCCAGAAGTACAGATTGCTCTATTGAGCCAGCGGATTGCGCTGCTGACGGAGCATTTCAAGGCGCATAAGAAAGATCATGGCTCCAGGCGTGGCTTGTTGACTATGGTCGCCAAGCGCCGCCGGCTTTTGACGTACCTGCGGGATACGGACCCGGAGCGCTATAAGGCAGTTCTGCAACGCCTCGGCATTCGCCGCTAGTCCGTTCTACCGGAACACTCCCATGAGCGGAGGTTTCCGATTCATTCCAAGCCTGCCCGGGCCATCGCGTTTGTTTTACCGCGATGCGCCAGAGAAGATCGCCCTGTCAACTCCAGTCTCTCCGTCCGCCGGTAAAAGGCCGGGGGACGGCACCGCCGCACCCGGCGGCGCTACCGCGGTTCCCGCCAACGGGGGCCGCGTTTGGAGGCTAGAAAAATAAGAAAATGGCACATACAGTCGAAGTGGATTTAGGAGGCGGCCGGTCGCTCGTTCTCGAAACCGGCAAGATTGCCAAACAGGCAAATGGATCCGTGGTGGTGCGGTCCGGGGACTCGGTAGTCCTGGTGACCGCCTGCATGGCGGAAGAACCGAAGCCGGGCGCGGGATTTTTCCCGTTGACGGTGGATTACCGCGAATACACATACGCGGCCGGGAAGATTCCCGGCGGCTTTATCAAACGCGAGGGGCGTCCCTCGGAGAAAGAGATCCTGACCAGTCGGCTGATCGACCGCCCCATCCGCCCGCTGTTTCCGGAGGGATTCCTGAATGAGACGCAAGTGATCGCCATGGTGTTGTCGGCCGATCCCGAGCAGGACCCCAATTCGTTGGCGATTGCCGGCGCGGCGGCCGCCCTGGCGATTTCCGATATCCCCTTCCCGTACGTGCTCGGCGGCGTCCGCGTGGGTATGAAGGGCGGCGAGTACATTGCCAACCCAACCTATACCGAGGCGCGCGAATCGACACTGAACATCGTGGTGGCCGGCACGGAAGACGGCATCGTCATGGTGGAAGCGGGCGCCGAGGAGGTTTCCGAAGCCGATGTCCTGGGCGCGATCCAGTTCGGACACCAGTGCTGCCGCAGGATCGCAGCCGGGATCCGCGAGCTGATGAAGCTCGCCGGCAAGCCTAAGAAGGTGTTCGAGACCCCGCAACTCGACCAGGAATTGTACGCGGCCATCGCCAAGAGCGTGCGCGCGGAACTCACCGATGCGCTGAACACCCAAAAGTATCCCAAGCTGGAAAGCTACGCGCGGGTGCACGAGCTGCGCCACCGCGTGGTGCAAGAACAGCCCGAAGAGAAAAAGGCGGAAGCGGGCAAGTGCTACGACGCATTGAAGGAACGGATTTTCCGCGATGAGATACTGAAGAACCACCGCCGGCCGGATGGGCGGGCCTTCGATGAGATCCGGCCGATCAGCATCGAGACCGGGATCCTGCCGCGTACCCATGGTTCGGCGCTGTTCACGCGCGGCGAAACGCAGGCGCTGGTGACGGTGACGCTAGGCACCAAGGAAGACGAGCAGCGGATCGAGTTGCTGGAGCCCGGCGAGGCCTCAAAACGCTTCATGCTTCACTATAATTTTCCGCCGTTCAGCGTTGGCGAAGTGGGCTTTATGCGCGGGCCGGGCCGCCGCGAGATCGGCCATGGCGCGCTGGCCGAACGGGCCCTGTCCGCCCTGATTCCCGACGAAGACACGTTCCCCTACACGTTGCGCGTGGTAAGCGACATTCTCGAATCGAACGGCTCGAGTTCGATGGCGACGGTGTGCGGCGCATCGCTGGCCCTGATGGATGCGGGCGCTCCCCTGGTTTCCCATGTGGGCGGCGTGGCTATGGGTCTGGTGATGGAGGGCAAGGACTACGCCATACTGACCGATATCGCCGGCGCCGAGGACCATTACGGCGACATGGACTTCAAAGTAGCGGGTACGCGCGACGGCATCACCGCTTTGCAAATGGACATCAAGGTTCCCAACGTTACGACGTCCATTATGAAAGAGGCGCTCGAACAGGCCCGCCGCGGGCGGCTGTTCATCATCGACAAGATGCAGGCGGCGATGCCGCAACCGAAGACCAGCATTTCGCAATACGCGCCGCGCATCTACACCATGACCATTCCCCAGGATAAGATTCGCGACGTGATTGGACCGGGCGGCAAAGTGATTCGCGGCATCATCGAGCAGACCGGCGTGAAGATCGACGTCGAGGATAACGGCACGGTGCACGTAGCCTCCAGCGACGAAGCGTCGGCGCGCAAAGCGATGCAGATCATCTCCGATATTACGGCCGTGGCCGAGGTGGGCAAGACCTATCTGGGCAAGGTTGTCCGGCTGGTGGATTTCGGCGCGTTTGTGGAGATCTTCCCCGGCACTGACGGCTTGCTGCACATCAGCGAGATTGCCGAGAACCGCATCCGCGAAGTTCGCGACGAGTTGAAAGAGGGCGATCAGATCCTGGTCAAAGTTCTCGCCATGGAAGGGAACAAGATCAAGCTGAGCCGCAAAGCCGTGTTGAAGGAGCAGCGGGAGAAGCTCAAGCAGCACGAAAAACAACACACCAAGGCGTAGAAGTGGGGCAGGCGCTTTCGCCTGCCCACCCGCTTCGGGAGGGCTATATGCGCGTAGGGGCTGAAGGGGGCTACGTGCCCGGCCAGCGCATGACGGTCCGGGTCACTAATCAGACGCGCAAAACCATTTTGGCCACCGCGGCGGACGTGGCCGATACCAGCGCCAAGCGCCGCGCGGGTTTACTGAAAAGAAGCAAGCTGGAGCGCGGCGAAGGCCTGTGGATTACGCCCTGCGAATCGGTCCACACCTTCTTTATGAAGTTCCCGATCGACCTGGTGTACCTGGACCGCCGGAAGCGGGTCCGCAAGGTGCGCCATGCCGTGCGCCCCTGGCAGCTTTCCGCCTGCCTGGCGGCCCACTCGGTGTTGGAACTGCCGGCGGGAACCGTCCAGGAGACCGGAACCGAGCCCGGCGATCAACTGCTGTTTGATACGCTGGCGTAATCATGAGGTCTCTCAGACGGCGGGCAGGCATGGCTGTGCTCATGCTGGCCATCGCCGCGGGATTCTACTGGAAGCTGACTCTCACGCGCCAGTACGAATGGGTGTGGGGGCCCGACATGGCGCAGCAGGTGCTGCCATGGTTCATGGTGCAGGCGCGAGCCTTGCACCAGGGCGCGATCGCGCTTTGGGATCCGTACACGTGGGGCGGCCAGCCCCTCTTGGGGCAGGCGCAGCCCGGCACGGCCTATCCGCTCAACTGGCTGCTGTTCGCGGTGCCTCTGCGGCACGATGGCCTGATGCGCGGCTGGGCGCTCACCTGGTATTTCGTCGTGATCCGCTTCATGGCGATGTCGTTTTGCTATCTGCTATGCCGCGACCTGGGCCGCTCGCGGATCGCCTCGCTCGTGGCTGCGGTGGTGTTTGCCCTCGGCGGATACATCGGCAACACCAACTGGCCGCAGATGGTGAACGGCGCGCTGTGGCTGCCGCTGGTGTTTCTGTTTTTGCTGCGGGCGGGCCGGGGCGCGGGGGAAAAGGGAAATGCCCCGCTGCGCAACGCGATGTTCTCGGGAACGTTTCTCGGCATTGCCTGGCTGAGCGGGCATCATCAAGCGCCTATCTTTCTGATGCTGGCCGTGGCGGGCGTTTGGCTGTATTTTATCTTTCGGGCGGGCCGTTTCGATTGGCGCATGGCGCGCGCGGCGGCTCTGTCGCTGGTGTTTGCGGCCGCCACGGGCGCGTTGCAAATTCTGCCGGCGTATGAGTACGGGCACCAGGCCAAGCGTTGGGTGGGCGCGCCGGAGGCCATTAGCTGGAATCAGCCGGTGCCCTACTCCGTGCAGGAAACCTACGATTTGCGGCCGTTCTCGCTGCTGGGCACGGTGTTTCCGCGCATCAACTCCCATTCGGACCCGTTTGTCGGGTTAGCGGCGCTGGCTTTGGCGCTGCTGGGAGTGGCCATGGCGTGGCGCGACATGCGCGTGAAACTGCTGGCGGCGGTGGGCCTGGGCGGCCTGCTCTATGCGCTCGGCCAGCACAGCGTCTTTCAAGGGTTTTTGTACGGCCTGATTCCGGAGTTGGATAAAGCGCGGGTGGTTTCGGCGGCCATCGTGGTATTTCAATTCGGGGTAGCGGCCCTGGCGGCGTTCGGACTGGATTTGCTGCTGAGCCGCGACACGCGGGAGGAGGGCTCGCCCTGGCCCCGGCGAGTGATGTGGGGCGCGCTGATCTTCGGGCTGTTTACGCTGGCGCTCTTTCAGGCCGTTTACTTCTCGAACAAGTTCACCTTTCCAGGCGACGACAGTGTCATTCTCACACCGTTTGCCGCGTTCGGTTTGGCGGCCCTGCTGTTCGCGGCGATGCGCGGCGCTCTCGGCCGGAACCAGTGCGCGGTCCTGGTGCTGCTACTGGTGCTGCTGGAACTGGGGAACAACTTAGGCTCGGTAGCCGTGCCACGCTCCGATAGCGGGGCAATGCACTGGCTTGCCCAGATGCGGGGCAACGCGGATGTGGCGGCGTTTCTAAAGGAGCAAGAGCCGTACCCCCGGGCCAACGTGGCCGGCGATGCGTTTGCCGAAAACTGGGGAGCCGTGCAGGGAGTGGAAATGATGGCCGGCGGGCTGGCGGGCCTGACCACGAACTGGCAACGGTTCGATTTCTGGACGGTGAACTCGCACTTGCTGTGGGGCGCCGCCTACACGCTCTCGGAGAAGCCTTCCACGGAGGGCGACCTGGTCTTCACCGGCGTGAGCGGGCTGAGGGTTTACCGGCACAAAGGCGTGTTTCCCCGCGCCTGGGCGGTGCATGAGGTGGTGCAGGTTCCGGACGCGCAGGCGGGCAACCGCATGATTCAGCAGCAACTCGCGGATTTCCATCGCGTGGCCATCACGCTGGGCCCGCCGGTGCCGCTCGAATCGTGCGCGGCGCCGGACAATGTGGCAATGACGGCGCGCTCCACCGATGTGGTGCGCATCCGCGCGGACATGGGGTGCGAAGGCATGGTGGTCACTTCGGATACGTTCTACCCCGGATGGCACGCGGAGATCGACGGGCGGGCCGCTCCTATTTACGAAGTAAACGAGGCGATGCGGGGAGTAATCGTGCCGCGCGGCGCCCACGCACTCACGTTTCGGTACCGGCCGGCATCGGCCGCGATTGGCGGTTTACTGACGCTGACCGCACTCATTGTCACTGCGGTGGTTGCGATACGGCGGGAAAAGAAAGCCATTGAGGAAGCGGACTATGTCTACGCGCGGCACCGCTAAAGCGGGCACCGTTGAGACGAGCATATCCAGCACTGCGCGGAACCCTCGTTCGAGCTCACCGGGCCCGCGCCGAACCGAACTCTGGAAGACACGCGGATCGCGCCGAATTTTATGATTTTGCGCTGCCGGCGGCAGTGACTCGCCAAGCTATTCGGCAGCGGGCGTCGAAGGTTTTTCCGGTGCGGCCTTTTTGGCCGCGCTCTTCTTGGCGGCGCCTTTTTTGGCGGCCTGTTTTTTTGCGGCGGCCTGGCGAAGCTGCGCCCACCGTTTCCGGTTAGCTTCGATGATGGCTTTGCGGCCGGCGGCGCTCAGGCGGCGTTTGGCTCGCGCCGGGCTCGCGGCGGATTTCGCTCCTCCGCCCGCCAGGCGTTTCGCTTCGGCCCAGCGTTTGCGCTGCGCCGCGGCGATCCGTTTACGCGCGCTGGCGCTCATTTTCCGGCGCGCCGCGCCGGTACTTTCAGAAGCGGCGCCGGCTCTTGCGCGGCCGCCCGATAGCGCCGCGCGCAGTTCTCCGATCTGTTCGTCAATCCGCCTCTTCTGCGCTTCGAAGCCTTCAATCGCGGCGGAGATCACTTCCGGGTTCATGTTATTGGGCATGTCAGTTGTCGCACTTCCCTTGGTGCTTTTACATTCTACATGAGAAATGTTCTAAGTGTAAGTGCCCGGTTGGGGAGTGACTCGCGAACTGCCAGCTACCTGTGGAACTGACTACCTGGGCGCCAGTCCGGAAGCTTGTCCTGGTTAGCGATATCTATACCCAGAAGCATCCCGAATTCGGCAACCTGCTGGAGAGCGGTAAAGTCCCAGTCTGCGTGAAACTCATCGGAGGGCTGGTGATAGTGCTTATCGTTAAACTCCTGCCATAAGTTCTGGTAGTAGTCCGCCGGCTTGCCCGCGAACTGGGTGGCATGGTCGATAGAGAATGCCGGAATGCCGGCGCGGGCGAAAGAGAAATGGTCGGAGCGAAAGTAATGCCCCTGTTCCGGCTCGCTATCGGGCGAAATGGAAAGGTTCAAGCGCTTGGCGATCGATTCGGCCAGCGGCAGGACCGTGGTGCGCTCCACGCCGTTGATGATGACATCCTTGGCCCGGCCCCAGGGAAAAATAGCGTCGTAGTTCAAGGCGATCGCGGTCTTTGCTGGGGGAAATAACGGATGCCCGGTATAGTACTCGGAGCCGCGGAGCCCGTCTTCTTCCGCGGTCACGGCCAGAAACAGGACGGAGCGGCGCGGCTTTTCGGGGAGCGAGGCCCAGGCGCGCGCCAGCTCGAGCAGAATGGCGCAGCCGGTGGCGTTATCCACCGCCCCGTTATAAATACGGTCGCCGTTCACCGGTTCGCCTACGCCCAGGTGATCCCAGTGAGCCGAATAAATTACGGCCTGGTCTTGTAACTGCGAGTCGCTTCCGGGAATTACGGCCGCGACATTGCGCGACTCGATGGCCCGCACCTGGGAGCGAATGTCGCCGCGAATCCGGATACCCAGCGGGATCGGGCGGAAGTCCCGTGACTCGGAAGCGGCCAGAAGTTGATCGACGGATCTGCCGGTCATCGCCAGCAGTTTGTCGCCCGCCTGGCGAGTGAGCCATCCAGCGAGGCTCAAGGCGGGGTCTCCGGGCCGCAGCGCCACGAACGTGTTCTGCCTGCCCCAGGAACCGCGCACCACGTTCCAGCCGTAGCCGGCGGTAAGAGTCGTATGAATAATGATGGCGGCCACCGCGCCCCGCCGCGTCGCCTCTTCGTACTTATAGCTCCACCGCCCGTAATAAGTAAGGGCGCGGCCATCGAAAAACGTGGGGTCGCTCGAAGTAGGTTCGTTAGTGAACAGCACTACGACCTTGCCGCGGACATCCACGCCTTTGTAATCGTCCCAGTTCCATTCGGGCGCGGCGATGCCATGACCCACGAAGACCGCTTCGGCATCGAACTGCGATTCCGGCTTCTGCGTTTCGTTGAGGCCGACATAGTCGTTCAGCCAATCGAATGACAGGGTCTTGCCGGCCGCGGTGGCGGAGAGGCGGGTTTGCGGCTGCGGGTCCACCGCCACCAGCGGCACTTTCTGGAAGTAAGTGCCGTTATCGCCGGCGGGTTTGGCGCCCGCCAGAGCGAATTGGGTGGCAATGTATTCGGTGGCCAGATTGCCGCCGCGCGTGCCCACGCCGCGCCCTTCCAAAAAATCGCTGGAAAGGAACCGGTCGTGTTCCCGAATCCGCTCCGCGGAAAGGGAGTTTGGGGATTGAGCAAACGCCGGCCAAGCCGCGAGCCAGGCGGCAATCACCCCAATGACGATGGACTTCATGGTGATCGCTGGTGTAATCTTGAATCTAGGCCGCCCCACGAGAAGCCAAAGCAGCGGCCATGCTTGACCGTAGCACACCTTTTTTGTTGTGGAACCACAGATCACCAGCAGGACTTTGACCCATTTGCGGGCGCTCGAAGCGGAAAGCATCCATATTATCCGGGAGGTGGCGGCCGAATTTCAAAAGCCGGTACTGCTCTATTCGATCGGCAAGGATTCCTCCGTCATGGTGCGGCTGGCGCAGAAGGCGTTCTATCCGGGCAAAATCCCGTTTCCCTTCCTGCACATCGATACCACTTACAAATTCCAGGAGATGATCGAATTCCGCGACCGCTTCTGCGCGGAGATCGGGGTGGAACTGATTGTGCATACCAACACCAAGGCGATCGAGGAGGGCGCGAATCCGTTCCGCCTGGGAACGCAGAAGTGCTGCGCGCTGCTGAAGACGCGCGCGCTGCTGGACGCGCTGGCCGAGGGCGGCTTCGACGCGGCTTTCGGGGGCGCGCGGCGCGACGAAGAGAAATCGCGCGCCAAGGAGCGCGTCTATTCCTTTCGCGATTCCTTCGGCCAGTGGGACCCCAAAAACCAGCGGCCGGAGCTGTGGAACCTCTATAACAGCCGGATCGACAAAGGCGAAAGCATCCGGGTTTTTCCCCTCTCGAATTGGACTGAGCTGGATGTGTGGCACTATATCTACCTGGAGAACATTCCCATCGTGCCGATGTATTTCGCCAAGCCGCGCGAGATGGTAGTGCGCGGCGAGCAGTTGATCACGATCGAGCACAACATGCCTCTGCGGCCGGGCGAGAAACCGGAACTGGTGATGTCGCGCATGCGTTCGCTGGGCTGCACGTATTGCACCGGCGCGATCCGCTCGGAAGCGGACACGCTGCCCAAGATCATCGAAGAGATGATCCAGTTCCGCCGGTCGGAGAGGGAGAACCGGGTGATCGACCATGACCAGGAAGGCTCGATGGAATTGAAGAAGCGCGAGGGATACTTCTGATGGCGAGCGTCGAGATCGGGCCGTTCCCTGGCGGAAGCGCGGAACTCCGCCGCGCGGAAGAATGGCTGGCGGAGACCGCGCAGACCGAACTGCTCCGCTTCACCACCGCCGGCAGCGTGGACGACGGCAAATCCACGCTGATCGGGCGCCTGCTCTACGATTCCAAGGGAGTCTATGAAGATCAACTGGCCTCGGTGCGCAAAGCCACGCGCAACCTTTCCACCAACGGCCTGGACCTTTCGCTGCTGACCGACGGTTTGCGGGCGGAGCGCGAGCAAGGCATCACCATTGACGTTGCCTACCGCTACTTCGCCACGCCCAAACGCAAGTTCATCATCGCCGATACGCCCGGGCATGAGCAGTACACCCGCAACATGGCTACGGGCGCATCCACCGCCAACCTGGCCGTGATCCTGATCGACGCGCGCTACGGCGTGCTGCCGCAATCCCGCCGCCACGCTTATATCGCCACGCTGCTGGGCATACCGCACCTGATGGTCACGGTGAACAAGATGGACCTGGTGGACTACCGCGAGCAAGTGTTCACCGCCATACGCGAAGAATTCCAGCAGTTTGCCCGGCAACTCAAAGCGCGCGACGTCCGCTATATCCCCATCAGCGCGCTGAACGGCGATAACGTAGTCGAACGCGGCGGGAACATGCCCTGGTACACCGGCCCCACGCTGCTGGAACATCTGGAAACGGTGCCGATTTCGGAGGACCGGAACCTGACCGATATGCGGTTTCCGGTGCAGTACGTGATCCGGCCGAACCTGGATTTCCGCGGATTCGCGGGGCAGATCGCCTCCGGCGTGATCCGCCGCGGCGACGCCATCACCGTGCTGCCTTCCGGACGCACGAGCCGGGTGAAATCGATCGTCACTTACGATGGCGAGCTCGAAGAGGCCTTCGCGCCGATGTCCGTCACCGTGTGCCTGGAGGACGAAATCGATATCAGCCGCGGCGACATGCTGGTTCACACGGCGAACCAGCCGCACGCGGGGCGGCGCTTCGAAGCGACGGTAGTGTGGATGAACCAGAAGCCGCTCGAGGCGCACCGCCCGTACCTGCTGAAGCAGACCACGCAAACGGTGCGGGCGCGGGTGCGCGAGATCCGGCATCGCGTCGATATCCATACGCTCGGCCACCAGCGCGCCAGCCAGTTGCAGTTGAACGAAATCGGCGTAGTGAGCGTGGAAGCGCACCGGCCGCTGTTCTTCGACGCCTACCGCGCCAACCGCTCCACCGGCGGCTTCATTCTGATCGATCCGATCACTAACGAAACCCTGGGGGCGGGCATGATTATCGGCCCGGACACGTGGCGCCCCTCCGGACCGGTCACTCCAGCCGAACGGCTGGCGCGCATCGGCCACCGCCCGTTCCTGGTGCGCCTGGTGAACGGCGACGGCGAACTGGCGCGGAGAATCGAGCGGCACCTGTTCGATCAGGGTTACCTGGTGCACGTGATCGAAGAGCCGCGGCATTTCGCCCAAGCGATCCGCACCGCCTTCGCCGCAGGCTTGGTTTCTGTCGTATACGGAGCCGCCGCCGGAAACGCCCCAGATGCCGTACCCGCTAATCAGACGGTTACTCTTGACCGCGCCCAATTCGAAGACGAAGCCGCGCTCATAAGCGCGCTGATGGCCGCGCTCGGAAGCGGCCCCGGCGGGAACGTCCCGCTCACCGACGGCGCGGGAATCTGAGCGCCACGCTGCCCGGAACCTGCTCATGAAAAAAGGGGTATGTGTTTGCCTGGGCGCCATGGGAGCGCTCGGGGAGCCTGGCAAGTGGGCGAAGAGTAGCCGGCCAGACCTAAACCAACTGGCGAAGGTGGAACGATCCGTCGTCCATGACTTTCAGAAAGAAATTGCCTTTACGCGTCGCCAACTCGCTTCTGCGTAATGCTCCCGCAATCTTGGCCACCGTTTGATTAGTCCGGTCCGGCTTCTCGTCGAGAAACCGGATATCCTCGATGCCAATCACGTCGTAATCGAAGTGAGCGGCATCGTCCAGAAAATCCTGAGAGTTCCTGGTCAGGATAGTCCACCCGCCGCTGGCAAGTTCTTTGATCTCCTGGTCGCTGGCTCCTCTGGGAGGTATCACAACTTTGTAACCTTCGTCCTGGAGACCCGCTTTTAGTACCGCGATATTCTCATCGACCAGCAGCGTGTAATGCGATCCCTTCGCCAATTCGATCACATCCCGATACTGCGTTGTGGTCCCCACGATATTCCCCATAGGGGCTGCGCTGAGTTGGTTGAAACGGAGATTGGCGCGCCCTGCTAGCGAGTATACCGCCGCACTACCGCAGGTGCGGTGCGTTCCGCCACCGCTGGCAGAATGCGCCTCTTGTGCGTCGCCCAAACGTAAGTCGATAATTGGGGTCGACAGCATCACTGGCGAGGGACTCGCGGAGGCACTGAAAGGCGCCAAAGACCGGCCGGCCGCCGGCGTAAGACTCGCGAGTGAATCCGCGCAGCCTAAGCCGCGCGGTTACTCTTCGACAGCCACTCTAATCGCCGCGGTGAAAATCCGAGCTTCTGTTTCGCCAGATCATTCCGCGCGCCCCGCAGCCGGGTCGCATAATAGAGCGCATCGGGTCCCAGCGATTCGGCCTCTTTCTCGCTCAGGTGCGGTGGAGGCGGCGCGCCCACAAAAGCCGCAAAAGCCGGGAGCCAGACCCGCATCTCCGTGGGATCATCGTCCACGACATTGTAGACGCCGGGTTCGCTTTGAAGTGCCGCAACGGTTGCCGCTGCGGCATCCTCCACGTGAACAAACGGGTACACGCCGGCTCCGGAACCAATCACAGGGTATTTCTGCTGCCGCACCTGCTGCGTGACGCTTCCGCCATTGGGATCCTGATACGTGCCGGGCCCATAGAAGAATCCGTAACGCAACGCGACTCCCTCCATGTCTCGCGAGCCCAGAACTCGTTCCTCAATTTGCATGTAGGTCGAAACACTTCCGGCTATACCAGGTGTTGCATTTAAGGCCAGGGCGTCCGTTTCGACGGCCAATCCGGGGCCCGGTCCATAGAAGAATCCGGTGGATTGCACGATGTAGCGCTTTGCGCCCGCGGCCCGCGCCGCATTGTGCACGTTTCGGCCGCCCTCGAGCCGCAATCTGCGGTCCCGCGGCGCGGCCGCGCGCATTGCCTCGGGTGTATAGTCTTTCGGCAGGGAAGTAAGCTCTTCGATGACAGCATCGGGCCGCACCCGGCCGATCGCCGCGTGAACAGCTTCGGAATCGAAAGCATCTACAAGGATCCCCTCGGCCCCGCATGTTTGGAGCACACTCAAGCCACGCTGGGAACTGGTCATCCCGGCCACCTCGTGGCCCGCAGCGACCAAGGCGGAAAGCAGTGGGCGCCCGATCGCGCCCGTTCCGCCCGCTACAAATACTTTCATATCGCCCCCTTGCCTGCGTTACCTAAGTCTACCCCGCCGCCGGCGCTGGGTCTGATTGGAATGGCGGAAGCCAGTGGGAGTCGAACCCACCCGCGACACAGCGTACCGCACAACGGGTTTGAAGCCCGCGCCCAGCACCGGCCAAGATTGGCTTCCAGGCGCAATTCTAGCAAAGGCGTTCTCCGCGGTTATCCAAAGTGGCGCCGGTCCCCTTTTGATACGATGAAAAAACGCCTTTGGTTGAATCGATTCCCAGCATTCTGGCGCGCATCGTCGCCGCCAAGCAGGAAAAGCTTGCTTCCGTGCGCGCTCGCGCGGCTCGGTGGGAACAACTGGCCGAATGCCATCGCCGCGAGCGCCGCGATTTCGAAGCGGCTCTGCGCGCGCCTGCCGTGGCCGTGATTGCCGAGGTGAAGAAAGCTTCTCCAAGTAAGGGCGTGCTTGCGGCCGATTTCGATCCCGTGCGCACGGCTTGCCAATATCAAACGGGAGGCGCGGCCGCGCTTTCGGTGCTTACCGACGAGGAGTTCTTTCAGGGGTCGCTGGCGGACCTCGAACGCGCGCGTACCGCCACGCGATTGCCCGTGCTCCGGAAGGATTTTACAATCGCGGCCGAACATGTTTTGGAGGCGGCGGCCCACGGAGCCGATGCCATTCTGCTGATTGCAGCCATTCTGAGCGAGCGCGAAATGCGCGACTACCGGGAGGCGGCGGCGCGTTTCGGCATGGCGGCATTAGTGGAGGTCCATAACCGGCGCGAGTTGGATCTGGCGCTGGCATCGGGCGCCCGCATCATAGGCGTGAATAATCGCGATCTCGCCACGTTCGAAGTTTCCCTCGATATCTCGCGGCGGCTGGCCGAATGGATTCCCGCCGGCGTGCTGCGGGTGAGCGAGAGCGGTATTCACACCGCGGCCGATATCGCCACGTTGCGCGCCGCCGGTTATGCGGCATTCCTGGTGGGTGAGCATCTGATGAAGGCGGCCGATCCGGCGGCGGCGCTGCGCAAACTGGTGGCCGCGTGAGCCGGATTCTGAAAATCTGCGGAATTACCAATCAGGAAGACGCCGGCGCCGCCATCGCCGCCGGGGCCACCGCGATCGGCTTCAATTTTTATGCGCGCAGCCCGCGGTATCTCGATCCGGAACGCGCGGCCGCCATCGCTTCCACCGCCGGTGTTCTGCGCGTGGGGGTTTTCGTCAACGAATCGCCTGCGCGCGTCGAACAGATCGCGCGCATCGCCCGGCTGGACGTTGCCCAACTGCAGGGAGACGAAACGGTGGCGGATTATCCGGCCGCCATCGCGGTGTGGAAAGCCGTGCGCGTGGCGGATGGACTGGACCTGGCCCCCTTCAACCAGCTTCCCGCCGAGGCGCTGCTGCTCGATGGCCCGGCCGGGCAGCTTTATGGCGGCGCGGGGAAAACGTTCGAGTGGAGCCGGGCAGCGGCGCTGCGCAAACAGTTCGTGCTGGCGGGCGGGCTGGATGCTTCAAACGTAGCCGCGGCGATTTCGCTCGCCCGCCCGTGGGGCGTGGATGCCTGTTCCCGGCTGGAAGCGGCGCCGGGCAGAAAAGACCACAAAAAGATGATCGCGTTTCTGGCCGCCGCCAAAGCGGCCTTCGAATTATGACACCGCAACCTGACCAGACCGGGCACTTCGGGCCCTACGGCGGGCGATTCGTGCCCGAAGTATTGATGGCCCCCATCGAGGAACTGGAGAGCGCGTATGCCGCCGCCCGCGAAGACGCATCGTTCCAGGCGGAACTGAACCAACTGCTGCGCGCGTATGCGGGGCGCCCCACACCGCTATATTTTGCCGGCCGGCTGAGCGAATCGTTGGGCGGCGCGCGCATCTATCTCAAGCGCGAAGACCTGCTGCACACGGGAGCGCATAAGATCAATAACTGCCTGGGGCAGGCATTGCTGGCGCGCCGCATGGGCAAGCGGCGCATCATCGCCGAGACGGGCGCCGGCCAGCACGGGGTCGCCACGGCCACCGTGTGCGCACTGTTCGGCCTTGACTGCACGGTCTACATGGGCGAAGAGGATATGCGGCGGCAGCGCCTGAATGTTTTCCGCATGCGCATGCTGGGAGCGAAGGTGGTGGCGGTCACAACGGGAAGCCGCACGCTCAAGGACGCCATCAGCGAGGCCATGCGCGACTGGGTCACCAATGTCGCGACGACGCATTACTTATTAGGCTCCGTGCTGGGCGCGCACCCCTACCCCATGATGGTGCGCGATTTTCACAAAGTCATCGGCGAGGAAGCGCGGCGGCAGATTCAGGAGGCCGAGGGGCGATTGCCGGACGCCGCCATCGCCTGCGTGGGCGGAGGCTCGAACGCCATCGGCCTTTTCCATGCATTCCTGGACGATCGGCAGGTGCGCCTGATCGGCGTGGAAGCCGGCGGCCGCGGCGACGGTATCGGCGAGCATGCCGCCCGGTATCGCGGAGGCGCGCCGGGAGTCCTGCAGGGCGCCTATAGCTTCGTGCTGCAGGATGACAACGGCCAGATCGCGTTGACCCATTCGGTTTCCGCGGGCCTCGATTACGCCATGATCGGCCCCGAGCACGCCTGGCTGCACGATCAGCGTCGCGCGGAATACAGCGCCGCTTCCGATCGAGAAGCGCTGGCGGCGGCGCGCGCTTTATCGCGCCTCGAAGGCATTATTCCGGCGCTCGAATCGGCCCACGCCGTGGCCGAAGCCATTCGCCGGGCGCCCGCGGCCGCGGGCCAGGTGTTCGTAGTCAATCTTTCCGGGCGCGGCGATAAAGATATCGATATCTACCGCGAAAATTTCCGGGAACTGGACGACCGGTCCGGTTCGGATAGGGTCGAAGCATGACCCGCATCGGCCAACTGTTCCACTGCCTGAAACGCGACGGCCGCAAGGGTCTGATCGCCTATCTCACGGCGGGCGACCCTTCGCTCGAGCGCACGCCCGCGCTGGTCGAAGCCCTGGTGCGCGGCGGCGCCGACCTGATCGAGCTGGGCGTGCCGTTTTCGGATCCGATCGCCGATGGGCCTGTGATTCAACGTGCCGGCGAACGCGCTCTCAAAGCCGGCGCCACCTTGCAGGGCATCCTCGAAACGGCCGCGGAGATTCGCCGCCGGTCGCCGGTTCCGCTGCTGCTGTTTACCTATCTGAATCCGGTGGTGCGTTACGGTTTGGACCGTCTGGCGCGGGATGCGGCGGCGTGCGGCATCGATGGCTGCCTGCTGACCGATGCCAGCGTGGAAGAGGCGCGGGATTACGTCGAGGCCATGCACCGGCACGGCCTGGATACGGTTTTTCTGGCCGCGCCCACCAGCACGCGGCGGCGCTTGGAACTGGTGGCGCGCTATTCCACCGGTTTCGTGTACCTGGTTTCGCGCACCGGAGTGACTGGCGAGCGCGATAGCCTTTCCGATGCGGTGGCCCCGCTGGTGAAAGCCGTCCGGGCGGTTACGGACCTGCCGCTGGCGGTTGGATTCGGCATTTCGCGGCCCGAGCACGTGGCGGAGGCGGGCCGCCAGGTGGAGGCCGTAGTGGTGGGTAGCGCCTTGGTGCGGCTGATCGAGCGGGAGAGCGGCGCTCCTGGCTTGGAACAGGCGCTTGAAAACTTTACGCGGAAACTGAAACAGGGGTTCGGAAACCACGCATGACCTGCGAAGAAGCACGCCAAAAACTGGCAGAATACCGCGTCGCCATTGACGACCTGGACCGGCGCATTGTGGAGCTATTGAACGAACGCACGCGGGTGGTGGAAGACATCGGCCGCGTGAAGCGTTCGGCGCGGCTCCCCATTTATGAGCCGCGCCGCGAAGACCAGGTTTACGAAAACATCAGCCGCGCCAGCGCCGATGGGCCACTCACCAAGGAGGCGGTGCGCCGCATTTACGAGCGCATCATCGACGAGATGCGCGGGGTGCAGCGGGCGCGGATGGAAAGAGACGGGGATAGTTAGATGGTCGTGGTAATGCAGGAAGGGGCGACCGAGAAGCAGATTCAGGCCGTCATCGATCTCATGGTGGAGCGCGGCTTCAATGTGCATCGATCCACGGGCGCGCTGCACACCGTGCTCGGCGGAGTGGGCGTGCGGACCGAAGAGATCGATACCGCAATCTTCGAGGTCTTGGAGGGCGTCAAGGAAGCGCGCAGAATCGCATCGCCGTATAAGCTCGCCAGCCGCGGTTTTCGGCCGGGCGGATCGGTGGTGAAAGTGGGCGCCCTCGAAATCGGCGGCGGGCAAGTGGTGGTGATGGCCGGCCCGTGCAGCGTGGAAAGCCCCGCGCAGATCGAGTGTGCCGCCGAACTGGTGGCGCGCGCCGGAGCGAAAATCATCCGCGGCGGCGCGTTCCAACCGCGCAGTTCGCCCTATAGTTTTCAGGGTTTGGGCGAAGACGGTTTGCGCCTGCTGCGCCAGGCCGCCGACCGCCATGGACTGCTGGTGGTTAGCGAAGTAATGGACCACACGCAGATCCCCATGGTTTCGGCCTATTCCGATATCCTGCAGATCGGCGCGCGCAATATGCAGAATTTCAACCTGCTGCGCGAAGCCGGCAAACAACCGAAGCCGGTGCTGCTCAAACGCGGCATTTCGGCCACCATCGAGGAACTGCTGCTCTCCGCCGAACATATCCTGGCGGGCGGCAATTACAACGTGATCCTGTGCGAGCGCGGCATCCGCACCTTCGAGACGTACACGCGCTACACGATGGATATTTCGGCGATTCCGGTGGTAAAGAAGCTTTCCCACCTGCCGATCGTGGCCGATCCGTCTCACGGCACCGGCCGGCGCGATAAAGTAGCGCCCATGGCCCGCGCCGCCATCGCCGCGGGCGCCGACGGTCTGCTGATCGAAGTGCATCCCGACCCCGTCCACGCCCTGAGCGATGGCGCGCAATCGCTGCCGCCGGAGCAGTTCGAAGAGCTGATGGCGCAATTGCGCATGATTGCGCCGGCCGTGGGGAGAAGTTTGTAGAGTGTGACCCGGGAAGGTTCTACTACGGGCCGATCCCATGCGTCTGTTTGTGCTACTGAAAAACGTCGGGAGGCCGATTTCGGGGTAATCCGCTATTCTATGAGCAATTGTGCTTCGGATCCAGGGACCGCTTCGCCCATGAACACCGTCGCCATCGTCGGTACCGGCCTGATCGGCGCCTCCTTCGGCCTGGCTCTGCGCCAGGCAGGCTTCTCCGGCGCGATCCTCGGCGTCAGCTCCCAGCGCGCCATCGCCGACGCGGTCGCCGCCGGCGCCATCGACCGCGGGCTGCCGCTTGAAGAAGCAGTGCCGCAGGCCGATCTGGTGTTTCTTTCGCAGGCCATCGGGCGCATTCTCGATACCATCCGCCATCTCGATCCGCTGCTGCGTCCGGGCGCTTTAGTCACCGATGCGGGCAGCACCAAAACCGAAATTGTCGATCTGGCGCGTCAGCACATCCGCCGCGCGCAGTTCCTGGGCGGGCATCCCATGGCTGGAAAAGAACAGCGCGGCGCGTCGGCCGGCGATGCCGGCTTGTTTCGCGGCCGCACCTGGGTGCTGACGCCGGATGAATTCAAGGAACTCGAAACGCCGGCCGCGTGCGCGCTCGCCGGCTGGCTGCGGCGGATCGGCGCGCGCCTCGTGGTGCTCAATTGCGTGAAGCACGATTCCTTGGTCGCCCTCACGTCTCATCTGGCGCAACTGGCCTCCACTGCCTTGGCCTCCGCGGTTGCCGAGTCGATTACGGAAAGCGGCGATCTGCGCGTTGCCGGTCCCGGCCTGGTCGATATGACACGCCTCGCGCTCAGCTCGTACGATCTGTGGCGCGATATCCTGGCCACCAATTCCGAGCAGATCGATGGCGCGCTCGAAGCCTACATTCAAAAGCTGGAGCACATCCGCGAAAACCTCCGCACCCGGCAGCTTCAGGAAGAGTTTGCGCGCGCGGCGGAACTGGCCTCGCGCTTGCGCAGGCCAATTTAGGATACACTAGCCGTAGCATGGTCGCCTCCCCGTTGGAGCGTGGCGGTTGACCGATAGCCCGGCGTCGCGAATCCGGACCCCCGGCGCGTGCGGAGCGCCCGTTCGCTACACCGATTTGCCCGAATAAGGATTTTCGAATGGAACAAAAGCTTAAGATCGCGGTGTTTATCGATTTCGATAACATCGAAATCGGCGTGAAATCCACGCTGCACCGCGAATTCGACGTCGCCGCCGTCCTGGACGCGCTCAAAGAGCGAGGCGAAATCGTCACCAAATTTGCCTATGCCAACTGGGGCCGGCAGGAATTTGCCACACGGGCGCTTTCCGAGCATGCCGTGCAGATGGTGCAGCGCGACCCCTCCCCGCGCGGCGATAAGAACGGCGCCGATATAAACTTGGCGCTCGATGCCCTGGAGATGGCTTTCACTCACGACCACATCAATGCCTTCGCGATTGTGAGCGGCGATAGCGATTTCATCGCGCTGGTCAACAAACTGAAACAGTACGATAAGCGCGTATTTGTGGTGGGAGGGCGCGCCTTCACCAGCACCATTCTGCAAAAGAATTGTCACGAATTTGTGTCGTATGAAAGCGTGATCGATGAAACCCGCGGGCGCGCTCCGCAGCAGCAACAGCAACCAAGCCCGGCGCAGGAGCGTCCGCGCGAAGGGCAGGAACGCCAGCCGCGGCCCTCCAAGCGCGTTCTGCTCGACCTGGCGCAAGCCATGCCGCTGGTGGAGCGCGCGCTCGGCGTGCTGGAGCGCCGCGAAGTGCGCCCGCAACTCGGCCTGCTCAAATCCACCATGCTGCAGCTCGATTCCACGTTCAACGAAAAAGCCTACGGCGCCAGTTCCTTTACGGATTTCGTCGAGAAGCTGCAAAAGGCCGATTTCGTGGAAGTGACGGGCGGCGAAGGCCGTTACATGATCCGCATGAAGGGCGCGGCGCCCGAAAAACCCGGTTCCAAGCCGGAAGAGGCGATCCCGCTGCTGCGCGACGTTCTCGAGACGCACCGCCTCGAATTGGACGAGGGGTCCGATGCCGAGTCGCTGGCCGAGTGGGTGAAACAGGAACATCCCAATTTCGACTGGAGCCAGTACGGTTTTCAGGAGTTCAGCGAGCTGCTGAATTACGCGCAGGATAAAGGGCTGGTGCGCATTCAGGCCGATGGCCTGAACCTCACGGTCTATCTGGGCGCCGAGTTCCACCCGCCCGCGCCGCCGCCGGAACCGGAACCGGAACCAATGCTGGAAGAGGAGATCGAAGAGCCGCAGCCCCTGGTGCCCGGCCAACCCACCGCTACCGGCGAAATTCCCATTCCCGAGCCGCCGCCGAAGCCCGCCCGGCGGCCGCGCGTGCGCAAACCGCCATCGGAAGGCGGCGTGAAAAAACGCTCCCTGCGCCCGCGCAAAAAACAGTCGGCGTAATCGCGGGCGCGCGCCTCCGTTCGGAAACACGCGCGCCGCGCCCCGGCATGCTTGGCGTCTGACTCCGGATTCCGCTATGGTGGGTTCCCAAGAGGTGAATTATGCGAGTACGCCGTTTGCCCTGGGCCGCGCTTTTCGTGGCAGCTTTAGCAACTGCGCAGACCGCGCCCAAAATTCCCAAATTACCCGACGTGCCGTATGTGCCGACCGACAACACCGTGGTGGACGCCATGCTGAAGCTGGCCGGCGTCACCAGCGCCGATACCGTCTATGATTTAGGCTGCGGCGACGGCCGCATTGTCGTGCGGGCCGCCAAGAACTACGGCGCGCATGGCGTCGGCGTGGACATCAACCCCGAGCGCATCCAGGAGGCGCGCGAAAACGCCAAACGCAACAGCGTGGAAAACTTGGTCCGCTTCGAAGAAGGCGACCTGTTCGATGCCAATATCCGCAACGCCACCGTCGTGACTCTCTATCTGCTCCCCGATGTGAACCTCAAGCTGCGGCCGAAACTCCTGCGGGACCTGAAACCCGGCGCCCGCATCGTCTCCCATAGCTTCGATATGGGCGACTGGAAGCCCGATAAGCAGGAAGAAGTCGACGGCGCCACCATCTATCTCTGGACCGTTCCGGCGCGGAAGTGACGAACCGTTACAGCCATAAGTTGATATGATGATCGGCGATGACTCGTCTCCCGCTGGTAATTTGTCTTTTGGGGGGAGCGGCCCAGGCCCACGATATCATCACCACGCCGATCACTTACTCGCGTGAAATTTACCGGATTTTTCAGGCGCGCTGCTTCACCTGTCACCGCCCCGGCGGTTCGGCGTTCTCGCTGATGACCTATTCGGAAGCGCGGCCTTGGGCGGAGGCCATCAAAGAAGAGGTTCTGGCGCGCACCATGCCTCCCTGGGGCGCCGTGAAAGGCTTTGGCGATTTCCGCAACGACCGCGCGCTCACGCCCGAGCAAATCGAAGTCATCGAGAGCTGGGCCGATGGCGGCGTGCCGGAGGGCGAACCCTCCGATCTGCCGAACAAACTCGATCCCACCGAAACCTGGCCATCGGAGGAACCGCGCGGCGGCATCGCCGCCGGAACCGATTTTAAGCTCACTCGCCCCCTGGTGCTCGACGGCCTGATGCCCGCCGGCGTGCCGGAGAAGGCGTCGTTTCAAGTCACCGCCGAACTGCCCGATGGCAGCGTGGAGCCGCTCATTTGGATCGAAAATTACAGTCCGAAGTACGCTCACTCCTTCCGCTTGCGCATGCCGCTCGATCTCCCGGCCGGAACCTTCATTCGCGGCATTCCAGCGGATGCCACGATTAGGCTCCTGCCCGCGGCGCCGGTCGGCGCCGCCAGCGTCCAGAGCGGCGGAAAGGCGGCCCACTCACCCTGACGAACAGCCCGAAAGAGGCATTTTGCGGGCCTTCGAAACACGGCCCCATCCCGTACGTATCGGTGTATAATGCCTGAGGCCGTCGGGCCGGATGGAAATCCTAATATCCCATCAAAAGGAGTGGAGCAGCATGGCAGGTGTTTCTTTGGCAGACGCACGCAGAGTGATCGCGGCAGCGGAAAAAAAAGCAGCGGAAATCAAACAGCCCATGAACATTGCGGTAGCCGATGAAGGCGGTAATCTCGTCTCGCACGTCCGCATGGATGGCGCTTGGCTGGGCAGCGTGGATATCTCGATCAAGAAGGCCTACACATCACGCGCATTCGACATTGCCACCAAGGATCTGGCCGCGCATTCGCAGTCGGGCGGGCAGTTCTTTGGTATCCACGCGTCCAACGACGGCAAGATCATGATCTTTGCCGGCGGCATTCCGTTGAAGCGGGACGGGAAAGTGGTGGGAGCCATCGGCGTCAGCGGCGGATCCGGAGAGCAGGATCACGCGGTGGCCGAAGCCGGCGCGGCGGCCTTCTAAGCATTGCGAACCAACACCGCAACTGGAGTTTTTATTAAGGCAGTCATGAAAAAGGAGAACGAAAATGGCAAGTAATCGAGGCGTTGTTTACCTGGGCCCCGGCAAAGTCGAGGTCCAATCGATCGACTATCCCAAGCTGCAAAGCCCCTCTGGCAAGAAGCTCGATCACGCCGTAATCCTGAAGATCGTTTCGACCAATATCTGCGGTTCCGACCAGCACATGGTCCGCGGCCGCACCACGGCGCCTCCGGGACTGGTGCTCGGACATGAAATCACCGGTGAAATCATCGAAAAGGGCAGCGATGTCGAATTCCTGAATGTGGGCGACTGGGTTACCGTCCCCTTCAACATCGCTTGCGGCCGCTGCCGCAATTGCCGCGCCGGACAAACCGGCATCTGCCTGAACGTGAATCCGGCCCGCCCCGGCGCGGCTTACGGCTATGTCGATATGGGCGGCTGGGTCGGCGGACAAGCCGAATACGTCATGGTTCCCTACGCCGATTTCAACCTGATCAAGTTCCCGGACAAGGAGAAAGCCGCCGCGAAGATTCGCGATCTCACCATGCTTTCCGACATCTTCCCGACCGGCTATCACGGCGCCGTCACAGCCGGCGTAACCACCGGTTCCACTGTCTATATCGCCGGCGCCGGTCCGGTAGGCCTGGCTTGCGCCGCTTCCTGCCACCTGCTCGGCGCCGCCGTCGTAATCGTCGGCGACATGATCGATGATCGCCTCGCGCAGGCGCGCAGCTTCGGTTGCGAAACCGTCGATTTGAAAAAGGACGCCTCCCTCGCCGATCAGATCGCCCAGATTGTGGGCGCGCCGGAAGTGGACGCCGTCGTCGATTGCGTCGGCTTCGAAGCCCGCGGGCACGGCAAGGAGGCCGGTGTCGAGCGTCCCGCCACCGTGCTGAATTCGTTGATGACCGTAGTCCGCGCCGGCGGCAACATCGGCATTCCGGGCCTTTACGTCACCGACGATCCGGGTGGCGTGGATACCGCCGCGAAAACCGGCAACCTCAGCATCCGCATCGGCCTCGGCTGGGCAAAGTCCTGCAACTTCGCCACCGGCCAGTGCCCCGTGCTCAAGTACAACCGCCAGTTGATGATGGCCATCCTGCATGATAAAGTACAGATCGCGAAGGCCGTCAACGCAACTGTCATCCCGCTCGATCAAGCGCCTCAGGGGTACAAGGATTTCGATAAAGGCGCCGCCAAGAAGTTCGTGCTCGATCCCCACGGGACAGTAGCGAAGGCAGGGAAGTAGCAGCCAGAAAGACGGAATTCAGGAGCCAGGAGCCGGAAGCCCAAGAAGTGATTCCGGCCCCTGACTTCTGTCTCCCGACTTTTGGGTACGAAAAAGCATTAAGCGTTTCGAGGAAGCTCATTATGTCAACTACGCGTCGCAGTTTTCTGGCCGCGGGGGCCGCGGCTCCGTTCGTCTGGGCCGCTAGTAAAACGGATTCCCGTTACCCCATCCTGGGGTCCGGTGAATACCAGTACGAATGCATTCACGACTGGGGCGAGTTGCCTTCCCATATCAAATACGGCAACACGCATAGCGTGGTCGAGGATTCGCAGGGGCACATCTATATCCACCACACCGTGCATGCCACCAGCCAGAGCCCGGACGCGGTGGTCGTCTTCGATTCCAAGGGCAAATTCGTGCGCTCCTGGGGCGCCATGTTCCGCGGCGGCGCTCACGGCATGCACTTCAGTAAAGAAGGCAAAAACGAGTACCTGTATTTCTGCGATGAGAAGCACGGCATCGTCACCAAGCGCACGCTGAAAGGCGAGGAAGTCTGGACGATGGGCTATCCGCAGGATTCACCGATCTATGCCAAGGGTATTGGCGTGAAGGGTCCTGGCGGACCGGCGGGCTTGAATTACCGGCCGACCAATTTCGCCATCGCGCCGAACCTGGATTTCTGGGTGGGCGATGGTTACGGCTCCTATTACATGTTCCACTATACGCAGGCGAGTTCCACCTCGTACCCCAAGCTGATTAACACTTTTGGCGGACGGCCTGTTCCGCCTCCGGGAGCGGAAGGCGGACGCGCTGGACGCGGCGAAGCCAAAGGCGGCCCGGGAGCGCAAGGCCGCGGCCGTGGTCCAGCCACGGGTCCCGTTCCAGCGCCGATTGAAACCATGAACAACCCCCACGGCGTCTGGTACGATTCGCGCGATCCCGCCAAACCAATGTTGCTGGTCGCCGACCGCGGCAACCGCCGCATTGTCCGCTACACCACCGATGACAAGCCCATCGATATCGTGGAAGGCACCCTCTCGCCCTGCCACTTCCATCAACAGAAGGACATGCTCGTCGTCCCCGATCTGCAATGCCGCGTCACCCTGTTCGATAAAGACAACAAGGTCATCGAGCATCTGGGCGATGGCAAGTACGCGGGCAAGCAGAACCAGCTTCGCGTGAGCGAAAACCGCGCCGATTTCGAGCCGGGCAAGTTCATCACCCCGCACGGCGCCTGGTTCGATCACGCCGGCAATATCTTCGTTACCGAGTGGGTCGAGATCGGCCGCGTCACCAAGCTCCGGAAGTTATCTTAGGCCCTACGAAAATGCTACCGGAACTCGCGGCGGAATTCTTCGGCACACTGATTCTGATCCTCTTCGGCAATGGCGTCGTGGCCATGGTGGTCTTATTTGGCCACGGCGTGCCCGGGGAGATCGTCAATGGCGGCTACACCAATATCACGCTGGCCTGGGGCTTGGCGGTGACCATGGGAGTGTACGTCGCCGGAAAAATTTCGGGAGCCCACATCAATCCGGCGGTCACCCTGTCGGTCGCTATCTTTCGCGGGTTCCCCTGGCGCAAAGTAGTCCCTTACTGCATCGTGCAAACCGCGGGCGCGTTCGTAGCGGCGGCGATCGTTTACTGGAATTACCGCCCGCAATTTCACCTGGTCGATCCCGGCCTCACGCACACCGCCGGAGTCTTCACCACCTTCCCGGCCTTTCCCATGCAACTCTCCGCCGGCTTGCTCGACCAGACCATCGGCACCGCGCTGCTCCTGTTCATGATTTTCGCCATTACCGATGAGCGCAATCAGCCCCCGCAAGCCAACCTGATGCCCGTCATGATCGGCGCGATTGTCGTGGTGATCGGCATGGGCTTCGGCGGCCTGCATGGCTTCGCCATCAACCCGGCCCGCGATTTCGGCCCGCGCCTCTTCACGGTAGCCGCCGGCTTCAAAAATAACGGCCTCACCGACGGAATCCCGGTCTTTTGGGTCCCCATCGTCGGCCCCTTCCTGGGCGGGATCATCGGCTCGGCGGCGTATGACGCCGGCGTCCGCCGCTTCCTGCCGGCCATGAAGAAGTCCACCGCGGCGTAAGACAGGCCGCGTAAGATAGATAGCATGGCTGTCGAAGTGCAGGCGCGGGTACCGCTCGAAGAGTATCTGCATACCTCGTATTCGCCGGACCGGGAATACCGGGACGGTGAAGTCGTGGAGCGAAACGTGGGCGATTGGACGCATTCCAGATTACAGTTTTTGCTCTCACACTACATTGCCGCTCGCGAGAAGCAATGGAACGTTTTGGCCGGCACAGAACTTCGAATCAAGGTTAGAGAGCACTGGTATCCGATACCGGATATCTGTATTTATAGCCACCCAGCCCCCCAGGAGCGCTTTCCGGAACGCCCTCCACTCTTGTGGATCGAGATTCTCTCCGAAGACGACCGCATGGTCGATGTCTGGACCAAAGCCGAGCAGTTAATTGCGTACGGTGTGCCCTACGTCTGGATCATCGAGCCGCACACGCTCAAAAGCCAGTTGTGGACGGCGTCCGGCGCCGCGGATGTAGAAGACAAAACTCTACGTCTGCCCGGAACCGAAATCGTCATCCCGCTGTTGGAAGTGACGGCGCAGTAGCCCGGCCCTGCGTCTTCTGCTTTCAGGTTGACGCCAACGCTCCGCGCCGGATCAACTCCAGCGGCCCTCGGTTGCCGTTTCTTCGTGCGGGCCGGAGATTTACGCGCCATTGACGCATTACCGCATCAACAGGAACATCAAATCGCATCAATGGTTGAAAGCTCGCCTTCGCGGACCGCTGCCGGTTTGGGCGTCTTTGGTCGCAACTACGCCCAAAGCCGCTACATCCCGTCAATAATCGCGTTCAGCGTGGCGCTGGGCCGCATCGCCGCGGCGCACAGCGCGTCGTCCGGCAAATAGTAGCCGCCAATGTCCACCGGCTTGCCCTGCGCCCCCAGCAACTCCGCGGCAATCTGGCGCTCGTTCTTCTCAAGCGCGGCCGCCACCGGGGCGAAGCGCTGCCGCAACTCCGCGTCTTCGTCCTGCGCCGCGAGCGCTTTGGCCCAGGCCAGCGCCAGATAGAACGTCGAACCCCGGTTATCGATCTCGTTCACCTTCCGGGAGGGGTGACGGGCATCTTCCAGGTACTGGCCGATGGCCGTGTCCAGGGTTTTCGCCAGCACCGCTGCTTTCGCGTTGCCGGTCTTCGCCGCGATGAACTCCAGCGAGGGCGCCAGCGCGCAATACTCGCCCAGCGAATCCCAGCGCAGATGGCCTTCTTTCAGGAACTGCTGCACGTGTTTGGGCGCCGACCCTCCGGCGCCGGTCTCGAACATCGCGCCCCCGCCCAGCAGGGGCACAATCGAGAGCATCCGCGCGCTCGTTCCCAACTCTAGAATCGGGAACAGGTCGGTCAGGTAGTCGCGGAGCACGTTTCCGGTTACCGAGATGGTGTCCTCGCCGCGGCGGATTCGCTCGATCGAGAACCGCATCGCCTCCGCCGGCGCCATGATCTTGATCTCCAGTCCCGCCACATCGTGTTCCGGCAAATACGCTCTCACCTTCTTTAGAATTTCCGCGTCGTGGCCGCGATTCGGGTCGAGCCAGAACACGGCCGGCGTGCCGGTTGCCCGCGCGCGCTCCACGCCCAGCTTTACCCAATCGCGAATGGCGTCGTCCTTGGTTTGGCACGCGCGGAAGACATCGCCGCGCTCCACGCCCTGTTCCAGCAGAACCTTGCCGCCCGCGTCCACGATCCGAATTGCCCCATCGCCCGGCGCCATGAATGTCTTGTCGTGCGACCCGTACTCCTCGGCCTTCTTGGCCATCAGTCCCACGTTGGACACACTGCCCATGGTCGCCGGATCGAACTGCCCGTGCTGCTTGCAGTCCTCGATCATGGCTTGGTAGATGGTGGCGTAGCTGCGGTCCGGAATCATTGCGATCGTATCCCGCAACTGGTCGTCTTTGTCCCACATCTTGCCGCCATCGCGGATCACCACCGGCATGGACGCGTCGATGATCACATCGTTGGGGACATGGAGGTTGGTCTTGCCCGTGCGCGAATCGACCATCGCCAGGCCGGGGCCTTTGTCATAACAGGCGCGGATATCCGCCTCAATCTCCGCCTTCTTGGCGGCCGGAAGCCGGTCGAGTTTGCCCAGGATGTCGGCCAGCCCGTTGTTCACGTTGCCGCCAATCTCCGCTATGGCGGCGGCGTGCTTCTCCAGCGCATCCCCAAAATAAACCGATACGCAATGCCCGAACAGGATCGGGTCGGAGATCTTCATCATCGTGCATTTCAGGTGCAGCGATAGCAGCGCGTTGTCCGCTTTGGCCGCGGCCATCTGCTCCGCATAGAATTTCCGCAGCGCCCTTACGTTCATTACCGCGCTGTCGATCACCTCGCCTTCAAGAAGCGCCATTCTCTGCTTCAACACTTTCACCCCGCCCCGCGCGTCCACAAATTCGATCCGCGCCTCGGTTGGGGAGCCGATCGTGGTGGATTTCTCGGTGCCATAGAAATCCTTGCCGCTCATGTGGGCGACGCGCGTCACCGAACCGGATTTCGGCCACTCTTTCATCATTTTGTGCGGATGCTTCCGGGCAAACGCTTTTACCGATGCCGGCGCGCGGCGGTCGGAATTGCCCTCGCGCAATACGGGGTTTACCGCCGAGCCCAGCACCACGCCGAAGCGGGCCTCGAGCGCGCGCGCTTCCTCCGTCGCGGCATCCTCGGGGTAGGCCGGTATGTTGTAGCCCTTTTCCCGGAGTTCCGCAATCGCGTCCCGTAATTGCGGAATCGAGGCGCTGATATTCGGAAGCTTGATGATGTTGGCCTCCGGCGTCTGGGCCAACTCCCCCAGGCGCGTCAACTCGTCGGGAATCCTCTGATCGGCCCGCAGGCATTCGGGGAAGTTCGCGATGATCCGGCCCGCGAGCGAGATATCGGCCGTTTCGACCTCCACTCCCGTGCCCTTGAAATAAGCTCGTATGATGGGCAGCAATGCGTGCGAAGCAAGCGCCGGCGCCTCATCGATCTTGGTCCACGTGATCTTGTTGGATGACATCTCTTCTCTAATAGGAAAGGTATTGAAGCAGCCGCGAATGCGCGGCCTTCCAGCATAACTCATCGGCGCGATCCTTGCCGGGCCGGCGGGTCTCTAGAAGGATCTCCGCTCTGCCGATCTTCTGATATCGTGTATATTCCGTATGCCCGCAAGAACTCCGATCACGGTCGCCCACGGCGACGGAATCGGCCCCGAAATCATGTCTGCCTGCCTGCGGATCATGGATGCGGCGGGCGCGGCTCTCGAAATGGAAACCATCGAGATCGGTGAGAAGGTTTACCTGCGCGGGAACGCTTCCGGAATCGAGCCGCAATCGTGGGAATCGCTGCTGCGCACCCGGGTGTTTTACAAAGCGCCCATTACTACGCCGCCGGGCGGCGGCTACAAAAATCTCAACGTCGCCACGCGCAAGATACTCGGCCAATACGCCAATGTGCGGCCGTGCGTCTCCTATCATCCGTTCGTCGACACCAAGCATCCCACCATGGACCTGGTGGTGGTGCGCGAAAGCGAAGAGGACCTCTACGCCGGCGTGGAGTACCAGCTCAGCCCGGAGATGACCTCCGCCATCAAGCTCATCTCCCGGCCGGGCACGGAAAAAATCGTGCGCTACGCCTTCGAATACGCGCGCCGCCACAACCGCCGGAAGGTCACCTGCTTCACCAAGGACAATATCCTCAAGATGACCGATGGTCTCTTCCACCGGGTCTACAACGAGATCGCCGCCGAATATCCGGATATTCAAAAAGAGCACTGGATTGTGGATGCCGGCGCGGCCAAGATGGCCGATACGCCCGAAGCCTTCGACGTCGTCGTGATGCCGAACCAGTATGGCGATCTGCTTTCCGGCCTGGCGGCGCAGATTGCCGGTTCAATAGGCCTTGCCGCATCGGCCAACATCGGCGACCACTGCTCCACCTTCGAAGCCATTCACGGCGCTTCCCCCCGGCGCGCCGGACGGAACCTGGCGAATCCTTCCGGCCTGTTGCTGGGTGGCGTGCTCCTGTTGGTGCACATCAACCAGCCGGACGTGGCCGAACGCGTCCACAATGCGTGGCTGCGCACCATCGAAGATGGCATCCACACCTACGACATCTTTGCGGAAGGCGTTAGCCGGGAAAAAGTAGGCACAAAGGAATTCGCCTGCGCGGTAATTGCCCGGCTCGGCCAGAAGCCGAATATTCTGAAGCCGGTGAGTTATGCCAAAACGGCCTCTTCCGCCGCCGGCCCCGCTACTCTCACCCCGCCCGCGGCCGGCAAAACGGAACCCGGCAAAATCGAGCTGCGCGGCATCGATGTCATCGTGCACTGGCCTTCACGCAACCCCAAGCAATTGCATGCGGCCGTCAGCCGGCTCGCGGGCAACGGCATCGAACTCGAGATGATCGATAACCGCGGCGTGATCGTATGGCCGGAGGGCCCGGCGGCCGCCGAAACCTTCTGTACCGATAGCTTCCGCTGCCGCTTCTTCGCGGAGGGCAGCGCCGATGCAGGCAAGCTGATCGATCTGGTGCGGCGCATCAGCGACGCGGGCGTGGACGTGGTGATGACCTCCACGCTGCGCGCCTACGCGGGCCGCGAGGGCTTTTCGCTCGCGCAGGGCCAGTAAGAGCCGAGCCAATAGGATATGACCACGCCAAAAACACCCGCGGGGGTGTCGCCACTAGTTATTGTCGTCATGGGCAGCAAATCGGACTGGGAGGTCATGCGCCAGGCCGATGAAACCCTGGCTCAGTTCGATGTTCCGCATGAATGCCGTGTCCTTTCCGCCCACCGCACTCCCGCCGAAACCGCGCAATATATTGGAGAGGCCGAGTCGCGCGGCGTGGAAGTGGTGATCGCGGCGGCGGGCGGCGCCGCTCATCTGGCCGGCGTTTGCGCCGCCCATACCGTGCTTCCCGTGCTCGGCGTTCCCCTGGAGAGCGCCTCGCTCCGGGGCCTCGATTCCCTGCTTTCGACCGTCCAGATGCCCGCGGGGACACCCGTAGGGACGCTCGCGATCGGCTCCGCCGGAGCCCGCAATGCCGCTCTGCTGGCGGTGGCGATTCTGGCCAACAACCGCCCCGAGTTGCGCGAGAAGCTCCGCCGCTTTCGCGCCTCTCAAAAAGAGCGCGTGCTCCGCGAAACCCTGCCATAGTTTTTCTGAGCCGCGATCCTGAGGGAGCGTTCCGGCTTGAATTATCCCCCACCTCTGAATCGCTCCAAAACCTCGCTGATTGCCCTTCGGACCTTCTCCATCTCCCCTTCGTCCCCATACTTTCCCCGCGGCCAAAAGAATCCCCGCAGGCCGTCTTTCTTCCGGCGTGGCACCACGTGCACATGCAGGTGCGGCACGCTCTGGCTTACGCGGTTATTGATCGCCACGAAAGATCCATCGGCGCCCAGCGCCTCCTCCACGGCGCGGGATAAAAGCTGTGCCGCCTGAAAGAAGGCGCCCACTTCCGCCGGCGGCAGATCGGCCAGTGTTTCCCGGTGCGCTTTGGGGATCAGCAGGCAGTGGCCGGGAAACACCGGGCGATGATCGAGGAACGCGATTGCCTGTTCGTTCTTCATCACCAGGCCGGCCGGGTGTGTTCCGTCCACGATTTGACAAAAAAGACAGTCAGGGGGCATCGCATCTATAATGATGGCCGCGGGCGCCTGTAATGAAGTCGCCGGATAAAGCCGCCAGCGGCCTGCATGCTATCATGAGTTAGGAAATCCACTGGAGGAAATCCCATGGGCCCGCTAGGTTGGCAGGAAACGTTGGCTATTTTCATCCTGGCGCTCATTCTCTTCGGCCCCAAGAAATTGCCGGAACTGGGAAAGACGCTGGGAAAGGCCATCACGGAATTCCGCCGCGCCTCGAGCGAATTGCGGTCGTCGTTCGACCGCGAAATGAGAAATCTGGAGCAGGAAACGGCGCCGATTAAGGACGCCGCGAGCGAGTATTCGTACCAGTCGTACAGCTATTCTTCGGGGCCGCAATACGATCATTCGGCCGGCGCCGAAGGGTCTGAATTCTCTGAATTCACTGCTTCTCATCCCCAACTGGAAAGCGCTTCCGCAACTGAGGGCGCTGAATCGGTAACGTCGTCGCTTCCGCCGGAAGGCACAGTGGCGGTTGGACACATCGCGGACGAGCATACGCTCGCGAACGGCAAAAGCGGCGAACCCACCGCGGCGCCGGAACCCCATGCTGCTTCCGGGGCGGCGGCTCCCACAGTGACGACGGAACACAAAGCGTAACGAATGGATTTACAGAACGACCCGGCGGGAAGCCCGGCTTCCCGCCCGAGTTTTGCCTTCTCCGAAGGCGTTGCCGATGCCGTGTCCGGCGGCGGAAGCATCCTGCCCGCTCCAACCGGGGTAAGCGCACGCCGTCCGCCCGGCTTGCCTCCTCCTCCTCCCCCTCCGGGTGGCGACGATGACGAGGAAGAGGGCATGCTCCGCATGTCCTTCCTCGAGCACCTCGAAGAACTGCGCTCCCGTCTGATCAAGATGCTGATCGGGATCGGCGTGGCCTTCGTGCTCAGCCTGAGCTTTGCCTCGCCCCTCTGGGAAATCATTTCCGCTCCCGCCGTCGCCGCCCTGAAAACTCTGGGCGTCAACCCGCCGGAACTTTCGCAAATCACCCCCATGGAGGCCTTCAATACCATTTGGGTGAAGCTTCCACTGCTGTGCGCGGCCTTCATCGCTTCCCCCTGGGTGCTGTATCAGGTCTGGGCGTTTATCTCTCCCGGGCTCTACCGCAGAGAGCGCCGCTGGGCTTTGCCGTTCATTTTCTGTTCGGCGGCTCTCTTCATTTTGGGCGGCCTGTTCGCCTACTTCGTCGCTTTCCGCTACGGTCTTACCTTCCTGCTGGGTATCGGTTTGGGAAGCCATGTGCGTCCAATGGTTTCCATTTCCACTTACAGTGACATGTTTATCAATGTCATACTCGGGGTGGGATTAGTTTTTGAACTACCAGTACTCATATTCTTTCTCACTCTCCTGAGAATCGTAAACCCACACTTCCTGCTGACGCACAGCCGCTACGCGATCCTCGCCATATTTATTCTGGCCGCCGTGATTACGCCCACACCGGACGCGTTCAATATGATGCTATTCGCGACCCCCATGTGCCTCTTGTTCTTTGTGGGTATCTTCGCGAGTTACCTGTTAGTGTTAAATCGCGAAGGGCGTAGGTTCCCGTGGAGCAAGGTGTTTATCCCAATCGGTATAGTACTGATTGTGGTCGCTGTTGGCCTATTCCTGACCATTACCAAATTCGGGTTCCACTTAGTACCACACTGGCCCTTTTTAAGTCGATAGGTCCTTTCGTTCCATAGTAATTCGCCTGAGGTCCGATGTAACATCGGTTAGTTGCTCCGATAAGATTAGCGGGCCAAAGTGACTTGCGATGGACCTATACAAAGCGATTCGGGAGTTATATTCCGAAAAAGAAAAACTCGAACGGGTGATCGCCTCGCTCGAGGAACTGCAGCGAACTGCCGGCGGCGCAGGGCCACGGCTGGATGGCGTCAGGCGGCGCGGGCGGAAATCGATGAATGCCAAAGAGCGTCAGGAGGTCTCCGAGCGGATGAAGAAATATTGGGCCAGCCGCCGCAACCAGCCGGCCGAATGACGTTCGCCTCCCGGCCGTTGGGCATAGTGGCCCGGCAGTCTGGTATAGTAAAAAAATACCAACCGAGTGGGCGGCTAGCTCAGTTGGGAGAGCACGGCGTTCGCAACGCCGGGGTCGTGGGTTCGAATCCCATGCCGTCCACCAATTTCCCTCCTTCAAGCTCCATGACGCCCCATCCCGCTGAAAGTTTGCTCCGGCCGGACAAGACCGTACGCCACCGCTGTTTTCGTTAACTCCGCCGGCCCCGCAACCCCCAATTTCCGGGCGATCTGGACGCGGTGGAACCGCACCGTTCGCGCCGTTATGCTCAGTTGCCTCGCGATTTCCTCGTCGCTTTGTCCGCTGGCAATCAGTTTCAGAACCTCTCTTTGGCGCTCCGTCAGTTCCGGCACCTGCCCGGATTCGAACGCTTTCCGGAGTTCCGGGTCCTGAATCTGTTTTGTCGTCTCCGGCCCGACATAAGTCCTGCCGGCGATCGCTTCCCGTAACGCCTGGAGCAGATCTTTCCCGGACGAGCGTTTCAATAAATAGCCGGACGCTCCCAAACGGAACGCTTCCCGCAAATAGCCGAGGTTGGAATGGATCGTCAGAAAAACGATCTTTACCCCCGGCTGCCGCTTTTTGATCCGCCGTGCGGCCTCCAGGCCGTCGACCAGGGGAAGCGAAATATTGATCACAATCGCATCGGGCTGGAGGCGCAGGGCTTCTCTGACGAGCGCTTCTCCGTCGTTCGCGGTGCCGGCTACTTCAAATTCCGGCTCTAGGATGCGGCGGAGGCCCTCCACGACCAGTGTATGGTCGTCGCCAATCAGCACACGGCTGGGGCGCACTTATCGGCTCCTTCCCAAGCTCTATTGTGCTACCACAGTTTCTGAAATCGCGGAAGCGAATACAAAGCAAATACGAAGCGGTACTCACATACTTAGGTTTCACCCGCCCCGCGACCGGAAGACAAGCCCCTGGCCAATGGCATACAAAGTCCATTCGGAAATCCTATTCGTGCCCAATTTGCGGGCCAGAGCGGATTTGTGAAATTCCACGCCTTTGAGAGAAATATTTAAAATGGTCGCGACCTCTTTATTGGACCGGCCCTCGGCAACCAACTGCAGCACCTCCCGCTGGCGTGGCGTGAGTGGCGGCTTTTCCGGTCCGGCATGCCTGGCCTCCCGCAATACTTCGGCAAGGCTCAAACCGGCATCCGGCGAAAGATAGTGTTTCCCCTGAAACGCCGCCCGCACCGCTCCCAGCAGCTCTTCCGGTTTCGATCGTTTCAGAACAAATCCGGCTGCGCCGGCGCGGAATGCCTCGATCGCGTATTCCCGGCCGGCATGCGCCGTCAGGAAGATCAGCTTCGTGTGCGGGCACAGCTTGCGAAGCTGGCGGGCCGCGTCAATGCCGTTGAGCAAAGGCATGGTAATTTCCAGCAGCGCTACATCCGGTCGCAACCGTTGCGCGGCCAGCAACAGACTCCTCCCATCGCCGGCCTCGCCAACTACTTCGAATTCGGGCTCGAGAATCCGCTGAAGACCCTCCCGCACCATTTGGTGCTCGTCCGCAAGCAGCAATCGTGGACGCTTCATAATCTAGCGCTCGATGGAATGGGTGTCGTAAGCCGCGTTCCCGTTACCCAACTGTAAAAATAATCCTACTATGCGACCGGCTAATCCACTTAGGCTTTAGTAGCGCTGGAATGTTTGGTCACTCTTCCCACGGCCTGCTGTGGCGCAAGATACTCGCGCAACGCGGGCTTGGCGGAGCCATCCCGGTACGTGCCGGTGCCACATCGGCAACCGGCTGTTTGAAATCGGGATTTGCGATTATACATTCTTACTCGTACGTACAATAAGTCTTCTGGTGAATCTCACCACGTCCCATCGATATCTGGTCACTGGCGTTGCTTGTATCTGCGCATATATTTCCAGTGAGAAGCAGTCTTTTTCCGGCTATGTGGGAGTACGTTTCCCTTAAGATATTTTGTGCGCGCATTCCTCGTTTTCCACTCACTGTTCCATTCCGCAAAGCCGGCCAGTCAGCGGGCGTGACATGTTCAAGCGATGAGGCAGGACTGACTGCGGCCGCTCATTGATCGGTCAAGTGACCTGGCCGTATGACTTTGTACATTGTCGAACACAATCCTGCGAGTGCGGGAAAAAACCACGCGGATAAAACGTAATATAAGATCTGAAAATAATTAAATATCCGAAAACTAGGGTTTGTGACAGTTCCCACGCCGGGGACAAATCCCGAAAATGAAATTGACCTGACAATTTGAATTCTCGAGGAGAATATCCGGGCGATAAGAGCCGTAAGGCGAACTTAATCCGGAACGGTGGCCTAATATTAGTGAATGATCGCGAAAACGAAATCCGCGGGCGGTAAGATCCCGGAAGCGAATGAGAACGGGTTTCCGATGCGCGGGACAGCCAGAAAACAAAAGGGTATCTCTAAATGGGCACGATCCTAATTGTTGACGATGACCCGGCAGTTTACGAGTTTGTCGCGGCCGCCGTGCGCGCGATGGGCCTTGAAGCGGTCTGCGCCGCCAATGGCTGGGAGGGGCTGGCGAAATTTCAGGCATCTCCCGGACGGTTCGACTTAGTTCTTACGGATGTGATCATGCCATTCATGGACGGCAACGAAATGATCCGGCGCATCCGCCGGCTGCGCCCGGATATCCGGATTATCTGTATGACGGGCACCCCCGGATGTGTTACCGAGGCCGTTTCCGTTCTTTACAAGCCGTTCCAATATTCCTCCCTTGCAGCCAGTATTCGAGGATGCTATGCCGCTTGAACCAATTCCGATTCGCGATTTTGTAAGAAAGGCGCAGCCTCACCCGCCGGTTGGACAATTGACGCCGCGCGAGCGGCAAGTACTGGCGCTGATCGGCAACGGATACAGTACCAAGGAGTTGGCTCACGAACTCGGCATTACCTTCAAAACCGCCGCGTGCCACCGTTCCCGCATCCTGCTGAAGCTGAATGCGCGCAATACGGCCGATCTCACGCGCGCGGCGATCCGCTTGCGCCTGATCGAGCCGTAGCGTTACCGCACGACCACTTTTCCGGCGGCCTGATTGTCGTACGCATCCTCTACGCGCACCGCGATGGTATGCTCGCCGGGAGCGGCATCCAGTGTGAGCGCGTAATCGAGATCGGGTGAATCGGAGATACCGCTGACCGGGGCCGCTACAGTCCACTCGCCGCCATCGATCGAATACTCGGCTTTGGCGATGTCGTTCAAAGCGTCGGCGGCGTGCCAGCGGACTTCGAGCTTTGCGCCATTGCGGGCGGCCGTGAGGCCGGAGATCGCGGGCGGCGTGTTGTCGATCAGGAACGGCTCGCTTTCCAGGCTCGCCGCGAGCGCCTGGCCGGGCGGGTTTGCAGGGGCGTCGCTAGCGGTCACGCGGATGCGGTATTGGCCATCGGGAAACGCAGTCGAGTCCCAGGAGAAATACTTTTCAATCACCTTCTCTTTGAGCGGCTTCCACTGGGTTTCGTTTTCGCCCCGAATTGCAACGCTGTAAATCAGGGAATCGCCATTGGGATCGGAAGCGAGCCAGCGGGCGCCGATCCAGCCCTTGGCATAAGGCATGGCGGGTGTCGTGGTGGAAGGCGCTTCGGCGGAACCTGTCTCGCCCCGTGACGAGCGGCTCCGGGACGCGAGTGTCAGCGCAGGCAAATTCAGAGAGGAAGGCGTGGAAGACGCCGCGGCGGGAGCGGGGAACCGATAATTGGGCGCGGTGATTTCGATTCTTTCGACGCGCGGCTCCAGGTTTTTGGGCAGATATGCGGTTTCGACCGAAGAAAGTTCCGGCGATACGCCGCTCCCCGCGGTCAGCGTGGCCCTCCATTGCAGGAAGCGGGCGGGTGGCGAGGCGACGGGCGCGCCTTTGGGGTCGGAAACGGGCGCGGACCACGGGCTCCAATTTTTTTGCGGCTGATCCAGGTTGCCGCTGCGCGTCTGAAGGGAAATCTGCCCGCCCTGCAGCTTGCCTGCAAACCGGATTCGGCCCCAGCGGGTAAACAGGCCGGCATCGAAAACTTCGCTTTCGATGCTGCCCCGCGGTTCCGGAGTGGAATCGATTTCGTAGACTTTGCCCACGTTGCCCGCGGCCGCGTACAACCGGCCATCGGCGCCGGCCTCGAAGGCGGTGATCTGGGTGGCTGGCACGGTGAGCAGCGCGGTGAAGAGCGCCGGCGAATCGATGCGATACACGTTGCCGCGATTGCCGGAGCCGAGCAGCGGGCGGCCATTGCGGTCGAAGGCGATGGCATAAACTACGTCCTGCGAATTCGCCCACACGCGCTCGGGCTCGCCATCCGGCCCGATGCGGTACACCTCGGTTCCGGCGGCCAATGCCGAAAAAGCGGAACTCACCTGCCGGGGAGGCTCGGCCTGCCTGGACGCCGCCGAAACGGTTCCACTCCCGCCGATATTTAACGTAACCGAGGTGGGCGCGGGAGCGGGCGCGGCCGGCGGCGGAAGCTCGCCCATCTGCCGCGAACCGACTGCCGCGGCATAGATGGAGCCATCCGGCGCTACCGCCACAGCGCTCACTTCCGGCTTCGCCATCTGGTAGAGCACAAAACCTTCGCCGGCCGGGGAGACGCGCAGCACCAGGCCGCCGGGCGCGGTACCCGCGATCACGTTGCCGGCCGCGTCGAGCGCCATCGACCGGACATGCGTCTCTTCGCAGCGGAAAAAAACCTTGCCGCTGCCATCGGCGGCGACTTTGTGGATCTCGCCGGGATCGCCGGTGGCTACCAAAAGGTTGCCTTGACGGTCGAAGGCCATGGCCCAGATGTATTTCGCTTTGGGATCGTAAAACACCTCGGATTTTCCGTTGGCATTTACGCGATACACTTTGCCGTCGGGCGAGGTAGCCGCGAAAACGCGGTCCTTCGAGTCGACGGCCACGGCGTGAATTTCGAGCGCGTCGAACTCGGCCAACGCTTTGCCCTTACCATCGGGGCCAATGCGATAGAGCTTCGCGCCGGTGCCGCCGCCCGCGTACAGGTTGCCTTTGGAATCGCGCGCCAGGGACCAGAGATACATGGCGGACGAGTCGTAGAATTCCTTGGATTGCGGCGCGAGCGTGAGCAGGCCGTCGCTGCGCAGCGAGAGGTTCTTGGCGACGCCGCGTTCAAAGCCGGCGTAATCGTCCTGTATCCAGGTGCGGGTTTCGCCCGCGAAGGCAAGGGCCGAAGCCGCGCAAAACAATAACGCGGCGCGTTTGTAAGTCAGAATTTGGCGCATTTCGTCGCTCAGGGTTGGGAGGCTGGCTGGCGCGTTGCGCCGGGCCGAAGCCCGGCGGCAGGCCGGAAGGCCTGACCCCACAATTATTAATCCACGTGGATCCGCAGCGAGTAGCTGCCGCTCACCACGTAATCGAACGGCAGCGCCATCTGTTCGGTGGCGGTTTCCGGTGAAGTGACCACGCTGCGATTCGCGGCCCGTCCGGACTCAATTACGTTGAGCACGGAGGAAGGCAGGCTGGGCAGCGTTTTATCATCCAGGTACGCGGTGGGGCTCGCTTCCACCAGGGAAACGTAGAGCTTGTTATTGCTGCGCTCCTGGTTGATGAGCGACACCGTTTCCGGGAGATTCAGAAAATGGTTGGCGGCGCCGGCGATATTCTGCATGCGGTTGACGGTATCGGCGTCGCTGAGCAGAATGCGATGATCGCCGCGCATGATCCCATCGGGGATTTTGATTTTGAATTCGCGCTGGATCACATCGCCACGGTAAGGCCGCAAGAACACCTTTACCGGGACTTCATCGCCGGGGCGGACGTCGGGACTGCCGACCCAGGCGTTTTCGATAACGGCCACACGCCGTTCCGGCAGCAGATCGACGGTTACGCTCACCTTCCGCACATCCGGCGTGTTG
>Ga0070737_10000995_pt1 | contig 46350 bp, 40 predicted proteins | sample Coa_R1_10_FD_66438 | JGI IMG/M metagenome (GOLD analysis project Ga0070737, IMG submission 66438) | Surface soil microbial communities from Centralia Pennsylvania, which are recovering from an underground coalmine fire - Coalmine... | ecosystem: Environmental > Terrestrial > Soil > Unclassified... | reverse complement strand
CGCCGCTTCTACCGTGTTGCGGATATTGACGAACATGTTGCGCGCCTGCTCAGCCGGCGTCTCCGCCATCTTGCCTGTGAGATCATGCCCCATGATCCCGCCCGACATCAGCAGGTTGCCGATCCGCGACGCGTACGGCACGGGCATCGTGCCGTGCCCAATGTAGTCCAGCTCGATACTCTTTCTCATTTGGCAATTCAGCGACTTTCGCTCGATGCGCGGTTTACAGAAACCGCGTCGGCCAGTTAATCGTCCGCCACATATGCGCCGAGGGGCTGTCGTCGAAGCCGAGGCCTTCTTCGGGCTGGCGGAAGTTACGCCCGATGATGTCGGTGAATTCTTCCAGGTTGACGACCGCCTTGGGATCGAAGGAATAGATATCGTTGACCGTGATCAGGCGGGCGGTCATGTACCAGCGGTGGTTGCGAATTTTCCGGTATGCACGCTCGATATAGGGTTCGGGGCGGTAATCGGCGCCGAACAGCTTGAGGTACATCTCGGGGTATTCGTATCCGACCTCGGGATCGGGATAGAAGCGCAGCACCTGATGGGCGCGAATCGCCCAACTCACTTCTTCGTCAACGTAAGGCTCGACCAGTTGCGCGCCCCAGTAGCCGTGGTCGCTGCGGATAAAGCCCGACACGCCGATATCATGCAGCAAACAGGCGATAATCACCTTCTCCTCGTGTCCGGCTTTGCGCGCCAGGGCGGCGCTTTGCAGCAGATGAGCGGCAGGGCCGAACCGGTTGCGGAAGAAATCCATAAGCGTAGGCTTATCCGGCATCGGCTTGAGTCGCGGATCGGGACCCATCAGGTAGTAATGCAAGCGCCCGTCCGCGGGCGGCTGGGGAACTTCTAAGGGACCGGTCGGATCGCGCTCGCCCGAGTAGTAGAGTACCGAGCGAACGGCGATACGGTCCAGCTCCTGGCTAAGCTGGCGTTCTAGCGCGTCGGCCCGTTGAGAGGGCGATGGCGTGGAGATCTGCTCGTCCATTTATCCAGCTCCTGGCCAAAATTGCGAAGCCCGGCCTGAACTCAACCGCCCACCGCTCGACCTTCGGGCCGGCCACGGTCGACCTGCCCCGTGGGAAATCGGACCAGCGCGTGCTTACCCGCTTGGCTCCGCTGTTCGATCCTTTAGCACAAAGACCACCCCGGATGCTTAAGCCGAGGATGCCTAATTGCTGGGCGGATCGACCTGAAAGGCGTTAGCGGTAAAGCAAACCATGGTGAAAAAGCCGCAAGTAGCGACCGCTTCGACCAGGCCAGTTTCGCCCATCAGCTCAAGTCCTCGCTGATAGGTAGCGTCACTGACCTGACCGGAGGCAACCAGCTCCTGGCTCAGTTTCAGGGCGATCTGCTCTTTGGGGTCGCTCAAGGCGGGAGTCTGCCCCTTTGCAATCGCATCCAGGGTGGTCTGTTCAAGCCCTTCAGCGAGCGAACGGCGAGTTTGCGCCCACCAGGGATACTTGGCGTTCCAATGCTTGATCGTGCGCATCACGATGAGCTGGCGCAGGCGGCCGGGCAAGGAGCTGTGGCGCAGAAAATCGCCCATGTCGCGGTTGAGCGCCATGAATTTGGGACTGCGCAGATAGGCCACGTACGGGCCCCCCACAGGCAGACCGCGCGCGTTGGTTTCTTCAAACACTTGCCGCTGTTCGGCGCTCATGTGCTCGGGACTGATTGGGGCTAGGCGTGCCATCGTAATTGCTCCTTGTGAAGGGTTTGCGTTCGGCTTTGAGAAAGCGAGTGCAGCTCGCACCAAACCTATATCGTTGCATTCCCGGCGCCTCAGGGTAAGGGACCGGCCAAAGAGCGACGCCGAATGTTTATCGTCCCTGGAAGCGAGGCGCGCGCTTTTCCTTGAAGGCCAAGCGTCCCTCGCGGTAGTCGGCGCTGTTGAAGCAGGCCTCAATCGCGCGCTGAATCGCGCCATCGTCCCGGGCACTGGGTTCGCGAGTCAATTGCTCCACGCACAGCTTGGAAGCGGCCACCGAGAGCGGGGCGTTTTCCGCGATGGTCGCCGCCAGGTCGTCCACCACCTGGGACAATTCCTCGGTGGGAACGACCTGATTGATAAGCCCGATCCGAGCCGCTTCAGCAGCGTCGATACGCCGGCCGCTGTAAAGCAGCATCCGGGCGTGAGCCGGACCGACCAGGCTTATCAAGCGAGCGATCGCCTCCAGGCTGTAGGCCAGCCCCAGACGTGCGGCTGGAATGCCCAGACGGCTGTCGGCGGAGGCGATGCGCAGGTCGGCCTGCATCGCGATCGCCAGCCCGCCGCCCAGGCAGAAGCCGCGAATCCGCGCGATCACCGGCTTAGAAAAGGCGGCCAGCGCCGTCCGCCCGATCCCGGTCAGGCGATCGTACTGGCGCTGAGCCTCGGCGTCGGCGCGCTGCTGCTCGAACTGGCTGATGTCGGCACCCGAGACAAACGCCCGCTCGCCGGCGCCGGTCAGGATCACCACGCGCAACGCGGGATCGGCCTGAAACTCGGTTAGGATCTCGGCCAGCCCCTGCCACATCTCGACCGAGACGGCGTTGTGCTTTTCGGGTTGATTGAAGGTAATCGTGCCAACCGCGCCCTGGCGCGCGGCCAGCATCTTGCCGCCCGCGTAGGCTCGCGCGGCAGAGTGCGCTGAAACTTCCATCAGATGTCGCCTCGCTTGCGCATCTGCGCAATCTCCTCGTCGCTGTATCCAATCCAGCGTAGAACTTCGCCGGTGTTCGCGTCCGCCTCAGGCGTGGGCCCACGAATCTCTTTGCTGACACCCGATATGTTGATCGCCGAAGCCACTACCTCGGTGGGCCCCAGCGTGGGATGGAGCATCGGGCGCGCCAACCCGAGATGGCGAACCTGGGGATCGGCAAAAACTTGGTCGATGGTATTGATCGGACCGCAAGGAATACCGGCCTGTTCGAGCAGCTCGACCCAGTAGGCCGAGGGGCGCTGGCGGGTCACCTCACCGATCTCGCGATTTATCTCCTCGCGGTTGGCGCTGCGTCCGGCCAGGGTCTTCCAGCGCGGATTGTCTTTCCACTGCGGCCGCCCGACCGCATCGCAAAAACGCTCCCACAATCGGCCCGAGGCGGCCGCGATGTTGATCTGACCGTCGGCGGTGGGAAACACGCCCTGGGGAATGATGGTGGGATGATCGTTGCCAGCTTGGCCCGCGACCTGGTGGTCGATAAGCCAGCGGGTGGCTTGAAAATCGAGCATGAAGACCTGGGCCTCCAGCAGGCTGGTGTGGACCCAGCGTCCCTGGCCAGTGACCTCGCGATCGAACAAAGCAATCATAATTCCTAATGCCAGAAGCGTGCCCGCGCTCAGATCGGCAATCGGAATCCCCACCCGCACGGGACCTTGACCGGGCAAGCCAGTGATCGACATCAGGCCGCCCATGCCCTGCGCAATCTGATCGACTCCGGCGCGAGCGCGATAGGGGCCGCTCTGCCCGAAACCGCTGATACTGCCGTAGACGAGGCGAGGGTTGACTGCGTGCACGTCATCCCAGCCGATCTTGAGCCGCTCTTTGACTGTGGCTCGCATGTTTTCGACAATCACGTCGGCACGGCCCACCAGCCGCATGAAAGCGGCATGCCCCCGTGGCGATTTCAAATTGAGCCGGATCGCGCGCTTGTTGCGATGAAGGTTCTGAAAGTCCGAACTGTGCCGACTGTTGCGATCGTCTTCCTCGGCCACCGCCGGCGGTTCGATACGGATGACATCGGCACCCCAATCGGCAAGATGGCGCACGCAGGTCGGACCCGCCCGGGCCAGGGTCAAATCGAGCACGGTCAAGCGAGACAGGGGAAGATGGGCCTCCGAGCCACCCTCGGCGGTTGCGGCAAGATCGACCGGCTCTGCCATTTGCGACACTCCTTCCTGCGCGCCGCCGGCCCGGGACCGGCGGCTGGGCTTGGTTCATGGCATGCGCCCGTGCCAAATCGGCCTGTTAGCTCATAGCACGTCGGCAAACCCTAGTAACCCGCAAGCTCGTCCTAACCTACGCCAAACTCCTTTCAGGCCGTTAGCGTCCGCACAACAGCTGTCGTTAAAATATACGTACATAACGATTTGACTCTAGCTCCACCTTCATGTTCCCTCGCCACTTGAGCAGCAATAGCGCAAGCCGGCGAAGCGATAATCATGAGCTATCCGCCTTACACCAAAACGAGGCTGGATTTTTTAAGCCGTAGTATGAATTCCGTTTGGCTCACCTGGCGCGACCAGCCACGCCCAACCCACTCGTTTTGGCGCGTCTTGCTGGGGTTCGGGGTTTTCGCTTTGGTGTGCGCTATCGGCTGCGGCAGCTCGAGCAGCGCAGCTCCAGCGTCAGCCCTTCGCTGACTCCCAATCCAACATCGCCTCAAGCCAAGCGCCCGGCCTACGATAGCGGGCGCCGGCCGGCCTTTGGTCGCTGCCCGTCCGGCGCGCGGCCTGCTTGGGAAAGCGCGCTGGTCCGCGGGCGCCGTCGATGTGTGTTGCTACTCCAATCCGGAGTTGCTATCTCAATTCAATTCCGCCAAAAGCGAGAACCTTGTCATGGATCAGCATATCAGCGAATTACCCGAGACCCGCCACCTGCCCGACGACGTAATTCACTATCGCGAATACAAAATCCTGTTGCGCGCCGAGCGCTTTATCAACAAGCAAAGTTTTCTTGATCTGTGGAAGCAGATCTCCAAGACCGCCAAGAAGCTGGGCGTCGAAGTGGAGATGGATAAGGACGCCTTCGAGAGCCAGGTGCGCGAAGTCCTGTTCTATGACACGCCCGAATTCGACCTCTATAACAACCACTTCATCCTGCGTAAGCGTACCTTTTACGACCAGGGCTGGCCGCGTACCGATCACGAGCTGACTTTCAAATACCGCGATCCCGACCTCAACGCCGCCGCCGCGGTCGATGTCCGGCCGCGCTTGGGCGGCCATGAAGAGATTAAATTCAAAGAAGAATTGCTGCTGGCCCGCGACCACCTAGGCGGCATGCGCAGTGTCTATTCACACGGCTGCGTGCTGATTTCGCCCAAGCTGGAGCTGGACCACGGGATTGAGGATATCGCCGACGCCTTCCCGAGCCTGGGCAAGTTGGATATCAGGCCGCGCACCAAGTTGGAACTGGTCAACAACGTCGCGGTTGAAGAGGTGCAGAACACCATCGGTTTCCTGCATTTCGGCCATCATTACAAGGGCAAGGCCACGATCGCGATCTGGCGCAGCCGGGCGCTGGAGAAGTCCTTATCGGGCGAGTTCGCCTTTCAATGCAAGTTCGATCGCCTCAACCGGGTCCATCGTTCGTCGATGGAGCTGTCCGAGGAGTTCTATCGCTGCGTGCAGTTGGAATGTCCGGAATGGATCATGCTTGGCGCGACCAAGACCGCGATGGTCTATGAAATGGGGCAGGGCGAACTCAAGAACCGCGAATAGTTTTTGCGGATACCTGACTTCGACCCTGCTCAAGATCATCCCGCCTCGCGTGGCGCATCACGCTTTGCTCCACGCCCATGCCCTGCGATAATTCGGTCTTACCGCCCGCCATCAGCATGCTGTCCGGTAAATCCCTCGCGTGGTCCGCGCCCTCGCCGTAAGCTCAGGCGCCCAGACGGTAGAAGTTGCGTGAGTTGTCGCCCAGGATGGCTTGCTTGACCTCGCGACTGAGCTGCTCGTTCTCCAGCAATTCCTCGATTTCGTGCCGGCAGCTCTCCAGGGTCACCTCGTGGGGAAAATCCGAGGAGTACAAAAACGGCTTTGGACCGAAAATCTTGACCGCGAAAGGCAACGAGAGTTCGTCGCCCTCGCAGCCGAAAGCTATCCGGCCTTCATGGCATTGGCGAATGATGTAGTCGGCAACCGATTCGCCGGTGCGCAAGTCGAAGGCAGGGCCATTTTTCTGCGGAAAGGAGCGGTAGGACTCGTCGCACCGCTCTAGCAAGGTGAGGTAGGCCGCCACGCCGGCTTCCAAAAAGGCCACCCGCATGCGGGGAAAGCGGTCGAAGATGCCGTTGAAGAGCATGGCGGCAAACGAAATCATGATACCGGCTGGATGACCCAAGGCGTGGGCGGCAGCGAAAACGTTAAGATCGTCGAAGCCGAAATTGTCGTGGCATCCGCCATGAATGGCGATCGCGCAACCCAGCCGATTGGCCTCCTCGTACAGCGGCCAGTAGTCCTTGGCGCCCAAGTGAGTCTTAAGCCCATTGGAGGGCAGCATCGCGCCGCACATCCCCAATTCGGTCACGGCGCGCTGCAATTCGATGACCGCGGCTTGTGGCTCCTGCAGCGGCACCAGCGCCATTGCGCGAAAGCGCGGATTGCGCCGAATATAGGTATGAGCCAACCAATCGTTGTAGGCGCGGGCCAGCGCGATCGCCCATTCCGGATCGATAACTTTGCCGTAAGCTAGCCCCGCGGTGGGGTAGAGCACGGTAGCCTCCAGCCCCAGATCGTCAAGGAACTTCTCCCACTGCGCCGGCCCGATCGCCGTGGGACCCGCGCGCCGTTCGTCAGTGTTGATCCGGTTGGAGAAGTTGCCGTTGTGGATGTGATCCAGCGGCGGGAAGACCCCCAGTACTGGCTTATAATCGCGGTAGGGATCGGGAAGAAACTTCACAATCGCCTCGCCGTCCTCGAAGATATGGCCATCACCGTCCACTATAGAGGGTCGCCAGCTCATTGCTTTGCTCCTTGTGCGCGCGCTTTTCTTCGATTTCCAACTTCAGGCGGCAAGCTGCGGCAAGATCAGCGGCTTGACCTCGCGGAACTCGGCCATCGCGCGCAGCGCGTCGGTGGTACGATCCAAGGTATAGGTACCCGAGATGATCTTGTCGAAGGGGAAATGTTGGCGGCGCGTGGCCAAGAACTGTAGGGCTTCGTAGAAATGGCGCTGCTCGGCCATGAAGACCGTTTTGATCTGAACCTGCTTGCGAAAGATATTGGTCGAAATCGGTACGCTGGGCGGTCCACCGATACCGATGGAGACGTAGCGGCCGCCAGGCCGCAGAATCTCCAGCCCTTCGCCCACCGCACTAGCGGCGGCGCATTGAATTACGATATCGGGGCCGCGGCCGGCACTGTGATCCAACGCCCAGGCGCGGCGCTGCTTGACTTCGGGACATTCATCCAAGTCAAGAACGGCGTCGGCACCCCAGCTTTTTGCCACCTCCAGCCGCGCCTTGGGCGCACCGATCACCAGCACCTGGCGCGCGCCGTGGTCACGCGCCATCGCGACCGAATATAGTCCCAGCGGACCGGCGCCCTGAATTAAAACGGTCTCATGGCTGGCAATCGCGCCAAGCTGCTCGAAGCCGTGCACCACGGTGCGCAGGGCGCAGGCCGCCGAAGCCGCCAGCGGCGCGCTGACTTCGTCGGGCACGCGGACAAAGCCGGAGCGCGGCGGAAAATAGTGATATTCGGCGCACCCACCCAGTAGATAGGGCGGCTGGTCGGCCGGCTGATGGCCAAAGCTGATGCCGGAGGGGCATAAGGTGGGCTGGCGCGCGACCGTGCAGTAATAGCAGGAGCCGCAAAATGGATAGGAGGCGATGACACGGTCGCCAACTCGCAGCGGTTCGTGCAACGCGCCGAACAGTTCGCCGCGCAGCTCGACGATGGTGCCGGTGGTCTCATGGCCCGGGATGAACGGCGTGTGCTCGGCCATGTGACCCAGCCATCGATGGGCATCGGTGCCGCACAAGGTGGCGGCATCAACCTTAATCAGAGCGGAGTCGGGTTCCAACTCGGGAAAGGGCAGCCGGCGCAACTCCAGAGGCTGGTTGAATGCCGTTATTACCGCCGCCAGACAATTGGCCATTGTAATCTACCTCCTGTCCACGCAGTCTCACCCTAGATCAGAGCGCGGCTGAATGCCAAATGAGCGGCCGGCCGTCAGCCCCTCTTTTCCCACCGCGGGCGCCAGCGTAGCTCTATAGAGTTAGGGAGGACAACAGGACTGATGAGCACGACGGCGCTTAAGTTCGCGGCGGCGCTTTACGATCGCACGCTGCCTTTGCATACCGGCGCAGCCAAGCCCGAGGGCTTTGAGCTGGACTTCATCCCGCTGGAGAATTCAGGCGCGGGGTTTCCACGCATGAACAACGGCGAGTTCGACGCGGCCGAGTATTCGATCGCCGAATTCGTCTATCGCCAATGCAAGGGAGGCTGCCCGTTCGTGGGGCTGCCGGTATTCGTGTCGCGCGGCTTTCGCCATCACTTCATCCTGATCAATCGCAAGGCGGGCATCCGCACGCCCAAGGATCTTGAGGAGCGGCGCGTGGGCACACCGACCTTCACGATCGCCGACGCGGTCTGGATGCGCGCCGTGCTGCAGCACGAGGGTGGTGTTGATCTCTCGCGCCTGCATTGGGTGGCCAGCACTGCCGGTTTCAATCGCCCGATGCTTGAGATGGTCAGACCGCCGCACATCGAAACCGACCAAAGTGGCAAGACCCTGGTTGAACTGCTGGAACAAGGCGCCATCGACGCCTTGCTGGCCAACGGCCTGCCAGCGGCGCTGTGGACCAATCCAGAGCTGGGCCATCTGTATCCCAACCCCTTTGAACTGGAGCGCGAATATTACCGCCGCACCAGAATTTTCCCGATTCTGCATATGGTGGTGATGCGCCGGGAACTGCACGAGCGCCATCCGGAGCTGGCACGCAATTTCTACCGATTGCTGTGCCAAGCCAAGGCGTTGGGACTGCGCAAAATGGAGGGGCTGGGCTCGCTACCCTACATGCTGCCGTTCATGGCGGAGCAGGTCGCGCAGTTCCAATCGCTTTTTGGCGGCGATCCGTGGCCCTATGGGCTTGAGAACTGCCGGCCGACGTTGGAAGCCTTCGTCCGCTTCATGGCGGAGCAGGGCGTGATCGCGGCCCCGCGAAAGATCGAAGAGATCTTTCTTCCCTTCGATTAGGCGACCTACCAGCCGATAACATAGGCGGGGAAGACCGCTTTGAGATGGCCGCGCGGATCGGCCCCGCCGCTGAGCCGCCCTTCATCCAAGGACTGCGAGACCGCTAGAACGTAGCCCTCGCTGTAGGCCGGCACCAGCTCGATGCTGTGGCCGCGTCGGCGCAGCTCGCCGACCACCTCGGGCGCGATGCGCTCTTCGGCTAAAACCACACCAGGCAACGCGGCGTGGGGGCTGAAGCTGGAGGCAAAGTGCAAGGTAGAAAAGCGCGGCGCTTCGATCGCAGCCTGCAAATCCATTTTGAAATCGACCAGGTTAAGAAAAAATTGCAGCGTCCACTGATCCTGGTTATCGCCCCCCATGGTACCGAAGGCTACTCCGCGTCGATCGTCGAACAGGGCCAGCGACGGCGACAGCGTGGTGCGCGGCCGCTTGCCCGGCGCCGGGGCGTTGGGATGGCCCTCCTGCAAGACAAAGGTCTGCAGGCGCGTACCCAGGGGAAAGCCCAGCTCGGGGATTACCGGCGAGCTGGGAATCCAAGCGCCGCTGGGGGTAATTGCGATCAGATTGCCGGCCCGGTCGGCGGCGGCAACGTGGACGGTGCCACGGCCCCATCCCCGTCCCTCGCCCGGCTGCTCGGCCCACGCCCGCATCGCGCGTGGATCGCCCGGGTGGGCCGGCTCGCGCAGCGCGTGGTGAGGATCGACAAGGGCTCGGCGCAGTTCGGCGTAGCGCGGGGAAAGCAGCCCCTCCATCGGCACCTCGACCGCGCTCGGGTCGCCGTAGTAGGCGTTGCGATCGGCAAACGCCAGCTTGGCCGCTTCTACCACGGTATGAATGTAATCGGCGGAGTTGTGGCCTAGCGCGGGCAGGTCGAAGCCCTCCAGCAGGCGCAACTGCTGCAGAAAGACCGGCCCCTGTGACCACGGTCCGCACTTGCACACCCGGATGCCGTGATAGTCGATGCTGACTGGCGCTTCGATGTGGGTGCGAAAGGTAGCCAGATCTTCGGCCCGCAGCAAACCGCCGCCGGCTTGCGCCCAATCGGCGATCTGGCGGGCGATATCCCCGCGATAAAAGCGCGCGCGCGCCGCCTGCAGCCCCGCCGCGCGATCGCTGGCAGGCGCGCCGGCCGCGGCATCGAGCAGACGGCGGAAGCAATTGGCCAGCGCCGGATTCTTGATCATGGTATCGGGCAGTGGGAGTTGGCCCGCGGGCATGTAGAGTTGACCCGTGCTCGGCCACAGTTTCAGGAAGCGTTCGGCGTTGGCGACCAGGGTTGCCGCGGAGCCGGCCACCGTAGTCGCAACTTCAGGCGAGCCGGTCACCCCAATGTGCAGGGGAAAGCCCCCCTCGCATAGCTCCAAGGCGGGCTCCAGCACAGCCTCCAGCGTCATCGTGCCGAACTGCTCCAGCACCGTGAGCAAAGCATCCAAAGCCGCGGGCACACCCGCGGCCAGCAGCCCCTCGCCCGGAATTTCCGTCACCCCCAACTCACGAAAGCGATCCAGCGTGGCGGCGGCAGGCGCGGCAGTATTGCCGTTGATCGATACCACCGGGCGTCCGGCGCCGGGTCGAATCAGCATCGGCGCTTCGCCGCCCAGCGTGTGCATGTGCGGATTGACCACGCCCTCGACGAAGGTGGCGGCCACAGCAGCATCGACCGCGTTGCCACCGCGGGCAAACAGGCGCGCGCCGGCGGCGGCGGAGAGATAATGCTCGGTGGCGATAACCGCCTGGCGTCCAATCACCGTGGGCGAAAGATTCCTGCTCATATATGCCTCACAGGTTCAGCCGCGAGCCCCTGGTCGCCTCCGCGCGGCAATAAAGCAAGCCCAGCTCTGGGCCACTGTGTTCAATCAGGCGATAGCGGCGTATTAGCCCACCAGAGTATGCTATATTCAGAATCGATTGGAGAGGCAGTTCTCGGAAAGCAGGCGAGCGATTGCCAACTTTTCATGACCTTCCACCAGTGGCCTGCACCACTTCGGTTTCTGGCAGGCTTTCCGAGGCGAGGTTTGCGCTCACGGGGCGGCGGAGTTTAGTTCCAGCTTAAGCGTGGAGGACAAAGCAAATCGTGAATCCGGCAGAAGACAGGCAGGGCGGGGGAGTGGTGGGGCGATATTGTCAATTAGTTAAACCTGTGCGCGACCGGCAGGGCCGCTCGCGTTTCGAGGAACGGCCCCGTATCGTACGCGAGGTGCATAATCTGGATCGCACGATGTACCTGGTGCAATTCGACGACGGTTCCACCACCTTCGTATTCCCCCACGAGGTGACCCTGTTGTAAGAGGCCAGTTGCGGGCTCAACCCTGAGCCAGGTAGGTCTGCGTCCGATACAAGGCGGCGATAGTCTTGGCGTCGACGATCTGCCCGTGCTCGATCATGGCCAGGGCGCGCGCCAGCGGAATCCACCGCAGGCGGATGACTTCGTCAGCCTCATGCTGGCTAGCTGTGGCGGACAACTGGCGGGCCAGGAAAAGCGTAATGCGCTCGTCGCAGAAGCTGGGAACGGTCACGATAGTTGCCAACCGCCGCCAGCTTCGCGCCACTACTCCAGCCTCCTCGCGCAGCTCGCGTGCCGCGCATTGACGTGGGTTTTCGCCCTCGGCACGCGCGCCGGCGGGAATCTCCCAAATCGCGCCTCCTATGGCGTGGCGATACTGATTTATCATCGCCACCCGTTGGCGCTCATCCAATGCCACAATCGCGGCAGCCCCTGGGTGACGGATGACGGGCAACTCCACGGTCAAACCGTTGGGTAGCGAGGCGGTCTCCAGGCCCAGGTCGAGCACCCCGCGATGAAAGATCGGCCGGCGTGAATTCATCCCCCAAGCTTGCGGTGCGCCGGCCTCGCTAGCAAGCTGGAAGTCGGCCGGTGCGCGGAGGGTTCAAAGTTGGCTCGCGCTGGGCTATCATTTAGGGCTATCTGACGACCTGTTTTGTCGAGGAGCAGCCATTGAGCGCACAGGCGAGTCGGGCGACCCAATTGGTTGCCGAATTGGAAGACCTGGCCAAGCGGGTCGGAATCCAGGTCCGCCGGGAGAAGCTCCTGCGCGAGGTCGGTTATCGCGCGCGCAGCGGCTGGTGCATGATGCGGGAGCAGGACCTGATCATCATGGACCGCGCGCTCAATCCCAGCGAGCAGCTCGAGGTGCTGGCCAGCGCCCTGCGCCAGCGCGATCTGGAATCGCTGTATCTGTCGCCGGCGGCGCGCCGATTGCTGGTCAACGAGCCCAATTAAGGGAAAGTAGCGAGTGGAGTTGCAGATGCCAGGGGGTGAGCAGGCCGCGCCGACCACCGTGCGCAATCGCGCCCACGTCAGCTCCGAGGAGCGGATGGCGGCCTTTCATGAGCGGCTGCGCGAGCGCGGGCTCAAATCCACCGCCCAGCGCGACGACATCGCCCGGGTATTTTTCAACCTGGGCGGCCACGTCAGCGCGGAGGAACTCTACGCCGAAGTCAAGCGGGTAAATCCCCACGTCGGATATGCCACTATTTATCGTACCCTCAAATTGCTTAAGGAATGCGAACTGGTCACCGAGCGCCATTTCAACGACGGCCAGGGGCGCTACGAGATCGTCGATCAGGGCCATCACGACCATTTCATCTGCGAGCATTGCGGGCGGATCATCGAATTCGAAAATACCCGGCTGGAACAGCTCAAGATTCTGATCATGCAAGAGTTGGGAGTCCACGTCAGCCGGCACAAAATGGAACTCTACGGTCTATGCCCGCAATGCCTGCGGGCGCGGCGCTGAGTCGCGCGCAAACTTCTCACACCCGCGAAAGCGGGTTCTCCGCTTTGACGCCACCGATCGATGCTTACGCTACTGGTCGGCCAGGATGGCAGCGTGAGCTTGGCGAGCCCGAAGATCGTCGCCCACCCGCAAGCGGCGCATCGGAATCCGGCGCGCCACCTGCTCGAGGGCGGCGAACTCTCGCTTGAACAAGGTTCGATCGCTCAAATCGAGTCGAAAAGTGGCATCAACCAGCTCCATGAAAGCCGCGCGAGTGGTTGGGGTCTGCCAGGTGCTCACGCCCTCGCCCGACGACGATCGTTCCAACCGGTAGAGCCGATGCAGCGGCAGGACGCCGGCGGCGAAGTTGTCCGCTCGATTCGCGCTCCAGCGCTGCTTGTCGGCATAGCTGGCGACCAGAGTCACCTCACCCGGGATCTCAGCCATCAAGGTCAAGGCATCGGGCCACAGGCGCAAGGCCGGATAAGCGGGTTGAACTTCCAACGGCGCGCCATCGCGGGGCGGCAGCAGCGCCAGGCAATCGTCGCAGACCAGCGGATAGCCGGCCGCCACAAAGCTTGCGGCCAGGGTGGATTTGCCCGCTCCGGTGGGACCAAAGAACGCGCACACCCGGCCGTCGATCGCGACCGCGCTGGCGTGCAGCGCTTCGCCGCCGCGCAGCTTCCACGCAAGCGGCATCACTTGGTCCAGCGCCAGATGGCGCAGCGCCGGGTCATCGCGGCTGAAGCTCGAAGCATGGCAAGCCACGCGCGAGCCGTCGGCGGCGAGGAAAAAATCGGCCAACCCAGCGAAGCGTAGGAGATAGCCCTGCGCGATACGCGCGCATCGCAGCCAGGAGCGGCCGTCGGGTGCCTGCGAGCGAAAGACCCAGCGCGGCGCGCGCAGTCTCCGCGCCGGCGCCATCAAGCGCAGGGTTACGTCGGGCGCCGCGTGATCGCATCCTGCGCCCAGCTCCGGCAGCGCGGTGTCGCTGGCCAGGCACAAGCCGTAGGCATGGTAGCGGAAATCGACTGCCATCGCGGGTGGCGCCGCCGTGGCGCCGATCCTCAACGCGCGTAAGGAATGATAACCTCGGCGACGAAATGGGCGGCCTGCGCCGGCGAGGTGAACAGCTCGCGATGGCGCCGGTAGAATTCGCTCTCGATCTCCGCCAGCGTCCGGCCCTCCTCGCACAGTTCCAGCACCGAGCGGCGGGCGCGACCCCGGGGCGTCAGGCGAGGGACGTAATCGGGCCGGCTCTTGGCCAAGTCTTCGCGACTGAGCAGCATCCCGCGCCAGGTCGAATGGCGAAAGCGCCCCTTGGCGCCACCCGCGGCATCGGTTACGGTCACGTTCCAGGTAACTCGCAAATCATCGGCCACGATATGCATCGCCAGCTCGATCCGATCTTCGGGCACCAACGAAAGCGGCTGGCCGATGGGGAAAAAGACGTTGCGGCGGTTGATGCGGTCGGCGGCCAACGGCGAGTTGGTCAGCCGCACACCCGGTGACAGCCGGGCCACGAACCAGCCGCCAATCCCATGCATCGTGGCCGCCCGGTTCACGCGCATGCCCGCGCCTAGGCGCAAGGCGGCAGGCATATCGGTGGTTAAATCGAGCGTGCCCAAGCGCACGGGCTCGGCCAGCAACTGATCGGGAGTGTAATTCGTCGGATAGCCGGTGTTGAGCGCAATGGGGCGCGCGGAGCTGAAATCAAAACCGGCCACCGGCGTACGCCAAAACTCCAATTGTCGCCACATCTCGTCGGCCTGCACCGGCGCCACCCACAATTCCACGGCGGAGGGTACGATGATCGCACCGGGCTTGAGCAGCCGGCGCCGCGCGTCGGCGAAATCGGCGATGATGCCGACCTCGAAGCCAAAGCGGCCGATCTGATCGGCGACCAGCAGGTCGGCCGGTTGCGGCAGCTCGATCTCGGTGGAGAGGCCCTGAATGCAGTTGACGCGATCGGCCAAGCCATTGGCTTGGCACAACTCACGCGCCACCTGGGTCATGCCACTATACTCTACCGAATAGACCTGCCGAGCCCCAGCGCGCGCCGCGAGCATCCCTAGGATGCTGCTGCCCGAAGCCAAATCGAGTACCACGTGATCCGGTCTGACTAATTCCTTGAGCGCGGCTTCGAAGGCGGCCAGCCGCGGAGCGTCGGCCAGGTATTGACGATGCTCATCGAGGATCAGAGACAAGCGAAAATTACCTGGAGCGGATTCGAGCGCCGACTATAGGCAGCCGAGCGCCTTGTGCGTCAAGTTGGCGCCATCTTTGATGCTGCCGGGCTTGGAAGCGCTCAGCTTGGCCGCGCTGCCATACTCGACAAGTCGAGGCGGCACATAGGCCCTTTTTTCCCCCGTCGGGGACACGGGCCGAGGAGTTGATGCTCGCGATTTACCGGCCACGCTTTATCTCCATTATGGCGAGTTGAAGCACCACATTGTTAGCTTGGAATGCCCTTGGCTTCAAGCGTGGATCCGCCGCGGCCCTCGCGCAGCCACAGTTCGATCGCCCACAAGCTCCATAAACGGCTGGCTTTGGACGCATAGCCGAGATCCCCCCGCGACCATTGCGCTCGCATCGCTTGATAGAGCGCCCGCGCGCCAGCTTCGTCTACCCAGCCGCGGCTGGCGCTTTGCATCTTCTGGAAGCAGGCCGCGCCGCCGCAGGCCTCCAACGCCTGTGCGATGGTGGCACTGTAATCGCCCTTGTCCAGCCGCTCGCCAACCGCGGTCGGCAGCCTCGAGCCCATCGCCTGGCGCAAGATGAACTTGGTCTGGACGCCGCGCCAGCGCTGCTCTTCGGGCAGCGCGAGGGCGAACTCGATCAGGCGGCGATCGTGGAAAGGATGGCGTGCCTCCAGACCCAGTGCGGCATGGTGCAGGTCGTCGGCCTCGTTGGCTCGAATCATGTTGCCGTGGCCGAACCATTGATGTAGCTCCCAGTCCGCCGGCCATTGGCGGCGGCGAGCACCGGAGGGCATCGCCATGCGCGAGGCCAGATCGATGCGAGCTCCGAAGTCACGCCGCAAGAAGGGCGGCCAAGTACCGGGCAGCCGGAGCCGATCGAGTGGGCCACGCAGCGCCCGTGGGGTCAACGGCCACAACCCGCGCCGTACCAGGGCATCCACGCGCCGCCACCACGAAGCCGAGTCAGCCTCGACCCGGAGCTGGCGCCATAATTCGCGCAGATGGCCGCGCAGCAGCAGATCGGCACAATGGGTATAGTAGGCGCACAGCCAGTCATCGCCGCCCAAGCCGGTCAGCACCACGCGGCTGCCCGAATGTAGCGCAGCTTGGGCCAAACCCAGGGCGCCGCTGATATTGGGAAATTCGGGAACATCATGGCGCTGGCGAGCCTGCTGGGTAAAATAATCGCCGCTGGGCGTGGCCGGGAGTTGCAGCTCGCCCTCCAATTTCCAATGGTCCAAAACCGCACGAATGTAACAACTCTCGTCGCCGGCTTGACCTGGGTTGACCATCGAGAAGGTACGAAAGCCCGTCCCTGTCCCGCGGCCGTCATGCTGCATATCCGCCATCAGCCCCACGATCGAAGAGGAATCCAGGCCCCCGCTGAGATACACAGCAATCGGGCGGTGGCTGCGCAGGCGACAACGAATGGCGGTTTCCAACACCACGCGGAAATGGTCGGCATATTCGCGATCGCTGCGATAGCGCAGACGGCGGCCGGGATCGAGTTCGAAATAACGCTGTAGATGCAGGCTGCGCGCGCCGACAATCAGGTAATGGGCCGGCGGCAGCCGGAAGATGTTCTGGTATAGCGTCTCCGCCCGGCTGCTGACGCAATCGCTCAGATACTCGCCTACCAGCCCCTCGTTGGGTTCGGGCACCGGCAGGCCCGCGGCGAACAGGGCGGGTATCTCCGAGGCGCACAGAAACAGTTGGTGGTCGGCGAAGTAACACAGCGGCTTGACGCCCAGGATGTCGCGCGCGCAAAACCACTGCCGGCGCGCGCCATCCCACAGCGCCAGGGCGAAATCTCCCAATAGCTGGGCCGCGCACTCCGGGCCCCAGCGGCGATAGGCGCCCAGCACCAACTCGGCGTCGCTGTCATCGCGCGGCATGATCGCCACGGCGGCCAGCGACGCACGCAACTCCTCGCGATTATCCAACCGGCCATCGAATACCAGGCTCACTTCGCCTTCGGCGCTATGCAACGGCTGACGCTCGCACAACGCTTCAGGGGTGGCATGCAGCGCGACCTGGCCCATCCCAACCGCATCCCGGCACCAGGCGCCGCGAGCGTCGGGACCGCGATGGGCCAGCGCATCGAGCATTCGGTCTATGACCGGAGGTTCTACCGCCTCCCCCGTGCGCCGGTAAAACGCCGCTATCCCACTCATCCCAGGCTGGCTCTCCTTGCGCGCCGGGCTAATGTCACTCAGCCCAGACCTCGGGGCAAGCGGCGGAGCCCATCTTGGGCGTTGGTCGCCGAGCTGGCGGGGCCAGGGTTATAATTCCAGCGTGAAAGTGGCTAGGGTGAACGAGGGGTGAGCGCCAAGCAGCTCGCCGAAGAGTACTCCGCCAGCGCATCCCCGGTGGCACGACTGATGCTGGACGCGGTTCGGGTGGTGGCTACAAGCTCGGACTTCGAACGGATCGCCCGTCAAGCGCAGGAGCAGAAGCTGTGGGAGCCGCTGATCGCGTTGTGTGCCTCGCATCGGGTCCTGCCCTTGCTGCAACAAGGGCTTCGGTCGATCTCGTCGGGGCTGGTGCCCGCCTCGATTCGCGCTCGCCTGGCCAACGCCGCGCGGTTGCTACGCCTGCGCAACCTGGTGATGACTCAAAGCCTGCTTCAGACCGTGGCGGTGCTGGAGGCGGCGGGCGTAGCGGCGTTGCCCTTCAAGGGGCCGGTATTGGCACAAGCCGCCTACGGCGATATCGGGCTGCGCGAATTCGACGACCTCGACCTGCTGGTGCGGCCCACTCAGCACATTCGCGCTTTGAGTGCCTTGCGAGCAGCGGGTTACCGCTCAGCCTTGGGTTTGCCCCAGAAACAATTCAGCCGCTTTCTGCTCCATTACGAGGAGGCCTTTGTCTCGCCGCGCAACGAGGCGGTGATCGATCTCCACTGGCATCTCAATCCGCCCTATTTCGATTACGTGCCGAGCGCGGACGATCTGCTGGCGCGTGCCCGCCCGCTGCCAATCGGGGAGCGGCAAGTGCCAGCGATGGCCCCCGCCGACTGCGTCCTGATGCTGTGCGTGCATTCCGCCCGCCACGGCTGGCCGCGCTTGGACTGGCTCTCCGACCTGGCTCGGATGATCGGGGCCCATCCGCTTGATTGGGAGGACTTGACCGCCCGCGCGCAACACCTGGGATGCGGCCGGATGTTGCTGGTGGGCCTGGCGCTCAGCGCCCGCCTGCTCAATGCCGCGGTACCGCAATCGCCGTTGAATCTGGCCGCTGCCGACGCCGCGGTGAGCCTCAATGTGCGCCGAATCGAGCGCATGCTCCTAAGCGGCGCCCCCCCGCGGGGCGGCTTGCGCGCAGATTTTCTTACCCCACTGCGCTTGCTGGACCACCACCGCGCTCGCTTCTGCCTGGCTCGTTTGTTTGCACCCACGATGCTGGATTGGGCGGCACTGCCGCTGCCGCCGGCTCTGTTCGCGCTGTATTACCTGATCCATCCGCTGCGGATAGCTTGGCGGGCGATCGGACTGAACTCGACGCCCAATTAATTCTAAAGCGTTTTTGCGGCGGCCAATCCTGGACGTTGGCCGGAAGATCCTACCCCAAAACGAGGAGTTCGTTTTGTTGCTCCAAGACATTTTTTTAGGAACAAAACTCACCCTGGACTGGAGCTGGATCTTCGTCAAAACATTGCAGTAAAATGCCAACATGGGTGTATTGGGCCGCAGCAAAACTTGCTTATCCCAAACCCCGCCCAAACCATCCCTTGACTGCTCGACGGGGCAAGCGTAAGTGTTTACTTAAATCGATCCACTAGTTAAGTTGGGAGGAACGGCCTGTAAGCGTTTGTTGCGATGGAGAGGGGCCAGGAAAAAGCGCGCCCGAACAGCGGGAGGGCGGACGCTTCTTTGCCGTTCCCCTGGCGTGCCGCCGCGGCAAAACCCCGGGACGAAAGCGCTAGCGCGAAAAAGCATGGCGAGAACAGGAATTTTATTGGCGGCGGCGATATTGCTAGTGCAAACCACGGGAGCATTGGCGGCCGACGTGGTAGGCTCCGTGACCACGGTCAACGGGCAGCCGGTTGTCCACGCCCAGGTGGTAGTGCTCAATGCCAGCGGCAAGGTAGTGGCAACTGGCATCACGCAGGCCGATGGCACCTATTCGGTCACCAATCTGCCGCCCGGAGATTACACCGTCAAATTGGCCGGGGTCACGGGTAGCGGGCCGGCCGCCGCGGGTGGTTCGGAAGTCGAGGCCCAATTGCAGGGCGCTGGACAGACTATCAATTGGGTAGTGGGCGCCAACGGCACGGCGCTGGCAACCCAGCAAGCGGGGTTGGTCAATCAGCCGGAAGTCGAGGCCGGGCTGGCGGGCGAACCGCTGCCTTATGGGGCCGGGCTGACCCAAGTCGGCAATACCGCCGGCAGCGCGGCTAACAGCGTGGCCCAGACCGTCAACCCTAATCCTTCAGTGAACAGCGGAGCCTTGCCGGCGATCGCCGGTAGCGTTGCGCCGGCGCCGCCCGCGCCGCCCAAGCCGTCATCGCCATCATCCTGATTATTCGCCCCTGCCAACCATTGGAAGTCAATGAGTCCTAACCCCGACATCAGAAGATCCATGCGCGTCGGTTTGCACAAGCATCCAGTCGCGACGGCTTTGCTGATCGGGCTGCTAAGCGGATGCGCCTCGGTGGCCCCGCCAACACCCGCGCCTGCAACGGCGCAGCCAACCGACGCCACGACCGCGGCCGGCCCGAGCACCACGCTGGACGTTTCGGTACCCAAAGGGGCGGATCAGGATCTGACCCGCCTGTTCGCCCTGTGGAAAGAGCGGACTTCCAACCTGTCCTCGGAATTTCCTATCGGCCCTGGCGACATCTTGCAGGTATCGGTACCGACCGTCGATGAACTCAAAGACCGCTCCTTTCGGGTCGAGGGCGATAACACCATCGCCTTGCCTCTGATCGGGGTGGTACAGGTGGGCGGATTGACCGAATCACAGGTGCGCCAGGAGTTAATGAAGAAGCTCCAGCGCTACATGTACAACCCTCAAGTCGACGTGTTCGTCAAGGAGTACCGCAGCCGCCAGGCGGCGGTGGAGGGAGCGGTGCGCTATCCTGGCCTGATCACCGTGGCCGGCCCCACCGATACCATCCTGGACATGCTCTCGCGCGCCGGCGGGCGCACCGCCGAAGCCGCCGATCAAATCATCCTGATTCCCTCGGCGCTAAACAGGCTATCGCTAGCAGCGCTCTCCGACGTGAGCAAGGTTACCGGCAAGCGTAATCTGCCGCTGCCTTTTCTAGCCGGCGACGATCCGATCATGATTCCGGTGGGCAGCGTCAATCTGGGCGGAAGCGAAAACTATCTCAACCTGCCAGTGCGCCCGGGCGACGTAATTTTGGTGCCGGGCGGAGGCGAAGTCTCGGTCACCGGTTGGGTAGTCAGCCCGGGCCATATCAAGGTGGTCTCCGGCATGACCGTAATGGGCGCAATCGGGGCCTCTGGCGGACCGATGTTCGCGGCCAACGAAGCCAACGTCCATCTTTATCGCAGCCTCAAGGATGGCCGCCGCTTGGTCATCCCGGTCAACTTGTACAAAGTCCGTGCGGGGCAGGAGAAGGACCCTGCGGTGCTCGCCAACGACGTAATCTCGGTGCCATATTCCAATGTGAAAATTGGACCCTATGTGGTCTATAACGTGGTATCGAGGCTGGGCTACGGGGTGGCGATTCCTACGCCCTAGTGATGAGAGCGAGCTTGAATCCATCTTCCAAATCCTCGCACCGTGAGGTTATGGTGCCGGCGACCGCGGAGCCCATGATGGGCTATATCGAACTGCCCCAACGGGAGTTCGATTTACGCGCCACCCTGCGCCCGGTCTTGCGCCATCTGATCATGATCGCCGCCATCACGGTGGGGGTGGTAACCCTCAGCGGACTGCGGGTCAGCATGACGCCGCGGGTCTATACCGCCTCCTCCACCGTGCTGATCAAGCCGCGCGCGCCCGACACGATGGCCTTCCGCGGCGACTTGGCTGATTCCGATGCCGCGGAAGAGCTTTATGACAATTTTTACAAGACTCAATACAGCGTCTTGCGAAGCCGCTCGTTAGCGGCCAGCGTGATTCAAAGCGAAAACCTGCAAGCGGTTTTTGCTCATGCTCAGGGCCGAGCCCAACCGAGTTGGTGGATGCGAATTCACGCCATGCTCTACCAGCGCGTAAAGCAGATCCTGGGAATGCATCCCGCCACCAAGTTGGCATCGCCCCCCGCCCCGCTTTCCACCGTATCAGCGTCACCGGGCGTTCCCTCGGCTATGATCGATGCCTACCTGGGTGGCCTAACCATCTCGCCGGTGGCCGATACGAGCCTAGTGCAGATCTCCTACACTTACAGCGATCCGGTGGTGGCGGCGGAGATCGCCAATGCCCACGCCCAGGCCTATATTCGCGAGGGGATCGAGCTGCAGAATCAGACCAACGTGGCGGCGCAGCGTTTCTTACAGCAGCGGCTGGTCGATCTGAAGGAGAAGTTGGAGCGCTCAGAACAGGCACTCAATGATTTTCGCCGCCAAAACGGGATCGTACCTGGGCTGATGTCGGTGGACGGAAAGAACGCCATCGTGCTGGATCGGCTGGCTGAGCTCAGTCACGACCTGACCCAGGCTCAAGTCCATCTGCTGGCCCTGCAAGCCAGCGCCGACCTGATCCATCGCCATTCCTACGATTCTCTGCCCCAGGTGGTGAAAGACCCCGCGATCATGCAATTGCAAGAGCAGATCACTCATCTGCAAACCGAATATGCGGGGATGGCCCAGCAGTTCAAACCTGATTTTCCGCCGCTGGCGGAGTTGGCGGCCAAACTCGCCCAGGCTCGTCGCACCCTGTCCCAACAGATAGGCGTGGTCATTAGCGGTCTGGAGGCCGAGTATCAGCAGGCCCAGGACAACGTCAACAAGCTACAGGCCGAGCTCGACAATGAACGCAGCATGGCGCTGAAGCTCAACGACGCCGCCGCGCAGTATTCGATTTTGCAGCGCGAGGTGGAAACCAACCGCCAGCTTTACGACGCGGTCTTGCAACGAATCAAGGACCTGGGAGTCTCCGAGGGCTCGCAGGCCTCCAACGTATCGATCGTCGATCAGGCCGAAGTCCCACGCACGCCCTCGGCGCCCAAAGTTCGCCAAACCATTTTATTGAGCGTCGTTCTGGGGCTCAGCGGCGGCGTCGCGCTGGCCTTTCTGCTCGACTACCTGGACAACACGCTTAAGGACGGCGAAGAGGTCGAGCGATATTTGCGCCTACCCAGTTTGGTCACGGTACCCAACTTCAGTCAGGTCAGCAGCCGCGGAGGATACTCCAGCCGCTATCTAGAGCCACCCGAGGAACCCGAGCAGGTCTCGGGTGAACTGGTATTATCCACCGGCAACTTCTCGCGCGCCACCGAAGCCTATCGGGTCTTGCGCACGCGCATCCTGCTCTCGCGCGCCGGCCAGCCGCCCAGAAGTCTGCTCTTCACCAGCGCCACTCCGGCCGAGGGCAAGACGGTAACGGCGATCAACGCCGGCATCATTTTTTCCCAGCTCGGCGTGCGGGTCCTGATAATTGACGCCGATTTGCGCCATCCGCGCGCTCACGAGGTTTTGCGGATGTCCAATGAAGCGGGCTTGACCGAGGTACTAACCGGGCAAGTCGGCGTGCTTGACGTCCTGCGCGCGGTACCGGCAGCGCGCAAAGCCGCGCCCCCATCCCGCTCCATGTCCGAGCCTGTCACTCAGAGCGAGAACGCGGTGGAGACCGACTCATGGCTGGCGGATATCCGCCGTCGTCTTGCCCAGGAACGGGCGCAAGCGGCGCTTCATGGCAACAATGGCCACCCTGAAACCGGCACGCCAGAGCCGGTGGATTTTCTCTATCTGCTCTCCAGCGGCAGCCTGCCGCCAAATCCCTCGGAACTGCTGGGTTCGCCCAAGATGCTGGAGACGCTCAACTTTCTAGAACAGCACTTCGACTATATCGTCGTGGACTCGCCCCCGATTATGCCGGTGAGCGATTCCATCGTACTTTCCACCATCATGGACGGTGTAATCGTGGTCGTAGATCAGCAGCGCACGCCCAAGCAGGTGGTAAAGACCGCTTGCAGCAGACTTGAGTACGCACGCGCGCACGTTTTGGGCACGGTGTTGAACAAAGTCAACCTGCAACAGATCCACGCTTACTCTTATTACGATCACTATTACCACTCCGACTATTCCAACGATTACTGAGACGCCACCCGGCGCGCTCAGGCCGTGTGGCCATCGTCCATCGGATCGATAACGGCGATGGCGTGCATACCATGAGCTCGGTCCCCAAACGTCGCATCTCTTCTCTTGTCCCCTCGGATAAGTCATGGAATGGGCCGCGGCCAGGCTTGGCGATCCATCCATGGGCAGGCAGGATCGATCGCGCGCTGCTGGGTGGAGTGATCGGACTGGCGGCCCTGGTACCTCTGGTTTTGGGCGCCACCCATGCCGCAATCTACTGTTGGGCCGAGGCCTGCTGTTTCATCCTGAGCACGCTATGGATGATAAAGCTGAGCGCGGATCCAGGGCGTTCCGATGCCCGTTCAAAAGCGCTGCGCTATCTGCTTGCTCCCATGAGCGCGGTGCTGGTGCTAGTGGCCTTTACCTGCCTGCCGTTGCCACCATGGCTGCTGGCTCTGCTTAGTCCGCATACTTATCGGCTGTATCGAACAACCCTGCCGGGATGGCCGAGCGCGCCGCCCTACCCCCAGTTGGTGGGGTCCGCGGCGGCCGCGGAACGGATTTGGCGGCCGCTCGCGCTGGCGCCCCAATTCGCCGGCGCCGCGCTGCTGAAATTACTCGGATACAGCATGCTTCTACTAATCGTCGCCTACTATCCTTGCGGCGCTGGCGGAGACGAGGCGGTTGCTAGCCGGCACTTCGTCTCGCGATGTGTGTTGGCCCTGTGCGCGATCGGCTGTGCCTATGCAATAGTTGGTATCATCGAGGAGTTGACCTGGAACGGGCGCATCCTATGGATGCTGGTTCCCCGTGATTGGACTGGTCCCAACTTGGCACTGCGGCGGGCCCGGGGACCGTTTGTCGACCCCGACCATTTCGGCACTTTTCTGGTCATGCTGCTACCGCTCCTGCTCGCGGGTCTCAGCGCTCCCCGCCTACTAGTAAGCGAGCGGCTTGCGGGCCGCATCCGCCCGCTCTTTGCTCTCGGCGCCTTGGTAATGGTCTTGGCGCTAGTCCTGACCCTGAGCCGGAGCAGTTGGGTTGCCGCAATTTTCGCAAGCGTGGTCTTCTTCCAACTGTTCTTGGATCGTTTCTCGCCTAGTTGGCGATGGGCCATCGCAGCCTCGGCCCTAGCCGCCGCTGCCTCATTGTCCCTACTGCTGATGTCCAGCGGCGGGGCCTGGGGTGTGGCCAGCCAGCGGATGGCACCGTATAGTTTCGGCGCTGCGATGGAGGAGCGCTTGCAGGTCTGGCGAGCCAGCTTGGCGCTGTGGCGTGCCTATCCGCTGTTCGGGGTGGGCTTGGGCGGTTGGCGGGAAATTTTTCTCCACTTCCAATACCCACCACGCCCCCTGCTTGCCGCCCACGAGGCACATAACGACTACCTCGAATGGCTATGCGATGGAGGCTTGATTGGACTGGGCCTGGGCTGCTGGTGGTTGTGGCGGCTATGCCGCCTTTTGCGTCCCGCCCAGCCCGTGCGCAGCTTCGCCCCGCTGTTCGCCGCGCTGGTGGCCGGAGGCATCGCCGCCGCTTTACAGGAATGGGTCGATTTTGGCCTGCAAATCCCGGCCAATGCCATAATCCTGGCAATCGAGCTGGGTTTGGCGTTGCGGATCGCGCGCGCCTCCTGGCGCCGTCCGGTTATCCATCGTCCCAATTCGCAACGCTGGGTTCCCGGGCTAGTCGCCGCGGTGATGGTGGGCATGACGGTGCTGAGCCTGACTGCCAACCCGCCTCCGAACCTCGAATCGACACGTGGGCCACGCCAGCCCGCCGCGGCCCGCAGCCTAATGATGGCCAACCCGGCTCTGGCGCGAGCCCATCTCGCTTTGCTCGAATTGCCGCAGGTTCGCTGGACAGCGGCCCAGCGCCTGCACGAACTTGCCGTTGCCAGTTGGCTCGATCGCGACGATCCGTACGCACGCGATCTATATGCACGCGCCTTGATGCGGCGGGGAGACGTGGCCGACGGACTGGCTCAGGTTACTCAGTCAGTCTTCATCGCTCCCGAGCTCGCGGCCCATTACTATCTGACTCCCGAAATGATCCCACGTTTGAGCGACGCCGAGCAGCTAGCGGTGGCAACCGGCTTCGCGCGCGCGGTCCTCGCCGGTTTTCCCCATGCCGCCGACGACCTCGCCACCTATTATCAGGCGCTCGGCCGATATTCTGACTTGGCGCAGTTGTGGATGAATCTGGCGCAGGGCGAAAACGACCCGCAGGTACGCGCCACCTATTTGCTACGGGCTGGCGAAGCTTACCAGCATGCGGGACTTGTACCGCAGGCCACAGGCACGCTGCGAGCGGCTGTTCGGATCGATCCCCAAGCCACCCCGGCGTGGATCGATCTGGCACGAATCGATCTGGTCAACCATCGTCCGGCCGCAGCGCTGGAAGAGATCGAGCGAGGACTGGCCGCGGGCGCCGATGCAACCAATCTGTACTTGGGACTGTACCAGGCCGCCGAAGGCGCCGATCAGAGCCAACTCGCACGCCAAGCGCTGGAGGGAGCTTTACGCTCTCAACCTTATTCCTTCGATGCGCTGCTGGGGCTGGGAAATTGGTACCTCAACCAAAATAGCTATTCGCGGGCGGCGAATTATTTCACTCGCGCCAGCGAGGTAGATCCTGCTTCGGTCCTGCCGCTGTTAGGCTTGGGTCAGGCCGACGAGGCGGATTTTCAATACGCCGCGGCGGAAAAAGCTTATAAGCGAGCCTTGGCGCTGGCCCCTGATGACCGCAATGTCGCCCGTACTTATCGTGAGTTTGAACACAAGCTGGCGGGGCTTCCGGATACTCAATAATTGAGTGCTGCTAGTGTGCGTCCCCTAGTAGGTGGCTTCGCTTTGCAGTCGCAGAAACTGTTATCAGCTTGGTTTGCTCAGGTGTGCTTCGCAACTCCACCGCTCGCCGAGCTGTCCGAGATGTGGCGACTTCGCTCGCCTGCGCTCGCTTCGCTCACCCTGACATTGTGCCGTGCGCAGCGTCAGATATCCGACGGAACGCAAATACCCTGGCGCGGCCGTTGATGCGGTTACTTTTTCTAAATCCCAACGGCTCCATTGGTGGGGCCGAGCGCAGCCTGCTGGAGATGCTGGGGGCTTTGCGCCGAGCGCAACCGGAGCTGACCATAGGCCTTTTGGTGACCGACGAGGGGCCGCTGGTGGAGCAGGCTCGCGCGCTCGGAATCGAAGCGACGCCATTACCGCTAGCCGCGCGCTTGGCCGGCATAGGGGATTGGAATGCAGGCCCCAGTGAAGTACTGGGCAAGCTGCTCAAGCTGGTAGGGGCACTGCCCGCGCTGTTGGCCTACCGGCCTCGGCTGCAAGAAGCGATCGGCAAATGGCAGCCCGATCTGGTGCATGCCAACGGCTTCAAGGCCCATCTGCTGGCGGCAATCGCTACCCCGGTGCAAGTTCCCTTAATCTGGCACCTGCACGACTACCCGGGGCGGCGGCGGCTGATGGCGCGGCTGCTCAAGCTCTGGGGTGCGCGATGCAGCTTACTGATCGCTAACTCACGCAGCGTGGCCCGCGACGCCGGCAGGGTGCTGGGTCCGCGGGTCAAGAGCGTGGTTGTCCATAACGGCGTGGATTTAAACCGCTTCTCTCCTTGCGGGCCTGTTTTGGACTTGGATAACCTGGCGGGCTTGCCGCCAGGCAACGACGTACGCATTGGTCTGATCGCTACTCTGGCGCGCTGGAAAGGGCATGAAGTCTTTTTGCGCGCGCTGGCCGCCCTCCCCAACTCATTGGCGGTACGCGGCTACGTCATCGGCGGGCCAATTTACCATACTACCGGTAGCCAAACCGACCTGGCCCGCCTGCGTGCCTTGGCCGCGCAATTAGGCTTGCAAGGACGTGTCGGCTTTACCGGCCACGTCGATGACCCGGCGGCGGCGCTGCGCGCGCTGGATATCGTGGTACACGCCAGCACCGACCCCGAGCCCTTCGGAATGGCAATCGCCGAGGCGATGGCGTGCGGACGCGCGCTAGTGGTCAGCGCCGCCGGCGGCGCGGCGGAAATAATCAGCGCGGGTCATGACGCGCTCATCCATCGGCCGGGAGACGCCGCCGGCTTGGCGACGCAATTGGAACGGCTGGCCCGTGACGGCGCTCTGCGCCAAATGCTGGCGCAGACTTCGCGTGCCAGCGCATTGCGACGCTTCGACAGTCGCCGAATGGCGCGCGAAATGATCCAGCATTATCGGGAGCTAGCCGGCCTGCCGCCCGCCACCATCGCCGATAGCGCTATCCGGGGGACCTTGTGATCACAGTCACCCATGCCGTCAGCGGCAAGCTGTATGGAGGGGTCGAATCGACCCTGGTTACGCTGGCCCGTCTGCGCCATTTCGTGCCAGAGATGGTACCGCGTTTTGCGCTGTGCTTTGAGGGCCGGCTGCTCGAGGAACTGAAGTTCCGTGAGGTGCCAGTTTGGGTTCTCAATCCAGTCCGCAGCCGTTATCCCTGGTCGGTATTGCGCGCGCGCCGTGAGCTGGAGAGCCGGCTGCGCGACGATCCCGGCCCACTGGTTTGTCACGGCGCTTGGGCTTATGCCATTTTGGGGCCAGCTGCGCGAGCCGCCGGCGTACCGGTCGTACTGTGGGTGCATGGCCTGCTGAATCGCCGCTTATGGCTGGACCGTTGGGCCCTGCTCAGCACGCCCGACCTAGTAATCTACACCAGCAATTTTGTAGCGCGCACTTGCGCTGGTAACTTCGCAGCGCGCGTGGCGCAGGTCGCCTTCCACACTCCGCTCGACGATCGCACGCCCGCGCTGAGTGAACCCCAGCGCGCTCAGCTGCGCGGCGAACTGGGTGCCTCGGCCGACGAAGTGGCGATCATCCAAGTGGGCCGAATGGAACGTTGGAAAGGGCATGTGATGTTAGTGGAGGCACTTGCCCGGTTGCGGGATCGGCCGGATTGGCGATGCTGGTTGGTCGGCGGGGCGCAGCGCCCAGCCGAGGCGGCTTACTTGAGCGAGCTTACTGCCGCGGTCGAAAAACACGGCCTGCAAGCGCGCGTCGGATTCCTTGGGGAACGCGCCGACGTACCAACTTTGCTTCGCTGCGCCGATATCTTCTGTAGTCCCAACTCGCAGCCCGAGCCTTTCGGCTCGGTATACGTAGAAGCGCTCTACGCCGGACTGCCCGTGGTTACCGGTCGATGGGGCGGGGCCGAGGAGATCTTGGCCGGCAGCGATCTGATGTTCGAGCCAGGAAGCGTCACTGGTCTGACCCAGGTACTGAAGCGGCTTTTGGAAGATGCTTCGGCGCGTCGAAGCGCAGGCCTCTGGGGCCCCATGCGCGCCCGCGAGCTGTGTGATCCGCTGCGTCAGATGCGCCGCTTGCAGGAGATTCTGCAAGGGCTGGCGGGTCCCTCGAACTCCGGTTATCAGCAATCCCGCCGCTGGCTCGCCGATCCGCAGCGGGGGACACCAAGCCAGCCGCGATGATCGGTGCAGTCCTATGTGTAGTGGCGCTCGCGGCAAGCTGGATTGCCGCGCGCCGCGCGATTGTCTACGGCCTCCTGGCGGTTTTGGCAGTGGGCTACGTCTATGGAATCATCCGCAGCAACTGGAATCAGACTGCGACTTATTTCCTGTTCGACGCGGCACTGATCGGCTTCTATCCCTCGACTTTGCTCCGTTCTCTAACACCGATCCAGCGGCGCAAAATCGAAGGCCTCACGCCGTGGCTCTTGTGCCTGATTGGCCTGCCCACGCTGCTGCTGTTCGTGCCCGCACAGCCTTTTCTGGTGCGCCTGGTGGGTTGGCGCGCCGCCACTTTTTTCCTCCCATGCCTGCTCGTGGGCGCGATGTTGGAGCCCGAGGAGCTCGATACGTTGGCCCTGGGCTTGGCCGCGCTCAACGTGGTGGCCTTTGCCTTCGCCGCCGCGGAGATGATCTTTGGGGTCGAACGTTTCTATCCCCTGAACGCCAACACGATTTTGATTTACTCCAGTTCGGTGGGGGATAGTGGTGCCTTGCGCATCCCCGCCACCTTCTCTTCTTCGGGCTCTTATGGCGTCACCATGTTGGCCAGTCTGCCGCTGCTAGTGGGTGGCTGGATCCAGCCGCGCAAGCCCAGCAGGCAACGCATTCTGCTGATGGCGGGAATCGGCGCGGCCGTGTTGGGGATTTTCATGTGTGCCTCGCGGGCCAACGCGCTGATCCTGATCGGATTGGCCGCAACCCTGCTGGTGTCGGGCAAGCTGCAAGTCAAGAACTGGGTGATGTGGGCCGCATTGGCCAGCGCGGTTGGATGGGTGGTAGTGCGCCAGCCTCTGATGCAACGGGTGTTCACGGTACGCACTCACACTGTGGTGCAACGGGTCGGCTGGAGCGTCAATCAGAATTTATTTGATACCTTGCAGAAATATCCCTTAGGCAACGGGCTGGGCGGTGGCGGCACCAACCTGCCCTACTTTCTGCAAAACCAGGTCATCAATCCGGTGCATCTAGAAAACGAATACGCCACCGTGGCGCTGGAACAGGGCTTGCCTGGGCTATTTTTGTGGTTGGCCTTCATCCTCTGGATTTTTACCCGCGGCGGACCTAATCCGCTGGAGCGCTGGTACCTGGGCCGCTGGCTGACGCGGCTAACCGTCGCTACCTGGTTCGCCGGTGGCATAATCGGAACTGGAATGCTTAACGGCATCCCCGCCACCGTAATATCCCTGATGGAAGTGGGCTGGATCGTCGCTCCTCAGATCCTCAAGGCGACGGATCTAACCGAAGTGCCGCCGGAGCTCGCCGGCAAGCTGTTCGCCGCAGCGCCACGGCGATGGAGCTGAGGAACTGGAGTCATCTATTTCATCAGCCTCGCCTGAACGGCTGCATCAATCCACCTGGCCCTGGGCGTTGGTGGCCGGAAGTTTTCATGACCGGGGCGGAATGGATCGGCTTAACGCAGAGTTGGCCCGCTTTCTACTGCGCCGAGGCACGCCCGTCCATCTGGTTTCTCATTACGTCGCTCCCGATCTGACCCAGGCTGGCGCGATTGCCCATTTGGTACCTAAGACCGCGGACTCCTTCTTTGCCGCCGAATGGTACCTGGAGGCCAGCGCACGCTTTGTGCTCAAGGAGCTATGTAACAGGCAGAGAGCGCGAGCATTGGTCAACGGCGGCAACTGCGCATGGCCGGCTATCAATTGGGTTCATTGCGTTCATCATCGCTGGCCGCCGCGAGATGACGGAGCACCGGCCTGGTTTCGACTCAAGAATCGGATCGCCAAGCTGATCGCGCGCCGGCGCGAAACGCGGGCTTTGGCAGTTGCTCGAGTTGTGATCGCGAATTCGCAACGGACACGACGCGAGCTGGGCGAAATCGGCGTGTCGAACGACAAGATCGCAGTCGTCTACCCCGGCGTACCTTCCGGTTTTGAACTGGCTAACCAGGGGCAACGCAGCGCATCTCGCGCCGCACTAGGACAATCTCAATCGCGTCCGCTGCTGGTCTTCGTGGGCGGCCTGGGATTCGACCTTAACAAGGGATTCGACACCCTGTGGCAGGCCTGGCGCGAACTCTGCACGCTGCCCGAATGGGAGGGCAATCTGCTGGTAGCCGGCGGGGGCCGGCGGCTCGAGCACTGGCGCACCACGGTGGCCGCAGCTCAGCTTCAATCGCGAGTCACCTTTTTGGGGCTGACTGACCGGGTGGCCGAAGTGCTGGCAGCGGCTGATCTGCTGGTCAGCCCGGTGCGCTACGAGGCCTACGGGCTCAATGTTCACGAGGCGCTGTGCCGCGGCGTGCCGGCGATCGTCAGCGCCAGCGCCGGGGTCGCCGAGCGCTTCGCTCCCGAGTTGCGCGACTTGCTGCTGCGCGATCCCGATAACGCCAGCGAATTGGCGCAGCGGATGCTCACCTGGCATCGCAACCGCAAATTCTGGCGCGCTCAAATCGAGCCCACCGCGCGAGTGTTGCGCGCTCACGGCGCAAGCGAGATGGCCCAACAGATCGTGAGCCTATGCGAGGCCGACACTTCGACTTCAGTGGCCGCGCCGCTTACGTGTTAGGCCTTGGCGCTGGGCCGGCTGGAGACCGCCTCGTACCAGCGCGTCAGCTCGCGCAGCGCGGGATCGACTTGGATACCCACCAACTGTTTGCCGAAGTCGATCGCAACCAAGGCGGTGATATCGGCGATGGTGAAACGCTCGCCGGCGACAAACTGTCGTCCCTGAAGCTCGCGATCCATCCGCGCCAAGCGCTCCTGCGCCGCCGCGCGCCGTGTCTCGCCAAACTCGGGGAATTGTTGCAAGCGGCCCTTGAGCATCGGACTGGTATGCTGAAAGGCATTCCCGATCGCCATCATCAACTCAAGTTCCATGCGCCGATTCCACATCTCCACGAAAGCCTGCTCGCGTGCGTCGCGCCCAAAAAGATTGGGCTCGGGATAAAGGCTTTCCAGGTAGCGGGAGATGGCCACGGTTTCGGCCAAATGAGCGCCGTCGTCCAGTTCCAGCACCGGCAACCCGCCCGAAGGGTTCTTGGCGAGAAATTGGGGAGTGCGGTTATGGCCGGCGAAAATATCGACCTCCTCCTGCTCCAGCTTGATCCCTTTTTCCGCTGCGAACATCCGCACCCGGCGGGGATTGGGCGCCATCGAATGGTTGTACAGCTTCATGCCTGTTCTCCTTGCGACCAGATTATTTGGCCGGCGCGCGGCTATTTGCAAACGCGCAGGCTTGGCAAAGGGATTGCACAATCGTAGCGCCGACTCCTGACCTAGATCTGTTGGATCGGCCGTTACTTGCTTGGAAATTTCAGCTTTGCGCTGGCATCTGATCACCGGAACTTATTCGCCGCTGCACACCGGCGTGGCGGCCAACAGTGCGCAGCTAGCCATGGGACTGGCTCAGGCTGGTGATCGGGTCGAGGTTTGGAAGCCGGCCGGTGATGAGACTGGCAGCTTGGAGCGCGGGATCACTGTCCATAATTTGCCAGGCCATTTTGGTCCCCGCGCCCTGCGTCAGCTAGGTCCGGTTTTGCGCGCGGCGCGCAACGACCGGATATTGGTTCAGTACACACCTCACGCTTATGGCTGGAAAGCGATGAATTGGCCGTTCTGCCGTTGGCTCGCTGGGCTCGGCCATCACGATTTGACAGTGATTTTCCACGAAGTTGTATTCCCGCGAATTTTTGGACAACCGCTGCGCCATCGCATCCTGCACCATGTGACCCGCGCGATGGCAGCCACCGTGGCCCGCGCGGCAACGCGCATAATGGTGACAATTCCGGCATGGGATTCGATTTTGCGCACGCTGATAACCGATCGCAGGCAGATCGAGCTTTTCCCCGTTTGCAGCAATATTCCCTTTCTGGACGACCCGCCAGCGGTTGCGGCAATCCGGCAGCAACTGGGCGGCGGCGAGGGTCTCCTCGTGGGCCACTTCGGTACCTACGATCCACCCATCACCGATCTTCTCATTCCAGTTCTGGCGCGGCTCCTCGAGCAGCAACCCTGCCGCATTCTCTTGCTAGGTATCGGCGGCGACCGGGCGCGCGGCGCACTCATAGCCCGGTCGCCCGCCGGGGCCAACCGCGTGCACGCGAGCGGCGACCTCGGTGAGCGTGAGCTTTCTCTCCATCTGCAGGCCTGCGACCTGATGTTGCAGCCCTATCCCGACGGTGTCACTGGCCGGCGCACCACGTTGTTGGCGGCGTTAAATCACGGCCTGCCCGTGGTCAGCACCATTGGCCATCTCACCGAGGCCTGGTGGAACGATCACGGCGCCGTGGCCCTGGCGCCGGTCGAGGAGCCCGCCCGCTTGGTTCCTCTGGTCGAGCGCGTGATGAAAGATTGCGCCTGGCGCCGGCACTTGGGCGCGGCCGGCCGCGCCCTATACGAGGATCGCTTCGCCTTGCGCCATGGGATCGCGGCGCTGCGAGCGGCGAGCTGATGGCGCCTCAGAATGCCGCGCGCCGGGTGCTCCAGCTCGGCAAGTATTTCGCTCCCCATCGAGGCGGTATCGAAACCCACCTTGAATTGCTCAGCTTCGGCCTGGCGCGCTCGTGCGAGGTGCGCGTGATGGTGGCAGGTGGCGGCCGGTTAAGCATGCAAACCGATTTCTTCGGTGGCCTTCAAGTCGATCGCTTGGCTACCCCGCTAACCCTGGCGGCAACCCCGGTCTGTCCTGGGATGGCTCGGGCGATTCGAGCGGCGCGGCCGGACCTTGTCCACCTTCATTTCCCTAATCCGATGGCCGCCTGGGGTTATCTGGCCGCACGCATCAGCACGCCTCTGATCGTGACTTGGCATAGCGATGTGGTACGCCAGCGGCTGCTCGACACCATGATGCGCCCACTAATCAACACCGTGTTGGCGCGCGCCAGCGCAATTATCGCGACCTCACCCGATTATCTGGAAAGCTCGCCGGTGCTTAGTAGCCGACGCTCGCGGGTGCGCGTCATACCATACGGAATCGCGCTGGAAGAGCTGGCCCCGCCGCCAGCCGCCGCGGTGGCGGAAATCCGCCAGCGCTACCGCCTGCCGCTGGTGCTGGGGGTGGGACGGCTGGTCTATTACAAGGGTTGGGAATATCTGATCGCGGCGATGCGCCAGGTGAACGCCACCCTGCTGATTGTAGGTGACGGGCCCTTGCGCCCGGCGCTCCAGCGCCAGGTGGTCGAAGCCGGCTTGAGCAGGCGCGTGTTTTTCATCGGCGAGTTGGATCGGCGTCAGATCACGCCCTATTACCATGCTTGCGAGGTTTTCGCTCTAGCCTCGGTAGCGCGCAGCGAAGCCTTTGCGATCGTCCAGCTCGAGGCGATGGCGGCGGAGCGGCCGGTGGTCAATACCGCCTTGGCCACTGGGGTCCCCTTCGTTTCGCCTCACGGCGTCAGCGGCCTGACCGTCGCGCCGCGCGACGCTGGCGCCTTAGCGGGGGCAATCAACCGCCTGCTGGCCGATCCGGCCGCTCGCGCGCGCTGCGGACGGGCGGGTGCGCAGCGGGTGGCGCAGCTTTTCAGCCGCGAGCGAATGGTGGCCCAGACCCTGAGCCTGTACGATGAGTTGTTGGGCGAATCGCGCCGCACCTCGGCGGCATAAACCAAGGCTAAAACCGTGAAGATCTGGCGGAAAAACTGCGCGCGCAGATGCCACACCCTCACCCTTGCCCTCGCGCCTGCCCGGTCCTAAGCTGGCGTGGGGAAGTGGACGGTGGAGGAGCGGTAATGAAGTGCATGAGCCTGCGCGCCGGATGGATTGGCACGCTGCTGGTGGCGGGTGTGCTGGTGGCGGCTCCGGTAGGAGCTGCGCACCACCGGCCCAAGTCAGCTCCCCCGCCGGCGATTCCGCTCGACGAGATCCATGTGCTCGGCGATCGGCCAGCACCCTTCGCTCTGGATGCACGCTCGGCGATGATGATCGAGGCGCACTCGGGCGAAGTGCTTTACGCCTACCACGAGCACGAACGCATTCAGCCCGCCAGCCTGGCCAAGCTGATGACCTTCTACATCACCCTGGATGCCTTGCGCGCCGGTCGCTTGTCGCTCGATACCCCGGTCACGATCAGTGAGAAGGCTTGGCGTCTTTCGATCGATCCGACGGTTTCAAAAATGTTCCTGGCCGTGGGCCAACGCGTCCCGGTGCGCGAGTTGCTCTACGGGCTGATGGTCTCCTCGGGAAACGATGCGGCGGTGGCGCTGGCCGAATACGAGGCCGGCAGTACCGACGCGTTTGTCGGTTTGATGAATCAGTACGTCGCCAAGCTCGGTTTGAGCGAAACCCACTTCATGAGTCCCGACGGTCTGCCCGAGCCCGACCAGTACACCACTGCCGCCGACATGGTGAAGCTGGCCTCGCTGCTGCTGCAGCGCTTTCCCGATGCGCTAACTTATACCTCGCCCAAGGAATTCACTTTCGATAACATCACGCAGCGCAACTGGAACACGCTGCTGCTTTACGATTCGCGGGTGGATGGTCTGAAGACCGGGCACGTCTCCGAAGCCGGTTTCCATCTAGTCGCCACCGCCCATCAGGGCGACATGCGGTTGATCTCGGCCTTGCTCGGCACGCCCAACGCCGAGAAACGGCGCACCGAGACGGAAAAGCTGATCGACTGGGCCTTTCGCACCTATGTCAATTATCAACCCAACCCGGCCGGCCTGGCGCCGTCCAGCCTACCGGTTTACGAAGGGCGCCAACCCGCGGTCGCGATCACGCCCGCGCACGAAGTGGTGATCACGCTGCCGCGCGGCGAGGATCGCGGTCTGGCTTTGGCAGCCAACCTTCCAGCCAGCTACCTGATAGCACCCGTGGCGGCGGCGGCAACCGTCGGCACCATCACCGTGAGCAAAGGCTCGACCACGCTATTGCAAATCCCCCTGGAGACGCGCGCCGCGGTGGCCCGCGCCGGCTCTTTCGGAGTACTGTGGGGTAAGATCGCGTTGTTTTTCCATCGCCTTGGCCATTTGATCAAAGCCGCCTTGTGGGCCTCGGTTAGCTGGCTACCCTTCGTGCGTAAGTAGGGGGGCAGGCTTTGCCTCAGCCCCTGCGGGTGGCAGTGGTCTGTGATTTCCGTCAGGAGGGCTGGCCGAGTATTGACCTGGTAGGCGCGATGACGGTTCGCTACCTCGCCCGCTATCCCCACCAGCGTATCCATGCCCGTCCACTGCGGCCGCCTTTCCGCCGCCGCTTCACGCGCCTGCCAGCGGCGGGCTGGGCGTGTGTCAGCGCCGACCGCCTGCTCAACCGAATGTTCGACTATCCTCGTTATCTTCGCCGGATGCACGAGCGCTTCGACCTGTTCCACATTATCGATCACAGCTACAGCCATCTGCTCCACGAGCTGCCGCGCGGCACCGCCGCGGTCACCTGCCATGATTTGGAAACCTTCCGCTGCCTGCTGGAACCTGACCGCCAACCGCGCTCGCTGCCGTTTCGGGCCATGACGCGGCGCATCCTGGACGGCTTCGGCCGCGCCGCCGTGGTGCTGTGCGTCAGCGACAGCACGCGCGCCGAAGTCCTCCGCAACAGCCTTGCGCCCGCCGCGCGCCTGACCACCGTTTATCATGGAGTTCACCCCAGTTTTGGCGTGCAGGCAGACCCCCGCGCCCAAGCACAGGTCGATCGCTTGCTGGGGCCGGCGGCGGACCATCCGTATCTCTTGCACGTGGGCAGCACCAGCGCGCGCAAGCGTGTCGATATCCTGCTCCGAATCGTGGCCGGCTTGCGCCGGCGATGGCCCGATCTGCGCCTAGTGCGAGTGGGCGGACCGTTTACTCCTGCGCAAGTTCGTTTGCGCGACGAGTTGTCGCTGAAGGAAGCGGTTGTCGTCCTGCCGCGTCTAACGACCGCCATTTTGGCGGCGATTTATCAGCGTGCGGTGCTCACCCTGCTGACCTCGGATTACGAGGGTTTTGGCCTGCCCCTGATCGAATCGCAAGCGTGCGCCACGCCGGTGGTGGCCAGCGATCTTCCCGTTTGTCGTGAGATCGGCGGACCAGCGGCGCATTATTGCAAAGCGGCGGAGGTCGAAAGCTGGGTGGAGGAAGTCGATGGAATACTGGTCGAGCGCGCTGAATATCCCCAACGCTGGCAGGCGCGCCGGGAGGCTGCGCGTAGCTGGTCCCGCAGCTTTACCTGGGAGCGCTGCGCCGCGCAGACCTTGGCCGAGTATGAAAAGCTCGCCCCCGCGTTGATTCATTAGATCCCCGCTCTGCCTACGCACTCCCGATCGACGATGCACGTGCTGCATCTAGTGCCGGCGCTGTTCGATGCCGACGACGGCATCATCGGCGGCGCGGAGCGCTATGTATACGAACTGGCCCGCCATATGGCGCGGGTCACGCCCACGACGCTGGTTACCTTTGGCAGCCATGACCGGCGCGAGGCCAGGGATGGCTTGAGCATAGTAGTGCTCGGCCGCCCCTGGTATCCGCGCGGTCAGCGCGCCAATCCGGTATCGTTCAAGCTCTTCGCCCAATTGCGCGGCGCCGACGTAGTCCACTGCCATCAGCAACATATCCTTTCCAGCACTCTGGCCGCCGCGTACTGCCGGCTTACCCGGCGGCCCGTGTTCGTCACCGACTTGGGCGGCGGCGGCTGGGATGTTTCGGCTTACATCAGCACCGATCGCTGGTATCGCGGGCGCCTGCATTTAAGCCAATACAGCCGCGGCCTAGCGCACGGCGCGAGTGATGCCGACCACGTCATTCTGGGCGGAGTGGATAGCGAAAAATTTGCGCCTCGCGACGACGTTCAGCGCGGCCGCACGATCTTGTTCGTGGGCCGCCTGCTGCCGCACAAGGGGATCGACACCTTGATCGAGGCCTTGGCACCGGGGATGCAATTGCAGATTATCGGCCATGAGAGCGAGCCCCGTTATAGCGCCGACCTGCATAAGCTGGCCCAGGGCAAAGCGGTCACCTTTCGTCACGACTGCGACGATGACGCATTGATCGAGGCCTACCGGCAGGCCGCCTGCGTGGTGCTGCCCAGCGTCTACCGGACAATGTACGGAGATGAATCGCGGGTGCCCGAACTGCTCGGCCAAACCCTGCTGGAAGCGATGGCTTGCGGCGCGCCCACGATTTGCAGCAATGTCGCGAGCTTGCCGGAGATTGTCCAAGACGGCGTCACCGGTTTGATCGTACCCGAGGCCGGCGCGGCCGCCTTGCGGACCGCTTTAAGCTGGATGCTTGACCATCCGGCGCAGGCCGCCGCGATGGGGCGCGCCGGGCGGCGGCGGATATTGCAGCATTTTACCTGGCCGCAAGTGGTGGCCCGCTGCTTGCGCATCTATCGGTGCTGCGATTCCGCCAGTTAGATGGCGCCTAGCCGGCGCGTCACGCTGCGCGAGACTGACAGCTTCCCTCTCAGCGCTCCAGGCTGAGGCGCCAATGGTCTGCCTCGGCGCGACACTCCACCGTCACATACCCCTCCGCTTCGGCCGCGCGTGGGATGTCGCGAATCGCACGCGGATCGTCCAGCAGCAATTCCAGGATCTCCCCCCGCGCCATCTGCTCCAAACGCACCTTAGCCCTGGCCCAGTTCAGCGGGCACTTTACGCCGCGCAGATCCAAACGCACGGCTGGGAGGCTAGTTTGATCCGTCATTATATCGTGCCCCGAGGGCGGCGCCCGAGGTCTGGCGTCAAAGTCTTTTGCCCCAGAGCGCTGTCAGTTTATGCTACTTAGGTAGGGCGAAGTTGCATAGCGCGTGATAGGCGGATGTCATGGTGCTGGAAAAATTGAGCCTGAAAAACAAGGTGGCCTTGATTACCGGCGCCGGGCGCGGCCTTGGGCGCGCGATGGCGCTGGCGATGGCTGGGGCCGGCTGCACGATCGCCGCGGTGGCGCGGACCCGGTCCCAATTGGAAGAGACCGCGGCGGCGGTGCGCCAGCAAGGCAGTAGCTGCATGGTGATTCCCGCCGACGTCACGCGCTCGAAGGAAGTCAATGCGATGGTGGAGGTGGCAGTGGCGGAGCTGGGCCATATCGACATACTGATCAACAATGCCGGCGGCGGCACCCAAGATTACGGCAAGCCGTTGGAGGAAATCAGCGACGAGATGTGGCAGGAGGGTCTGGCACTTAACCTAAGCAGTCAATTCTATTGTTGCCGCGCCGTCATTCCTCATTTAATCGCGCAGCAACACGGCCGGATCATCAATATCGCCTCGGGTCTGGGCCTGCGCGGCGGCAAGCAACTGTTCAGCTATACCTGCGCCAAGGGCGCGGTGATTCAGCTCACGCGATCCTTGGCGGTGACCTACGCGCGTTACAACATCCAGAGCAACTGCATCGTACCTGGCGTCTTCGGCGAAGCGGCGGAGCGCTTTCAAGGCGGCAAATTCGTACCGATGGGACGGCCGGGCGAGTACGAAGAAATCGGCCCGCTGGCGATCTTCCTGGCCTCCGACGCAGCCCACCATCTCAACGGCGCGATGCTGACTATCGACGGCGGAGCACTGGCAGGCGGCGCTACGCCCACCGGCAGTTACCCCCAACTCAACGAATCCAGGTGAAGCGATGAACGACACCGTCGCGACCGACTTCTCGTTGACGGGAAAAAGCGCCCTGGTAGTGGGAGCCGAAAATCCCCTGGGCATGATCGCTGCCATGACTCTGACCGAAGCGGGTGCCGACCTGGTGATCGCCTCCCAGCAGCCGGGTACCGGCGACGCGCTGCGGGAGTTGACCCGGCGTCTGGCGCCCACCGGGCGCAAATCGGTGGTCCAGGTGCAGAGCGCGATCACGCGAGCCGATCTCAGCGCCAGCGTTGATTTGACCGTCAAGCAACTGGGTGGCTTGGATATCCTGGTCAACGCCCTGGATTATCGCAGCTTCGCTCCCGCCGACATCAGTGACGACAACGCGTTGGACAAAATCTTCGATAACACTTTTCGCGCCACCTGGATGGCTTGCCAGGAAGCGGGTCGGATCATGAGGCGACGTGGCGGCGGCGTGATCGTCAACGTGGTTTCAGTCCTGGCGGAGCGCGGAGTGCCCAACGCCAGCCTGTACTGCGCCAGCCAGGCCGCGGTGCTCAGCCTGACCCGCACCCTGGCGCTGGAATGGGCTCCCGACCAGGTCCGGGTCAACGCGCTGGAATTCGGCTGGCTGGAAAGCCGCGGCCAGCGCCAGGCCCAGTTCGAGGAAACTCTGCGCAAGTACTTGCCCGACCACAATCTGATCAAGCCTGAGGAGCTGGCCGGAGCCCTACTATACTTGGTGGCACCGGGAGCGCGGTTCATGACCGGCCAAAGCGTGGTGGTTGATGGTGGCCTGTTGTGCCACCCTTAATTGATTGAGTGCCACGCAAGACCAACCCGATGTGGATCCTCGCTTTCAATTGTGGCAGCTCCTCCTTGAAATTCGAGTTGCTCCAACTCGACGCTCGAGGGCTGCGTCAGGGCGTCTCGCATACCGGCAAAGTCGAGGAGATCGGGCCCAACGCGAGGGCTGAGTTCGCGGCTGCGCCGACGCCAGCGCTTACCAGCCATCCCGAGGCCGCCCGCTTCGCCCTTGGGTGGCTCAAGCAGACGGCGCCCGAGCCAATGCGTGAGTTGGGCGGAGTGGTCCACCGCGTGGTCCACGGCGGAACGAACTTGTGGGAGCCCGCGTTGATCGACGATGCGGTGATGTCGGCGATTGAGCAGGCGGGCGCGCTGGCGCCGCTACACAACCCTCCCGCCCTGGAAACTATCCGCGCCGTCGGCCAGCAATTGCCGGACACCCCGGCCGTGGTGGTGACCGATACAGGATTCCATCGCACCCTCCCTTCTTACGCCTTCACCTATCCGCTGGCTCGCGAGCTGAGCGCACGTCATGCGATCCGACGTTACGGCTTCCACGGTATCGGCCACTCCTACATGGCCCAGCGCTGGTACGAGCTTGCCGGCCGTCAGGCCCAGGGCAGCGCATTGATAACCCTGCACCTGGGAGCGGGATGTTCGGTGTGCGCGATCCGCGACGGCTGCTCGGTGGATACTTCGATGGGTATGACGCCGCTTGAGGGCTTGATGATGGCAACGCGAGCGGGAGATTTGGATCCCGCCATTCCGGGCTTCCTTATCCAGCGCGAGCAGCTATCGCCCGCGGCCCTGGACCAGCTCCTGAACCATCGCGCCGGGCTGCTGGGGGTCTCGGCCGTATCCGGCGACCTACGGGAGGTGATGGCCGCCGCGGCCGATGGCAATCGAGAGGCTAAGCTGGCGGTGGATATTTTCTGCTACCGCGCACGTAAATATATCGGCGCTTATCTGGCAGTGCTGGGACGCGCGGACGCGATTGTGTTCGGCGGCGGGATCGGCGAGAACGCGGCGCCTGTTCGCGCACAGATCTGTAGCGGCTTGGAGAACCTGGGAATCGCGCTCGATCCGGAGCTCAACCAGGCATCCGACGGGGGTGATCGATGCATTAGCGCACCGACCGTTCCCATCCAGATTTGGATCATTCCCCTGGATGAAGAGCTGCAAATGGCGCGCGCGGCGCTAGCGTTGCTAACGCCCTCGCACTTGGCTGCTTGCTGAAGCCGCTAACAGAAGGGGGAAAGATGGGCTGGAGGTTTTACCGCCGGGTCAAAATCCTACCTGGAGTTACACTGAACTTCTCCAAGCGCGGCACCAGCCTGTCAGTGGGAGGCCGCGGCGCACACGTCACCTTGGGACGCGGCCGAGAGCGCGAGACCATCGGAATTCCGGGCAGCGGCATCTCCTACACCACCACTCAGAAAGCCTCGCGAACGGCCCCTGCGCCAGGTACTCGGCGCACACTTTACGTGCTCATGATCCTGGCCATTCTGCTGCTCCTGGCTTTGCTCAGCCATTCCACCCCGCATCACTGAGCGAGCTTTTCGCAAGGCCCGATTCTCAGCGCTCAAGCCCGCATAAGGACTGGGCGCTTGAGCGCGTGCCTTCCACTCCGTTTAATCTGCATTGAGAGCAAAGCGCTGGGAGCAGCTAATGAACGCAAGCGTCGAACCCGAAGCAGTTCTGAGCTTCAGTCCCTTCGATCCCGCCTTTCGCGCCAATCCCTACCCTTTTTACCGAACTTTATATGGACGAGCGCCACGCCTGATCGAAGCCGGACCCTATCGTCAGATTGCGCTGGTGGGCGGCTACGCCGCCTGCTTGGAGGTCCTGCACGATCATCTCGATTTCTCCAGCCGTGACATGCATAACTTACCGAGCAACAGCGACCCATTTCAGGGGGCGGTGTCGCTGCTCAATTCCGATCCACCCGATCACAGCCGTCTGCGCCGGTTGGTCAGCCTGGATTTCTCGCCGCGACGTATCCGCGCCCTGGAACCCCATATCCGTGCTATCACCAGCGAACTACTGGAGCGAGTCGCGACACAACCAGGGTTCGACGTGATGGCCGACCTCGCCAACATTCTGCCGGTGCGGGTTATCGCCGAGATGTTAGGGGTACCGCCTGAGTTGCACGTTCAGTTCAAGGTTTGGTCCGACGCGATCATTGGGATCCGCAGCCTTGCGCCGGGAGCGCCCGCCGCGCCCGGGTCGATCGAGGGGCGCGACCAGCTGCTGGAATACTTCGCCGCCGAGATCGAGCGGCGCCGCCGCAGGCCGGGTCCCGATTTGATTAGCGCCTTGCTCGCGGCGCAGGAGCAGGCCGAGATCCTGAGCGCACCCGAGCTGATGCGTTTCCTGGTGCTTTTGCTGGTAGCAGGCAACGAAACCACCACCAACTTGATCGGTAACGGGATACTCGCACTGGGACGTCATCCCGAGCAGATGGAGCTGCTGCGCCAGCAGCCCAGTCTGATCGGCGGCGCGATCGAAGAGATTCTGCGCTACGACGGTCCGGTACAAACCACCGTCCGGCGGGCCGTAGCCCCGGTTAGGTTGGACGGAACCGAAATTGCCGCCGGCACTACCGTCATGGTTCTGCTGGCCGCGGCCAACCGCGACCCGGCCCGCTTCAAAGATCCCGAGCGCTTCGACATTAGGCGCACTCCCAACGAGCATATCGCTTTCGGCGCGGGGATCCATTTCTGCCTGGGCGCCACGCTGGCACGCCTGGAGGGTGCTATCGCGATCGAAATGCTGCTGAAGCGATTTCCCCGCCTGCGGTTAGCCATGGGGGAGCCACCGCGCTATCGAGAATCCTTCGGACTGCGCGGCCTGATTGACTTACCCGTGGCGACGGCTTGAAAGGGCAAAATATTAAAATGCGGCTTTCAAAAAAGGCGGCGCGCGACGTTGCCGCGCCGCCGACGCGGCTATTTGGCCGCCTGCGGCATTTCGCTATGCCCATAGGTCGCGCCGCTCTGGCGGATCCTGCCGGTCGGATCTTCCATCGTGCGCAACTGAAGGTCGTAAGCCTGCTCCCAGTCCATTTCGTGGTCAGTGACGAAATCACCCCCACGCGCCCGCAGGAAGCATTCAGGCGCTTCGAGACCTGGGGGAACCTGATTATGCTCGCGCAGGGCCAGCGCGGCTTGAACCAGCCGGCGGCGAGTCTGGATGATCATCAGATCACTGGGCCCGAGATGCTCCCAGGCATGGTCGGTTATCGGACCCATGCTTTCGGTGATGGCCTGATCCTGAAGGTTGATTCCGTCGAGACCGGTATAGCTGCGTGTACGCTGTACCTCGCGGTCAATCTCGTAGTCGTTGCTCGCATTGGCCGCTAGTCGCCAGCGTCCATACCAGTCGCTGGTGTTGGGAAGATATTTTGGCGCACCACCCGCACCCGCGATCGGTTGGCCATCTTTGCGAATCCGCTTTTCGGGCAAATCGCCCTTCCACCACAGCAGCACAACCATGGTGTGGGTGTCGTCCATCGGGACCCATGCACGTCCAAGAATATGGTGGCTGAACTCGCCGTTGGGAATATAGGTCCAGCAGGGAAACAGAAAGTGGGCAAAGCGCCAGTAAATCAGATTTTCCACCGCGCGGCTGGCGCCGTACATGGTACCCCAGGGCGTAGCCGCGACCTTCAGCTCGGCCGCGCGATTGGCAATCCCAAAGCGGGCGATACCCACGGGCTGCAAATCCTCGGCTTGTAACATGCCGAAATGCAAAAAGCTCAGGTGGGTGGTGTCGATGTCCCCCTCCAGCGCCTGCATCCAGTTGCATTCGCGCTGGGTAAAGCTGATGCGCATCTCGTGTTCAGGCATCAGGGCGGGCTCCAGCATCGGCAGCCCGGGCGGCTGAGCGCGCGGTCCCATATAGACCCACACCAGGCCGTTACGCTCGCAAGCGGGATAGGATTTGGCGCGAACCTTATGCTTGTAATCGTACTCGGGCGGAACGTTGGGCATTTCCAGGCAACGGCCTGCGATGTCGAACTTCCACCCATGGTACACGCAACGCAATCCGTCTTGCTCGTTGCGCCCAAAGAAGAGCGAGGCGCACCGGTGAGGGCATCGATGGTCCAGGATGCCTACTCGTCCGGAGCTGTCGCGAAAAGCGATCAGCTTTTCGCCCAACAGCACCAACCGTAGCGGCTCGCCGTTAGCCTTGAGCTCGCCAGACATCGCGGCCGGGAGCCAGTATTGGCGCATCAGGTCGCCCATCGGCGTGCCCGCTCCGACCTGGGTCAGAATCTCGCTGTCTTTAGCCGAGGCCATGCTCTTCCTCCAGGCGGCAAGCGCTCGCAACGCGGGCGTGGGACGCCAAGTTTTACAGCGGGCGCGGCGACGATCGTCGCGCCCGCCGTGTCAGTTTACTGCACGATCTGGTTCAACCCCGCAGGATTGCCCAAGCGATAGTAGTTGATGTAACGCTTGGGAGTCTCCTGGTTGTACCAGAAGCCATCCAGCGGCGGCAGCAGGTTGGCGTTGTCGAGGTTCTGGAAATCGGGGTTGATGTGCGCCCACACCCCGCTGTAAAACGAATAGCCATTGGTACCAGGAACCCGTTTGGCCGGATTGTAGTTATACTGGCCCCGCCAGAACTTGCCGTTCTGATCGAAGTCGTCGAAAGCAATGGTCATGGTCTGCTCTTTATCCAACCAGATGTAGTGCTGCGCCTGGCAGTAACCCGCCGCATGGTCGGGTATGCGCTGCATCGCCAGCTGAAGCCAAGGCCGCGCCTCCCAATGGCCGCCAATTTTGTCGGTCGGGAAGATCCCATAATCGATCTCCCAGTTGTGAAAATCGGTGGCTTGTTTGAAGTGATCCTCGGGCACGATGTAAGTGATTATGTACTTCGTGCCCAGGTATTGTGCCTTAAACCATGTCGGCGGCAATGGGATTCGTGAATGATCGTCATAACTGAAGTTGGCCGAGGCCACGAACGGCGCGCAGCGTGCCGCCTGCGAGAGTTCCAGCACGCGTCGGATACTGGGAATATAGGCCCAGTTATTAGGAATTCGCCTGGGATCCATGTAGTCCCACTCGACTCCCGCGATGTACTGGATCTGGGTCGGATACTCCTGCTCGGTGTAGTTGGTGAAATATACGCCCTTGTCCTCTCCGGGCGAATTCGGGATAGTCATCGGATACACTGGGTCGGTGTTCGCCTCCACGACGTAATCGGCGGTGTACGAGCGCTGTTCATAGCGGTTGCCGTAGCGATCGATATCCAGGGGATGGACCCCTTCGCCCGCCATCACCGCCGGCTGATACTGAAAGTAAGCGTCATACATTAATTTGAAGCCCGAAAGCGGATCCTTGGGATCGAGCTTGTCGTAGGGAAACGGCATTCCGGCGACATAGCCTTTCATAACATAACTGCCATCGCCTGTGGGCTCCAGCGTCACCTGCTTGCTATATTTTTCTGTCGCATCCCAGTATGTCGACGGGACCGGATAGGAATGCGTGGGCGCAATGACAATTTTTAGATCGCTGGGCATGCTCACTTGCGGCGCGGTTTCGGTGCATTCGTGCTGCCAACCGACGTCGAAATGATCCAGATACTTCTGGCAATTTGCCTTGGTGATAATAGTTCCCGCGGCTAGCGGACTAAACGGGTCAGCGTAAGCAACGCCCAATCCCAAAAAAACAACTCCCAAGCCGGCAGTCAGCACGGCCTTAGCAAGTATTTTCATAAATCCCCCGAAAAAAGCCTTGTATTTCGCGTAAAACAAACCCAATCTTCGGGAGAATCAGCACAATGGGACGTCTTCGGACCCGCGTGGCGCGATCTTTCGCGCCACGCGGGGAAGCTCGGCGGGGTTAGCGCACAAGGCGGAGGCCGGCGGCGGCCGAAATGTCAATTGCAAGCGTTTGGCGCGGGCAATGTCAGGCGGCGATAGATGGCGCCAAACTCTCGCTAATTCCGGCTTGGGTATGCGATCATACCCATCATTTGGCACACACTTAACTGCAATAATCACCGCCCGGAAAGGCGGCTTGCGCACTATCCGCGCTTGGCTTGGGCGAGCGCCAGCGATGATCGGCACACAAATCAGGCAAAGGCCCGCCGCCAGCCTGGTCACCTTTCGAATCGCCCCCAAAAATCCATCCTCCTGCGAGGATGTCCCCGGATAATTTCCATAGCACAGTTTTGAACCGTCCGCCAAACAGCCACGACTGTGATGGGCCAGCAACGGGCGAGATCGCTGCCAGTCTGAGGTCCTGGGAAGCGGGCGCGGCGAAAATCATCGCCGCGCCCGCGGAGGTCAGATCACTGGGTAATCTGGTTCAGGCCGGCAGGATTGCCGAAGCGGAAGTAATTGACGTAGCGCTTGGGCGTCTCCTGGTTGAACCAGAAACCATCCAACACCGGCAGGGTGTTGGAGTTGTCCAGATTTTGAAAGTCCGGATTGAGGTGAGACCATAGGCCGCTGTAGAAGGAATAACCGTTAGTGCCCACAACCTTCTTGGCCGGATTGTAGTTGTATTGACCCCGCCAAAACTTGCCGTTCTGGTCG
>Ga0070737_10000991_pt1 | contig 46601 bp, 31 predicted proteins | sample Coa_R1_10_FD_66438 | JGI IMG/M metagenome (GOLD analysis project Ga0070737, IMG submission 66438) | Surface soil microbial communities from Centralia Pennsylvania, which are recovering from an underground coalmine fire - Coalmine... | ecosystem: Environmental > Terrestrial > Soil > Unclassified... | reverse complement strand
AGTCTTAGTGGGGTCGGCCAGCAACCTGGCGCTTCGGGAGAGGTGCGGCTTACGGTTCCGCAGCATCCCTCCGGGGGCGGAAGCCCGGCGGCTAGGGCGGCGGCGTTATAGAGCAGGTTCTCCAACGCCTCACGCAGGTCGTCGTCGTTCCGGCGAAGCTCACGTTCGCGATGCGTGTGGAGAGCGGTCCGGCCCTCGGCGGCGTTGAGGCTGATGGTGCGCTAGGGGTTGATGGCGGCCAAGTGCCGCCGGTTCAGGTTCCGGCAGCCAAGGCGACCGGCTCCTTGGCAGGCCGGTCCGAGCCGGCAGGGCCCACCACGGCGACCTGCTTGTCCTCGACCGCTCGAAGTACATTGGCCGCCAGGGCAACTACACAGGCATCAAGCTCTCCTCCTGAACGGTGAACTGGGTGAGGCGCTGGCCGAGCAGCAGCACCAAAGGCGGGTCCTGGTGAGCCCTTGCCGCTGGTTGATATGGGTGGCGAACGCGTCTGAAGGGACGGACTTCAGGCGGCGACCACGGTGGTTGGTTGGTTGGTTGGTGGGCGAGGGGGGACTTGAACCCCCATGAGGTTGCCCTCACAGGAACCTGAATCCTGCGCGTCTGCCAAATTCCGCCACTCGCCCGAGCGGCCAGTGACCAGGCTAGCCCACTCGCCGGCCGGCCTTGCCGGCGGCCGCTGGAGGCAGGCGGCCGAGCTCAGGCGCGAGCGGGCCTTGCCGGCCGGGCACGCTGGCGCCAGCAGGGTGAGAACGCTAACATCGCGGCGTGGCCAGGGGGTACGCGATAGGTCTGGACTTCGGCACTGCGTCCGCGCGAGCGCTGCTGCTGGACTTGGCAACCGGCGAGGAGGTGGCGGTCTGCGAGCTCGCCTACGAGCACGGCGTGTTGGACGAGGTGCTCCCGACCAGCGGAGAGCGCCTCCCCATCGACTGGGCGCTCTGTGACCCCGCCGATTACACGGCAGTGCTGGAAGCCGGCGTGAAGGCGGTGCTCGCGGAACGCCCTTTTGCTGCTCAGCACGTGATAGGCATCGGTCTTGACGTCACTTCCTGCACGGTGATCCCGGTCACCGACGCTGGCGAGCCGCTTTGCCAGTTGAGCGAGTGGTCGAGCAGGCCGCACGCTTGGCCCAAGCTATGGAAGCACCATGCGGCCCAACCGGTCGCCAACCGGCTGAACGAGGTAGCGCAAAGCCGGGGCGAGAAGTGGCTCGCCCGCTACGGGGGGCGCATCTCTTCTGAGTGGTACTTCCCGAAGCTCATAGAGATCTGGCTCGAAGACCCCGGTGTCTACAGCGCGATGGCGGCACTGGTGGAGGTTACTGACTGGCTGGTGTGGCAGCTAACTGGCAACGAGCGGCGCTCGGCTTGCCCGGCCGCGTACAAGGCGCTGTGGTCTGCCGACGAGGGGATCCCGGGGAGAGATTTTTTCGAAGCTGCCTACCCGGGCTTTTCTCAGCCGTCTTTGAAGCTGGGCACGAGCTTTTACCCCTTGGGGACGAGCGCCGGCAACTTGTCCCCCGAGTGGGCGGCGCGCCTCGGCCTGCCGGCCACGGTCAAGGTTGCCGTCGGGAACGTGGACTCGTTCGTGTCGTTCCCCGGCGCGGGGGCAGAGGGCGCGGGCAAGTGGGTGATGGTCGTCGGGACTTCGATCTGCGACATGGTCGTCCACCCCACCGAGGTGTTGCTCGGAGGCATAACGGGTGTGGCCAGGGACGGCATACTCCCGGGGCTTTATGGCTACGAAGCTGGCCAGCCTGCTGTCGGCGACATGTTGGCGTGGTTCGCGGAAATGCTGGCTGGTGCCGGCCAGGCCTTGCCTGCTGCGGGCCCACAGAGCATCGCAGGCTCACTAGCCGAGCTCGAGCGCTCGGCGAGCCGGCTGGCGCCGGCGTCCACAGGCCTCGTTGCCCTCGACTGGTGGAACGGCAACCGCAGCGTGCTCGCTGACGCCGACCTCTCGGGTGTCATAGCCGGCTTTACCTTGCAGACGACGGCAGTGGAGGTCTATCGGTCGCTCATCGAGTCGATCGGCTTTGCCAACCGTGTGGTGATGGACAACTTCCGCGCCGGCGGGTTCGAGCTCGACGAGATAGTCGCGTGCGGAGGTGTCGCCGAAAAAAGCCCACTTTTGATGCAGGTCCTAGCTGACACTTCCGGGCTGCCAGTGAGCGTCCCCGGCTCGGGACAGGTGCCGGCGCGTGGTTCGGCTCTGTTTGGGGCCGTGGCAGCGGGCCCGGAGGCCGGCGGCTTCGCGTCCATTGGCGAAGCCTCAAAGGCGCTCGCACCGGGAGTCGCCCGCACTTTTAAGCCTGACCCTGCCGCCGCCGGTGCCTACGGCTCGGTCTATAGGATTTGGAAAGGTCTTCACGACCGGCTAGGGCGTGAAGAACATGTTTGGCTGCACGAGCTGAAGCGCACGAAGCGCTTGCACGGCGGCAGGCCATGAACGCTAAGGAGGCGACGTGGTAACGAAGAGAAAACCGAAGATCGGGCTGCTCGGCGTCATGCAGGAACTCTACGACGACATGCTCCCAGGCATCACCGAGCACCAGGACCGCTACGCTCGTGAGCTTGCTGGCCAGCTTTCGTCGGCCGCGGACGTTGTCTTCCTGCGACCCGCTCGCAACCGTGACGACGTTGAGGCAGTGACCAAACAGCTCGTCGCGCAAGGCTGCGACGGGATCATGATCGTGATGCTCACTTACGGGCCCGCGATGCGCACCGTGCGTGCCTTGCTGGAAAACCCGTTGCCCGTGCTGCTCGCGAACGTACAGCCCGAAGCCGATGTAAGCGAGCATTGGGACATGGCCGACCTCACCTACAACCAAGGTATCCACGGCGCCCAAGACCAGGCGAACGCACTTGTGCGGGCCGGCGTGCCCTTTTCAGTGATAACTGACGACTGGCGCTCACAAACTTTTTTGCATAGCTTCGAGTCATGGGCGAAGGCGGCGCTAACGGTGACCGAGCTGAAAAGGGCGAAGATAGCTCTTTTCGGCTACCCCATGAACGGGATGGGTGACGTGCTCTACGACGCGCCTGCTCTCATGCGCCGGGTCGGCCCGGTGGTCGTCCATGAGAACCTGGGCGAGCTCCAGCGTGTCATGGGACAAGTGAGCGAGGAGGAAGTACGCGCCCTGGTGCAGCAGCACCGGGAGCGTTTCGCTATCAGCCCAGCCCTACCAGCCGAGCGGCACTTTTATGCAGCGCGCATGGAGATCGCAATCCGCCACATGCTCGAAGCAGGAGGTTACTCAGGGTTTTCGATGCACTTTGAGCCGGTGGGCAAGGACGGCCGCTTCGAACAGCTGCCTCTTCTCGCGGCGTCCGACTTGATGGCAGACGGCTATGGGTACGGAGCAGAGGGCGACACCAACACAGCGTTGCTGGTGCTGGCCGGGCACCTGCTGATCGGCGACGCTCACTTTTCTGAGATGTACGCTATGGACTTCAACTTGGGCTCGGTGCTCATAAGCCATATGGGCGAAGGGAACTGGAAGGTCGCACGCCGGGACCGGCCCGTAAAGTTGATCGACCGTCCACTTGGCATCGGTGGCCTCGGGAACCCCCCGACGGCGGTGTTCTCGGCGCAGCCCGGCCCGGCGACCACGACCAGCTTGGTGCCCTTGGAGGGTGAGCGGTACCGCCTCGTAACCGGCCAAGGCGAAGTGCTGGACACACCTGAGCTGCCCAGAGTCGAGATGCCTTACTTCCATTTTCGTCCCTCCTCTGGCTTGAAGACGTTCATGAACAAGTGGCTCCACGCCGGTGGCACGCACCATTTCTGCACGAACCTCGGCCTGCACGCCGACCGCTGGCGTTACCTAGCCGAGCTGCTCTCCATAGAACTAGTCGAGATCTAAAGGTGCTTCAAAAGCTCAAGGCGGCGGTGCTCGCCGCCAACTTGGCGCTGCCCAAGTACGGCTTGGTCACGCTCACTTGGGGAAATGTCTCGGGGCGCGACGAAGCGACCGGGCTCGTCGCCATCAAGGCTTCCGGTGTGCCCTACGAGTCCATGACCGAAGACGACATCGTCTTGGTGGGAGAGAACGGTGAGGTCGTGGAGGGTAGCCGTCGGCCCTCGAGCGACACCCCGACCCACTTGGCGCTCTACCGGGGCCTCCCCGGAGTGGGGGGCATAGTGCATACTCACTCTACTTGGGCGACCGCTTGGGCGCAGGCCCGCAGACCGGTCCCGGTGCTAGGCACGACCCACGCCGACTTTTGCGCGGGGCCGGTGCCGCTCAGCGAGCCGCCTGGCCCAGACGACACCCGCTCGCGCTACGAGGAGGCGACCGGCGACGCGATCCTCGCTGCCATGGCCGACCTCTCACCCGCTCAGGTACCGGCAGTTCTCGTCGCGGGGCACGGGCCTTTTTGCTGGGGACGGGACGCGCAGGGAGCACTTGAGGCCGCGGTGACCTTGGAGGCGGTCTCCAAGATGGCGTGGTTGACGATCGTGCTCGCCCCTCAGGCCCCTGAGCTCGAGAGCCACGTGGCAGAGAAGCATTTTTCTCGCAAGCACGGGCCGGACGCCTATTACGGCCAGGTAGGGCGCTAGAAGGGAGGCGGGATGAAAGCTGCGAGGCTGAAGGCGGCGGGAAACCTAGAGGTGGCCGACGAGCCCGTACCTGTCCCCGGGCCCGGCGAGACCCTGGTCAAGGTCACCGCCGTCGGCCTGTGCGGTTCTGACCTGCACTGGTGGGCGGAGGGCGCCATCGGCGACGCGGTCGTGAGCCGGCCCCTCGTCCTTGGCCACGAGATCGCCGGGGTCGTGGCAGACGGCCCGCTGCAGGGCCGGCGGGTTGCGGTCGACCCCGCTATCCCAGACCGCACCTGTGCCCGCTGCCTGGAGGGCAACACCAACCTCTGTCCCAACGTGCGCTTTGCCGGCCACGGCACGACCGACGGTGGGCTGCGGGAGTTTATGGCGTGGCCTTCCCACCTCCTCTACCCGGTCCCTGACCAGATGAGCGACGCAGCCGTCGCGCTCTTGGAGCCCCTCGGTGTGGCGCTGCACGCCTATGACCTCGGGCATGTACGTTTCGACGCTTCCGTGGGGGTGGTGGGGTGCGGGCCGATCGGCCTCATGCTGGTGCAGGTGGCCCGCGCCGGCAGTGCGAGCCAGGTGGTGGCCGTGGAGCCGTTGGCGCACCGCCGACAAGAAGCCAGGCACGCCGGCGCTGACGTCGTTGTCACTCCCGAGCAAGCCACCGACGAAGCAGGCCTCGACGTCGTCTTCGAGGTGGCCGGCAACGACGCTGCGGTGGCAGAGGCCATGGCCCTTGTGCGCCCGGGCGGCAGGGTGGTGCTGGTGGGCATACCCGAGGACGACCGTACGAGCTTTCCCGCGTCACTGGCCCGGCGCAAGGGCCTCACGATCGCCATGTCGAGGCGCATGAAGGACGCTTACCCGCGGGCGCTAAACGTGGTCGAACGCAAAGCGGTCGACCTCGAGCGGCTCGTGTCGCGCTCTTTCTCCCTCGCAGAGGCGGGTTTAGCGTTCTCGGTGGCGGCCGCGAGAGAGGGCCTGAAGACCGTGGTCGCCCCGAGCGCTTCCGGCTGAGAGCGGCCCGCGCGGGCACGTCATGCGGGCCGTCAACCTTGGTCACAAGGGTGGCTTGCATGAGCGGCCCTTTTGTGTTAGCGTTCTCAACAACGCGATCGTCAGAGCTGAGAGGGGGGACTTGGAGCGGGCACTACTTAGCAAAGGTTCCCGGGAGGGTACCGAGCGCACCGTCGGCTGGTTGCCCATGAGAGCGTAGAGGTCCCGGGAGCATTTGAGACCAGCAAAAGCCACCAAGTGAACTACCAAGAAAGGAAATCCTTGTCATGAAGAGAGCCAGTACTCCTAGAGAGCAGCGTTGCGGCAAGACCTGGTACCGAGCCGGTGCTGGGGGCATCGCGGCGCTGACCACTGTGAGCCTTGCCCTGGTAGCCCCCGGTGCCGCATCTGCTGCACCGCGAGCTAGCAGCGCCTTTGCCACGACGCTTGCCAAGCTGGCAGCGGCCAACTACCCGACGAACACGACCAAAGCCTGCAAGGGCCACGGTGTGCAGTTGGAAGCGTGGATCTGGGTGCCGGGCATTTACCGGACGGTAGACGTCTTCAACGAGACCCACCCGGGCATCTGCGTGAAACTCGACGACGTCGGCGCCGGCGACACCGAGTACGTGAAGCTGACCGACGCCATCAAGGCCAACTCGGGGGTGCCCGACGTGGCCGAGGTCGAGTTCGACGAGCTCCCTTCTTACGAGATCACCCATTCGGTGGTAAACCTGGCCAAGTACGGCGCGGACAAGTACAAGAAGGACTTCGCCCCCTTCGCTTGGGAGGAGGTGAGCCAAGGCAGCGCCGTATATGCCATGCCGGGAGACTCTGGGCCTATGGACCTGTTCTGCAACGCCAAGGAGCTCGCCAAGTACCACGTGACCCCAGGGTCGACTTGGGCGGCTTTTGCCAAGGCAGCGGCGGCCTTCCACAAAGCCGACCCAAAGGCCTACCTCACTGTCTTCGACCCCGAGGACATGCAGTACCTGGTCAGCTTGATGGGCCAAGACAACGCTTTCCCCTTCAGCTGGAGCGGGGGTGCCGCGGTCACAGTCAACTTCACCGGGGCCAAGCAAATGCAGTTCGCAAACTACTGGCAGCGGCTCATCTCGGCCGGCGACGTGAAGGCTGCGGCCGACTTCCAGAACGCCTTTTGGTCTGACTTGAACAATGGCACCTATGCGTGCTGGGTCACCTCGGCGTGGGGCCCGTCCTACCTGGCGCCCAACTTGACCTCCGCCTCGCTCGGCGACTGGCGCACTTATCCGCTGCCGCAGTGGAAAGCCGGTGCCGACGTGGCCGCCAACTGGGGGGGCTCGACCTACCCGGTGTTCAGCGCGAGCAAGCACCCGGCCCAGGCGGCTGAGTTCTCGGAGTGGATGAACGGGACCATGCAGTCCTGGCAGATCATGTACACGCCCCCCTCCTCGCTGTTCCCCACGTTCTTGCCGCTGCTGCACGAGAAAAAGTTCGTATCTAGCAGCATCCCGGCGACTGGGACGACCCCGATCTTCAACCAGGCGGCCGCCGCAGCCCCGCACGTAGCTGCAGTTTCCTGGCCCCCGTTCATGACCTATTTCCTCGCCCTCACCACAACCGCGAACGTGATCAACGGAAAGGGCACGCTGCCTGGCGACTTCAAGCAGCTCCAGTCGATAATGACGAGCTACGCGAAAAGCCAGGGGTTCAAGGTCTCCAGCTGAGCTTGCTGGGGAAGGTCAAGTGAAAGAAGCTCAGCGCGCCGGTGCCGTCGCCTCCCTGACCGCTTTGGTAGCAGGATTGGCGGCGTTGCCTGCGGCACCGGCGCTCGCGGCTGGCATGGGCGGGGCGAGCCCAGCGAGGACCGTCCCGGTGCCTAGCTATGTGTACATCCACGACCCGAGCATGGCCCGGGAGGGGAGCACTTGGTACCTGTTTTCGACCGGTGACCCAAATGGCCTGGTCAACCACGGCAATATCCAGATCCGCGAGTCGGCCAACCTCGTGTCGTGGCACCTGGTAGGGACGGTTTTCGACCAGATCCCCATGTGGATAACGGACGAGCTCGGGGTGCCCATAGCGAACCTGTGGGCACCCGATATTTCTTACTACGACGGCCTGTGGCACCTTTACTACGCGGCCTCGACTTTCGGGAGCAACACCTCGGTAATTGCTCTTGCCACCAACCGTACCCTCGACCCCTCTAGCCCTCTTTACCACTGGCGTGACGATGGGAAGGTGCTGTCTTCGAACGCGGCAGACGATTACAACGCGATCGACCCGGCGCTGGCGAGCGGCCCCGGGGGCACCAAGTGGCTAACGTTCGGGTCGTTTTGGAGCGGGATAAAGTTGGTCCAACTCGATGCCGCCACCGGCAAACTTCCTCCCCACCCCCACCTGTACTCTCTTTCGGAGGCTCCGGCACCCGACCCCGAAGAGGGTTCTTACCTGGTACCTCACGGAGGCTATTACTATCTTTTCGTCTCTTACGGCTACTGCTGCAGAGGTATAGGTAGCACGTACCAGGTGATCGTCGGGAGGTCTCGCCAGATCACCGGGCCGTACACCGACCCGAACGGCACCCCCATGGCTGACGGGGGCGGCATGGAGCTTCTTGGCAGCTCGCAGGGCATGGTCGGCCCCGGGGGGCCGTCGGTCTATACCGGTCCAGGCGGGGACTTGATCGTTTACCACTACTACGATGCTTGGGACCAGGGTGACCCCTGGGCCCAGGTGAGGCGCCTGTACTGGACGCCGAGCGGCTGGCCGGTAACCGGCCCGCCCATAGTGCCGGTGCCCGGGGCACCTCTCGGAGGCCCCGCTAGATGACCAGTAGAAGGTGTGGGCAGGCCTTGGCCGGAGCACAGCCTCTCGCGCAGGTCAAGCGGCAGGGGCTCGCAGCGGTGCCGGGGGGCCTTTGGCGCTTGCGCTCCGGACGGCCAGATGTTAGCGTTCTCACACGAAACTCACGACGACAGGAGGGGAACGGGAGCAATGGGCGCCTTGGGGACTAGGGCCAAGCCCCGCGTGGCTGTGGACGTCGGCAGGCCCCGAGCGCGCCTCGACCGCAGGATTTTCGGTGGGTTCGTGGAGCACCTCGGCCGCTGCATTAACGGCGGCATTTTTGACGAGGGCTCGGCGCTTTCGGACGAGCGTGGGTTCCGCCGAGACGTGCTCGACTTGCTGAAGCCGTTGCGTATCCCGGTTTTGCGCTGGCCCGGAGGCAATTTCGCTTCCAACTACCACTGGGCTGACGGCATCGGGCCGCGCCAGGACCGTCCTGCCCGTTCAGAGCTCGCGTGGGGTGGCGTGGAGCCCAACCACTTCGGTACCGACGAGTTCCTTGCATATTGTGCTGAGCTGGGTGCCGCCCCCTACATCTGCTTGAACATGGGCACGGGTACTCTTTCCGAGGCCCTCGACTGGGTGGAGTACTGCAACTCGGCAGCGAGGAGCGCTTGGGCCGACCGGCGCCGGCGCAACGGCCGCGAAGAGCCCTATGGGGTCATCTATTGGGGCCTCGGCAACGAGATGTACGGCGACTGGCAGGTGGGCCAGCTTTCGGCAGCGGAGTACGTGGCGACCGCCCAGCGCTGGGCCAAGGCGCTGCGCCGGGTTGACCCTTCGGTGAAGCTCGTGTCGTGCGGGATGAACGGCTGGAGCGACTGGGACCGCCAAGTCGTCGAGGGCATGGCTGGGCTCGCCGAGCTGCACTCGCTTCACATCTACACGGGCTCTGACGACTACTGGGTCAACGTGCTCTCGCCCCACCAGGCGGAGCGGGCGATCCGCTATACCTCGGCAGCGCTCTCTCAGGCCGCGTACAAGCGCCGGCTCACCGAGCCGGCGCGCATCGCCTATGACGAATGGAACGTGTGGTACCGGACTTCCGACGGGTCGTTGGAGGAGCGCTATGACTGGTCCGACGCGCTCGCCGTCGCGACGTACCTCAACATTTTCGTCCGGCACGCGGACTGGGTGGCTATGGCCAACCTGGCTCAGCTCGTGAACGCCATCGCCCCGGTCGTGACGAGCCCCACGGCGGCAGGTACCCAGCCCATCTACTACCCGTTCCTGCTCCACTCGCAGGCGGCTTTGGAGCTATCCGTGGACGTCGCCGTCTCCGGCCCGAGCGTCGAGGCACCGACAGAGCCGAGAGACCGCTGGGAGCACCGTATCGCTGACTTGGGGCCGTTTTGCTTGCTCGACGCGGCCGCCACCTATGACCCCTCCCGTGGGCGCGTCGCGGTGACAGTGGTCAACCGTGGCGAAGACCCCCTCGAAGTAGAGGTGCTCCTGAGGGACGCTACTTGGCAGGAAAGCGCCCGTCTGCGAGTGCTCACGGCCGGGGCAACCAAGGCCGGGGCGCTCGGCTTGGACCAGGTCCACATGGAGGAGAGCTCCCAGGCCGCCAAGGGGGAGAGCCTTGCTGTCAGCTTGCCGGCCCGCTCGTTCGCTGTCTTGGAGGCCGGCATCGAGCTCGAGGGCTAAGAGGGGGAAGCGAAGAGATGACTGACGTCGTCGTACGAACCAACAGGGCCAAGGCCGAGAAGCACTCGCTGCTGGTAATGAAGGGCCATGGGCCAGAGCGGCACCGCTACTTGTCGCGCACAGAGCGTTGGGGGCTCGTGTTCATCTTGCCATTTATCATAATGTTCCTCTTCTTTTTGGTTATCCCCATCATATACGCGCTCTACGACAGCTTCTTCACCACCCGGCTAATCGGCGGGACGGTGTTCACCGGTGTCAGCAACTACGAGAGCGTGCTGACTAATGGTGCCTTCTGGCGAGGCATGCTGCGCACGTTTATCTATGCCGCCATACAGGTGCCCGTCCTCATCGTCATCGCTACGTTTTTTGCGACCATGTTCGACATGGGCATAGCGAAGTGGGGGGCGGTGTTCCGGACCATATTCTTCATCCCGTTCGCTGTACCGACGGTCGTCGCCGGGGTGATGTGGTCTTTTCTTTTGGAGGACCCTTATGGCCCCCTCGACAGGATCATCTACGACTTGGGGGGCGGCCATTATAACTTTATGGGCGCGGGGGCGCCTCTCCTCGGCTCGATCATAGTGATCGCCATCTGGGAGTGGGCTGGGTACACGATGGTGATCTTGTTTACTGCGCTCCGCTCCGTCCCTCGCGACGTGGTGGAGTCTGCTGTTATCGACGGGGCGCGTCTCGGCCGCGTGATAACCCGGGTAAAGCTCCCTATGATAGCGCCGGCAATAACGCTGGTCGGAATACTTAATATAATCGGTGCTCTTCAGTTGTTCGTCGAGCCCGAAGTGCTTACAGTTTTTACTACCAATGTCTCTTACAACTACACGCCGACCATTTATTTGTACAACCAAGCGTACGCGGCGCAGGAGTACAACCTGGCGGCAGCGATATCGTTTGTGCTAGCTCTCATCATCATCGTTATATCGGTCAGCTTTGTCCTGTTGCGAAGGAGAAAGGGGGCCTGGATATGACAGCAGCGACAACTGTAGCTTCAGCCGCGCAATCGCCGCCGACGCCCCGCCGGCGCCGGCCCGACGACCCGAGCGTTGTCCCGCTGCGCCTGTACGGCATGCGCCGAGGGACGGTCGCCGTAGTCACCGGGCTAGTTGTGATATTCGCTGTTTTTACGCTGCTACCTATCTGGTGGATATTCGTTAACTCGACTAAGACCGAGCCCAACCTTTTCGCGACCTTTGGCTTTTGGTTCGCTCGACCTTTCAAGCTCTTCTCCAACATGCGGGAGATCTTCGCCAACCAGTCCCAGGGCTCGCTTGCCCAATGGTTCCGTAACACCGTGATCTACGCCTTTTGCGGAGGCGCGGGTGCCACGATCTTGTCGGCCACTGCCGGCTACGGTTTCGCGAAGTTCCGCTTCAGGGGTAACCATGCGCTTTTCATGATCGTGCTGTCGGCGCTGTTGATCCCTCTCACAGCGGTTGCCATCCCTCTTTACATCCTTTACTCCAAGGTGCATATGGACTCGACGATGGAGGGGATCATCCTGCCGTTCATGGTGAGCCCGGTAGGGGTATACCTGATGCGGGTGTACATCTCTGGGTCGGTCCCTCAAGAGCTCATCGACGCCGCGCGCGTCGACGGCGCGCGTGAAGCATCGATTTTCTTGCGAGTGGCCGTGCCATTGATGACGCCAGCGCTCATCACCGTCTTCTTGCTGTCGGTGGTCGCCTCTTGGAACAACTATTTCTTGCCGTTCATAGTGAACAACACGACGAGCCTCGACCCGCTCCCAGTCGGTGTGTACGTTTGGTTCCAGCACTCCGTTTCAGGCGGTGGCTACCAAGATTTTTACTTGTACACGATCTGCGCTGGGCTGCTCACGATCGTGCCGATCATTATCTTGTTCTTGGCATTGCAGCGTTTTTGGCGAGGCGGGCTCTTGCTCGGGAGCTTGACCGGCTGAGGCGCCCCAGGTTGCCGGCAGGGGCCCGCTGCCAGGCCCTGCCGGCGAAGACCGGCCTGGCCTCTGCCCGTTCCCCCCTCGGAGGCCAGGCCGACTTCCCTAGGGCACTAGGGCTCTGAAGGTGGGCGGCAAGCCCGAAAGCTGCACTTCGGCACGAGGACCGATCACGACGTCAACTTTGTGCTCGCCCAAGCGGAGGCCCCCGACACGGCGAAGCCCCCCGGGTGCGGCGGCCATGGGTGCCACGCTGAGGCGCCGGCGAGGCACGTCGGGCTGGAAGCGGAGCAAGGACGTGAGCACCGAAACGGACGCGGCGGCCGCCCAGGCCTGGGGGTGGCAAGAAGCGGGGTAAGGGACGGGTGCTGCGAGCCCGTCGCTGCTGTGGCCGCCGTAGAGCTCGGGGATCCTGTAGTCGAAGCCTTCCGCGGCAGCCAAGAGGCCTTCGACCAGGCGCGAGGCCGCTTCCTCGGCGGCCTTTCCTGGCGTGCGGGCGAGCCCTGCGAGCGCGATGGCCGTATCGTGGGCCCACACGGAGCCGCAGTGGTAGCTAACCGGGTTGAAGCCGACCGAAGAGGCGGCGAGCGTGCGCAGGCCGAACCCTGAGCTGAGGTCCGGGCTGGCGAGGCGCCGGGCGACCAAGACGGCCTCGTCTGGAGCGAGGATGCCGGTGCCGAGCAAATGGCCGATATTGGAGCTGAGGGAGTCGACCGGGACGCCCCGGCCGTCCAAGGCCATGGCGGGGTACGGCCCGCCGGCGTCCTCCACCCAAAACCTCTTCCGGAACCGCTCGGCCAGGTTGTCGGCGAACTCGCGCCAGCGCTCAGCTCCGGGGAGGCCGAAGGCATCGAGCAACTCTGCCCCTGCGGCGGCTGCCTCATAGGCGTACCCCTGGGCTTCGCACAGTGCGACGGGGCCTTCGGCTAAGCGCCCGTCGCGGAACTGCACCGCGTCGGCTGAATCCTTCCATCCCTGGTTAGAAAGCCCCTTGCCCGAACCGTCGAAGTAGCTGACAAAGCCCCGCTCGTCCAAAGCTCGCCCGGTCGTCCACTCGAGGCAGCCGCGCATCGGCCCGAGCAGGGCCTCCACGGCCTTCTCGGGTGCGCCCCATAGCCAGGCGTCGTGGAGCAGGCAAACCCAAAGGGGCGTCGTGTCGACCGCGCCGTAGTACACGGGGGGGAGCTGGAAATAGTTGAAGTCCCTCGTCCCGGCAGGGCCAGGGTCGTAGGAGGAGATCCGGCGAAGCTCGTGGAGCATCTTGCCGGGTTGCTCGGCGGTGCGCTCGTCGTCGGTGGTTCCCTGGTGCCGGGCCAGGGCCGAGAGCGTCCCGAGCGCAAGGTCCGTGCCCAGGGGCAAAAGCATACGTGCCGCCCAGAGCGAGTCGCGCCCGAAGAGGGTGAGGTACCAAGGGATGCCGGCAGCCAGGAACACTTCGTCTGGCCGCCCCGGCACGACCATCCGCAGCCGCGCTAGGTCGGCCACCGAGACCTCGGCCCATCTGGCCAGGCGGTGGTCGGCCGCCTCGACCTGGGGAGGGACGAGCTCGGCGCGCCCGGGCGGAGCCTCAGCCACCGGGGAGCTAGAGGTCACCTCTTCGAAGCAGACCGAAAGCGAGATGTTCGCCTCGCTATGCGGGGCCAGTTCGACGTCCCATGTCAAGGTGCCGGCGTCAGGGCCAACGAGCTGAGGTGCGGGAGACCCAGTTACCTTCACCGTGCAGCGGCCAGGGATTTCGAAGCGGAGGCCAGCTTCTGTCCGTGAAGCAGGTCGCGCCATGGTGGGGAGCCCGAGCTTTACGGCTGCTATGCCGGCAAAGTCGGCGCTCAGGGCCACCTCGGCCCGTAGCGGAACTGCCTTGGAGGAGTAGGAGCGCAGTGTCACTTCTTCGGTCATTCCTGCCGGGGTGACCGACCTTCGCCGGTGGACTTGGACGCGGGGGTCGGCCTCGGCGCCGTTGCGGACCACTCCGTAGAAGCTGCTGACGGCTCCGCCGGTTGAGTGGTGGTAGAGGCCGACCGGCTCGCTGCCCTGCACCGTGAGGACCAGCTTGGAGAGAGCCCTTATGTCCCGGACGAACAAGCCCTGGGCGCCCTCGGGCCGGATTTGGCCGTCCCTGTCGGAGAGGGCCATGGCGGGTGCCCAGGTACAGGTAACCACCTCGTGCAGGTAGGGTTGGCCGCCCCCCTCCGGTCGGGAGGCAGCCTCGAGGGGGAGCTCGGGGGCGACTTGATCGTTCATACGGGAGAGGGTAGCCTGTTTGATCGTTCAACTCCGGCCAGCCCGGAGACTGGGAAGCAGCAGCAACGCCACAGGGGATGAAGGAGATGATGAGGGGGGAGCCCGAGCCGGAGCCTTTGGAGCGGGTGAGGAAGCGCCCGACGATCGAGATGGTGGCGAAGCGCGCCGGCGTCAGCCGCCAGACCGTCTCCAACGCTCACAACGCCCCTCATCGGTTGCGTCCTGAAACCTTGCAGAAGGTGCTCGGTACCATCGACGAGCTCGGCTATCGCCCGAGCCGCCCCGCGCGCTCGCTTCGCACGCGCTCGACCCAAGTCATAGGGTGCCGATTGCTCCCCGGCAACCCTGCCGGTACTGGAGGGATCCTCGACCGCCTGCTCCATGCCCTGTGCGACGCGGCCCGCTCGAAGGGCTACGACGTGCTCACTTTCTCAGTCACAAGTGACGACGAAGAGATCGAAGTCTTCGACGACCTCTTGGCCCGCAAGGCAGTGGACGGCTTTGTCCTCGCCAACACCCACCATGGCGACATCAGGCCGGACTGGCTGCTGGGCGAGGGCGCCCATTTTGTCGCCTTCGGGCGCCCGTGGGGGGCAGAAGCCCCTCTGCACTCTTGGGTCGACGTGGACGGAGCAGCTGGCACCGCTGAAGCGGTCCACCACCTGGCTTCGCTCGGCCATACCCGCATTGGCTTTTTGGGGATCCCCGAGGGGAGCGGAACGGGCGACGACCGCTTCGCCGGGTGGCAGCGGACGGTCGAGGCGCTTGGCTTGCCCTCAGCGGGGTTGGTGTTGCGGGCCGAGGACGGGATCCGCTCGGGCAAGGCGCTTGCCGAGAAACTGCTCGACCAGCCCGACCCCCCGACGGGCATCGTTTGCGAGAGCGACGCTTTGGCCGTGGGCGCGGTCCGCGCCATCGAAGATCGCGGGCTCGTGCCCGGCCGGGACGTGTCGGTGGTGGGCTTTGACGACAGCCCGGCTGCCACAGTGCTCAGGCCACGTCTCACGAGCGTCCGCCAACCTATAGAAGCCGTTGCCCAAAAGCTCGTCGAGGTACTCCTCGCCGAGATCACGGGCACGCAGCGCCGCCCGTCGCGCGTCCTTCTGGCGCCTTGGGTGGTGGCCCGAGAGTCGAGCGGGCCCGCCCTCGCTCAGGGGCCCGGAGTGCGGCGTGCGGCTGCTGGGGCCAGCTCGCCGACGAGCGTGGCCGCCGGCAAGGCCACCAACCTTGGGCGAAGCCAACACGCCCAGACCGACCATCTCGTACCTACTAGCCGAACCGAATGAAAGAGCCGAACCTAAAATAAAAGAAAGGATGACAAATATATGAAGCTGATGCCAGCAAAAGCCATTACCAGCCTGGCGGCGGCGGCTGCCCTGGTCGCCGCGGTCTCGCCAGGGACCGCCATGGCGGCGGGGGTGACGCTGACCGGCCCAACCCACGGCGTGACCTTGCAGTTCATGATCGCCTCCTCGGGCACCGCCGAGACCAACGCTGACAAGGCGGCGGCAGCAGCCTGGAGCAAGGCGAGCGGCAACAAGGTCAACGTCATCAACTCCTCCAACCTGCAAGAGCAGTTGACCGAGGCCTTTGCCGGCGGTAGCCCGCCGGACGTCTTCTACGGGGAGACGCCGATGTTCCAGAGCATGGTGAAGCAGGGCCAGCTCCTTGACTCGGGCAACCTCATCTACCCAGCGAAAGACTTTTACCCGTCGCTCGTGAAGGAGTTCAGCTATGGCGGCCAGTTCTACTGCGTGCCGAAGGACTCCTCGACCCTCGCTATCGAGATCAACGTCCAAGACTGGAAGGCAGCTGGCCTGACCAACGCCGACCTGCCGACCACGTGGGCGAAACTCGCAGCGGACGCCAAGGCCCTCACCCGCAACGGGGTGACCGGCCTCGTGATGTCTCCCACCCTCGACCGCATCGGGGCTTTCTTCAAGGAGGCCGGGGGAAGCTACACGAACCCCCAGGGCACCAAGTTCACTTTCAACTCCCCTCAAAACCTCGAGGCTATGAAGTACCTGCAGAGCATGCTGAAGGCGGGCACGCTCAAGTGGTCTTCCCAGGTCGACGCGGGCTGGGGAGGGGAAGCCTTCGGCCTTGGCAAGGCAGCTATGACAGTCGAGGGCAACTGGATCATCGGCGCCATGCAGAGCGACTACCCGAAGATCCAGTACGAGGTGGTCCCTATGCCTGCTGGGCCGAGCGGTGACCACGGCACTCTCGTGTTCACGAACTGCTGGGGTATCGCCTCGGCTTCCAAGTACACGAAGGCAGCGGTGAGCTTTGTCAAGTACCTGGCGTCGCCGGCGCAGCAACTGCGGTTCGCGAACGCCTTCGGCGTGATGCCCTCCAGGCCGCCCGTGGCCAAGGAGTGGGCTGCTGAGCACGCTAAGCAAACCGTGGCGAGCGGCAACCAGTACCCCAACGTTTCGGCCTTCGTGCAGGGCGACGCCTACGCCATGCCTCAGGTGTCGACCATCGGCTTCGCCACCGTGGAGAACAACTTCAACAACGAGCTGATCAACCTGGCCAGCTCCAACCCGGCCCAGATGCTGGACCAGTTGCAGACCTACTCGCAGGCGTTGCTCCAGCCCTAGCAACGCCACTTCAGCTCAACTGACTTCGCGGGCGGCCCACCGTCGGGCTAAGTGCCCAGCCCCGGCTCCGGTGCCTCCCGCGAAGTCCCTGCGGCGCTACTTGTAACCAAGCAGGACGCTTTTAGGAGGTTTTGGGTTGGCAAGCATTTCGGGCCCTGGCCCGAGCTCTGGCGAAGCGCTCGGGGCGGTGAGCGCATCTCTGGGCGCGCCGGCCACCGTGGAGGAGCCCGCCCGCCCCAGCCCCGCTGGCCCACCGGTTACCCGCCACTTTGCCATAGGACGGCGCGCTAAGAGCCCGGCCCGGCCTCGGGCGACGGGCACGCTTCGTAAAGGTGAGGGGATTTTCGGTTGGCTCTTTATGGCGCCGGCCCTAGCGATCTTGCTGCTGTTCGTAGTCCTGCCGATCTTGCTGGCCCTTTACGTGAGCTTTACCAACTGGTCTGGGCTCACCCCACCGCTGTCACCCAAGGTACAACTGGTCGGCCTCAGCAACTACCGTATGCTGCTCACCCAGCCTGGCCTCTACCAAGCCAACTTCGCCGAGTCCATCCGTAACGTCTTTTACTACGTGATCTTCACCGTACCGCTTCAGACGGCTCTCGCTCTCGGCCTCGCCGTGCTAGTCAACAACAAGTTCTTGAAAGCCAAGGGGTTCTTCCGGAGCGCCTATTACCTTCCTTCTGTTACAAGTTCTATCGCGATCACCGTCATATTTATGTACCTGTTCCAGGGGCAGGGAGTCGTCAATACGATCTTCCACTTCTTTGGCTGGCACAGCACCCCGGACTGGGTCTACGACCAGAACGGGCTTTTCACCACGGTACTGTCGGCCATCGGGGTGAGCAGCCCCGGTTGGGGCAACCACCTTGTGATGGGCCTGTCGGCTTGGCAGTGGCTCGCCGGCCCCTCGATCGGCATGTGCGTGATGATCATCATGGTGAGCTGGACGACAGCCGGCACGTTCATGCTGTTTTTCCTCGCTGCTCTCCAGCAAATCAGCGACGATATCGACGAGGCGACCGAGATCGACGGGGCGACGCCCTGGCAGAGGTTCCGGCGCGTAACGGTCCCGTTGCTCAGGCCGACGCTCGTGCTCGTGTTCACGCTCGGGTTCATCTCGACCTGGCAGGTGTTCGACCAGAGCTACCTGTTCGGCCCGGCCAACCCGACGGCTATCACGCCGGCCTTCTACGCGTACCAAGTGAGCTTCCAAGACAGCGCCTTTGGCATGGGGGCGGCGATCGCGTTCTTGCTGTTCGCGCTCATCGTCTTGTTGACCCTGCTGCAGCGCAAGTTCGTAAAGGAGGACTTGACCAAATGAGCGCCCGCACCTACAGCCCTCCTTACCGGCGTGCGCTCGGCTATGCGGGCCTCATCGTGATGGCGGTGCTGTTCATTTTCCCGTTCATCTTCTCGGTCATGAACTCCCTCAAGACCGCCCCCCAGGCCACCACCGACGCGCTGAGCCTCATCCCCCACCCGGTGTCGTTCGCTGCTTGGGAGCAGATTTTCGGCGTCGGGGCTGCCGGTGCCAACACCGACTTTCCGCGCTGGCTCTTCAACAGCGTGTTCGTGTCGGTCTGCATAACGGTCGGGCGCGTGTTCTTGGACAGCCTCGCTGGCTACGCGCTCGCGCGGCTCAGGTTCCCGGGCAGGAAGCTGATCTTCGGGTTCGTGATCGCGACCTTGGCTGTGCCGAGCGTGGTGCTCATGATCCCCATTTTCTTGGTCTTGAAGCAGTTTGGCATCTTCAACTCCTATGAGGGCATGATCCTGCCGATGCTCGCTGACGTGGCCGGCATCTTCTTGATGCGCCAGTTTTTCTTGCAGGTACCCGACGCCATCGAAGAGGCGGGCCGCATCGACGGGGCCAACATGTGGCAGATTTTCTGGCGGGTCGTGCTGCCGGTGGTCCGGCCGGGCGTGATAGCGCTCACTATCTTGTCGTTCAACGCGTCGTGGAACCAGTTCATGTTCTACCTAGTGGCCACCATCTCGCCTAAGTACTTCACGCTCGTCACCGGCCTCGCAAACATCGTGGGCGGAGGCCTCTCCGCCGGCAACCAGTACCCGCTCAAGTTGGGAGCCTCGGTTCTCACGGTGCTCCCGATGGTGGTCTTGTTCGTGGTGCTGCAGAAGTACTTTGTCCGGGGCGCCGCCGCCGGCGCCGTGAAGGGGTAGCCGGCTCCGCCCGGGGCCTTGTAGGGCCCAGCCGTGCTGGGCATGGCCAGTTCGGCGTCTATTCGTTTTGATGCCGGCAGCCTTGTCGGCGCCGGCGGACTTCTTCAACCACTGAAGCCACGCGGTTGGAGATGATGGCGTCCACGCCGGCACTGAGGGCTCGAGAGATGTCGCGGCGGCTGTCCACGGTCCAGACCGACACTCCCATGCCTGCGGCGTGAGCCCACTCCACCGCTCTGGGCGAGACGAGGCGGTAGTAAGGGTTCCACCATTGCGGCCTTACGCGTTCTAGCAGGCGGGCGGGGGGCAGTTCAGGTCTGTCCCAGCTGAGGGCGATGTTAGCCATCTCCGAGAGCTGGCGGACCTGGGCCAAGGCCTCGGTGTGGCCGGCGAACCAGCAGCGCTCGAGAGCGCCTGCCTCCTCTACCACGCGGTAGGAGGGCTCCGCTGCGGAGGCGCCGGGGAGGTCCACCATCACCGGCAGCTCGACAGCTCTCAGCGCTTCTTCGAACAGGGGGATCCGGTAGCCGCCGCTGCGGATCCGGCCAACTTCTGCCCAGTCGAGCTCTCTCAGGAGCCTGGGCACTCCCCAGAGCCGTTCTAGGGTGGCGTCGTGGAGGACAACTACTCGGCCGTCCCGGGTGGTACGGCAGTCGAGCTCGACCATGTCGGCACCCAAGGACTGCGCCGAGGCGAACGCCTCGAGCGTGTTTTCCCGGCGGCCAACGGGGTCACCGCGGTGGGCGATGGCAAGGACGGGACGGGCCAGCATGCGGCCAAAGCTACCTGGGGGCACCTCCACCACCACCATTGCGGCGACGACCAAGGCACCGCCTACGAGCGCCGGCTCTCCGAGGGCTTCGCCGGCGAAGGCGGCGGTCACAGCAGCGAACACGGGCTCGAAGGCGAGCAGGATGCTGGCCCGCTCCGTGGGCAAGCGGGACTGGGCCCAACTTTGCACCACGAACGCGCCGGCCGTGGCCAGGACCGCCGTGCTGGCGAGCTCCGACCAGCCCACGGTGCCGCCGGGTAGCGCTGGCCCAGTGGGCAGAGTTGTGGCGAGCGAGCATACAGCCACCGTCAGCAGTTGGACGGTAGCCAGCCCGTAGGCATTTTCCCTCGTGGACCAGCGCCCGAGGCCGGTTATTTGCAGGGCAAAGGCGCCGGCCGATGCCAGGGTCAGCAGCTCGCCCGCACTTTCGCCCCCGCCGAACGCCAGTCCCCGGACCGAGATGGTGCCCAACCCAGCGGCCGCCAGCAAGGTAGCGAGCCACGCCGAGCGAGCCGGGCGCCTCCGGGTCAGCACCCAGCCGAAAAGGGGAGTGAAGACGACCTGGAGGCCGGTCAGGAACCCTGCGACAGCGGCTGGGGTCGTGCGCAGGCCCCAGGTTTGCAGGAAGTAGCCTCCGGCGAGAGCGAGGCCGAGCGCCACCCCGTAGGCGAAGCCTCGCCGGCCGAGCTCTAAGAGCGCCCGTGGCTTCACCACCGCGAGCAGCGCTCCGGCGACTAAGAACCGCCAGGCGAGGAAGCTCTCGACGCCCATGTGGGCGATGGCTGCCTTGACCACGACGAAGGTGGCTCCCCAGGCAGCGGTCGCGGCTAAGAGCGCGCCTACTGCCACGCGCTCGCGCGAAGTCGTACCCGGGGCCCGTGCCATAGCGTGCATTATATTGCACTCTGACGAGTAACTAGCTTCCAGCTCTTGGGTCGTCGCGCGCCAGCCCGGCAGGCGAGAATGGCAGGGTGGCAGGCACGCCGGCGTCAGCTCGCAGCGCAGCTTCGGCCGAGCTGTCCAAGCTCGTGGGGGCGCGAGCTCGCGCCTTGCGCCAAGAAAGAGGCTTGACCTTGGACGAGCTCTCCGCGCAGTCGGGGGTGAGCCGGCGGATGATCGCGCTCATCGAAGCAGGCGGCACCAACGCCAGCCTGGCGACGCTCGACAGGCTGGCTCGCGCCCTCGGTACCAGCTTCGGCTCGCTGGTACAAGTTGAACCGCCTGCCCCTCTGGCGCCGGCGGAGCCGGCCGGCGTGGCGCCGCTGTGGGAGGACGGCCGCGGGAGCGCGGCGAGGCTGTTGTTTTCCTACCCGCGTGCCTGGGGGGCTGAGATATGGCGCTGGGACCTTGTAGCCGGGGCGGGCTACCAAGCAGAGCCCGACCCAGCCGGCACTGAAGCGTTGGTCATCGTCTGCGCCGGCCGCGTCTTGGTAAAAGCCGGTGGCGAGCAAGCCGAACTGCGCCCCGGTGCTTACCTGCGTGTCCCCGCCGACCGAGGCTATGGCTTCGCTAACCCCGGCCCAGGTCGGGCGTCGTTTGTCACCTTGCTCTTGCAACCGGGCCGCATTGGATGACGGGGCCGTGCCCCTTGGACGCCTGGACGAGGGGGAGGGCGACGCCCTGGGTCAGCCCAGGACGAGGCCGTCCCCCCCGGCTGCCACGTCCACGTTGACGGTGTCGCCGTCGGTGTACTTGCCCTCGAGCAGCGCAAGTGCCAAAGGATCGGCGACGGCACGCTGTACGAGGCGCTTGAGCGGCCGGGCCCCGTAAACCGGGTCGTAGCCGTGCTCGGCCAACCACGCCTTGGCCGCTGGTGCCACCGATAGGAAAAGCCGGCGCTCGGCGAGGCGCTTTTCGAGGCCTCGGAGCTGGATCTCCACGATCTGGGCGAGGTCCTCTTTGGTGAGCGGGCGGAAGCGCACGATCTCGTCGATACGGTTCAAGAACTCGGGTTTGAAGACCTGGGACAGCTCCCCTTGGTAATTGGTGGTCATTATGAGCACGGTGTTGGTGAAGTTGACCGTGCGGCCCTGGCCGTCGGTGAGCCGGCCGTCATCGAGCACTTGGAGCAAGATGTTCCACACGTCAGGGTGCGCCTTTTCCACTTCGTCGAGGAGCACGACCGAGTAGGGCCGCCGGCGGACGGCTTCGGTGAGCTGGCCGCCTTCCTCGTAGCCGACGTAGCCGGGTGGCGCGCCGACCAGCCTTGACACCGAGTGCTTCTCCATGTACTCCGACATGTCGATGCGGACCATCGCCCTCTCGTCGTCGAAGAGGAAGTCGGCGACCGCTCGGGCCAGCTCTGTCTTGCCCACCCCTGTCGGCCCCATGAACAAGAAGCTGCCTATCGGCCGGTTGGGGTCGGACAGGCCGCTGCGAGAACGGCGGATGGCGTTGGCAACAGCCGAGATCGCCTCGTCCTGGCCGACCACGCGCTCATGGAGGACCGACTCCATGCGCACGAGCTTGGCGACTTCTCCTTCGAGCAGGCGGCTGACGGGCACCCCGGTCCACTTGGCCACAACCTCGGCGACGTCTTCTTCGTCCACCTCCTGCTTTAGCATCTTGTGCCCCGCTTGGAGCTCTTGGAGGCGTTTGGTCGCCTCGTCTACTTGCCTCGACAGCTCAGGTACCTTCCCGTAGCGGATCTCTGATGCTTCGGCTAGCTCACCGGCGCGCTCGTGGCGCTCGGCCTCCCCTCTTAGGGCCTCGAGCCTTTCTTTCAAGCTGTTGATCTCGCTGATCGCGTCCTTTTCCGCCTGCCAGTGGGCTTTCATGCCGTCGGAGGTCTCTCGCAGGTTGGCGAGCTCCTCGTCTAGTTTGGCTAGCCGTTCGGCCGAGGCCTCGTCGGTCTCCTTGGCTAGCGCTACCCGCTCGATCTCGAGCTGGCGGATGCGCCGCTCCACGACGTCGATCTCGGTCGGCATGGAGTCGATCTCGATGCGCAGGCGACTGGCCGCTTCGTCGACGAGGTCGATCGCCTTGTCGGGCAAGAAGCGGCCTGTGATATAGCGGTCCGAGAGCACAGCGGCCGCTACTAGGGCAGAGTCCATGATGCGCACCCCGTGATGGACTTCGTAGCGCTCTTTTAGGCCCCTAAGGATCGCGATCGTGTCCTCGACCGAGGGTTGGCCCACGTAAACGGGCTGGAAGCGCCGTTCCAGGGCTGCGTCTTTTTCGATGTACTTTCGGTACTCGTCGAGGGTGGTCGCCCCGATCATCCGCAGCTCCCCGCGCGCGAGCATCGGCTTTATCATGTTGCCGGCGTCCATGGCGCCTTCGGCTGCGCCGGCCCCCACGATCGTGTGCAGCTCGTCTACGAACGTGATGATCTCGCCTTCAGAGGCGGCTATCTCTTTTAGCACGGCCTTCAGCCGCTCCTCGAACTCGCCCCGGTACTTGGCGCCGGCGACCATAGAAGAGAGGTCGAGGGCGAGGAGGCGCTTGCCCCGCAGGCTCTCGGGCACGTCACCCTCGACGATGCGCCGAGCGAGGCCCTCAACTATCGCCGTCTTGCCGACGCCAGGCTCGCCTATGAGGACGGGGTTGTTTTTGGTCCGCCGGGAGAGCACCTGCACCACCCGACGGATCTCTTCGTCGCGGCCGATGACGGGGTCGAGCTTGCCGCGCCGGGCTTCTTCAGTGAGGTCACGGCCGTACTTTTCGAGTGCCTGGTAGGCCTCCTCAGGGTGCTGGGTAGTGACCCTATGGCTGCCACGCACCTGTTTCAGGCCGTCCAGCAGCCTTTCGCGGTCGACGCCTACCAGGTAGGAAAGGGCGAGAAGTAGGTGCTCCACCGACAGGTACTCGTCGCCTAAGCGCTCGCGCTCTCGGTCGGCTGTTTCCAAGACGCCAGTGGCCTGGCGGGACAAAGCAGCGCTCTCGCCCCCGTAGCTCCTTGGTAACTTTCCGAGGGCGTCTTCGAGCCGGTCTCGCAGGGGTAAAAGGGCCACCCCTGCCCGGTCGAGAACAGGCAGCACGGCCGTGCCCTCTTGGCCGAGCAGGGCCAAGAGGAGGTGCTCGGGAGTGACCTCGGGGTTGTTACGGGCGCGTGCGTCTGCGACGGCAGCGCTGAAGGCTTCCTGGGTACGCTGGGTCCAGCGGTTGGCGTCTAGTGGCATATTTGGTTAGCAGTCTCCTATAGCTCTTTGTGCCCTATTGCCGTTGTGGCAACCAAGGCACAACGCTCATCTTTAACGGGACGAGGTCGCGCCGGTATTTCCTGTGGACTTCTTCCACCGCGCGGAGCCCCTCCCTGCGGGCCCTTTCGACCTCTCTCCGCAGCCGGTCAACCTCGGCCTCTAGCTCGATCACCCGTTTTACGCCCTCGAGGTTGAGGCCTGCGGACGTAAGCTCCTGTATACGGCGCAAAAGGGCAATGTCCTCGTCGCTGTAGCGCCGGCTGCCCCCTAGGGTACGCGCGGGGCCGAGTAGGCCTTTGCGCTCGTAGATCCGCAGGGTCTGGGGGTGGACGCCGGCCAGCTCGGCAGCGACTGATATAACATAGAGCGCCATCGAGCGGTCCTTTTTGGGAGCGGCGCGCCCGCCGGGACCTTCTCTTTGCGAGGCCGCGACCTCGGCAGCGCCGACGCGCTCTCCGCCATCGGGCACGCTGCCACGGCCCCTCCCCAGCTGGCCGCCGTCGAACAGTTCGTTCATCGTGCTGAAGCCCCCAGTTTCTCGCGGAGCTTTTCGCCCTCGTTGTCCGAGGCTCGGGCGAACGCTTCCACTGCCCGCTTTTGTTCGGCGGTGAGCTTCGTCGGGACGTCGACGTCGAAGCTCACCAAGAGGTCCCCCGGGCGGCCGGGCACCGGCACACCGCGCCCCGCCACTCTGAAGACCCGGCCAGGGCGCGTCCCCGGCGGGACCTTGAGCGTGACCGGGCTGCCGTCGAGGGTGGGTACAGAAACCGTGGTCCCTAGGGCTGCTTCGGCAAACGTGAGCGGCACGCGCACCTGCAAGTCGCGGCCCTTCTTGGTAAAGAACGGGTGTGGTGCCACGTGGACCAGCACGTACAAGTCCCCAGGGGCGCCTCCTTTCCTGCCGGCTCCGCCCTTGCCCTTTAGGCGTATGCGTTGGCCGTCCTCTACGCCGGGGGGTATACGGGCCCTGACTTGGCGTGCCCTGCGCACGGCGCCGCGCCCGCGGCAGGTCGGGCAGGGAACCTCGGCCACCACGCCCGTCCCGGCGCAGTTGGTGCAGGGGTGGCTGAAGGAGAACAGGCCTTGGTTTTCGTTGACAACACCCCTGCCGCCGCACACGGGGCATGTGGTCGGCGTCGTCCCCGGCGCCGCCCCGCTACCGGCGCACGTCGGGCAGACCACATCTGAGGTTACGTTCAGCGTGGTGGTCGCGCCCCGGACAGCGTCGGTAAACGAAAGGTGCAGCTCGGCTTCGACGTCCTCTCCGCGCTGGGGCCCGACAGGTGCTTGCGCGCCGGTCCCTCGGCCCCGGCGGGTGGCCCGGCCGAAAATGTCGCCTATCAAGTCACCGAGGTCGTCCATACCGAACGCGGAAAACGTGGTAGGCCCCCCGCCGTGGCCCGCTGTTCCAGCACCCGCGAAGGGGTTGCCGGCGAAGCCGTTGTCGGCCAACGAACGGACTTGGTCGTACTCCTTGCGCTTGGCGGCATCGCCCAGCACCTCGTAGGCGGCAGAGATCTCCTTGAAACGCTCTTCGGAGCCCTTCCCCGGGTTCGCGTCAGGGTGGTACTGCTTGGCGAGTTTTCGGTAGGCGCGCGCGATCTCCTTGTCCGTCGCCGTCTTCGGGACGCCGAGGACCTTGTAGTAGTCCTTCTCGAACCACTCGCGCTCCGCCGCCACCTTTAGCCTCTCACCTTTACCATGGCCGGCCTTATGACACGTCCTCGCCAGCGGTAGCCGGCCCTCATCACCTCGCTCACGAAGGGCTCCTGGTGGCCGCCGTCCCTAGAGGCCTCGTCTTCGGCGGGTTGCGCCGGCTCGTGTGCCACCGCGTCGTGGTGCTCGGGGTCGAAGGCCTGCCCCTCTGGGTCGATGCGCTCTAGGCCCTCCTTGGCGAGCGCATCGAAGAGGGCGCCGACCACTTGCTTGACGTCTTCGCCTGCGCCGTGGGCCAAGGCGAGGTCGGCGGTGTCGAGGGCGGGTAGCAGCGCCCTTACGAGCGCTGCGGTGGCATTGTCGGCCGACTCCTGGCGCTGGCGTTCGACGCGCTTGCGGTAGTTGTCGAAGTCTGCCTGGACCCGGCGGAGGGTGTCGAGGTAGTCGTCTCGCTGGCGCTCGACCTCGACTAAAAGCGCGCGCAGGTCTGCCTCCGGAGCGGGAGGGGTTGCGGTAGGGGGCGCCGCCCCTTCGTCAGTTGCCTGCTCAGCCTGGGCGCCGCCCGCGTCACGGGCATGGGGCTCTCCGGCAGGGCCGTCGGCGCCGAGCGCGCCCGGCCCCTCTCCAACACGGACCTCGCCGGCGACAGCCTCGCCAGGCTCGCCAGCCTCGGCGGTCGCAGGCGGGCCGACGCCTCCATTGGCGCTATCGATGCTTGCTGGCTCATGCCGGTCCTCGTCGCTCACCAAGGCGGCGTGCTCGGCTTCGGTGCTCATCTTGGTTTCGGGCCTCATGAGCTCTGGCGACCTTCGTCGACTATTTCGGCGTCGACGACCTCTTCGTCGCTCGCACCGTTGCCGCTGGCAGGGCCGGCGCCCGCGTAGCCGCCACCGTCGGCGGTCGCCCCGGAGCCCGCTGACGCAGACGCCGCGGCGGCCTCGTAGAGCTTCTTGCCGAGGTCTTGGACGCCCGCCGCCAGCCTTTCGGTCGCAGATTTCACCGCCTGTAAATCGCTGCCGGTGAGGGCGTCCTTCAGCGCCTTCAGGTCGGCCTCGACGCGCTCTTTTTCGGCCCCGCTAAACGACGCGGCCTGGTCGCGGAGCATCTTCTCGGTCTGGTAGACCAACGAGTCGGCGTTGTTGCGGATCTCGGCCTCTTCTCTGCGCCGGCGGTCTTCTTCGGCGTGGGCCTCGGCGTCGCGGACCATGCGGTCGATCTCCTCTTTGGAGAGAGCGCTTTGGCCGGTGATCGTCATCGACTGCTCCTTGCCTGTCGCCCGGTCGCGAGCGGAAACGTGCACGATGCCGTTGGCGTCGATGTCGAAGGTGACCTCGATTTGCGGCACTCCGCGAGGCGCCGGCGGCAGGTCTACGAGCTGGAACTTGCCGAGCGTCTTGTTGTACATGGCCATCTCACGCTCTCCTTGGAGGACGTGGATCTCGACCGAGGGCTGCATGTCCTCGGCGGTGGTGAAGACCTCCGTCTTCTTCGTGGGGATGGTCGTGTTGCGCTCGATCAGTTTCGTCATGACCCCGCCCTTGGTCTCGATGCCCAAAGAGAGCGGCGTCACGTCCAGCAACAAGATGTCCTTCACTTCGCCTTTTAGGACACCGGCTTGGATCGCCGCACCGACCGCTACCACTTCGTCTGGGTTCACGCCCTTGTGGGGCTCTTTACCTGTGAGGGAACGGACGAGATCCTGGATAGCCGGCATGCGGGTGGCACCGCCGACCAGCACGACGTGGTTGACCTGGTCCTTGGAGAGCCCGGCGTCCTTTATGGCCTGGTCGAACGGCCCACGGCAGGCCTCGACCAAATCGGCCGTCATTTCCTGGAACTTCGCTCGCGTGAGCTTCATGTCGAGGTGCTTGGGCCCCTCACTGGTCGCCGTGATGAAGGGCAGGTTGATGTTGGTCTCCTGCACGGCCGAAAGCTCGATCTTGGCCTTTTCGGCGGCTTCCTTCAGCCTTTGCAGGGCCATCTTGTCGTTGGACAAGTCGACGCCCTCGGTGTCTTTGAAGCTCTTTATGAGCCAGTCGATGATGCGCTGGTCCCAGTCGTCGCCGCCCAGGTGAGTGTTGCCGCTCGTGGCCTTCACCTGGAATATGCCCTCGCTTATCTCGAGGATCGACACGTCGAAAGTGCCGCCGCCCAGGTCGAAGACGAGGACAGTCTGCTCCTCCTCCTTGTCCAAGCCGTAGGCGAGAGCGGCTGCCGTCGGCTCGTTGATGATGCGCAGCACTTCGAGGCCGGCGATCTGGCCCGCCTCCTTGGTCGCCGTGCGCTGGGCGTCGTCGAAGTAGGCGGGGACAGTTATGACTGCCTGGGTTATGGTGGTACCCAGGTAGCTCTCGGCGTCGCGCTTTAGCTTTTGCAGGATGCGGGCTGAGATCTCTTGTGCCGAATAGGGCTTGCCGTCGATATTGAGGTGCCAGCTGTTGTCGCCCATGTGGCGCTTAACGGAGCGCACCGTGCGCTCGGGGTTGGTGATGGCCTGGCGCTTGGCGACCTCACCTACGAGCACCTCGCCGGACTTGGAGAACCCGACGACCGAGGGCGTGGTGCGCGAACCCTCGGCGTTGGGGATGACGACGGGCTCGCCGCCTTCTAGGACGGCCACCACTGAGTTGGTGGTCCCTAAGTCGATACCTACTGCCTTTGCCATGACGCCTCCTTGGGGGCAGGCCGGGCTGCTTCAGCCCTGGTCCTGGGTCTTATTGGGTTGTGATCGTTGAGCTTGTCTGTTCGTCGTCACCCATGATAGGCGAACTTGAGTGCCTTACTGTCAAGAAATCTATAGCTCGTTCTTCGGTAGCCGTCCCGTTGGCGGGACAAGTGCCTGAGACCTACGTCGACGAGGGCCTCCACCACCAGGAGAAGCGCCCCAGCCGGCTGACAAGGAAGTTCACCAGGCGGGGCCAGTCCAGCACGCCAGAGCCGAAAGGCACAGCCGGAGGGGCCCGCTTGGCAGAGTAGCCTGGCGGTATGGCAACGCTCGTTCTCGTCCGTCACGGCCAAAGTGCCTGGAACTTGGAGAACCGCTTCACGGGGTGGTGGGACGTGGACCTCTCGCCGGCGGGCGAGGCAGAGGCACGCCAGGCCGGCCGGCTGCTCGCTGAGGAGGGGATCCTGCCCGACGTGGCGTTCACGTCGGTGCTCACCAGGGCCGTTCGCACCCTGAACATCATCCAGGAGGAGACGGGCCGCCTGTGGGTGCCGGTCCATAGGCACTGGCGGCTCAACGAGCGCCACTACGGCGGCCTGACCGGCCTAGACAAGGCTGAGACGCGGGAGCGCTACGGGGACGAGCAGTTCATGTTGTGGCGGCGCAGTTACGACGTGCCCCCTCCGCCCCTCGAGCCGGGCAGCGCCTACGACGTGTCTGCCGACCCTCGCTACGTACCCGGGGTCGTGCCGGCCACCGAGTGCCTCGCGGACGTAGTCGTGCGTATGCTGCCCTACTGGTTCGACGCCATCGCGCCCGAGCTGCTCGCCGGCAGGGTCGTGCTGGTGGCCGCGCACGGCAACAGCCTGCGTGCTCTCATCAAGTACCTGGACGGCATGAGCGGCGAGGCCGTGTCCAAGCTCGAGGTGCCTACCGGGGTACCGATCGTCTACGAGCTCGACAAGGGCCTCCAGCCGAAACAACGCGGAGGTCGCTGGTTGGGCGACCCCGAGGCCATCGCAGCGGCGCAAGAGGCCGTCCGCCGCCAAGGCCAAGCGCCTAGGTGAGCGCGCGGCGAGCTGGCCTGCTGGCGCCGGGCATCACGACTTGGGCCTGGTCCGCTGGCAAGTGGGTGAGGCCCGCTCTTACGGCACCGGCCACCTTCGTCGAGCCGAACGGCAGCGAGATCGTGCTCGCTCCGGGGCGGACCTGGGAGGAGCTCGTGCCCTACGAAGACGCGGTCAGCGCGACAAGTGCTTCCAACATGGCACTACGAAGGTGAGCGTAGCGGTCCTGGGGAGGACGGAGCGGGCATAGCCCTTGCGTCGGTTGACCTGAGCAGGGGTCAGTGCGGGGCTGTGCTCCTGGCAGTTGCTTGCCCGCGACCCGCTCTCAGGTGACAGGGAGGTGCCGGCAACCGACTTGGCCAGCCAGAGCACTGCGTTTTGTTTCACAGGGGCCCGTTGGCCACTTGTTCGCACTGGCGGTCCCAGTGCAGGTGGTCGCGCCAGAGCTTCAAGCTGAAGCCTCCCCATGCAAGCGCGATCAGCGCCCAGAGCGCCCCGAAGACCGTCTTGGCGTCGATAAAGAAAGTAAGGCACAGCCCGAGCGCGACCATGGCGAAGACCACCAGGATGCGCCAGCCCCACGGTGACATTGTGGCGACGCCGAGGGCCGGCAGTTCCGCCCTGCCGGCCCTCCTTGCAGGGGTGCTCGAGCTGGCACCAGCGGGAGAACCCACCCAACTGTTAATCGCCGGACCTGCCGTGGAGGTTCCACTGCCTTTGCGCTGGAACTTTCCTTTTGCCATTGCTTCGCTACCCGCCTCGGTCCTCAGATGGCGCTCGGGCCAGTCTCGCCGGTGCGGATCCTCGTGACGGCGTCCACGGCCGTCACCCAGATCTTGCCGTCGCCGATCTTGCCGGTGCGCGCCGCCTTGGCGATGGCCTCTACAACTTCGTCAGCCATTTCGGCCGGGGTAAGGACCTCGACTTTGACCTTGGGGAGGTACTCGACCCTGTACTCGGCTCCACGGTAGACCTCGGTGTGCCCGCGCTGGCGCCCGAAGCCTCTCACTTCGGAAATCGTCATGCCGGCGATGCCGAGGTAAGAGAGCGCCTCGCGCACGTTGTCGAGGGCGTGGGGTTTGATAACGGCCGTGACGAGCAACATCAGGCACCACCTCCGAGGGGGACGGTGCTTCCCGCATGTGCGGGAGCACCTGCCAAGGGCAGGGGGGCCGGTTGGCTGTGGCCGGGCAGGACGCGAGACACACCTTCGGTCTCCGGGTAGGCCTCCTCGTCGTGCGCAGCTAGGTCGCCGACCTCACATTCTTCGTCTGTCATCCGCAGGGGCGTGAACAAGCCGATCACTTTCAAGATCGCAAAAGTTACGAGCGCGTCCCACAAGATGACGGTGAGGCCCGCCAAGAACTGGATGAGCACCTGCTTGGGGTGGCCGTAAAGGGCTCCAGTTACCGAGACTTTTGCTCCGTTTACGCTTTGGTACACCACTACCGTTGGGTCGGCGAACACGCCGAGCAGCACGCCGCCGAACAGGCCGGCGATCCCGTGAGTGTAGACGATCCCCATGGCATCGTCTACCTTTTTCATGAAACTTGCCCGGGACAGGTACGTCCAAGCCACCCACACGATCGTCGAGTCGATGGCGCCTATCAAAAGGGCGCCGGCGCCGTTCACGTAACCGGCGGACGGCGTGATGGCCACGAGGCCGACGACCATGCCGTTCACTGCCCCTAGGAAGGTGGGCTTCTTCGCAGGCCCCAAGAACATGTCCCAGATGACCCAAGTGAGCAAGGCGGCGGCAGTCGCCATATTGGTGTTGATGACAGCAGCTGCGGCGTCAGCGCTCGCGAAGTAAGGGTCACCGCCGTTGAACCCGTTCCAGCCGAGCCACACTATGCCTGCCCCGATGGCTACGAGGGGGAGGCTGTGCGGCAGGGCCCGTTCGCGGTCTTTTCTTATACGAGGGCCCACCATTGCGGCGGCGACGAACCCGCTCGTGCCGGCCGCCAAGTGGATGACATATCCTCCCGAGTAATCGGCGGCGCCCTGCTGCGCCCAGTAACCGCCGCCCCAGAGCAAAAAGGCGTTGACAGTATAAGCCAGTGAAGTCCAAAGCGGCACGAAAATGAGCCAGACCTTGAACTTGATACGCGAGAGCACGCTCCCTAAGAACAAAAGCGGTGTAATGGCAGCGAACACGAACTGGAAATAGACCACGCTAGCGCTGGGCAGGGCGAAAGGTGGCATGCCTGGGTTCACGAGCGGGATGCTGGCCTGGGCTTCTTCGCCCTTGCTGGACAGGCTCGTCCCTGGCCGGCCGATCAAGTTCGCGAAGAAGTTGGTGAGCGGGTCGCTCGAAGGCTTCCAGTTCGCCCCGCGGAACCACGGCGAGCCGAAGCCCATGTGGTAGGCCCACAACACCCACACGACCAGCACCGCAGCGAACCCGGCAAATGTCATGAGGATGGTGTTCACCACCCACTTTTTTTGTACAAGACCGCCGAAGAGCACCGCCAGGCCGGGTACGCTCATCAGGGCGACGAAGGTGGCTGCGGTCAACTGCCAAGCGTTGTCGCCTGTGTTCAGGTAAGCCTTGTCTGAGTAGCTCGGCGCGGCGATGGCTTGTAGGTGTAGCAGTAGGTGCTGCAATAGCCCTCCTCCCAGTTGGTAAGCGACTTGGCCCGGGCCAGGCGGCCACAGGCTCTCCATGACGGTAGGAGGGCAGTGTTTCGAAGTAGCGACCGTTATGTTTCTGCGGTGTTACGGTTTTGGCTCGCCGGCGCCCAAAGCGGCCTCCACTTCTGACTGGAGGCGTTTGGTTGCCGCTTCGGCCTCTTCCGGAGAAAGTTTGGCGCCGAGGGAGACCACGTAGAAGGTGTCGACGGCCGAAGCTCCGAGCGTCGTCGCCCGAGCGGACACGATGTCCAGGCCGAGGCCCGCTAGGGCGGCTGTTACGAGGTGGAGCAACCCGGGCCGGTCCGGGGCGCTGAGCTCGATGACTGTCGCCGCGCTCGATGCTCGGTTGTCAGCGCTCACGCGCACTTCTGGGAGCGGGAGCGCTGGCGAGCGGCGCCGGCGCCGGCCGGCGTCGCGTTCGTGGCGCAGGAGCGCTTCGGCCAGGTTGAAGCGGCGAGAGATAGCAGCTTCGATGTCAGCAGTCACCCGTTCCCAGCGGGGCGAGGTTTCGTCCTCGAGGTCGAGCTCGAACACCTCGAGCGCATGGCCGCCTTCGGAGTGGGCGCGCGCCTCTCTGACGGCGATGTTGTGCAGGGCTAGGGCGCCGGTCACGTCGGAGAAGAGCCCGGGCCGGTCCGGAGCGACCACCACGAGCTGGCGTCCCGCGGGCAGCACCTGCACCCCTCCCCTCGACAGCAGCTGGCGGTGCTCCTCGATGGGAAAGGGCGCGCCTTGTGGCAGGGGCTTTCCCTCCAGCAAGGCGCCAGCCCTACCCGCCAGGAGCTCGACCAAGCGGGCCTTCCACTCGCTCCACGCCGACGGCCCCGTGGCCTCGCCGTCGGCCGCTGCCAGCGTCGCCAGCAGCTCGAGAGTCGTGAGGTCGCCCGCCGCTTCGGCGACCAGTTCAGCTGTCAAGGGGTCTTCCACGTCGCGGCGGGTGGCGGTGTCCGGCAGGAGGAGATGGTGGCGGACGAGCCTGGTGAGCACTTGGGAGTCGCTGGTCGCGAGGCCCATCCGCCGGCTGGCCTCCGAGGCGACCTCTGCACCGGCGAGGGAGTGGTCCTGCCCGCTGCCCTTGCCTATGTCGTGAAAGAGGGCGCCGAGCAACAGCAGGTCCGGCCGGCGCACGCGCCCCGAGCGAGCCGCCGCGCCGGCCACCGTTTCCAGTAGGTGGCGGTCCACCGTCCAGCGGTGGTAGGGGTCGAACTGGGGACGGTTGCGGGCGTGGGCCCACTCCGGCAGGTAGCGTTCCCAGACGCCGAGCTGGTCGAGCGTCTCGATGGCATGGACTCCCGCCCTGCCGGTCGCTAGCAGCCGGAGCAGGGCACGAAGGGCACCTGGGGGCCAGGGGGCCGCGGGGGCCGGCGCCTCCTCAGCCAGCCACGCCATCGCTTGGCGCGAAAACGGTGCCCCGAGCTCCGCAGAGGCCACTGCGGCGCGAAGGGCTAGCGTCGGGTCGTTGGCAGCGCTCGCCGTGCCGACGACGGCGACCTCGTCGTCGCGGAGCACGAGCCCCGCACCGACCGGCTTGTCAGCCGAGCCCGTCCTGCCGCGCGGGCCGCTCTGCCAAGATCTGACGCGCCTCAAAGCGTCCTCGAGCAACCACGCAATGGTCCGCCCAGCGCTCGCCACCTCGCGCGCCAGTTGCTCGCGGCTCTCCGTCCCTAGCGCTTGGGCCACCCGCTCCTGGTCTTCTATCAGGAGCTTCTCGCTGTGGCGCCGGTCCGGGCGTTGCAGCTCGACTTTGACAGCGTGGAGGAGGTCGGCCGCTGCCTTTAGACGCGCGTCTTTTGCGCCGGCGGGGAAAAGGGGGGTGACCCGGGCGAGAAGGCCGAGGACGGCTACGTCGCGGAGGCCACCGAGTGCTTCTTGCAGGTTGGGCTCCAAGACGAACGCCACTTCCCCGTGCGCTTGCTCCGCAGCGGCCCGAGCTTGGAAGACGCGGGGCAGCCATCTGGCAGCCCTCTTTTCCCACAGCCGCCGCCCGGCATCTAAGAAGCGTGCCGCGAGCTCGGCGTCCCCGGCTACGAGCCTCGCGTCGAGCAGGCCGAGCGCTACCTTTAGGTCGGACTCGGCCGCTTCGACGGCTTGCGCGACGGTGCGGACGCTGTGGTCGAGCTGCATGGGCTCGTCCCATATCGGGTACCAGAGCTTGTCTGCTACCTCGGCCACGTCTGGCCTCCCGGCGTGCACCAGCACGAGGTCGAGGTCGCTGCCCGGGGCGAGGTCCGCTCTTGCCAAGCTCCCTACCGCCACCAAGGCCAGTCCCTTCGCCGGCTCCGCCGTGGCCCCCGGTGAGGCTGCGCCCCTGTTAGCCCTCCAGAGAGCGAAAGCGGCACCTCTTTGCTCTCGCCTCGGGCCCGAGGTGCCCGCCCCTGGTCCTCCGCCCGTGCGGGAGGAGGAGACAGCCTGCCAAAACAGAGCCTGGAGCCAGGTGTCTACCAGGGCGGTCGCGGCCCGGCTCCACTCCCGGCCGCGAAGCGAAGTGTCCTCGCAGAGTTGCTCCCATGCCGGGCGGAGGCGCGCCCGGCGAGCGGTGCTGGTGCCCGCAGAGCCTTCTCCTGGCGGGAACGGCCAGCGTTCTTCGCTCTCGCTCACCCGCCGGGCCCCCCGTCGCCGCCCCAGAGCCTTGCCGAGAGGCCTGAAGCGCGCGCCACGGGACGTGCTATGGCAGCCCGAACCGCCTCTTCGGTACCAGCGACCGTCAGCTGACAGCGCGCCCTGGTGATGGCCGTGTAGAACAGCTCTCTTGTCAATATGCGCGCCCCAGCGGCGGGCATGACGAACAAGACCTCGTCGAACTCCGAACCCTGAGCCCGGTGCGCCGTCATCGCGTAGGCAGTCTGGACTGAGGCCAGTCGCGAGGGGCTCACTCGGGCCGTCGCCTTGCCCGTGGGGAAGGCGACTTCGAGCCTGCCGTCGGCGGTGGCCACGGCCACGCCGAGGTCCCCATTGAAAAGGCCCAAGCTGTAATCGTTTTCTGTCACTACGACCGGCCTACCTGCGTACCACCCATTGGCGGCGGCCCCTACAGCTCCTTGCGCGGCGAGGGCGTGCTCTATGCGCGCGTTCCACGTCGCTGCGCCGTCCGGGCCTTCTCTGTGGGCGCAAAGCAGCCGGCACCGGCCGAGGGCCAATAGGGCCTCGTCAGCCGCGCCGGCCTTGCTCGCATCAGCCAGCGCCCTGGCTGCGGCGCAGGCGAGGGCAAGCAAGGGCTCCCCGGCGACGGGGAAACCGGCAGACAAGTCCACGTCGAGCCAGGCCACGCCGGAGCCGGTCCCCGCCGACCGCAGGATGTCCATTACTGCGTCTCCGTCGCCGGCGCGTGCCGCCATGGCCAGCTCGGCCAGAGCGCCCTGGAAGCGGTGATTTGCCCGCAGGACACTGAGGCAGCGAGAAAGGCCCCCCGCCGACCGCGGTTGTCGGGCAACCTTGGGTGGAGGGACCATTTCGGGTGGAGCGATGATGTCGGCGAGCACGGCGCCTGCCTCGACCGATGCAAGCTGCGCCGGGTCGCCGACTAAGACGAGGCGGGCATCGGGCCGGACAGCGCCCAAGAGGCTGGCCATGAGCGGCAGCGAAAGCATGGAGGTCTCGTCTACGACCACCAGGTCGTGGTGGAGGCGGTTGTGGGGGCCGTAACGGAAGCGGGAACTGCCGGGACGGCGCCCTAGGAGGCGGTCCACCGTCGAAGCCTCGAGGCCTAACAGCTGTTCTTTGAGGTCAGCGGAGAGAGGAAGGCGGAGGGCTTCTTGGTGGACGGTCTCGGCCACCCTGGCTGCTGCCTTTCCCGTGGGCGCGGCGAGAGCGACGGCCGGGGGGCGAGGGCCGGGACGGAGGCTGTAAACCAAAGCGAGAAGCCTTGCCACCGTGGTCGTCTTGCCGGTCCCGGGACCTCCGCTCACCACGCAAAGCAGGCTTTGTGCCGCCGTGGCGGCGGCCGAGCGCTGGAGGCCGGAGGCGTCGTCGGCAAAGAGGAGGTCGAGCAGGCTGTCGAGATGAGCGCCGTCGACGGCGACAGGTACCGCCGAGGCCCTCCTTAGGAGCTCGTCTGCCACCGCGCACTCGTCGCGCCAGTAGCGCTCCAGGTACAAAGAGCTGCCCTCGAGCCTGAGAGGCCGGTCTGGAGGGGCACCCCCCGGGGTGCTCACGAGAGGGCTCTGCTCCAGGCGCGCCAACCACTCCTCGGTGGCTGGCCAGGGCAGGCTGTCCAGGATTTCTTCTTCGGCAGTTTCGGCAGGCGAACCGGCGGCGGCACCGGCCACGAGCGTGGAGCGCACCGTGCTGAGCTCGACGCGTACGTGCCCGGCTCGCGGCGCCCGGACGGCGAGACTGGCAGCGAGCTCCACGAGCTCGTCGGTTTCACCTGTTAGACGGCACAAGGCTCTCGCCACATGGACGTCGGCCGGAGCGAGGGCCCCGGCCCGGTTGAAAGCCCAAAGGAGGCTCTCTGGAGCCAAGCCGGCCACGAGGCCGACGTCGAAGCCGCTGTCCGCGGCTGGCGCACCAGCAGCTACGGCACCAGCGGCCGGGGCGTTCGCGGAGAGGGCGTACCTCAACGGGCCCTCACTTCACCGGGAGCGCCTCGGCCCAGGGCTGCCCCTCCCCGAGGGGGCGTCGCCTGCACGCCCGCCAGCAGGTCTGAGAGGTCTTGCACGAGGCCCGCCGGCGGTTCCCACGAGAACACGCCGCACGGCTGGCCCTCAACGCTCGGCTGGAGCGGTCCCACCATGCCGCGCACGAACAAGTAGAGCACCCCGCCAAGGTGCTCCTCGGGACGGTAGCGCGCCATTCGCCAGCGCAGGTAGCGGTGCAGTGCTACCAGGTAAAAGAGTGCCTGCAGCACGTAGTGAGACCTGCACATCTCCGACTCGAGGGCTGCCGGTCGGTAGTGCCAGGCGCTCAAGGGTTCGCCCGGCGGAGCGAGCCAGTTGGTTTTGTAGTCGACTACGAAATAGCGGGCAGCTTTGGCACCGGCGGGTTGGAGGCGGAACACCAAGTCCAAGCTGCCGTTCAGGTACCCCCGGAGGCTGGGCCCCACCGCACCGGCAAGCAAGGCCTCAGGGTACGCCCCGAGGAGGTCGTCGGGGCGGACGTGGAGGGAGAAGACGTCTGCCAAGGCGGCGGTCGTGACAGCCCCGGACGCCTTGTCGCCACCAGCCAGCGGTAGTTCGAAGCCGAGCTCGTCCAAGCGGTCGGCTCTACGTACGTCTTTTAAACTTGCGCCGCCGACGAGCGGGCCGAGAGGAGTAGTGATAACTGCCTCGAGCGCGCCCTCCAAGTGGCCGGCGCCGGTCAATCGGCCCTGGAAGCCGTCAATGCAGCGGCCCAGCGCGCTGGAGATGGAGGCGGCGAGGTCCCCCGCCGCGAAGTCCGCCAGTTGGAGGGCTCTGTGGACGAGAGTGCCCACCGCGGCGCCTGCTCTTATGCCTGCCCAGGGCGAGAGGACCGCGCGCAACCTGCTTTCTTCGTCACCAAGGTCGCCCGATGGGACTGTACGCTGCTTCGCTCGGTCGCCCGCGACCATAGTCACCAGGCCGGCCTCGTCGGCCACAGCGGGTTCGTCAGAGGTGCCAGGCTCCTCTGGCTCGCTGCTCACCATTGCTTGGCTGGTACGGTACCCACCGCCCAGCACGCCGTGGGCTGCCGCCGTGATGCTGCTGTAGGACAGGCGTCCCCAAGCTGTGTCGAGGGACCGCTCAAAGGCCATCACGGCTAGCGCCTTGGCCGGAGAGGCCTGTTCTGGCTGGGGGCGCGAGGGTGGCCGGCGCGCGCCCATCAGTTCTATGCTCACTAGGCCCGTTGCCCGCGCGGGGAGGCGGCCCAAGGCCTCTTCGATGTCTTCGTCCCGGGGTTCTTTGGCCCGTGGCCCTTCTAGCTGGCCGGCGGGGCTTCTCGCAGAGAGCAGCAAGCGGCCCAAGGCGGAGCGCTGGCAGTTGGTGGCGGGCACCCACCACAGCACGAGCTGGTGCTTGGCTCGGCTGGCTGCCACGTACATCTGGCGGAGCTCTTCTCCTGCGGTCTCTGCCTGCGCCAGCGCGCAGTGGTCTCGGTAAGAGGGGCCGTCCGCGCCCACGTCGAGCTTTCGCGAAGTGCCATCTTCGTCATGGAACGTGACCGGCTCTCCGGAGCGTGCCCTCTTCACACTGTCCCATAGATAGGGGCAATAGACGATAGGGAACTCGAGGCCTTTTGCCCTGTGCACGGTCATGACCTGCACTGCTTCGGGCCCGGAACTGAGGCGCCGGCAAAACTCTTCGGTCTCGCTGCTCTCGCTTGCTGCCCCCTCGATGCGCCGCGCCAGCCACGCCCGCAGGGCGGCGGGGCCGAGCTGCGAACGCTTAGCTTCTGCGTGGAGCAGCTCGGCTATGTGGGCAAGGTCGGTGAGCCGCCTTTCTCCGTGCTTTTCGGCCAAGAGGCGCTTGGGCAGCCTCTCAGTTGCGCATATCTCGGTGAACAGACTGGCGACGCCCGCATGCTGGAGGACGGTGGCCCACTCCTGCAGACGGGCATGGACCTCCTCCCAGAAGCGCTCGTCACCACTAGCGAGGGTTTCGGCGCGCTTGCCGAAGAAGTCTCCGAGCGCGGCCCCCGCCGCGAGCGAGCGCGAAGCCGGCTGCTGGAGGGCATCGAGGAGCGTGAGCCAGTCTCTTGCGGCCGGGGTCGTCATGACGCTCTGGGAGCTCGAGACGGCGGTGGGGACGCCGGCGGCGAGAAGCGCTTCTTGAACCATGATCGCTTGGTTGTTGGTCCTGACTAGCACCGCGAGGTCAGCGGGCTCGAGCGCTCTCGCCGGTGCCTCGTGGCCGCCCCGCCCGAGCAGCCTGGCTCCGGCACCGAGGAGCCCCGCTACGTCGGAGGCCAAATCTTCGGCGACAAGGCGGACAGCTACCTGTTTGGGTACGGCCCGCTGCCTGCTGAGCCCCACAGCCTCGTGCGGTCGTCTCCGGTCGAGCCACCGGAGCCGCAGCGGTTCGGTTACCGGCGCGCCTTGGACGCCAGGTCCTTCGTAGTGGCAGGACCTGCCCATCGGGCGGTAGGCAATTTCGGGATGGCCGAACTGGAGAGGGTTGAACAGGGCGTCGCAGGCCGCTGCAAGGCAAGCGTCCGAGCGCCAGTTGCGTCCGAGCGTGAAGCAGCGGGTGGGCTCAGCGGAGCGCTTGGCGGCCAGGTACCCGTACACGTCAGCTCCCCGGAAGGCGTAAATGGCTTGTTTGGGGTCACCGATCAAGACCAGGCGGGCGCCGCTCTCGGCAAAGGCTCGCTGCAGCACGTCCCATTGCACGAGGTCGGTGTCTTGGAACTCGTCCACGAGCACGGCGCGGTAACGTTCGGCGAGGCGCCGACGGGCGCTGCTTCCCCGTTCGGGGCTCCCGAGGGCCACCGCCAGGCGCATGAGCATCCCGTCGTAGGTGAGCAGGTTGGCGCCGAGCAGGCGGCGGGCTACCTCCCTTCTCACTCCCTCGGCCAGGCGCCGGCGCAGCCCTACGGGACTGTTATCGGCTTCGTCGGCAGGTGGCTCCAACGAAGCGCCAAGGTTGTGGACGGCTTCTAGCCCTATGGTGAGGGCCTCTTTGGGGCTGAAAGGCAAGGTGCCCGACCTCGCCACCCAGCGTGCGTACAAGTCGTCGACTACTTCTGCGACGAGCTCCCGCGGCTCCTCGAGCAAGACGGCGCCTGGTGAGAAATCGCCCCACACGCCGAGCGCGTCGAGGACCATGTAGCAAAAGCCGTGCGTGGTCGCGATAGTGGCGGCATCGAAGTTGGCGAGCGCCTCCGAGAGCCGCTGCCGGCACTTGTCGGCCGTTTGTGGGCCGGCGCTGGCGAGCAGTGCCAGCAGCTCGTCGTCGGGCGGGGGAGCGTCGCCGTGGGCAACGAAGCGAGCGAGGCCAGCCTCCGCCGAGACCAGCCGCGACCGTACGCGCTCTTTCAGCTCTCCGGCGGCGGCGCGTGTGAAGCTCACTGCCAGGATCTCCGGCAACTTGGCCACGCCTTCGGCGACAAAGCGGGCGACTAGCCCCGCAAGCGCGTAGGTTTTGCCTGTGCCGGCGCTCGCTTCGAGCACTGTTGCTCCCGGGGGCGGCAGTGGGGCGCACAAATCGAAGGGGAGGAAGGGCACTTTAGGGCTCCAAGCGTTCATGGTCCAAAAGCGGCATCCACAGCCTGACGGCCAACCGCCCGAAACGGCTTTGCTCCTCGGTGGGCCAGCTGGGGCCTTGCTCGCTCGGGGCAGGAAGTTCTTGGAGCAGGTCGTCGAAACGCGCGTCGCCGCCGAGGACCGTCAGGTGCTCGGCTTTGAGCGCCTCGCCGGAGCGGCCGTCGTAACCTGGGCCCCAAGCTCTTGCCGCCCACTGCCTGGCATCTTGGTCAAGGCGCCTCGCCGTCGCCCAGGCGGCCGAAGTCTCGCTGTAAAGCGGCAGGGGTTCGCGCATTCCCCGGTCGTACAGGTCGGCAAGAACGGAGAGGTGCTCTAGCGCGTGGCGACGTATTTCAGCCTCACTGTCTCCGAGCGGCCCTATGATCGCAGCACAGGCAAGCGTTTTGTCCTGTCCCGTCCTGGCAATCGTCACTGCCCTAGGGGCGAGCTCAGGGTGCGTTGCCGACAGCGCCAGGAGGTGCGCCCAAGCCAGCAGCCGGTCCCTCGCCCGGAGCTTTGAGTAGGTGCACAATGCGATCGTCGCGCCCCGGACTTGGGGTACGGTGCCGACCAATGTGCGTCCACCAGGTAGCACGACGTTGACCTCGTAGGAGCTCCCCGGCACGGCAAGGTCGAAAAAGCCCATGGCCTTGTCCAAGATGGCACGAACTACTTGCAACGCTTGCCCTAGTGCATGCTCCCCGAGCTCCCCTGGAGGCAGCAGGCCGCGTGCCCTCTCGGCTGCCACGGTCTCGTCGAGGCTCTTGCCTTGGAGCACAGAGGTGAGCAGCCGGTCGCCGAGCGCCCAGGAGCCCAGACCGTCAAGCTCGAGCGGGAGCCGGTCGGAAGGCACGGCGTCGTTGAAGCTCGCGTGAAAGCCCAAGCGCTCCCGGAGGAACTCCTTTACCGGTGACCCCAAGAACTGAGTGAGCGAACGCAGTTGCAGCACTGGCTTGGGTTGCCAGGAGAGCTGGCTTTCGAGGAACGGCCTTCTGGCATGGCGTTCGCCGGCCAGCGCAACGGCTCCGTCGAAGTTGACCTTGTCGAAACGCCACGGGCCCTGCACCCCGAGCTTGCCCGCTTCGTAGTTGCGAGGGTCGAAAGACTGCAAAGGGTGCTCCACCAGGACCATGTCGCGCGCCCGTTTGGTGGGGTCGGGATTGCGGGCCGTGCGGTCGATGACGTCGAGCAGCTCCGCAACGGGCACCGCGGGCGCCACCGGCAGGTTTTGGCGCTGGTCCCTGCCCTCGTAGGTGATCACCAGGTAGTCCTTGGCCGCCAGTAGCGCGTCTAGGAGGAGCTGGCGGTCCTCGCTCGGGGCGTCCCGGTCGCCGACGCGCGGGGACGCCGCCAACAGGTCGTCACCGTCGATGGCGGTGTGCCTCGGGAACGAGGAGCCGTCGAGCCCGAGCAGGCAAACGACCCGGTGCGGCACCGAACGCATCGGCACCAGTGTGCATATCGTAATGTCGCCAGTCCGGAAGTTGGCCCTCGTCGGCCGGCCGCGCAGGCGGTCGGCGAGCAGGTAGGCCGCTTCGGCGAGGTCGAGGAGCGGCCCGGCAGGCTCTGGCCCACCTGGGGGCCCTGCCATGGCTGCCACCTCGTCGAGGACGCGGCGAAACTCGTCGTGCTGCCAGCTCTCCGCTGCGCAAGCAAGGCTTTCGGTCCCGAGGGCGAGCGCGGGCACCCAAGACCTCACGCTTTGAGAGCCAGACAACTGGCAGAGCGCCCGGTGGAGGCGTTCGACCAGCTCGGCAAAGCGGCCGACCAGATCTATGTCAGCGCTCGAGACGTCGTCGAGGGCGAGGACGCCACTGAAGGGCTCAGGCGCTCCTGCCATGGCGACGCCAAGCAAGAGCCGGTCCAGGCCGGCGCGCCAGGTCCCCAGTTCGCCCAGGCCTTCGAGTTTCCAGGCTTTCCTGTGGTCGGCGTCGAGCCCCCAACGGGCCCCTGTTGCCGAGACCCACCCTTCGATGCGGGTTAGGTCCTCTTCTTTCAGCTCGAAGCGCCTGCGTACAGGTTCCGATGAGGCAAAGTCGAGGACTTGGGGGGCGCTGACCCTGCTCGCTGCCAGCTCGAGGAGGTGCGCAGCCACGCCGAGCAAAGGGTTGGTCTGGCGCAGCGAGCGGTCGGCGAGGCGGGCCGGTAGCAGCGGGCCGCGCCCGTCGTTTGCCTCGCCTGCTCCCCTTGGCGACACCTCCTTGTTTACCGGGCCAAAAGCCGCCGTTATGAGAGGAGCAAACAGGTCGATGTCCGGGCACATCACAATGACGTCCCTCGGCTCGAGGGTCGGGTCGAGCGCTAGAAGGTGGAGCACCGCCTCGCGCACCACCTCGACCTGGCGGGCGCGGCCATGACAAGCGTGGACTTGAAGGCTCTTGTCGGCTCTGTTGAGGACAGGCCTTGGATCTTCGCCGTCGCCCGGTGCCACTGCCGGAGGTTCTCGGTCAGCCCTTACATCGGCCTGCACCAGCTTGAGGAGGCTGGGCTCAGGAAGGCCAGCCGCCTCGCCGTCTTCGTCGACAGGCGAGTACTGGCCGCCGACCGCTGCCTCTGAGGCGAGCACTAGCTGCATTTCACGCGCGTCCCGGCCCCAGTTACGGAGCAAGGGGTTGCGGGCCAATTGGGCCGTTACGTCGTCTTCACGCGGCGGCAACGGAGCGGCCAAGGCGGCGCCGGAAGCCAGCGCAGCTTCGGTCCTGTCCCAAAGGGCTCCCGATGGGTGCAGTAAAAAAAGGTGGACGTCGCGGCAAGCCGCGATCGCCTTGAGGACACGTAGGTAGCTTTGCGGCAAGCGGGTCAAGCCGAACACGCAGATGCGCTCCGGTAAGGGGAGAACCTCGGGTTTACGGGCCAAGATTTCGGTGGCGCGGACCAGACGCTCGGCGAGGCTCGGTGCTCCCACCTTCTGGCGCACCCGCCTCCACAACTCGGCCTGCCACGCAAAGTCCTCCTCCCGGGCCCACCGGCCGCCCGTCACGGGCACGGTCGCTTTGGCACCCGTCCCGGCTCCGGTGCTGTCTTCCAGCCAGGCGAGGACCATGTCGGGCCGGTGGACGCTGTAAGAGTCGAACAGGTCAGCGAGGTGGCGGGCGACGGCGAAGCGCCTGGGGGCTTCCCCCTCGCCTGCGCCGCAAGCTGCCCTCAGGTGCCCAGCTAGAGGGCGTAGGTACTCCTCGTCCAAGCCCTCGTCCACGACCTCGATGAGAGGCCATACGAGGCGCCCCGGGCTCCAAGGGTCCTTGGCAGCCTCGTCGCGCCACGTCTCGGAGACCGGCATGCCGCACGCAGCCGCGGTCGCCATGTAAACGAGAGCCCCAGGGAAGGGAAAGTCGATGTTCGCGCTCACCCCGTCGTCGCCGGCGGGGCCGGCGCCCAAGCGGTGAGAGAGGCTCTGGGCGAGCCAGCGCTCGACGCCGCGGGTCGGCACGCACACGACCTCTTTCGCCATGGGGTCTGGGAGCGGCTCGGCGAGCACGTCGGCGAGCGGCTCTAAGAGCAGGTCTGCCCGCTCGGAGCGGTACAGGTGGAGCACGGCCTCTACCTTAGGAGGGCCTTGCGGCACCGTTACGCTAGAGGACCTGCGGCACCGGCCGCCGGCGGGTCAGCCGTGGGCTAGGGCCGGCTCAGCCGTGAGCTAACCTGGTCGGGCAGGAGGTGACAGGGGGGGCCATGTCGAGAGCGGCCAAGCCGAGGGGAAGGTCCCCTGCTCGGGCGGTCTCGCCAGCAGCGCTCGTGCGTCCTTGGGACGTTCGGCCTGCCCCGCGGCCCGAAACATTTCGCCTGCAAGCCTTGGTGCCGGCGACGATCTGGCGGTTTGTCAGCGACGAGCGGGCGGCTTGACATGAATGGCCTGCGCTGCTAACATCCCAACAAGTTTGAAACTGTTCTGGTCCTGGTCGCAAGTTTCGGCCCAGGCTTCAGGGGAGGTAAGCCGGAGGTGCTGAGAAGCCTAGTGACGTTGTGGGCTCTCACCTCCCGAACGGGGAGCTCCGATTGAGGTTCCTGGCCCGAAGGATCGGTTTCTACTTGGTAACAGCTTGGGCCGCGGTCACCATCAACTTCTTCATCCCTCGCCTGATGCCTGGCAACCCGTTGGACATACTGGTGGCGCGGATGTCCAGTCAAGGCATGCTGACCCCAAGGGCCGTGCACGACCTCGCTGTGGCCTTTGGCTTCAATACCAAGGCTAGCCTGCTGGATCTCTACTTCCGGTACTGGGGCCAGCTCTTCCGGGGCGACCTCGGCATCTCGGTCACGTACTTCCCTTCGAGCGTGGCGAGCGTCATAGGCACTGCTCTGCCCTGGACTCTCGCCCTGGTCGGTACTGCCACCCTCATCAGCATCGTCCTCGGCACCTTCATAGGCCTGCTCGCAGCCTGGAGGCGCAGCCCCGGGTTGGACGCCCTGCTACCCAGCGCTACCTTCATGCAGGCAGCTCCTTACTTCTTCATAGGGCTTTTGTCCATAGAGGTCTTCAGCTCGCTGCTCAAGTGGTTCCCCGTCGGCGGCGGCTTTGCCCAGGGCATGGCTATCTCGTTTACCTGGAGCTTCATCTCGAGCGCTTTGTACCACTCGCTCCTCCCCGCCATAACGATCATCGTCACCTCGATGGCGGGTTGGATGATCGGCATGCGCAACGTGACCGTGACGGTCCTCGACGAGGACTACATCCTCGCGGCCCACGCGAAGGGCCTGAAACCACGGCGCGTCATGATAACTTACGCTGCGCGCAACGCCATCTTGCCTCAAGTCGCCAGTTTTGCCCTGGCGATGAGCCTGCTGGTCTCGGGTGCCATCCTAGTCGAGATCGTGTTCTCCTACCCAGGGATCGGGTACGTGCTGTTCCAAGCCGTCGACAACGAGGACTTCCCCCTCATGCAAGCGATCTTCTTGATCATCGTCGTAACAGTGCTCGTCGCCAACTTGTTGGCCGACCTCGCTTACGTGCTGTTGGACCCGCGGGCCCGTCAGGAGGCGTCCTAAGAAGTGCTCACCGACGTCGCTCGGCCGGCCTCCCCGGCCGCTGAGGCGCCAGCGCTTGCTCCGCGCGCCCGGCGCCGGAGGCGTCACACTCAGTTCAAGGTGCGGCTGGGTTTGGGCATAGTCGGAGCGTTCCTGTTGTTGGCGGTCATCGGGCCGACTCTCGCCCCCGACGACCCTTCTGCTCTCGGGACCAGCATCCTCTCCGGGCCTACGGGGAGCCACCTGCTCGGCACCACCAACACAGGCCAGGACGTGCTGTCAGAGCTGCTGACTGGGGCGCGCTCCACTATAGAGGTCGGCCTCATCGCCGGTGCAGCCGCTACGGCGCTATCTGTCATTTTGGGGGTGAGCGCCGGCTACTTCGAGGGTATCGCAGGCGAGCTGCTGTCCATGCTCTCCAATATCTTCTTGGTTATCCCCGCCCTACCCCTCCTCATAGTCCTGACTGCGTTCGTCCCTCATGCCAGCCAGGTGACGATAGCGATTTTCATCGCCATAACGGGCTGGGCCTGGGGAGCCCGGGTGATGAGGGCGCAGACACTGTCGCTCCGCCAGCAGGACTTCGTGCAGGCGGCCAAGGCCGTGGGAGAGCCCGCATGGCGGATCATCTTTTGGGAGCTCTTGCCCAACGAGGGCGCGATCGTGGCTTCGAGCTTTCTCTTTACCGTGATAGCCGCGGTGCTGGCCGACGCTGGCCTGCTCTTCTTGGGCCTCGGTGACGTCAACGTCTGGAGCTGGGGCTCGATGCTCTATTGGGCCCAAAACAACGAAGCCTTGAGCACCGGGGCTTGGTGGTGGTTCGTCCCCCCAGGGCTGTGCATAGCCCTCTTCGGCACCGGCCTGGCACTTTGCAACTTCGGGATCGACGAGATGATAAACCCGCGCCTGCGCGCGGCTGGCCTCAGCCGCAAGGACAGGCGCGCCATGACCACAGGCTTGGGGGTGACACCTGTGCACAGGGCCCCGCAGGCTGGCTCGCGGCTCGATGTGGCGGCGTCCCTGGCTGCGGTCTCGGCGGGGCCACGCTCTTCGGCTCTGCAGGCGCCGGGGGAGACGTCGTGACGGCACCTGGGCTTGGGGAGCCAAGCGACCCAGAGGTTGTCTTGCAGGTCGAGGGCTTGCGCGTCGAGTACGGGCGGGGCCCGAGCGCCTTGCGCGCCGTATTGGACGTGGACCTGTCCCTCCACAGGGGTGAAGTGCTCGGGCTGGCCGGCGAAAGTGGCAGCGGCAAGTCCACCTTGGCGTACGGGATGACCCGTTTGCTTAGGGCGCCCGGGGTGATAACGGGCGGACGTGTCGTGTTTTACCCGGGCCCGGACAAGCCCGGCGTCGACCTGCTGGAGGCTCCCGTCGAGCAACTGCGTCGGCTCCGCTGGAGGGAGATCGCGGTCGTCTTCCAGTCTGCCATGCACGCTCTCAACCCTGTGATCAGCGTCGAAGCCCAACTGACCGATACGCTGGCCGCCCACCTGCCCCGGTCCAGGCCGGAAGAACGTCGCGAAAGGGCAAAGGAGTTATTGCAAATGGTGGGCATAAGCGCGGACCGTTTGCGCAGCTTCCCCCA
>Ga0070737_10000988_pt1 | contig 46744 bp, 38 predicted proteins | sample Coa_R1_10_FD_66438 | JGI IMG/M metagenome (GOLD analysis project Ga0070737, IMG submission 66438) | Surface soil microbial communities from Centralia Pennsylvania, which are recovering from an underground coalmine fire - Coalmine... | ecosystem: Environmental > Terrestrial > Soil > Unclassified... | reverse complement strand
CGAAAACCTTGCCACCGAACGTGTCCACCGCGCTCGGCTCTGTTGTCATCAAGGCTCGTTCCAAGGTCTCACCCGAAAGGTGAGAAGTTGTCGTGGTAGGTTTTTCGGGCATCACTCACCTTATCAGAGCCTTACTCGCCGACTCGGGTCACCCAATCGCCGGAATTAGGTTTATCTTTTGCGTACGATGCCCGACGGCCAGGATGCGATTTTGCGGAAAGTGGCCGATGGGTCAATCGCACTCCTGCCCTTAGGCGTAGAGGATGGCCCCCGAATCCGCGAACTCATGCGCCAGTATTCCGACTTGCCCATGGATTTGGCCGGTGCCGCTTTGGTTCGGGTTGCCGAGCGGGAAAACATCCGCCAGTTCTTTACAATCGACCGGCAGGATTTCTCAGTGTACCGCCTGCACGGGAGAGTGCGGCCCGTGATTCTTCCGTGATCCTTCAACGAAACTCGAGCCCGCGCAGCACGCCCGCCGAGGGGCCGGTTTCCGCCCACACGGCGATGACGCGCGCGTCCGGTTGGGAGCCGCAGGTGAATTCGGAGGGCGCGTTGCGCATTTCGACGTGCGTGGGGTCCGGCACGGCAAGCCGGACCACGCCGAAAGGGGTCTGGAGAACGAAGGAGGTTCCGGCCGGGCTGCAATCCACCTCGCGCAGGCTGCCTTCGGTGCGGCGGATGTGGTCGCCGGGTTCGATGAACGGATTCCAGGTGGAGGCGTCCGGCGCGGCGGCGTGTGGGGCGCGCACGGTCTCGAGATGCGGGCGTCCGGTTGCGTCCCGGCTGAAGCGGACTGCCAGATCGGTTGCGGCCACCAGGGCCAGGCGCTGGGCCTGTTCCCGCTGCTCGGTGTTGCCGGCGGCGGCCAGAGCGGCATCGGCGGCGGCTTTGGCTTCCGCCCGGCGGCCTAACATGTTGGCCGCATCGGAGAGCGCGGTCCAGTAGGTGAAACGGCGGGCGGGTGCGATGGTGTGCATGGCGCGCAGGTGGTCGAAAGCGCCCTGGGGGTCGCCAGCCTGACTATCGGCCAGAGCAAGGCTGAACAGGGCATCGTCGAAATCCGGCTGGAGGGCCACGGCCCGCTGGAGCGCGCGGCGCACCTCCGGGGGAGCCAGCCCCGCATCCTCGCCAAGCTTGGCGAACCGGTAGCAGACCCGCGCATCCTGAATGCCGCGATCGAGAGCACTCTGCCATTCGCGCCGGGCCGCGGCTAGATCGCGCCGGTGCAGGGCCAGCACGGCGAGCGCGGCCGGTATCCGCGGATCGTCCGGCGCTTCGCGCTCCAGATCGCGGTACAAGGCTTCCGCGCGATCCGGCTTTTGCTCGCTTGTCATCACATCGGCCAGCAGCAGGCGCACGGACAATAAGGGCGCTTCGGAAAGTTCGGCGCTCGCGGCGGTTCCCGTTCCGGCGGAGACCCAGACCGGCGCCCAGCGGCCCGTTTCGATCCAGCCGCGGAGATCGCGCGCGATGTTATCGAGCGGTTTTCCATAGACGCTTTCGAGAGCCTGCGAGGAGGGGTTACCCGAAGCGATCCGGTTCAGCAGTTCGCGGACACGCGGCGCGTAATCGGGCGCGAGCATCAACATATGCGCCAGCGCCCAGCTTTCGGCGTAAAACATTTCCGAAGCATATCGTTCTTCGCGCAAGGGGGAATCGGCGGGCAGATTGAGGAGCGTTGGCAGCGGAATCCAGGCGCGGGTCCGTAAAACGCGCGTGTGGCCTGGCGGGCGCGCGCCCATGCGGCCGCCGAGGTCGTCCAGGCGGATGGTGGAGAAAAACTCGGCCATGCCTTCGTTGAGCCAGGGCGGCATGCGCAGTTCACCGGTATGTTCGACGAAGTGCCAGTATTCATGCGCGGCCAGGGAGCCGGCTTGGGGGTTCGAAAGGACGATGTAATCGCGGCTTTCGGTTGCGGTGTAGAAGGAGTCGGCGGTGGGGCGCGGGCGGTAGAGGTCGTAATCGGTGGGCGAGCGGAAAACCAAAACGCGCAGCGGCAGACGGCTATCTACCCGGATACCGGTCTGCTGCTCGAAGAATGCGTGCAGGCGTTCGAACCACCACAGCACCTGGCGGGCATTGTCGCCGCCGGCCTGGGAGTAGACCTCAAACCGCGGGTTGCGGGCGAGACTCCAGGGCGTCTGCGCGAAAGCCGCGGGAATCGCCAGGAGCAACAGCACTGGGGCAGCGGCTCGGGACCGCATGGCTGGCACAATACCACAGGCCGGCCGGCGGATGGGGATCAGCTCCCGGCGCAGTTGGGGGCTTTCACGCGAATTTGCGGCTTAGACGCGTGAGTACAGGCGCCCGGTTTTGAGCGCGGGCGGGGGCATGGGCTTGGCAGGGGCGCCCGGTCCGCCGCCGAATTCCGGCAGCATGCGGAAGACGGCATCGCACCAGTTCACAGCCTGTAAATAGGTCTCGCGGACTTCATCGCCCTCCACGCGCAAAACACTCGCTTCGCTGGCCACCAGATCCCAATTGCCCTGTTCGTAGGCTTCCATCAATCGGTAAGCGGCGGCAAAGGGAGATTTTCCGCAGTCTTCTTGCAGCACCGCCGCGACCTCGGGGGGCAAGGAGATCTGCCGGAGCGCGTGTTCGAGAGGCAAACCGGTCATGGGCTCGAGCAGCGAAAACATTCCCAGGAGGAAGAAATCCTGCTTCCTACCGCCGTTGCCGGAAAGCTGGGCGAGGGTCTCGCAAAAGTGCGCGCGAATCAGCGCGCAGTTGATCAGCGCATCGGGCTTATCGCTAGCGAGGTGAAGGAGCAGGACCACCGAGGCCCATTTCCGCAGTTCCCGCTCACCCAGGATAAACAGCGCGCGCTTGATCGAATCGACTTTGGCGCGCTGCGCGAAAAGGGCGGAATTGGCATAGCGCAGCAGCTTGTAGGCAACCGATGGCTCCTGCAGGATCAGTTTTTCCAGTTCGGCGAACTCGATTTCGGGGCGTTGCACGGCACTCAGGATGCGTAGATAGTTGAGCTTGTAGCCGGGCATCTGCTGGCCTTTCAGCACGGCCGGGCGGGCGAAAAAGTAGCCCTGGAACAAGCGGTAGCCCAGGCGCTTGGCCTCCTGGTAATCCTCCTGAGTTTCCAGCTTCTCTGCCACGCAGGTGTGGCGCGCGCCATAGCGGTCTACGATTTTTTTACGCTCGTCTGGCGGCGCCAGGCGGAAATCCACCTTAATGAAATCGGCGATTTCCAGCAACGGTTGCATTTGATCCGCCGCGGCCACGTCGTCCGCCGCCAGAAGGTAGCCGCGATCGTGCAACCTGCCGCACGCCGCCATCACTTCTTCGTCGAGCTCGGTGGTCTCCAGCACCTCCAGCGCCACCGATTCCGGGGGAAGGACAACAGCGGCATCCGCCAGCAGCAGATCCCGATCGAAGTTGATGAAGGCCCGCTTGCCCCCGAGGAGTTGGCCGATGTCGAAGGAAAACAGGCTGTTGTTAATTACTTCCAGGCTTGCGCGGGTGGGATCGGAGGCGGCGAAGAAGTTCGCCGTGCCGGAGCGGTACAGCAGTTCGTGGCCGAAAGTTTTTAAGTCGCCGTCTAAGATGGGCTGGCGGGCAATAAAAACATCCACACGTGTTTCATCGGATGGTCCGAAAGAATTATTAACAGCCGGAGTGAAATTTCTGAAACCGCACGCTTGCGCGGCTCCAAAGCGGGCTTTTGTTCATTCACTCACGAATGTCCTATTTGGTGTTGCTGATTTTACCCCCTCTTCGGGGGTACCCTGAGAAGTAGACGCATAAAAAGTCGTACCGATTCAGAAGGGCAGCCCTCAGTTTGACGCCGGGAACGTCCGCCACTGGACGCTCCAAGTCACTTGCGCCACCGAAAGCCGAACGAACCGAAGCCCTCCCACTTCGGGCGACGAGCTCATCTTTGGAATGAGTAAGCGTCCAGGGACGTGGAACGATTACGTCCACGGACGCTTACGGTTGGAGTTTGAAATGCCGAATGGCGCAAAACTAACACAAACGAGGGAAATTGAAGATGCCCTCATGTACCTCCCCCGGAAAGGTGTAACGGATTACCGGAGAGGTCAAATTATTTTCGATGAGAATCAGCCTTCCAAGGGCTTGCACCTGGTGGTTCAAGGACGCGTGAAAGTCGCCATCCCTTTAAACGATGGCAGCCAGACCGTGGTGGACATTTTCACCACCGACGACTTTTTCGGCGAAAGTTCGCTGCTGGGAGGTGGCCAGTCAGCGGAGCGGGCAATGGCTCTGGACAATGTCACGCTAATGTCCTGGACCAGCACGGAAATCGAAGAGCAGGTGGAGCGGCAGCCCCGCCTGGGAATTGCTTTGCTCCAAATGCTAGTAAAGCGCGGGCTGGATTATGAGGAGCGGCTGCAAAGCTTCGCTCTCGACAAGACTCCGGAACGCGTGGTGCGGTCCCTGCTGCGCTTCGCGGACCGGCTGGGGACGCGCACGGAAGATGGATCGGTGAAGATTCCCGCCCTGACGCACCAGGTCATCTCGGAGTACGTGGGCACTTCGCGGGAAATCGTGACGTTTCAGATGAATTATTTGCGGCAAAAAGGGCTATTGCGCTACTCGCGAAAAGGAATCCAGATCTACGTCGACAACCTGCGCGAGTATTTGGCGTCCCGCACCAGCGAAGAGATTCATTGGCCCAACGAGACGCGGGAGCGCACGTTCCTGGCGGGCTAAGGCGCATCGTGGCGCGAAAGGCGGAAGGAACCGGGCCTGGGGCCTTTTCGGCATCGGTCTGAGAAGGAGCCGTGCAGCCTACGGCACAGCCTAGATCCCTCGGGAGGCGGGGGATGCGCAGAAGCGTGCGACGCGCTTCCCGGAAAAGCCTGCAAAAAAGCGCGCGGATATACAGCGGGTGTTGCCCGCCTGAGAAGTAAAGCCCTTCCTGCTATCGTAGGATTATCTGGTTCTATGGTGAAACGGCTGCTTGTGATGGTCGTGGGAGCCGGCATGGGCGCGCTGGCGGGCCTGCTGATAGCGGCTCTGGGTGCGGGCAATCTCGGATTGATTGCCGGAGCGGCCTTTGGGGCGGTGTTGCCGCTCTTCATCCTCGGACCGCCGGGGCGCTAGCCTCCAACGAAAGCGGCATTTCTTGAAGCATTCTTCTGTTGCAGCCTTCATCTTTTCCTTTGCGGCCGGTTTTCCCGTCGCGGCGCAGATTCCCAACGTTCGGGAAATCAATCTGTACGGCCTTGAAAAAGTTCCCGCGGAGCGCGTGCTGGAGGCCGCGAAATTACATAGCGGCCAGCCATTGCCTCCTTCCAAGGGAGGAATGGAAGAAGCGATCGAAAAAATCCCGGGCGTTTTGCGCGCGCGGGTAGAAGCGGTCTGCTGCGAGGATCAGTACGCCATTCTCTTCGTGGGAATCGAAGAGCGCAACGGACCCCACGTGGAATTTCATGCGGAGCCTTCCGGCACCGCCACGCTTCCGGAAGAGGTGATGGACACCTACCATGCGTTTCTGGCGGCCGTACGGCGCAGCGCGCAATCGAACGCCGCCAAGCCTGGCGGGCGCGATCCGGAACTGGCGGCCATCACGGATAAGTTTTCTTCGTTCGCTTCCGGCAAGCTGGCCGAATTGCGGAGCGCGTTGCACGACAGCCCCGATCCCGAAGAGCGCGCAGCCGCGGCGGTGGTGATCGGCTACGCGCCGGACAAAAGCGCCATCGCGGCGGATCTGCAATACGCCATGCGCGATCCGGATGAAGCGGTGCGCGAAAACGCCATCCGCTCGCTGCACGCGGCGGTGATGAAAGCCGACACAGCCGGTCCCGGAGTCCCCGTCCCATTGACCACTCTGGTGGATCTGCTGCACTCGGTAGTTCTCAGCGACCGCATGGAGGCCGCCGACATGCTGGTCACCGTGACCGACGACGGCAATTCCGAGGCGATCGGGCTACTGCGGTCGAAAGCCCTGCCCGCGTTGGTCGAGATGGCGCGCTGGAAATCGCTGTTTTACGCGCTGCCGGCGTTCATGCTGGTGGGCCGGGTCGCGGGCCTGCCGGAAGAAGAGATCCAGAGCCGCTGGACGAACGGCGATCGCGAGTACGTGATTCGCAAGGCGCTGGCCACGGTACGGCCGGCCGCTCCGGAAACAAGACTCACCGCGCCAAAACAGCCGGCAAAGTAGTGTAGGGATTTCGCGCGCGCGCCGGTCTTAGGGACGTGCGACTGTTCCTTGCTTTTCTCATTGGCTTTTCCTGTATCCATGCCCAAACGGTTCCCTCGAACGAAATCGGTGTGAGTGGCGGCTGGTCGCGGCAGGTCGGCGGCTATGCCTTCGAACCGAAGCAGACGGCTCCCGGACTGGGGATCTCTTACGGGCACCGGTTTCATGGCTTCATCGAAGCGGAAACCGGCCTGTTTACGGCTATCGATCCAACCGGAAAACAGTGTTCGGAATTCGGCTGCGTGGATATTGACGACCGCTTCTGGTGGATTCCTTTCGGCGTGCGCTTCGTGGCGCCGCTGTACCTGGGGCGGATCGAATTCTCCGGCGGAGGTGGCGGGCTGTATGAGAAATACACGGTCGGCGGGCCGGTGCCGTATGGCGCCCCCGCCGGCCGCGCGGGCTGGGGCGGCTACTTTGTAGCTTCCGCCGCGGTCTCACTCGACCACTCACGACGCTTCTGGCTGGCGTTCACGCCGCGCTGGTTCCTGGCCAATCCTCCTGGACCACGCGACCGCTGGATACAGCTTTCGGGCGAGTTTCGCTTCCGCTTCCGCTGAGTGTGAGATATTGACGGATTGAGCTCCCCGCAATCCGACATGAAAAAATATCAGATGCTGATTGGCGGCGCCTGGACCGATCCGGCTTCCGGCGACTGGTTCGAATCGGTAAATCCGTTCACCGCCCAACCCTGGGCTTTGATCCCGCGCGGCACCGCCGCCGATGTGGACCGCGCCGTCGAAGCCGCCAAATCCGCTTTCTACTGCGGCGCGTGGCGTTCGTTAACGGCTACCGCGCGCGGCGCTCTATTGCGCCGCCTGGGCGATCTGATCGCCGCCGATGCCGCGCGTCTGGCCGAAATCGAAACCCGCGATAACGGCAAGCTGCTAGCCGAGATGCGCGGGCAGTTGAACTACATCCCGCAGTGGTTTTATTATTTCGGCGGGCTGGCCGACAAAATCGAAGGCCGCGTAATCCCCATCGACAAGCCCGGCGTGTTCAACTTCACGCGCGAAGAACCATTGGGCGTGGTGGCGGCGATCACGCCATGGAATTCGCCACTGCTGCTCGCCGCCTGGAAACTCGCGCCCGCGCTGGCCGCCGGCAATACCGTTGTTTGGAAACCGTCGGAGTTTTCTTCGGTTTCGGCGCTGGAGTTTGGTGGGCTGTTTGAGAAGGCCGGTTTTCCGCCGGGAGTGGTAAACATCGTCACCGGCTTCGGCAGCGATGTAGGCGAGCCGCTGGTCACGCACAAAGATGTCGCCAAGGTCGCGTTCACCGGCGGCGACCGCACCGGCGAATTCGTCTATCAACAAGCCGCGCGCGGCTTGAAGCACGTCACGCTCGAACTGGGGGGCAAGTCGGCCAACATTGTTTTCGACGATGCCGATCTCGACGCCGCGGTGAAAGGCGTGGTCTCCGGCATCTTCGCGGCTACCGGGCAAACGTGCATTGCCGGCTCGCGGGCCTTAATTCACCGGCCGATTCACGACGAATTCGTGGAGCGCCTGCTGGAGCTGGCGCGCACGGCGCGCATGGGCGATCCGCTCGCAGCCACCACGCAGGTGGGTCCGGTCACGACCGAGCCGCAATATCGGAAGGTGCTCGACTATTTGCGCATCGCAAAAGAAGAGGGCGCGGTGTGCCGCCTGGGGGGCGGCCCGGCGGAGCGGCCGGAATGCGGCTCGGGCTGGTTCGTCGAACCGACGATTTTCACCGGCGTTCGCCCCGAAATGCGCATCGCCAATGAAGAAGTGTTCGGCCCGGTGCTCTCCATCATTCCGTTCGAGGACGAGGATGACGCGGTGCGGATCGCCAACGGCACGGTTTACGGGCTCGCGGCGGGCGTCTGGACCACCAGCATCCGCCGCGCGCTGCTAATGTCCGAGCGGCTGGAAGCGGGCACGGTTTGGGTGAACACGTATCGCGCCGTAAGCTACATGTCGCCGTTTGGCGGCTACAAGCGCTCCGGCATCGGCCGCGAAAGCGGTGTGGAGGCCATCCGCGAATATTTGCAGACGAAGAGCGTATGGATCGATATATCGGGAAACACGCCCAACCCGTTCGTGATGCGATAGACGACCAAACCGCCGCCTACATTATCGAAGCGCGGCGGCAGTTCGAGAACCTGCGGCAGGTATCGGCGCAACTGGCGGGCCTGATGGTCCTGGCCGCGGCGGGATCGCAATCGGCCGGCCCGCATCACCCCATGCTCGAATCCGCCGCGCGCCTGCATGAGGAAACGCGGGATGCCGTGGCGCGCGCGTGTGTGCCGCGGCGGGCGCGCCGGCATCATTTGTTTCTGCTCGCCGCGGCGGAATCCCTGGCGGGCGCGCTCCGGGCGGCCGAAAGCGGCATCGCACTCGATCCGGTGCTGGTCCCGCTGCGCGCGGCTTATGCCCAACTGCAACAGGCATCGAAGGAACTGCCCGGCTTTCCCATGGTCGCGTTCGAACAGGGGTGTTGTGGGGCAAAGGAGGCAACTCGCGAACGCTCTCTGACGGTCGCGGGTCTGAAGCTATGAATCGCTACTCGATCTGGGTTCTGGAATACGCGTGGGTGGCCAAATACCACTTGAGCGGCCTGATTTATGGAGCCCACAACCTGGGCCATCGCAAGCTGCCGTATGGCTATGTGCTGATCAAGGGCGGGGGCCACGTGGCGCTGGTCGACGTAGGCTACAACCACAAAGCATATGGCGAAGTTCTGGCCAACACGTACGGCGTGGAGAACTGGCATCCGCCGCGCACGGTGCTGGCGGAGTGCGGGATTCAGCCGGAAGATGTCGACACCATTTTCATCACGCACGCCCATTTCGATCACATGGGCAACCTCGAAGATTTTCCCAACGCCACCTTCTACCTGCAAGAACGCGAGCTTTCGAAATGGGCGTGGGCCATGGCGCTCGACCGGCGTTTCCGCTGGTTCATGGGTGGCGTCGATCCGGCCGACATCATGCGGGCCGTGGACCTGGCGCGCGAGGGCCGGCTGGTCTCGGTGAACGGCAATCGCGAAGACGTGCTGCCCGGCATCGATTTGCGCGCCGCCTTCGATACCCATACCTGGGGCTCCATGTTCGTGCATGTGCGCAACGATCTGGCCGGCAACTCCGCCAACTCCTGGGTCTTCGCCGGCGACCTTGTCTATACTCACGAGAATCTCCGCGGCGACGACACCTCCGATCCGCAATACATCCCCGTAGGCCTCGCCACCGGCAGCCAATACAACCTGGTGATGACGACCGATGCCATGGTCAAGGCCGTGGATGGCAATTACTACCGGGTGATTCCGGTACACGAAGAGCGATTGAAGGATCTGTATCCTTCGCGGATCACCAAAACGCGCCTGCGCATTACGGAGCTGGCGCTGGCCGATGGCGAGACGAGCAGGGTGCGGTGAGCCAATCGTTAAGCGCGCGCTCCGCGAGCGAGCGCATTCTTGAGGGCAAGTGCGCGCTGATTACCGGCTCGACGCAGGGCCTCGGCCTGGCTGCGGCGCGGCGGTTCGCGGCGGCCGGCTGCCACGTGGTGCTGAGCGGTTTTGCCGATGCCGGGACGATTTCCGCCATTCGTTCCGGAATCGAGCGTGAACACGGGGTTCGCACCCTCTATTGCGGCGCAGACCTGCGCTGTCATCAAGAGATCGACGAAATGGTGACCGAAGCGCGGCAAACCTTCGGCGCCGTCGATATCTTGGTGAATAATGCCGTGGTCCGCCACAGCGCGCCAATCGAAAAACTTTTCCCGGGCGAGTGGGAGGAAGCCATCGCCGTCAATCTATCCGCCGCATTCCACACCATACGCCTGGCGCTGCCGGTAATGCGCGAGCGCAATTGGGGACGCATTATCAATGTGTCCTCGATTTACGGCTTTCGCGCGGCGCCCCATCGCGCGGCGTACGTCACGACCAAAACGGCGCTGCTGGGGCTGACGCGCGCCGTGGCGGCCGAAACATTCGGGCAGAACATCACCTGCAATGCCGTTTGCCCGGGAACCGTGCCCACTCCGGTACACGAAGCCAAGCTGGGCCAGATGATGACCGAACAGGGAATCTCGCGCCCCGAAGCGGAGAAGCAGTTCCTGGTTGGCAGGCAGCCCACTGGCCGCTTCATTCCAGGGGAGGACGTGGCCGGGCTTATGGTGTTTCTGTGCGGACCCGGGAGCCGGGAAATTACCGGCGCCGCTTTGCCGATCGATGGCGGATGGTCCGCGGCATGAGCCTTTCGAAGACGCTGGCCGGTTGGGTTTGCGCCACCCGCTTCGAAGATCTGCCAGACGACGTGGTCGCCGCCACACGCTTTCGCGTGCTGGATGTGATCGGCCTGGCACTGGCGGGCGCGGCAACGGAATTCGGGCGCTCGGTGCGGCAGGCCGCGCTGGCGATGGCATCGCCCGGGCCGTGCCACGTGCTCGCGACAGGTGATCCAGTAGCTGTTACTACCGCCGCTTTCGCCAATGGAGCCTTCCCGCAGGCGCTCGAATTTGACGATACGCACGTCGAATCGATCGTCCACATGAGCAGCCCCGCGGTCGCGGCAGCGCTGGCGCTTTCCGAAATCGTTCCCGTTTCCGGGCGCGACCTGATTACCGCTGTCGCGATCGCCAACGAGATTTCGTGCCGCGCCGGCAGCGTTTCTTCCGGGGAACTGCATCGGCGCGGTTTCCATCCTACGGGCCTGTTCGCGCCATTCGGAGCGGCGTACTTGAGTGCGAAGCTGCTGGGCCTGGACGCCACCGGCATGGTACATGCAGCCGGGATTTGCGGCAGCCTGGCGGCGGGGCTGCTGGAATGCTGGGTGGATGGCACGCAGGCGAAGTTTCTGCACTCCGGCTTTGCCGCGCAAAGCGGAATCACCGCCGCTTTGCTGGCGCGCGCCGGCGCTACCGGCCCGGCCCAGGTGTTCGAAGGCCGCTTCGGACTATTTGCCGCGCATGTGCAAGACGCGGCCGCGCACCGCGATTTCCGCCGCATCGACGGCGATCTCGGGACGCATTGGGAAAGCCGCAACTCTTCGTTCAAGCCCTTTCCGGCGGCGCACGTGATCCATCCGTATATTAGTGCGCTATTGCGCCTGCGCGAGCGCCACGCCATCGCGCCCGAGGACGTTGAGCGCATCGAATGCCCGGTGGCGCCGTTCATCGTGGGTATCGTCTGTGAGCCGTTAGAAGAGAAATTGGCGCCGGCCTCCGATTCCCACGGCCGCGTGAGCCTGCAATACACACTGGCAGAAGCGCTCTATTGCGGGGAACTCGGCAAACACGCTTATCGCGCCGATAAGCTACACCATCCCGATATTCTGGACCTCGCACGGCGAGTGTCTTACCAGATCGATCCAACATTCCCCGGTCCCGGGCGTTTCAAAGGCATTGTGCGCATGACTCTGCGCGACGGCCGGACGCTCGAAGAAATCGAGGAATACAATCGCGGCTCCCGCGAAAACCCGATGAGCAGGGCCGAACTGCTCGATAAGTTCCACGACAACGCCGCCTCCTTCCTGCTCCCAACCGGGCGGCACGCACTCGAGCAGCGTATTCTCAAGCTGGACGAGCTTCCCGACGCAAGCGCGCTGGTTGCGCTCGCGGCGCCCTCAAGTAATCCGCAATAGCTTCGCTGCGTTGCCGCCCAGAATGGCGCGCCGGTCTTCGTCAGTCAGGCCCGGCGTTTTTAAAATGTGATCGACCGTGGTGGTGCTCCAGGGGAACGGGTAATCCGTGCCAATCATGATTTGGCCTACGCCGGATTCGGCCACGAGATGGCGCAGCCCTTCCGGCGTGAACACCATGGAATCGAAATAGAGCCGGCGGAGATACTCCGATGGCTTCTTCTGAATCGACTTGCAGGAGGCCGGAAAGCGATTGCAGCCGTAATCGGAGCGGGCCGCGTAGGAAGGCAGATATCCGCCCCCGTGCGCGGCGAGAATTTTCAGCTTCGGAAATTTGTCGAGCGTTCCATCAAAAATCAGGTGCGAAAGGAAGATGGTGGTTTCGAGCGGATTGCCGATGACGTTCGTGAGCCCGCCGTTGCCCGCGAGGCGCTTGGCCAGTTCGGGAATGCCCTGGGGGTGCATGAAGACCAGGCAATCGAGTTCTTCCGCTTTCTTCCAGAAGGGGTCGAACTTGGGCGCGGACAACTCGTCGCCGTTCACGTGCCCGCCAATCGCCGCCCCACGGAGATTGTATTTCTTTACGCCCTCTTCCAACTGTTCGGCCGCCATTTCCGGAAACTGCAAAGCCACGGAGGCGAACGCCACGAACCGATCCGGATACTTCGCGCAGATCTCCGCCAGTTTTTCGTTTTGGATGCGGATTACCTGGCCGGCGAGATTGCGCTCCAGGCCGTACCAGTTGGCGTTGATGCTCAGCGCCTGCATGTCGGTGCCCCATTCATCCATGGTTTCGAAGCGCTTGGGCGAAATCAGCGCGGGATTATCGGGCGCGGTCTTTGTGCCCATCAGCGCGGTGGCTTCGGGCACGACGACGTGGGCGTGCACGTCGATCGTTTTGACGCGCTTCCCGCCGACGATCACTTCGCGCCGTTTGCGCACGGAGCCCTGCGCGAACGCGGGCCAAGAACACAGACCGCAGCCGGCAAACATGGCCCCGGCCGCGCTCTTCACAAACTGTCTGCGAGTATTCATGCAGCCTCACCGTTTGGGAGAGTCTATCCCATTCCGGCCAGCGCTGCACTGGGTCGGTGAGGTTGGTTAGTAGGCAAATGGCTCACGATTTCGGACCGCTCACGTTCACGACGAAAGCCGGCGGCTGTCCACCCTGCGTTACAGCAAAGCCGGTCTTGCTTGTAGGAGCGAGCGCATTCCCGCCGGCATCCTTCAGAGCGAACGAGGAACTGTGGATCAGAAGCTGAAGCGGAGTGTTATAGGGCACCACGAGAACGTGATCGCGCCCTTTGGCGTCCTGGCTCGCGATGGGCACCGGGTGCGCCAGCCCGGAAGGGCCGATCACGTGGATGGCGAGCTCGTTTCCGGCGATCTTGCCGAGGGGCGCGGGGAGCAGCGCAGCGGGATCGTTCACGTGCACATGGAGCGGGTAGCCGTGCTGAAGGGGAACTACAACGTTCTGGCGGATTTGGCCCGGAGCCAGAGGCACGTAGACGGAGTTGCGATCCTGCCAGAGGCAGGAATTGACGTAGCGCTGGCCGTTGGTGCCGGGAGGAGGGACAGCGCACGCGAAGAACATGCCGGTTTTGAGGTTGGAGAAAGAGAAGGAGCCATCGGCGGCGGTGAGCTGCGATTGGCGGAGGCCCTGCGTAGCGATGGTAACGGTGGCCTGGACAGGGTTGTTGGACTCGTCGCGGACGAACCCGGAGAGGGAGGCGGAAGACGGGGAAACGGTCACCGCGAGCGGGCCTTGGGCGCGTATGGCGACGGTGAGTACTACAAGCGCGGCTAGAGAAATGAGCCTGCTGACCATTGCGCTACCGTTTAGCCCGCTTCTCGGCTATCTCGACTGTGCGGCGTATCATGTCGTCGTGTAACGAGTCGGCTTGGTCCGGCCTGAGGCGGGACACGATGGGATCGCCGCGCCACTGCGCCTCGCTCGGGACGCCGCCGTATTTACCTACCATGGCTTCGGCCCACGCCGTCCGATTCTCTTTGATTTCCAATTCGAGAGTGTGGGCATCCATTTGGCGAAGGAGCTCGCCTCCGGGCACACGGCTGTAATCCTTTGGCGGGGGCTGGGGGAGGAGCAATAGCTCTTTTTCTGCCCAGGCAGCGATTCGGGAGTCTATGGCGGGATCGCCGATTTCGAAGCCCTGGTAGGCAACGGTGAAGGGATTGCCGCGGACCTCGGCCGCGGTCATGGTGTACTCTACGAGATGCCCGAAGCGCTTCTCGTCGATTTTCATCAACTTGCTGATCTCCTTGAGCGACTGTACGTTGCCGACTCCCATGATCGCCATTGACGCGAGGTTGACGAATTTTTGCGGGTCCACGGATTTGTCAATGAAGTTGTCCGGTGAGGAGGGGGATCGGAGAACCTCCTCAATCTTCTGTTCGACCAAGGGTAGGGAGACCTCGGGCCTGCTTCGGATCAGAACCCCAAAATCATCGCTGGGCGGCATCCCAGCCTGCAGGTAGGACTTAATCAATGCGGTCTGCTCGGCCCCGCTCGCCTGGAGCATGCGCTGCCACTCGTGCTGCTGTCCGTAAACGGCCACGGCCGAGGCCGCCACCGCAAATGCTAAGCCGAACCAGTGCCTAGTTTTCATTGAGCACCACCGCCATATTGATTAATCCACGCCACGATCTGAGGAAGCAGTGTGCCGGTGGGGAGGGAAGCTGGCGCGTACAACGGGATATCAATGGAGGGATCGTTGCCACAGAGAACTCCCGCCGTCCCCCACCCTGCCCATGTGGTCGTGTGGACGTATATATTGGTTGAGTCGGTCCACGGAACAGATGGTCCGGGCCCGCCGTTGAAGCCCGGGTAGCCACCAAGTGTGCTGGCGCCGTATAGCGCACTATCTCTGCAGACAACCCCGTCGCTGGTGACGTTCCCGGACGGGCAGCCCACCATCGATCCTGGAGGCAGATTGCGCGTCTGGTTACTGCACTGCTGCCCGGCGGCGGCCATCCAGTAGCCCGGATAGGACGCCGATATCCATTGTTGCTGGAGGTTGCTTAGGTATGGCGACGTGAGTTCAGCCGTCGTTCCGTTGGTTTGCAGCAGCCAGGAGCCAGCCATATCGTCAAGGATCTGGTTACAGGCACTTGTTCCGCTGTAATCGATACTGGAATATGGATATCCGAGGTTGGGTGTGCCCAGGGTGATCACCGCAGTGACAGGGTGCCCAGTAAGAACTCCGATATAGTTGTTGGCAATCAGATCGCACGCGATCAAGCCGCCCATACTGTACCCGACAAGAATGATATTCCCAGGGGGATTCTGTAGATAGATGTACGACGCCAGAGACTGGGCGCCCAGGTTGATCATCGTTCCGTTGACGGTCACGCATTCGCCGCCACAGGAACTGGCGCAAGCGAAGGTGAAGCCCGTATTCGGGCCGACGGGATCGACATAATATTTCCGCAGGTCGATGCCGGTTCCGGGTGCCGTTAGGCCCTGGTAGAGGGCCGACATAGCGCTGGCATTCTGGCCGATGCCGTGGAGGAGGTAGACATAGGTCACCGGATTTGCGGTGAAATTTACCGTCTGAGTGGAGCTGATATTGGTTGCGTTCTGCGGATCGAACCAGTAATTTCCGCCAATAAGAGATGGTGTTACGGTATAGCTGCCCCCAACGGGGACGGTCCAGGAATATTTTCCGTCGGAGCCCGTGACATGGGCGGGGAGATAGGTGACGCCGTTTGAGTCCTGCAGTCCGATTGACACGTTGGATACCGGCTGGTTCGTTCCGACCATGGTGACCTGACCGCTGATGACGATGCTGGCCTGCACTGTCACCGTAACCCTGTTGCTCGTCGCCTGAGTCGTGCCGGTGGATTGGAAGCCAGTGCCCAGCGAACCGTTTGAGACCACCTCGATATCATACGAGTTCCCGTTATCGGTGGAGGGTACGTTCAGCATCGCGACAATGCTGTTCGGCCCCCAGCTGCCAGGAGCCACCGACCAGGCGACATTGGAGCCGCTGCACGGGTTAGCGCCGCTGGGGCATACGGCTAGGCTGCCCTGCACGGTGCCAAACCCTCCACCGGTTATTGTTACTTGGTTCGACCCGGTATTGATCACGCTGGGCGAGATTCCGTCGATGTGTGGGGTTGGGTCGCCAGAGGGGCCGCTGAGAGGGAATTCGATATAGAAGCCCGGGTAGATAGCTGTGTTGCCTTCGCTAATACCCGGCGCGCCGGGTTCCAGAACGATCGTGCAGTTCGGATTTGTGAAAATGTAGTTGGCTTGGGTATAGTACACTCCGCCGGGAGCGGTGGGATAAGGCGCCCCGGCCGGGACCGGCAGGATGGACTCCTCCGAGTCGATCGTAACCAGCGACCAGTTTGGGTTCGTCGCGATCGCGTTGTTTACATCCGATATGGAGTAGATCTGGCCATAGCCCACTTGATTCTGCCATCCGGCGTAATAGCCGATATCCGTGGTGCTGGCGCCGACGGCTCCGACAATCGCGCCATTGGCGTAAAGATTCAAATGCCCGTCAAGGAATACAGTGCCGCCGCAATAGCCGTCGCCGGGGACTTGGCCGATCGCCACCCTCGGGCTCAGGCTGTGAGCCCCCACCGGAGTGAACTCGCCATATGCCCCGGACCGCGTGATACCGCGCGTCCAGGCCGGCATCAGCGGATTTGGCAGCGGCTGCGGAAAGCTGACCAGAATACTTACATCATAGCCCTGCGCCGTTTGCGTCAAACTGGATTCGCCTGCGTACACGGTGCAGTAGGTGCTGGAGAGCTGTCCACCGCCAAAATTTCCGTAGGCCATGCCGTTAATATCCACCTGCCCATTTACGTTCCAATCCAACTGGCACACGGGTAAATCCGGGCCGGTAGTATCGATGCTAAAAGCGATCTGCCCGCCGGAGATATCAGAGGGGCCAAGGGGATCGGTGAAATGGAAGGTGAACTGATGGATGCCGCCGGGATACCCGCCGCTAAATTGAGGGTACGCCAGGGAGATCTGGATACTGCTTTGCGCGCCGCCGGAGGCGATGGTCAGGGCGAATTCGGAGGAGACCGAGTGGCCGCCGGTGTCGGCAACTTTGATATAGAACGTGTAGCTTCCGGCGGTGGCCGGGGTGCCGCTCAGGACGCCGGACGCCGACAGCGTGAGGCCCTGAGGCAAGGCGCTTAGGGCCGACCAGGTGTAGGAGCCGGTGCCGCCTGAGGCTTGCAGGGTCTGCGAGTATGCGGCGCCGGCTGAGCCGTACGGGAGGGTGCTGCTCGAAATGATCGTGAGCGCCGAGCCACCCGGCTGGACGGAAACCGTGCAGGAATTCGACGCGCTCCGTCCCTGACTGTCCGTAAGAGTTACATAGCCAATGTAGGTGCCAGCCGTGGCCGGTGTAAGAGAGGCGGCCTGGCCCGACCCCGATACGCCCGACCATTGGTACGTATAAGGCGGCGCACCGCCCGAGGGGTTGGCGGTGAACGTCACCGTTTGACCGGTGACGGCGGGATTCGGCGTGGCCGAGCAGGATACCGCGAGCGCGCTGGAAGCCGGCGGCGAGATACCCACCCACAGGGTGGCGCCATGCCCCACTCCGTTCGCATATCCCTCAAGTGTCCCTAGCCAGCCCAGACCCACAGGGTTCCCGCGATCAACCACCGTTAAGGTCACCGAGCCCGGCACCGTAACCGAGTTGGTTGGCATCCAGTATTCCGTGAAGTCCGCGCTCGGATAGCTGGGGAGCCATGTTATCGGTAATGGAAAGGAGACCGTACCAGTAAAGTGGTTCAAGCCCGTCACAGTTACGGTGAACGTTGCTGCGCCGCTCTGTGGAATGTAGGTGATCGAGGGCGAGACCGTAAGCGTAAAATCTTGCACCACGAGCGAACTCGTTCCGACGTGGTTGGGATAGCCGAGACTCGCTCCCACCACGGCGAACGCGAAATTGCCCGTAACTCCAGATGCGGTCGTGATCGTCAACGTAATCGGGCTGGACGTGCTGTTCACAGGCGGCGTGATCGAACTCGCGCTGAAGCTGGCCGTAGCGCCTTGCGGAAGACCCGTAACTCCGGCCGGCGAGAAATACACGGGGCCGCTGAAGTTGAAAATGCTGGAGACGGTGACGCTATAGGTCGCGCTGTTCCCGGCCAGGGTCGTACCGCCGGAAGTGGGGGTCACGTTGATGACAAAATCGGGCGTGGCGATAAACGCGTGGAAGTTGCTCCCGGCGGTGGCGTGAAACCCATTCTGCAGCGTGATGATGTTTCCGGCCTCGAAAGTCACGCTCGTGCCAGCGTTTATGGTGATTGTGCCGCTGGTAGTGACGGTCTGATCCGCCTGAACTACGGCAGAGTTACCGGAGGTGACCGTCACGGTGGGCGGCAAGCCCTGGGCGCCAGCCAGGGCACACGCCGCCAGGAACGGGGCGGAGATCCGGGACCGCATTACCGCTTATCCCGCTCCTCCAGGCGGGCGATGCGTTCGCGAAGCTCCTGGTTTTCTTTCTCGGCCTGGATCATGTGGAGCGTAAGTTCTTCGACTTTGGCGAGCAGCTTGGCTTGCATTTCGCCGAGACTGACGCCTTTTTCTTGAACTTCCCGGGCGGATGGGATATCAGGAAGGTGGTGGTTTTGCTGAATGTAGTCGTCGACTTCGGACAGCGGGGCGAGCCGGTAGCTTGGATCAAAGACGTAGTCGGACCACTGGTTGTTGACTGTGATGTCGTAGGCCTGAATGGCGCCCGCGACGGAGAGCTTGCAGTTTTGCGGGGCTTGGCCGTTCGCGCAGGGGTCTGTCGTGCCGATGCCGACGACGCCGCTCGAACTGATCAACATTAACTCAGTTGGGCTGCCGCTCGGCCAAGCCGCCCCTGGAGCGTAGTAGTTGTAAAACACGAAACCGCCGGGCCCTCCGCCGGCGTAATTGTAGAAATCGGTTTCGCCGGTCCCGCCTGTAAGGTGGTTCCAGCCGATTCCGAGCCCGGCACCGGCACCGGCGTAGGAAGGGGAAATGGTCAGCGGCATTGGCGGTGTTGTTGTCCCGATCCCCACGTTGCCGGCGTTATCGATACGCATCCGCTCGGTCGCGCTCGTGGTCCCATCGGCTACCGTGCTTATTGTGAGATAGCTGCCATGCTGACTGCTGGTCCAATTTTGGTCCGCCCAATAGATGATCTGCCCTGCTGTGCCAACCGCCGTACCGTCGTATCCCTGGATAACTGCCGCTCCGAGAATATCGCCCTGCTCCACGGCGCTCGGGCTGGCGGAAGTGCCGCGTGCGGTGCGTATCGCTAACGGCAGACTCGTAGGGGCTTGCGAGCTCGATCCGGTGTAGCGCGCCAGAATCATCGCGGCGGACGGGACGGTTGCCTCTAAATCGAGCGGGGCTAAGGGGCCCACCATCCCCGTCCCGATCCCCACGTACCCGCCGCTGTACCAGATCGGCGAACCACCCACCTGTGTTTGGGCGAATAGCGGTTGCGCGAGGAACGGCCAGAACAATGCGCACGTTACGAGTAAGTTACGCGGGGCGGAAAGCGACGCATGGTACTTTATAGTACGCTCGCTGGATCTTTTGTCAAGGTTCAATTTTGACTCGGCAACGGCTGTTGGTACGGCCAGGATGCGCGCATGGGCGGTTTCCGCCGCGTGGAAAGCTTTCGTCAGCGCCTCAGTAGTGATTTCAGTATCGACTATCGATTCCGGTCGTAGAGCTCGGACATTTCCCGCAGCCGCTCCGCCTGCCCCTCGGTGAAGGCGCCCGGCGGACAACGCCAGCGCCAGTTGCCGCTGGCTGTGGCGGGCGTGTTCATACGGCCTTCTCGTCCCAGGCCCAAAATGTCCTGCAAGGGAAAAAGGACCGTTCCCGCAACCGACATCATGAGCGTACGAATTAAGGTCCAGTTCATCTCGCTGCCATCGGTTGCCAGGTACGCGCGGGCGTGCGCCTTTTCTTTCCGAATATTGCCGGTCGAGCGCGTGCTATCGCCGCCTTCGCTGCTCCACCACCCCATGACAGTGTCGTTGTCGTGGGTTCCCGTGTAGGCAATTAGGTTGGGCACGTAGTTGTGCGGCTTGAAGCTGTGGGCTTGCGGATCATTGCCGAAAGCGAATTGGAGAATAGCCATGCCCGGGAAACCGAATTCGTGCCGCAACGCCTCTACTTCGGGAGTAATCACGCCGAGGTTCTCGGCAACGATGGGCAGTTCGCCCAAGGCCGATTCGAGCGCGCGAAACAGCTCCTCGCCCGGCCCCTTCACCCAACGCCCGCGAACCGCGGTGGTTTCCTCTTCGGGCACTTCCCAGTAGGCTTCAAAGCCGCGGAAGTGGTCCAGGCGAACGGCATCGAATGTTAGGAAGGCGGCGCGCATGCGGTCGATCCACCAGCGATATCCTTCCGCGGCGATGCGGTCCCAGTTGTAAATCGGATTGCCCCATAACTGGCCAGTGGCGCTGAAGTAATCGGGCGGCACGCCTGCGGCCACGCCGGTGCGGAAGTATTCCGGGCGCGCCCAAACCTCGGCGCTGTCGCGGGCCATGTAGATGGGCACGTCGCCCATGATGGAGATGTTGCGCGCCGCGCAATATTGGCGGAGCGCGCTCCACTGCCGCCAGAACTCGAACTGCACGAACTCGTGATATTCGGTGCCGCCATCGGCGGCCTGCACGGTGCAATCCCACTCCCACCACGGCGCATTTCGATTGGCCTCCTTGGTGGCCATAAACCGGCAGTAGTCCGCCAGCCACGCGCAATTCTCGCGGCGAAATTCCGCGAAGGCGGCCTCGTCAGCCTGGCTTTTCCGGAAGCTTCGAAACGCGCGGCGCAGAAGGTGGGTCTTCCAGGGGACGACCTGTTCGAAGGCCACACGGTCCGGCGCGGATTGGGGAATGCTCTGCACTTCCGACTCCTGAAGCCAGCCCCTTTCCACAAGGGTCTCGATGCTGAGCAGCATCGGATTTCCGGCGAAGGCGGAGAAGAGCTGATAGGGGCTCTCGCCATATCCAACCGGTCCCAGCGGCAAGACCTGCCAGATGCGCTGGCCGGCGCGGGCGAGCCAATCGGCGAACTGGTAGGCCGCGGGTCCCAGGTCGCCGATCCCGAACCGCGAAGGCAGCGAGGTGATGTGCAGCAGCACTCCGCTGGCGCGTCCCCATTTCATGCTTCAATTCTGCGAGAAATCGGGTTGCGCCGGCACTATCTCACGAGAGGATATGCGTGCAGTCGCACTGTTTGCCGCGTTGTGGGTGGCCGGCTCCGCCTGTGCCCAGACTCCCGACCCGGCTTACGAGCCGCTCGCGCGGGCCTACGATGCGCTCAAAGCGCGGGATTACGATGTTGCAATCGATGGCTTCCTGAAGGCAATTGAGCTCGCGCCCGAGCGGGCTTCCATCCGCAAAGACCTGGCCTACGCGTACCTGCGGATCGGCGAAAACGAACTGGCGCGCGACCAGTTTCAGGCAGCGATGCGCCTGAAGCCTGAGGATACCCAGGTTGCCTTGGAATACGCCTTTCTGTGCTACGAAACCAAGCAGCAGGCGCAGGCCCGGCGCATTTTCGATCGCATTCGGAAGACGGGGAATCCCATTGCCGAGAAGGCCTTTCACAATATCGACGATCCGCTGGCGGCGGGTATTGCGCGCTGGAAAGAAGCGATTGCGCGAGGCGCAGACGATTTCAACGCGCATTACGAATTGGCTACGCTGGCCGAGCAGCGCGACGAACTGGAACTGGCGGCCGAGAATTACGAGAAGGCCTGGCGCATTCATCCGGACCGGCGAACCGTGCTGGTGGATTTGGGGCGTGTTTGGAAGGCTCTGAACCGTCTCGAAGATGCGAACGCCGCGCTGCTGGCGGCCTCGCGCGGAGGCGAGCCCCGGGCCGCGGAGATGGCTCGGGAACTGCTGCCCGAACGGTATCCATATGTTGCCGAGTTCCAGCGGGCGCTCGATCTGGATCCCGGCAACGTGGATTTGCGGCGCGAACTCGCTTATCTTTTGCTGCGGCTCGATCGCCAGCCGGAAGCCGAGCAGCAGTTCTCCATCATTACCAAGACCGCCCCGGACGATCTGCTGTCGGCCACGCAACTCGGTTTCCTGCTATTCGGCCGCGGCGACGTGAACGATGCGATGCCGCTCTTCGACCGCGTACTGGCCGGACCGGACGAGGACCTGGCGAATCGCGTGCGAGCCGTGCTGCGAAGGCCGCAGGTGCTCCGGCAGCGGAGCGCGGAGGAAACTCCCGTCGAGGTGGACGCGAAGATCATGGCCGAGCGCAGCATGAAAGCGGGGTACACGAAAGACGCCCTGAAATACCTGCAAATTGCGCATGAAGCGGAGCCGGGCGACTTCGATGTAATGCTGCGAATGGGTTGGGCCTACAACATTTTGCACCAGGATGGCGAAGCGGTGCGGTGGTTCGACCTGGCGCGCCACTCGACCGACGAGAAGATCGCGGCGGGAGCGCTCAGAGCCTGGAAGAATCTGCGCAGATCGAACGAAACTCTTCAGACCACGGTTTGGGCATATCCGCTATTTTCGACGCGCTGGCACGACTTGTTTTCCTACGCCCAGGCCAAAGTCGAATTGCGAAAAGGCCCACTGGCGCGCATCCACATCCATCCCTATCTCAGCCTCCGTTTCATTGGCGACACCCGCGTGACGGTGGGCGCGGTCTCGCCGCAATATCTTTCGCAAAGTTCGTTCATTGTAGGCGCGGGACTGGCGACCGTACCGTGGCGCGGAATCACGGGCTGGGTGGAAGCCGGATCGGCGATGAGCTATGTAACCGGCCACGTGGTTGCCGATTACCGCGGCGGCATCAGCGCAACCCGTAGTTTCGGGGCTTCCCTTACCGGGGAATCTTCGGGCATTTTCAGCTCGATCAACACGGACGGTGTCTTCGTCAGCCAATTCGGTAACGATTTTCTGCTATACCAGCAGACCCGGCTGGGCTTCAGTTCCGGCCCGAAACTGCTTCGGGCCCAAGCTTACTGGAATTTCAATACTACGGTTGACGTGCAGCGGCAGGGGTGGGCTAATTTTGTAGAAACAGGCCCTGGAATCCGTATTCATGCCGATTTCATGCCACCCTCCATGTATCTTCTGGTCGATTCCATGCGCGGCTGGTATCTGATCCACGGCGCTTACCCGGTAGCGCATTTCACCGACATTCGAGCGGGCATCTGGTATGCGGTTACCCGGTAGTTTCTTTACGGCGTTTGCTCTCTCGACCGCCGCGGCGTGGTGCGCTGAGATGCCCTATTTCAGCGTGCTCTCTCAGGAACAGGGATCCTGGCCGGCGATTCTCTCCTCGATTGGATTCGAGGCGAAACCGCCCGGAATGGCGCATATTTTCGTGGCGCGCGGCGGCGCCGCGGCTTCGAGCGAGTGGCAGACTCGCGTCGAAAACGGCGCGGTCTTGATTCTGGAGGGCGAATCTTCGCTGGCCGAATTATTCGGCTTTCGGCGTAGCAAGGACAACGCCCGCGTGGGCAGCCTTACCGACGTGCATAACCCCAAGTTGCCGATCGTTTGGGAAAAAGCGCTGGAGTTACCGGTCTTCGAAATTCCGGCTGAGGCCCGGGTGTTCGCGCACGACCGCTGGAGTAGCGCACCTTTGATCGCCGGTTACCGGCGCGGCGCCGGTGCTGTCTTGTGGGTCGCGGTTCCACCGGGAGAACGCGGTTATGAGCGCTTTCCTTACCTGTTGGCGGCTCTCTGTGATTTGGGAGTTGAGCCGCCTTTCCGAACAACTGGAGTTTGGGCGTTTTTCGATTCCGGCTATCGCAGCCGTGTCGACCTGGATTACTTCGCCCAGCGTTGGCACAAAGCCGGCATCAGCGCCCTTCAAGTCGCGGCCTGGCACTTCTACGATCCCACGGAAGAAGGCGACGGCTACCTGCGCAAATTGATTGAAGCCTGTCACCGGGCCGGTATCCTGGTTTACGCATGGTTCGAGCTGCCGCACGTTAGCGACAAGTTCTGGAACGACCATCCGGAGTGGCGCGAGAAGACCGGCGTTCTTCAGGATGCCCAACTGGATTGGCGCAAGCTCATGAACCTGACGAATCGCGATTGTTTCCGGGCTGTGTCGGAGGGCGTTCGGAACCTTCTCGGCAGGTTCGATTGGGATGGCGCTAATCTGGCGGAGCTGTATTTCGAATCGCTTGAAGGAGCCGGAAACCCATCGCGTTTCACGCCGATGAACGACGATGTACGTAAGCTGTTTGAAAAGGAGAAGGGCTTCGACCCGGTGGAGATCTTTCGTTCCCGTAAAGATGCCGCTTCGCAACGGGCTTTTCTGGATTTTCGCAGCGAACTGGCCGGCCGTATCGAGGAGGAGTGGCTAGGGGTGCTGGAGTCGGTGCGAGCTTCAAAGCCCGACCTGGATCTGGTTTTGACACACGTAGACGACCGCTTCGACAAAAACATGCGCGATGCAATCGGCGCGGACGCGACCCAGGTCTTGCCGCTGCTCGACAAGCATTCGTTCACGTTTTTGATCGAAGATCCCGCTACCATCTGGAACCAGGGGCCACAGCGCTATCGCGCGATCGCCGAAGCTTACCAGCCCCTCACCACCCACCGCGAGAAGCTGGCTATCGATTTGAACATCGTCGACCGGTATCAAAATGTTTATCCGACCAAGCAGCAAACCGGCACGGAACTATTCGAACTGGTGCACCAGGCGGCACTCAATTTCCGCAGAACAGCCCTATATGTCGAGAACTCGCTGCTGGCTCCGGATCTGGGCCTCTTACCGGCGGCGGCGGCAGCCGTAACCCGAATTGAGGCGATCGGGCCGACCACAGTGGTCGAATCGGCAAACGGTGTGGGGCTGCGGTGGAAGGGCGGCGCCCTGGTAGATGGGCACCCTTGGCCCGCGATGGATGGAGATGTAGTGTGGCTCCCAGCCGGGAAGCATACCGTTGCGCCTGCGGTGGGCCGCCTGGGGCCGCAACTCCTGTTTCTGAATGCCGAACTACGAACTGCCCGTGTTTCCGATTCCGGTTCAATCGAGTTTTCCTACATCAGCGTCTCGCGTGCGATCGCAATCCTGGACCGCATTCCCGGGAAGATCGAAATCGACGGCAGTCCGCAGCAGCCCGCGGCCGAAGGCGCGGCCCTGCTCTTGCCTCGGGGCCAGCACCTCGTGGCCATCCGTTCAGAGTGACTTTGTGCACAGCCTGAGCTAGGATGGCACTTGGCGATGACGGATGCCCCAGAACCGGACGCTCCGCAAATTCCCGATAAGCTCTACTTCAAAATCGGCGAGGTAAGCGAGATTATCGGCGTCGAGCCGTACGTGTTGCGGTATTGGGAGAGTGAGTTCCCGCAGTTATCGCCCAAAAAGTCCGGAAGTGGGCACCGGCTTTACCGGCGCAAGGACGTCGAGCTGTTGTTTCGCATCAAGCACCTGCTATACGAGAAACGCTTCACGATAGAGGGCGCGCGCCAGACTCTTCGCGGTTCGGCACCGGATGCGAAACTACCAGCGGAAACTCTCGGCCAGCAGTCGCTTTTTCCAACGGATCCACTGCCCGAGATTCGACGGGAATTAGCCGAAATTCTGGAACTGCTAAAGTAATCAGCTTTGGCCGACGATAGTGTTGTAGATACGGTCGAGGTCATCGGTGGAGTAATATTCAATTTCGATACGGCCCTTTTGCTTTGCTTTTTCGACGATACGGACCTTGGTGCCCAGGACTCGCTCGAGTTCCTGAATCGCAGCCTTGACGTTGGGGTCGGAATCGACTTCGTCCACGTGTTTGGGCTTGCGCCCTTCGAGCATCCTTTGCGTGGTTCGCTCGATTTGGCGGACCGACCAGCCCTGCGCCACGGCGCGCTCGGCAACTTCTCGCTGCAGATCCGGTGCGGGGAGGGATAACAAACAACGCGCGTGCCCGGCGGACAGGCGGCGTTCTGCCACCAATTGTTGAATGTCCGACGGGAGCTGCAGCAGACGTACGGAATTAACGATGGTAGTGCGATCCTTGCCGGTTCGTTCGCCAATCTCTTCGGCGTTCAGGTTCAGCTCCTTCATCATTCTGTCGAAGGCAATCGCCGTTTCAATGGGATTCAGGTCTTCGCGTTGGATATTTTCGACGAGTGTGATTTCCAGGAGCCGGTCATCGGGAATGTGGCGAATCACGACGGGCACATGAGTGATTCCCGCCAGCTTGGAGGCCCGCCAGCGCCTTTCGCCGGCAACCAATTCGTATCGCTCCGCAGCCTTTCGGACAACCAAGGGCTGGATGATGCCGTTCGCCCGAATGGACTGAGCCAGTTCTTCCAGGCGCTCCGAGTGAAAAATTCGGCGAGGTTGGAGCGGGTTGGGATCGATCAGATCAACGGGGATCGTCTGAGGCTCCTCTGCCTCGCCATTCATCGGATGTGCAGGCGGCCGCGTGGGGAGGAGTGCGCCGAGTCCTCTACCGAGCGCCTTGCGCTGGTTTTCGCCCTTGATGTTCATGGTCGAGAATCTCTTTCGCCAATTTGATATAGCTTTCCGCGCCGCGGGAGCGCGGGTCGTACCCAAGGATGGGTTTGCCGAAGCTGGGCGCCTCCGCCAGACGGATGCTCCGGGGAATCACCGTACGGAACACCTGGCGACCGAAGAATTCCTTCAAGTCGGCGGCCACTTGCCGGGTGAGGTTAGTCCTGTCGTCAAACATGGTGAGCAGAATCCCTTCGAGACCAAGTTGATGTTGGAAGGAGTCCCGAATACGATCGATGGTATCCATAAGCTCCGAAACGCCTTCCAATGCAAAGAATTCGCACTGAATCGGCACCAGCACTGAATCCGCGGCTACTAGCGCGTTGAGCGTCAGCAGATCGAGCGCGGGCGGACAATCGACCAGAATGAATGCGTAATCGTCACGAATCTCACGAATAGCGTTGCGGAGTCGCGATTCACGTTCCGGCAGCTCGACAAGCTCCAGATTCGCGCCAACCAGATTCTTGTCGGCCGGGATTATACTCAATCCCTCCAGAGCAGTTGGAACGACCGCGCTCCTGGCGGGTACGCCGCCCAACAGAACGTGGTACAAGCTGGGTTTCTCTGGGTCCTTCGTTATACCTAGACCGGTCGTGGCATTTCCCTGGGGGTCTGCGTCAATAACGAGGACACTCACTTCGCTGGCAGCGAGCGAAGCTCCCAAATTGATAGCGGTCGTAGTTTTGCCAACACCGCCTTTTTGGTTACTGATAGCGATAACGCGGCTCAAGCGGCCATCCTACCACGTGTGCTTGTAGAGACGAGTTTCACATCAAAGAAGTGGCCATTCTCAGGGCAACGTTTCACGTGAAACACAAATGGGAAACACAAATAGGGATGGGCCCAAAAAACGCAGAGAGCCGCAGTATTCGGTTGGGGCTTTTTGCGCGAAGGAGTTTCACGTGAAACAGCTCAGAGCGGTTGTTCGATTCGTTCACCAGACCGCAAAAACCGGTTTTCTCCCCATGGAAGACGGAGAGGGCCACTCCACCGGAAGCCCAGACTAACGGCCGGCTCTTCTGCCCCAGTCAATAGATCGGCAGCCGAGGCAAGATACTTTAGAGCAGGCGCCAGGTCCTCGTAGCTAACTCCGCGTGAAGCGACCCGGTCGAACCGCTCGGTGATTTGTTCAGCCCGTAACGCGAGCACCCGTGCATTCGAAGCCGCCCTTGTGGCTTCCCGCAAAAACACCGCTTTTCGGCTACGGGCCTCGATTAAAGTCACTTCGCAGTCAGGCCGGACAATCGATACCGGGATACCCGGGAACCCGGCACCCGACCCTACGTCCGCGATTCGCAAACGACCGGGAGGCAAATGAATAGCGAGAAAAACTGACTCGCAGTAATGCCGCTCCACCACATCCTCCAGCACGTGGATGGATGTTAGATTCAGCTTCCTGTTCCACCGGGACAGCAGGCGATAGTGCGCCTCCAGGGCTGCCAACTGCTCCTCGCTCAGCTTCGCAATGCCAGCCAGTTTCCGGGTAAGCAACTCACGAAACACGCGAAACGCTCAGGTAGACATCTAATACCGCAACGGCGGCTGGGGTGACTCCAGGAATTCGGGCCGCCTGGCCTAATGTCTCGGGCTGTACCCGTTCCAGTTTCTGCCGGACCTCGCTCGACAGCCCCGGAATCCCTGCATAGGTGAACCCGGCTGGAATTCTCCGCCGCTCAGAATTCTGCAACCGTTCGACTTGCCGCTGCTGCTGGCCAATGTAGCCGCTATACTTCACCTCGGTCTCCACAGTTTCCATAACTCCGGCTACCGGTTGTTCCCCTAGAATCTGACTGGCCCATTCCTTGATCTCCGTGATCCGAGCCTCCGGCCGTTTCAGCCATTGCCCGTACTTGTGGTTGGCGAGCACGGACATTAACTGCGCACGCTGGCGCTGCTTCCGCGTATATTGGTCCCAACGGTCCTGGCGCACCAGGCCAGCTTTTCGTCCTATCGGTGTCAACCGCTCATCGGCATTATCAATCCGCAGACGCAGGCGAAATTCCGCCCGCGACGTGAACATCCGGTACGGCTCATCCGCTCCTTTGGTAACAAGGTCATCAATCAGAATTCCGACGTACCCGTCCGTGCGCGCGAGAATCACCGCGTCCTGTCCCCCGAGTTGCCTGGCTGCATTCAGGCCAGCCACTAAACCTTGGCATGCCGCCTCTTCATAGCCGGATGTGCCATTGATCTGGCCGGCAAGGTACAGTCCCGGGATCGACTTGACCTCAAGCGTGTGGTGTAATTCGCGCGGATCAATGGCGTCATATTCGATGGCATAACCGGGCCGAATCATTTCGGCCTCCTCCAGCCCAGGAATGGATGCCAGCATTTTCGATTGAACATCGATCGGCATGCTGGTAGACATGCCATTCACGTAAATCTCGTTCGTGTCCAGGCCCTCGGGTTCGAGGAAAATCTGGTGGCGCAGTTTCTCGGGAAATTTTACGATTTTGTCTTCGATGGAAGGGCAGTAGCGCGGCCCAATACCTTCGATTTGACCGCTGTACAGCGGTGATCGCGGGATTGCCTCCCGCAAAATTTCGTGCGTCCTTGCGTTCGTGTACCCGATATGGCATTCGATCTGCGGCCGGTCAATCCGGGTGGTCATGAAAGAAAACGGCGTGGGTACAGCATCTCCCGGCTGGCGCTCAAATTGGTTCCACTTGATCGTCCGTCCGTCCAGCCGCGGTGGAGTGCCCGTCTTGAGACGGGTCCAAGCCAGTCCCACCGAGCGCAATTGATCCCCGAGAAGCTGCGAAGCGGCTTCGCCGTTACGGCCGCAGCTATACCGGGCTTCGCCTACATGCGCTAATCCATTCAGAAATGTTCCCGTCGTGACGATTACCGCGCCAGCCGCCACTGTCCGTCCATCGCGCAGGTTTACGCCAAGTACCCGGCGCGAAGAGCCGTCGATTGCCAGCCCAGCAACCTCCGCCTGCTTGATACGGAGGTTCGGCTCCTTTTCCAGCACCTCGCGCATGCGCACCCGGTATTGCTTCTTATCCATCTGCGCGCGCGGCGACCACACAGCCGGACCGCGGCTGGTATTGAGCAGGCGGAACTGAATGCCCACGGTGTCGGCGACCTCACCCATCACCCCGCCCAGAGCGTCGATTTCCCGAACGAGGTGACCTTTCGCAATGCCCCCAATCGCCGGATTGCAAGACATCTGCGCAATCAAGTCCAGGTTCATGGTGACTAAGGCGGTTTTCAGACCCAGCCGAGCGCAGGCGCGGCTCGCCTCGCAGCCGGCGTGTCCCGCTCCAATCACTACTACATCGTACGTTTCCGCCATTGGCTATCATTGTAGCGACCCCATGAAGATTTTGATCATCGGCAGTGGCGGCAGGGAGCACGCGCTGGCATGGAAATTGGCCCAATCACCTGGCACCGAGCTATATGCAACGCCGGGAAATCCGGGAATGGCGGAGGTGGCCAAGTGCCTGCATGGCTCTCCGCTGGAAGCCGCTGTCGAGATCGGCGCCGACCTGACTGTCGTCGGCCCGGAAGCTCCGCTGGTTTCAGGCATCGCTGACGAGTTCCGCGCGCATGGTCTGAAGATCGTCGGGCCTTCATCCGCAGCCGCCCGCCTGGAGGGCAGCAAGATTTTTGCAAAGGACTTTTTGATGCAAAATCGAATCCCCACCGCGGACTTCGCCACCGCCGCCACCCCGGTGGAAGCTCACCTGCTACTCGAGCGCTTCGGTTACCCGGTGGTGCTCAAAGCCGATGGCCTGGCAGCCGGCAAGGGTGTCGTCATCGCGCAGGACCGGGCGCAAGCCGAGGCGGCTCTGGCAAACTTCGAAGGACCAGTGGTGATTGAAGAGTTTCTCCGGGGAGAAGAAGTCAGTTTCATCGCTCTGTGCGATGGCAAGACCGCGTTACCCCTGGCTCCCACGCAAGATCACAAGGCCGTGTTCGATGGAGATCGCGGCCCGAATACCGGAGGCATGGGCGCATACTGTGATTCCGGAATTCTGAGCGACGCGCAAGCGGAGGATATTCTTTCCCGCATCATCAGGCCTACGGTCGAAGCGACCGGCTTTACCGGATTCCTCTACGCGGGACTGATGATGACCGCCGCTGGTCCGAAGGTTCTGGAGTTCAACGTCCGGCTCGGCGATCCGGAAACGCAGCCCCTAATGCATCGTCTAGCTTCCGATTTCGCAACCGTGCTGGCCGCGGCCGCAAGTGGCGAACTCAGTTCGGTAAAGCTTGAGTGGCGCCCTGGCCCGAGCGTTTGTGTTGTCCTCGCCTCGGCCGGGTATCCCGGAGCTTACGCAACCGGTAAGCCGATTGATGGAATCCAGGAAGCGGAAGCGCTCGGCGCCACCGTATTTCACGCCGGCACGCGGCGCGGTCCTTCTGGCTTCGAGACCGCGGGCGGCCGCGTGCTCGGCGTTACCGCCGCAGGCGATAACCTTCCTACGGCCATAGACCGCACCTATGCCGCCCTACGCGCGATCCACTTCGAGGGCATGCACTTCCGGACGGATATCGGATGGCGGGGTCTTAAGCGTTGCCGCGAATCGGCGCAGAGAATGTTGCCATAATGATAGATGTTGGGCACGTAGCTCAGATGGATAGAGCGGTCGCCTCCTAAGCGACAGGTCGGCAGTTCGAATCTGCCCGTGCCTACCACTCCCTCTTCCGGCAATCATACTCGCATGGCAAAGATCCTTTCGATCGAAGAATATCGGCGCAAGCAGAAGCAGCTTCCGAGTCCGCGGCTGGAACGGAAAATCCAATTCGAACCCCTGCCATGGGAAGATCCCGCCGAAATCGAGGCCATGATCGCCGGTTTGGAACAGCGCTTTCCTCCGCGGGACTGCGTGGGGCGCTGCCTGGTCGATAACCTGATCCATTCGTCCTGGAGACTGCGGCGTCTCGAGAAATTGAGAGCGGACGCCGTAAGCACGCAACCGGCCGGCAACCTGAAGGCGCTCGACCGCTCGATTGCGCTGACCCAGCGGTGCTGCGCCTCCGGCCTACGCATGCTCCAGCAATACCACTCCCAGAAGGGCAAGAAGCGCGAATCCCGCCCGTAAGCCGCCAGCGAACGCATCCCTGCAACCCACAATCCCGCCCACTACAATAGGAGGTTACCCGGATGGCCTTTAAAGGTGTGGACTATTTCGCGGTCGATTCACTGCTCGGCAGCCAGGAACTGCTCGTGCGCCAAACCGCCCGCCGTTTCGCGGATGATCGCGCCCTGCCCCTCATGCGCGACTGCTACCGGGAAGCGCGCTTCCCGCTGGAACTTGTTCCCGAAATGGCCGAATTGGGATTTTTCGGTGCTAATCTCGAAGGCTACGGCTGCGCCGGGATGAGCAATGTCGAGTACGGTCTCATCATGCTGGAGCTCGAGCGCGCCGATTCCGGCTTACGTAGTTTCGCCTCGGTCCAGGGCGCGCTGGTCATGTACCCAATCCATACCTATGGCTCGGCGGAACAAAAGCAGCACTGGCTTCCATTGCTGCAAAGCGGGCGCGCCATCGGCTGCTTCGGCCTCACCGAACCGGATTTCGGGTCAAACCCCTCCGGAATGCGCACCACCGCCCGCAAAGAGGGCTCCTGCTGGGTACTGAATGGCGAGAAAACCTGGATTACTAACGGCTCCCTAGCCGATGTAGCCATCATCTGGGCGCGTGCCTTCGACTCCGCCGGCGTAGCCGGAACCATCCGCGGCTTTCTGGTCGAGCGCGGCACCCCGGGCTTTACAGCTTCCGATATTCACGGCAAGTGGTCCATGCGCGCCTCAGTCACTTCCAGCCTCTCGCTGGTGGATTGCAGAGTTCCGGAATCCGCGATGCTCCCTGCCGCGCAGGGTTTGAAGGCCCCGCTTAGCTGCCTCACCCAGGCCCGCTTCGGTATCGGCTGGGGCGCGGTGGGCGCCGCCATGGATTGCTACGAAACCGCGCGCCAGTATGCCACGGTGCGGAAGCAGTTCGAAGGCCGGCCCATCGCCTCGCATCAACTTGTGCAGGAAAAGCTGGCCTGGATGATCACCGAGATTACCAAGGCGCAACTGCTGGCCCTGCACGCCGGCCGGCTGAAGGATCAGGGCAAGCTGGAACCAGCGCAGGTTTCCATGCTCAAGCGCAACAATGTCGCTATTGCACTCGAATGCGCCCGCCTCAGCCGGGACCTTCTGGGCGCAAACGGAATTACCGACGAATACCCCATCATGCGTCACCTTTGCAACCTCGAAACCGTCAAGACGTATGAAGGTACCGACCACATCCACGCACTGGTGATCGGGGAGAAAGTCACGGGAATTGCGGCCTACAAATGAGTGCAAAGCTCAGCCCGCCATTGCCGCCCCCCATGGGAGCTGTTTAGAACATGATTCTGTATGCCATGACGATTCTGGTGAGCGCCTTTTTGCTTTTCCAGGTGCAACCGGTAATCGCCAAAATCATTCTGCCGTGGTTCGGCGGCTCGGCGGCCGTCTGGACCACGTGCATGCTGTTCTTTCAAAGCGTACTGGTGCTGGGCTACCTTTACGCGCACGCCATCGTACGCCATCTGAAACCGCGCGCGCAATCGCTTCTCCATGCCGGCCTGCTGCTCGCCAGCGCCCTCGCTCTGCCGATTCTCCCCAAACCCGCCTGGAAACCCTCCGGCACGGAGGATCCTATTTTGGGCATTCTCGGTCTGCTTGCGCTGACGGTTGGCCTTCCCTATTTCCTGCTATCCACTACAGGCCCGCTGCTGCAAGCCTGGTATGCCCGCGGCCACAAAGCTGCCCTGCCCTATCGGCTCTTCGCCATTTCTAACGCAGGCTCGCTGTTCGCGCTCGTCAGCTACCCGTTCCTGTTCGAACCGGTTTACACCACCCGCCAGCAAGCAACCATGTGGTCAATCGGCTATGTAGCGTTCATCGCTCTGTGCGGTATAACGGCTTTCCGTTCGGGCAACGCGCAAGCCGCCGAAACGCGCCAGGAGGCGGAAGCCGGCGAGAAGCCCCGCGCTTCGCAATACCTGATTTGGGGAGGCCTGGCCGCCTGCGCCTCTATCCTGCTGCTAGCCATCACCAACCACATGTCCCAGAACATCGCGGCCATTCCGTTCCTCTGGGTCCTTCCGCTCAGCATTTATCTGCTCACGTTTATTCTCTGCTTCGAAGGCAGCGGCTGGTATCGCCGCAACCCCTATTTGCAACTGCTCGCCGTAGCCTTGGGATCCATGGCGTACAGCATGAGCAGCGATCTCGATTTTTCCCGCACCATCAAGCTTCCCATCTTCGGCCAGTTGCACATTTCCGGCCTGGCGATTCCGATAATGCTCTTCTCGCTCGGCCTGTTCACCTGTTGCATGGTGTGCCATGGCGAGTTGGCGCGAATGAAACCGCACCCGCGCTATCTCACCCAGTTCTATCTCATGGTATCGGCCGGCGGCGCCGCGGGCGGGGTTCTGGTTGGCCTGGTTGCGCCTCACCTGTTCAATGCTTATTACGAACTGCCGCTCGGCCTGGTCGCGTGCGCCTTCATGGTAATAGTCGCCCTCAAGCATGATGCGCAGCTCGGCTGGTTTGCCCGCTGGCGGCAGCCGGCTCCCCTCGCCGCCTCTATCCTCGCCATCGCCTTGGCGGCTTATCTTGGCATGCAAATTCGCGAGAATGGCCGGAACGCCCGCCTGATGGTCCGCAATTTCTATGGCGGCCTGCGCGTGCGCGATTCCGGCCCTCCCGCCGCTCTCGATACCGTGCGCACCCTGATCCACGGCACCATCAACCATGGCGAAGAATACCTGGATCCATCCCGGCGGGATATCCCGATCACGTACTATGGCGGTTCCACGGGGGTCGCGCTCGCCGTGCACGACCGCGAAGCTAAAGGGCCCATCCGCCTGGGGGTCATAGGCCTCGGCACCGGCACCATGGCGGCATTCGGCAGGGCCGGCGATTACGTCCGCTTCTACGAGATCAACCCATTGGTTCCGATGATCGCGCGCAGCCAGTTCTACTTCGTGCCGGATTGCAAAGCCAAGGTCGATATCGCCATGGGCGACGCCCGTCTCTCACTCGAACGCGAACAGCCGGAAAACTTCGACGTGCTGGTGGTCGACGCCTTCTCGAGCGATGCCATCCCGGTCCATCTTCTGACCCGCGAAGCCATCCAACTCTACTTCCGCCATCTGAAGCCCGATGGCATTCTGGCCGTGCATATTTCCAACCGGTACCTGGATCTCGCCCCTGTGCTCGCCGGCGAAGCGAAAGTAACAGGCAAAGTCGGCCGGGTGGTGGAAACCGAAGACGACGATACGCAGGAGCTGTTCGGCACCACCTGGGTGCTCATCCGCTCGCCATCCCACCCCTTCAGCCAGGAGATTCAGACCCGATCCTACGATTTGGCCCATGCCCGGCAGATTCGGCTTTGGACGGACGACTATTCGAATTTGTTCCAGATTCTGAAGTGAGCCGAACTCAGAACGCCGCTGCCCGGTTCTGTTTCAGCCGTAGCGAGTGGGCCAGCCTACGTCGTTGCCGGTCGATGTTAGCGTCACAAAGAATTTACTTGACAGACCCAAAGCCCTTCCGTACCATTGGCGAATAGAAAGCGAAACTTCCTGACATCGACTGGAGGAATTCATGACTATAAGCCAATCTTTGCTACCCGAGTTCGATAGCGAAATGGCGAGCACGCGCAAGACACTCGAGCGTGTTCCGGACGGCAAATTCGATTGGAAACCGCATCCCAAGTCCTCTGCCCTGGGTCCGCTGGCGAATCACCTCGCGACTTTGGTGGGCTGGACAAACCATACCATCGGCAAAGACAGTTTCGATCTGGCGCCTCCGGGCGGCCAGAACCAACGGCCTGCTCAGGCCAATAATCGCGCCGAACTGCTCTCCGCATTCGACGCGGGTGTTGCCAAAGCCCGGGCGGCTCTTGCCGGCGCCAGCGACGAGCACCTGATGAAGCCCTGGTCCCTGCTCCACAGCGGCAAAGTCCTCATGACGATGCCGCGCACGGCTGTGATCCGCAACTTCGTCCTGAACCACATGGTTCATCACCGCGCTCAGCTCGGCGTCTATCTGCGCCTCAACGATATTCCCGTGCCGTCCATCTACGGCCCTTCGGCGGACGAAAATCCATTTTTCTAATCGAAGCGCATCTCATCGCCGGCTTGCCAGAATACCTGTACCGGCTGGCCGGCGCGAAAATCCGCCTGGTCGCGACGCACCTGCGCCACTACCTGCTCGCCGCTCAAAAGCCGCACATGCACCTGAATCCGATCGCCCAGAAACACCACGCCCGTGACCGTCCCTTCGCGCCCCCGCGCGGCTTCGGGTGCAGGCGATCCCGGACTCACGCCGATCCGTATCGCTTCAGGCCGCACGCCGAAGTCCTCCACCCAATTCACCTCGCCAAGGAACCCCGCCACGAATCTGGTCCGCGGCCGCAGGTACACCTCCTGTGGTTCGCCTGTCTGCTCGATCGCGCCGCCATTCATCACGGCCAGCCGGTCCGAAAGAGAGAGCGCCTCCTCCTGGTCGTGGGTGACCAGCAGAAACGTGATGCCCACCCGGCGCTGCATGGCCTTCAACTCCAGCCGCATCTGCTGGCGTAGTTTCGGATCGAGCGCGGCGAGCGGCTCATCGAGCAGCAGCACGTCCGGCTCGAGCACCAGCGAACGGGCCAGCGCCACTCTCTGCCGCTCACCGCCGGAAAGCCGGTTTGGCCGGCGCGTTCCCTTGCCATCCAGGCTCACCAATGCAAGCGCCTTGTCGACCCGGGCCGCAATTTCTTGCGCGGGCCTCTTCCGCCGCCGCAATCCGAAGGCGATGTTTTCGCGGGCGGAAAGATGCGGAAACAAGGCATAGTTCTGAAAGACCGTGCTCACATTCCGCTCATACGGCCTCTTCCGATTTACCACTTCGCCGCGCAACCGCACTTCACCCGCGGTCGGCTCCTCAAAGCCGGCAATCAGCCGCAGAGTCGTGGTCTTGCCGCAGCCGGATGGACCCAGCAGCGAAAAAAAACTCCCCTCTTCGATGGAAAGCGCGACGCCCTCGACCGCGCGGTGGCCCGGATAATCTTTAGTCAAACCGCGCAGTTCGAGGATGGCCGCCAATTACTCTTCTTCGCGAATCTGCTGCGAAAGGTACCGCTCGTAGCCGATCTCTTTGATCTGATGCAACTGGGCCTCAAGCCAGTCCACGTGCTCTTCTTCGTCCTTCAGCAGCCGCTCGAACAGCTCGCGCGACATGTTGTCGCCTTCCTCGCGAGCCAGCCTGGCGAGACGATTGTACATGCCCACGGCGTTCAGCTCCAATTGCAAGTCGCTTTGAAGCTGATCCTTCACCGTCTGCCCCACGCTGAGATGCATCAGCTCGGTCAGGTTGGGAGTGCCGTCAAGAAAGAGGATGCGCTCGATCAGGGATTCGGCGTGCTTCATCTCGTCAATCGATTGCTTCTTAATGAAGCTGCCGAGTTTCTCATAATGCCAGTTCTCGCACATTTCGGCATGCAGGAAATACTGGCTGATCGCCGTCAGCTCTTCCTTCAGCGCTTCGTTCAGCGCCGCAATCACATTGGGGTTGCCTTGCATCGTACCGATTTTAACAGCAACGTTTTACTGGCATGACTGATTGTCACGGCGAATTTGGAGCGGGAGACGGGATTCGAACCCGCGACATCGACCTTGGCAAGGTCGCACTCTACCAGCTGAGTTACTCCCGCCCGGGGGAACTTTTTATTCTGCCGCCAAAACATCCTGGTGTCAAACGTGTATCGTAACTCAATGCATACATGAGATTTATAATCTTGCTGGAAAGCCTGGACGCTGTGCTATCCTACTTTCCGGCTGGTTAGATTAGGGTGGACTTGGCCACGTAAATTCAACCCCCTGCGCAAAGTGTGAGTTCCTTGCCGCGGCGCAGCGGCATGGTCTGTGGTGTGTCCATACGATGAATTATTGGGATCAGATCCGTGAGTATTTACGAGCCAGGGTGCCCGCGGAAAGCTACGAGAATTGGCTTCGGAATGCAGCGTTCCATTCGCTGGACGGAACTACGCTCGTGGTGGGGGTGCCGGACCGCGAGACGCGCGACTGGCTCGAAACGGAGTATGCCCAGCTAATCGCTCGCGCGATCCAGGAACTCCGGGTGCCTGTCGCGCAGGTAGCCTATGTTTCCCTCATCGACCGGCGGCAGGCCAAGCCCAGCCAGGATGCCGACCAGGAGTGCCCGGGCAGTTTTCTCAATCCCAAATTCACGTTCGAATCGTTTGTAGTCGGCGCCTGCAATCAGTTCGCTCATGCCGCGGCGCGGGCGGTCGCCACGAATCCTTCCCGCAGCTACAATCCACTATTCATTTACGGCGGCACCGGCATGGGAAAAACACATCTCATCCATGCCATCGGCCGCGCCCTCATCCAGAATTTCCTGACCATGCGCGTGGTCTACACCACCAGCGAGCGCTTCGTCAACGAAATGGTCTCCTCCATCCGCACCGACCGCATGCACCACTTCCACCAGCGTTACCGCGAAGCCGACGCCCTGCTCATCGACGATATCCAGATCATCGGCACCAAAGAGCGCACCCAGGAAGAATTCTTCCACACCTTCAACGAGCTGCACGATCACCAGAAACAGATCGTTATCTCGAGCGATGCACCGCCCAAGGAGATTCCGGGCCTGGTAGAGCGGCTTCGTTCCCGCTTCGAGTGGGGCTTGATCGCCGATATCCAGCCGCCCGATCTCGAAACGAAAATGGCCATTCTCGACAAAAAGGCCGAGGCCTGCGGTATCAACCTACCCGACGACGTGCGCACCTTCATCGCGTCCAAAACCAAAAACAACGTGCGCGAGCTCGAAGGCGCCCTGGTGAAGCTCATGGCTTACTCATCTCTCACCGGCGCGCCGATCAACCTGCAAATGTCGCATCAGGTCCTGCGCAGCCTCGCCAATGTGCAGGAACGGCGCATCACCATCGATGCTATTCAGAAGGCTGTGGCGGATCGCCTGCAAATCCGCCAGGTCCAGCTCAAAGAAAAGAGCAACACCAAAAAAGTGGTTTTTCCGCGCCAGGTAGCCATGTACCTGGCCAAAGAATTAACCACCGCATCACTCCCTGAAATCGGCCGGGCTTTCGGCGGCAAGCACCACACCACCGTGATCCATTCCATCCAAAAAATCGAGCAGATGCGCCAGACCGACCCGGATTTAAACAGGTTGCTCCACACCCTAATGGACTCATTACAATGAAGTTTTTGAGATTTCCACAGCGGCCCCAAAATCACCGTGTGGGAAGCCTGAGGGAAAGCTGGCCTCCGCCGGTTTTTCCTTCTTTTCCGCACGTGGTTTCCGCCATTCTCACTAGCGAAAAGTGGCTGAATTTAGTATAATTTAGGTGATCTTCAACAGTTTCGACAGGGCCGATGAATCCGGTTCTTATAAGGAACTTCTTTAGAGCCTTCCATAAATAGTGTTGAAGCCAGGAGTTGATGGCCATGGAATTCACCGTCAGCAAAACCGACCTCGTACGAGAACTGAGCCTGTCGCAAGGTGTTGTCGAGAAGAAGACCACCATCCCGATCCTTTCCAACGTACTGCTCGAGGCTGCCGGCGATCGCGTCACCCTTACGGCTACGGATCTGGAACTGGGCATCCGTTGCTCCTGTCCGGCGCGCGTCAAAAAGGAAGGCTCCGGCACGGTCCCCGCGCGAAAACTGCTCGATTACGTGCGCCTGCTGCCCGAGGGCGACGTCAATATGAAGTTCCTGGAGAACCACTGGGCCAGTATTACCTGCGGCCGCTCGCGCACCCGCATTGCCGGCATGTCGCGCGAGAGCTTTCCGGAGCTGCCGCAAATGCCCGAGCGCCTGGCCGAAATCCCGATTCGAACGCTGGCATCGATGATCGCCCGCACCTCGTTTGCGATTTCCATGGAAGAGTCGCGCTTCACGCTGAACGGAGCCCTTCTGGTGATGCGTCCGGAAGGCTTGGTCATGGTTGCTACGGATGGCCACCGGCTGGCGTTCGTGCAGGCCGCGCCAGCCGAGAGCGGCAATACGGAAAACCAATTCCGCGCGCTGATTCCGAAAAAAGCGATGGTTGAGCTGAGCAAGCTGGCCGACGATGCCGCTCCCGAAGCCAAAGCCATTTTCGCCGGCGATGACAATCACCTCTTTTTCCAGGTAGGCCACCGCCTTCTGCTCACTCGCCGGTTAACGGGCAATTTTCCGGATTACGAGCGCGTTCTTCCCAAAGACCATGCCTTGCTCGCGCAACTACAAAAAGACGAGATCCGTGCCGCTATCGAGCGGGTAGCTCAATTCGCCGACGAACGCTCCCGCGCCATCCGCGTCCACTTCACGCCTGGCGAGGTGCGCGTTTTCTCGTCCTCGGTCGAAATGGGAGAAAGCGAAGAAAGCGTACCCAGCCAATACCAGGGTCCCGATCTCGAAATCGGCTTCAACGCGCAATACCTGCTCGATTTTTTGCGCGTGATTCCGCAGGATCGCGTGGCCTTCGAACTGAAGGATCAAAAAAGCGCCGGCGAGATGCGTCCGGCGGGCGAGAGCGTTCCGGATCAATACCGCTACGTTGTCATGCCGATGAGGATTTGAAAACAAGCTGCCGTCGTTCAGCTATCGGCGATCGGCCTAAGGCCGGCTGTTTTAGCTGAAAGCTGTGCACGGCCAAAAGCTGAAGGCTATTTATGGGAGACGAAGTGAATATCGGCTCGGAAGAGCTTTACGGCGCCAACAGTATCAAAGTGCTCGAAGGCCTGGAGGCGGTGCGCCTCCGGCCCGCGATGTACATTGGTTCCACGGGCGAGATGGGTCTGCATCACCTGGTCTACGAAGTGGTCGATAATTCCGTAGACGAGGCTTTGGCCGGTTACTGCACTGAAATTTCCGTAACGATTCACGACGATAATTCCATCACCGTGATTGATAATGGCCGCGGCATTCCAGTGGGGATGCACGAGGAAGGCGTCTCGGCCGCCGAAGTGGTGATGACGAAGCTCCACGCGGGCGGAAAATTCGATTCCAAAAGCTACAAGGTTTCGGGCGGCCTCCACGGCGTCGGCGTAAGCTGCGTGAACGCTCTTTCCGAGCGCCTGGAGCTGGAAATCTGGCGCCCGGAAGGCGATAGCGGCCCCAGCTACACCTGGCAGCAGGAATACGCCTGCGGGATTCCCAAAGGGCCTCTCACCAAGATGGGCAAAGCCGGCCGCAAAACCGGCACGCGTGTTACGTTCAAACCGGACGCTTCCATCATGGAAGTGACCACTTTTAATTACGACACGCTGGCCCAGCGGCTGCGCGAGCTCGCCTTCCTCAATAAAGGCCTGAAAATCACCCTCACCGATGAGCGCGTCGATCCCGAAAAAGTCACTGAATTTCTTTACGCCGGCGGTATCGCGGAATTCATCAAGCACCTGAACCGCGGCAAATCCACGCTCCATGATAAGCCGATCCATTTTGAGGCCGAGCGCGAGTTGCCCAATGGCGGCGTCCTCACCATGGAAGTCGCGCTGCAGTATAACGACGGCTACTCCGAAAACGTCTTCAGTTTCGCCAACAACATCAATACGATCGATGGCGGCACACACCTAACCGGGTTCCGCACCGCCCTCACCCGCACCATCAACGCCTTCGGCCAGAGCGCCGGCCTGATCAAAGACCCGAAAGATAACCTGACCGGCGACGATGTCCGCGAAGGCCTCACCGCGGTGGTCAGCGTCAAAGTGCCGCAGCCGCAATTTGAAGGGCAGACCAAGGGAAAACTGAATAGCAACATCTCCGGCGATGTCACACAGTTCGTCAACGATAAGCTGGGTGAGTATTTCGAAAAGAATTCCGCGGTCGCTCGCAAAATCGTAAGCAAAGCCATTGATGCCGCGCGTGCCCGCGAGGCCGCGCGCAAAGCTCGCGACCTCACCCGCCGCAAAGGCGCTCTCGATTCCGGCGGCCTGCCCGGCAAGCTCGCCGATTGCCAGGAGAGGGACCCCGAGCGCTGCGAGCTCTTCCTGGTCGAGGGCGAATCGGCGGGCGGCACCGCCAAGCAGGGACGCGATCGCCGGTTCCAGGCAATCCTGCCGCTCAAAGGGAAAATCCTCAACGTTGAAAAGGCGCGCTATGACAAGATGCTCGGCCACGACGAAATCCGCGCCCTCATCACAGCATTAGGGACCGGCATTGGCAAAGACGATTTCGAAGTGGCTCGCCTGCGCTACGGCAAGATCATCATCATGACCGATGCCGACGTGGATGGCTCCCATATCCGCACGCTCCTGCTCACCTTCTTTTTCCGCCACATGAACGAGCTGATCATGCGCGGCAGAGTTTTTATCGCCCAGCCGCCGCTCTACCGGATCAAGAAGGGCAAGAGCGAAAAGTACATCAAGGATGAAAAGGAATTCGCCAAGGAGATTATGCGCCGCGCGACCGAAAATCTCTCGGTCGAGCTGCACGCCAATGGCAACGGAACGCCCCCCACGCCGCTCGAAGGCTCCGAACTGCGCAATTTCCTGCTGAATCTGGACGAATTCGAGCAGATCTTCCACAAGGTGGAGCGCAAGCTGCGCGACCCGCGCGTGGTCGAAGCGCTGGCCAATGTCGAATGGCGCATCGACCATAAAGCCGAGTTCCAGGAGGAAGCCAACCTGAAGCCCGTCTTTGAAGCGCTGAAGGCGCTGAAGCTGAACCCCGAGCTGCGCCGCGACGAAGAGCACTCGGCCTTCGCTGTTGTGTACCGCGACGCGACTCACGCCGAGCGCTCGATCGGCATCGCCTTGGCCTCCCAGCCCGAATACCGCCGATTCCGCGCCCTCGCCCGCTCTATCGCCCGCTACAATCAACCCCCGTTCTCTGTGCTTAAGAATGAACGCCGCGAAGCCCAGCCGAACTGGTCCGCGCTGCTCGAATACATCAAAAACGAAGGCAAAAAGGACGCCTCCGTGCAGCGCTACAAAGGTCTGGGCGAAATGAACGCCGAACAGCTCGCCGAAACCACCATGAACCCTGAGAAGCGCACGCTGCTGCAGGTGCGCCTCGAAGACGCTGTGGAAAGCGAAGAGATTTTCTCTACGCTGATGGGTGAGGACGTCGAAAGCCGGCGGAAGTTTATTGAAGAGAACGCGCTCGAAGTGAAGAATTTGGACGTGTAGGACCTCACGCTTACCCCTTCTCCAGCAACGACCCATAACCGGGCGCGCGCCCGCTCAGTCCGAGCAGCCGCACCCCAGCCCGCAAGGCATGCGGGGTGCTCGAGACCACCGGCACCTTGCAGCGCTTCTCGAGTGGCACCAGCAGGTCCAGGGTCTTCAGCGCGCCGCAGGAGATTACCAGCGCATCGGCTTTGGGCGCGGACTCCCAAACTCCAGCGCTGAACTTCAGCAGGCCCTCCTGCGTCACCGGCGCCGAATCCTCGAACCGCACAATTCCCAGCCCTTTCACCGTAAGCACCTCGAAGCCGGATTCTTCCAGGAACACACGCAGACGCTGGTTCACGACATCGTTGTAAGCAGTGGCCACGGCCACGCGCCGCCCGCCTACGCCGTGCAGGCCTTCCACGATCCCGGTGCTCATCGTGGTAGCGGGCAGGTCGGTTTCCTTCTTGATGGTATCGATCAGGCGCTGATTGAACGCCGCGCCTTTGTAGAAGGTGAGCGAGGTGCCCATCACGTCTATGGCGTTCGCGCCTTCTTTGGCCTGCTTCTTCGCGGCCGGCAGGATGCGATCGAAAACCCGGTCGTACTCTTCCGGCGTCATCCGCTCGAGGCCCACACCATCGGCTAGAAACTTCACATTCGGATAGAGCAGCCGCGCTTCCGGCGGCACGGGATAATTCGCCGGCGGAAAGATCATGCCCAGTATCGGCTCGGCGGCGGCATGCCCCAAAGCGGCGCAGGCAGCGGCCGCGCCTCCGATTTGCAAAAACTCGCGGCGCGAAGCAAAGTTCATGGCGGTATCCTCCGGTCTCTAAGCAGTATAGTTACCGGCAGGGCGCGGAACAACCCTCCCGCAAATCGCGTATTATAGGTGGAACCAGCGGGAGGTAGAAATGTTTTGCGATCAGTGCGGTGTGCAGGTCCCCGATCACGCGCGGTTTTGCCCATCCTGCGGGAAAGCGTTCGGCGGGGTAGCTGCCGTACCGGCGCCCGCCGCGCAAGGACGCGTGGCCCGGCACGTCCGCGTAGTCGCAATTCTCTGGTTCATTCTTTCTGGCTTTCGCTTGCTTTCCGCCATAACTTTGATGGGCATCGGCCGCGCTGGAATCTACATTCCCGGCATGCCTTTCTTCGTACACCAGATGCTCTCAGGTATCGGCTTCGTGTTCCTGATTGGAGCGGCGCTTGGCTTGGCCGCCGGCTGGGGTCTTTTGCAGCGCGAGGCTTGGGCTAGAATGCTCGCCATAGTCATCGGAGCCTTGAACTGCTTTGATCCGCCCTTCGGCACCGCCCTCGGCATCTACACTCTATGGGTCCTGCTGCCCCCCGAGTCCGAACGCGAATACCGCCAGCTTGCGCGCGTTATCTGAGTAATTACGCCAGCGACCGCAAGATTTTATCCCGGCTGATGGGCAGGTCTTTCATGCGATGGCCCAGCGCGTTGAAGATCGCATTCCCCACCGCGCCGACCGACGGCACCTTCCCCGATTCTCCAATGCTCTTAGCTCCATAAGGACCGTAGCCATCGTCGCTTTGGATGAACATCACTTCGATATTCGGCGCGTCGCGATGAGTCAGCACACGAGCGCCGTAGTAACCGGGCGTTAAGGGCTGGCCGCTGGCGGGATCGTACAGCAGATCCTCGTGCAGCGCCATTCCGATTCCCATCGTGACGCCGCCCTTGATCTGCCCCTCCGCCGTCAGCGGATTCACGATCCGCCCGCAATCGTGCACGGCTAGATACTTCAGCACGCGAATCCGGCCGAGTTCGATATCGGCTTCGACCTCCACAAAATGCGCGCCGAACGCGTTGCGCACCTTACCCGGCGGCATCGTGGGGTTTGGCCCGGCGGACGCGGTAAGCACATTGCTGCCTGTGGGCAGGCCCCTCTCCGCGATCTGCCGCTTCAGATCGCGCGCTGCTTCCACCACCGCGAATCCGGTCATGATCGTCGTCCGGCTCCCGGACTCGCCTACCGAATACGGGCAATGATCGGTATCGCCCCACACCACCGTGATCTGCGAAAGCGGCACGCCCAAAGCCTCGGCGGCAATCATTGCCATCGTCGTCTTTGCGCCGGCTCCCACATCCGTTACGCCCACGTGCACGAAATACCGGCCCTGTGCATTCACGTGAATCACCGCGTTACTGTGGCCGATCCCGGAACGGAACGCCATGTATGCCATGCCCGCGCCGCGCTTGATCGGGCCGCGATCGGACCCGGGTTCGGGATGCCAGCGCTTTGTCCACTCAAATGCTTCCGCCCCGCGGCGAATGCATTCCTCCAGCGTGTAGTTAGTGAACTCTCCGTTCGGCGGTTTGCGCGTCATGTTTTTCAACGCGAACTCCACCGGATCCATCTTCATCTGGTACGCCACGCTGTCCATCATCGACTGGAAACCGAAGTAACCCTGCGGATATTCTGGCCCGCGGAAATTGCCGGAAACGGTGCGGTTCGTATACACGGGATACACCACCGTTTCCGTGTGCTCGCATTGGAAGGCGTCAATGCCGCCGATGGCGCCCGAGTTCTTACGGTAACCGCCCATGCCGCTGTAGCCGCGCAACTGGATCGCCTGCAAAATTCCTTCGCGATCGACTCCGACCTTGAAGTATTGAATCGTGGGCCAGCGGCCGTGCATGCCGATGTAATCTTCGCGCCGCGAAAGTTCCAGCTTCACCGGCGCGCCGGCCTGCTTCGCCAGCATGGCCGCGATCAGGTCGGCATCCTGGTTCTGGTTCTTGTTCCCGAAATTCCCGCCCATGTATTGGCTGATCACGCGCACGTTCTCAATGGGAATGCCCAGGTCGCGGGCCATATCGTTCCGGCAATTCGCAATGCCGCCGGTGGGTGTGTACAAAGTGAGCTTGTCGCCTTCCCAGGCCGCCACCGCGGCGCGCGGCTCCATCTGCGCGTTGTGTACGAGCGTGGTGCTGAAGCGGTCTTCGAGTACATGCTCGGACGCGCGCAGGCTTTCTTCTACATTGCCCCGGCGCTGCGCAATCGGCTTCGCCTCGTTCTGGCTATTCAGGCAGAGGTTCCCCTCCGGCCAAAGTTGGGGCGCTTCCGGCTTCAGCGCTTCTTCCGGGTCGAGCACGTGCGGCAGCACTTCGTAATCCACCACGATCCGCGCCAGCGCTTCTTCCGCCAGGTGCCGGTCGGTGGCCGCCACCGCGGCCACGGGCTCACCCACGAAACGCACCGGGTTGTTGAAGATGTAGCGCCGCTGTTTGGTAATCTTCTTAATCTGGTCGTTGTACTGCACGCCGCCGGCCACACCGCCGGCGCCCCAAACTACCGTGCAATTTTCATGCGTTAGCACGGCCTTTACTCCGGGCATCGCCGCGGCCTTCGAAATGTCTAAAGACCGGATGCGCGCGTGCGCATGCGGGCTGCGCAGCACACGCCCGTAGAGCATGCCGGGCAGATGGAAATCGCCAGTGTAGGTGGCCTTGCCCGTAACGCGTTCGTAAGCGTCGATGCGTGTGGCCGGATGTCCGGCGGTTTGGAGCGGCGCAACCTCGCCCACAAACCGCGCGGTGCCGCCGGTGGGAATCGCCGCGCCGCCGGCTGCCAGGGTCGCTTCGACGTAGCGGTTGTAGGCCGAACAGCGGCACAGATTGCCGGTCAGCGCGGCCTGCACCTCTTCCACGTTCGGATGTGGGTTCTTCGCCAGCAGCCCTTTCGCGCTCATCAACTGGCCGGATGTGCAGAAACCGCACTGCGGGGCATCGTGCTCCATAAAGGCTTTTTGCAGCGGATCGAGCGCGCCGTCTCGTTCCAAACCTTCCACCGTCTCAATCGATTTCCCATCCGCCCACACCGCAAGCTGGCTGCACGCGTACACCGGCTTTCCATCCAGCAACACCGTACAGGCGCCGCACTCACCGCGGTCGCAACCGATCTTGGTGCCCGTGAGCATTAGCCGGTCGCGCAGCACTTCCACCAGCGTCCAGCGGTCTTCGATTTCGAGTTTCTGTGCGCCGCCATTCACCGTCAGGTGAATCGTAGTGCGTGGAGTGTTTCCGGCCGAGGAGGTCTGGCCATGCATCGCAGACACTTCGGAAGCCGCTACCAGCGCGGCGCCGGTGCCCTCCAGGAACTTGCGGCGGGAAATATCTTTCTTGCGCATCGCAACCTCCGCGGTGCGCTCATTATACTATTTGCGCTTTACCGAAAGGCTTCGCAGAATTGTCCAATGCAAGATGAACCTGAAACGGAACTTGTTTCTAATGCAAGATGATCCTGAAAATGGGAGGTGCTGGATAGGCACGCCGCTGGGGAATGCAGATCAGAATGCGGAATGCCGAGAGTCTCACCCATTCGCAAATTGGCGAATTC
>Ga0070737_10000985_pt1 | contig 46870 bp, 34 predicted proteins | sample Coa_R1_10_FD_66438 | JGI IMG/M metagenome (GOLD analysis project Ga0070737, IMG submission 66438) | Surface soil microbial communities from Centralia Pennsylvania, which are recovering from an underground coalmine fire - Coalmine... | ecosystem: Environmental > Terrestrial > Soil > Unclassified... | reverse complement strand
GTCCCGGGCCTTGAGCTTTTGGTCTACGGGCCGTATGACCCGCGCGGGCTGCCGCAGCTGCTGGCCGACGTGCACGCGGTGATCGTGCCCTCGCTGGTCTGGGAGAGCTACTCGATCGTCACCAGAGAGGCGCTCTCGCTGGGCGTGCCGGTGATCGCGTCACGCAGCGGAGCGCTGGCGGAGGCGATCCGGGACGGGTCAAACGGCATCCTGTTTGACCCGGGGTCGGCAGCCGAGCTGGGGCGCATCCTGCGCGGGCTGCACGACGACCCGGGCAGGCTCGAGGCGCTCAGGCGCGGCATATCGGCCTCCGACGCGCCCGACCCCCGGAGGCGCATCTCGCTGCTGGTCCAAACGCTCGAGGCAGCTCGCGCGCGCGGCGCCCGGCGCACCGATCCGCACGAGCTGGCGGAGCTGCGAGCGATCCGCGCCCGGCTGTCCCCGTACTCGCAGGCCGCGTGATCGTCCAGGCGTACGGCGCCGCCATCCTGATGGTCGCCTGCGCGGTCGTCGTGGGTCACGCGCTGTGCCTGGCGCTGGCCGGCAGGCGCAGCCGCGCGGCGGCGCCTGCGATCGGCCTGGCGGCGCTGATCGTCGTGTCCGAGGCGGCGATCGAGCTCCCGGGGGGACCCGTCGCAGCCGTCACTGCGGCGGCGCTTGCGGTCGCGCTGAGCACGGGGTTCCTGCTCTGGCGGCGGTCGGCGCCCATCGGCGCCGGCCAGCTGATCGCGGCAGCGCTCGCGCTCTGCGCCAGCGCCATCCCCTTCGTCGCCAACGGTCGCGTGGGGCTGCCCGGCGTCAGCCTCGACGACGACACCGCGACCTTCCTGCTGTACACCGAGGGGCTGCGATCGCCCGCGATGCACCGCCTGTGGGGCCCGGCCAACGGCTATCCGCTCGGCCCGCAGAGCCTGGCGGCGACGGTCTCAAGCGCCACCGGCATGGGCCTGGACATGGCGTTCGTGGGGCTGATGATCGCGATCGTCGTGATCACCGCGATCACCGCCGCGTCGATCCCGGGCCGCGGCCGGCGCTGGGCCGCCGCTCCGGTGGGCCTGCTGTGCGCCCTGCCCTACCTGGCCGCGGCCTACTACGGAGAGGGCTCATTCAAGGAGCCGCTGATGGCGCTGTTCCTGCTCGCGTTCGTCCTCGCGCTCGAGCAGGCGCTCGAGCAGCGGACGCTCGAGAGCGTCGACCGCACCTGCCGCAGCCTGGCGCCGCTGCCGGTGCTGCTCGCCGGCGCCGTGTACACCTACAGCTACACCGCGGTCGCCTGGTTTGGGGGGACGGTCGCGATCTGGGCGATCGCCTTCATCCTCCGCCATCCACGCCGCGCCCGGGCGCTGCTGGACCGGCGGGTCGCGATCCAGCTGCTGCCGTGGGCGAGCGGCGGCCTGCTCGCGATCGCGCTGCTGCTGGCGCCGGTGGTCGGCCAGCTGACGCAGTTCTACTCCCAGGTCGGCGTCTCTCCGTCCACGGGCGCGATCCCACGCGCGGCGCTGGGCAACCTGGTGCACCCCCTCTCGGCGTACGAGGCGCTGGGGATCTGGCCCAGCCCCGACTTCCGCCTGGCGCCGGCCAACGCCTTCCACGCTGGGGAGCTGGGCGCGTTCGCGCTCGCGCTGCTGATCTTCGCGCTGCTGAGATCGGTGCGCGGAGACCGGCTCCTGATGCCCGCGGCGGTCGTCGCCTCGCTGCTCATCTGGTGGCGCGCCAACGGCACGCAGTCCCCGTACCTCGCGGCCAAGGCGCTCGTGATCGCCGCCCCGGTGGTGATGGCGATCGACCTGCGCGAGCTTCTGCTGACGGACGTGCACGATCGCGCCACGGGGGCCGTGCTCGCCGCGCTGGGCCTGGCGTTCTGCGCGTTCTCTGCGTACAGCAGCTCGCTTGCGCTCCGCAACGAGCCGGTGGGCGCCCCGGAGGCCGGGGGAGGCCTCTCTGCGCTTCGCCGCCTCGTCGGCTCCGCGCCGGTGCTCTACCTGGGCGATGACCAGTACGCCGCCTGGGAGCTGAGGCCCGCGGCCGTCAGCGTGCTTGACCCGAGCATCCTCTCGCTCGGCCGCGCGCTCGCGCGTCCCGGCGCGGGCCCCTCCGCGGGGCAGCCAGGCTTCAGCTCCGTGGTGCCCGCCAGCCTCGACAGGTTCCGCTTCGTGATCACCAGCAACTCCCCCTACGCCAGCCCGGCGCCGCCGAACTTCCATGTGCTCGCACGCACCCGGATGTACGTGCTGTGGCAGCGCAGCGGGCCGACGCCGGAGCTTCAGACGATCGCCGCGCCCGGCGCGCCCGGCGCGCTCGCCGACTGCGAAAGCGCCGGCGAGCGCGCGCTCAGTCGCCGTGCCGGCGTCGCGCTTGTGAGCGCGACGCCGGTCACCGCGCCCGGGCCGGGGCTCCTGCCGGGCGATTCGCAGACCGTCAGCCTGCCGCTGCCCACGGGCCGCTGGGAGCTCTCGCTTCAGTACGTCAGCGACTTCGCCTTGACCGTGAGCGCGCCGGGGTTGAGAGCCACGATGCCGCCCCTGCTCGGCACGCCCGGCCCGTACTTCGCGGCGGGCGAGGTGACCGGCCGCGGAGCGCGCTCGCCGCTGCCCGTCACGCTGCACCTGGCCCGGCCCTCGACGCTGACCGGCTCTTCGGGGCTGCAGTACGCCGATGTCGCGCAGATCGCCGCGACCCGCGTCCCCGACCCCACCAGGCTCGTGCCGCTGCGGGACATCTGCGGACGCTACGTGGCCTGGTATCGCCTGTCCGGCGGAGGCCGGTGAGCGCCCGCCTGGCGCTGGCCTCGCTGCCCGCGCTCGCGGCCACCGAGGCCGAGCGCGAGCGATGGACCGTGGATCGCGACGGAGTGCGCGGCCGCGCGCTGGTCGTCGGCGCCGGGCACAGCGTCGTCTGGGCGCTGCGTCCCGGCCGCGCCGTCCACCTGCGCTCGCACGCGATGCTGGCACCGCGCGACCGGCTCGATGGCGAGGGCGCGATCGTCGCCCGCGTCTCGGCCCTCACCGGCGACGGGGCGGAGCGCACGCTCTGGCGCAGGCGCCTGGCCGCCGGCAGGCGCGCCGGCCCGCCGCGGCACCGGGTCAGCTGCCTGATCCCAGCCGACGCCGTCGCGCTGTCGCTGGGTGCGGTGGCGTGCGAGGGCGGGCCGCGCGCGCCGCGAGCCGTGCTGTGGCTTGCGCCGACGATCGAGGACCCGGGTGTCGCACCGCTGGCCGCAAGCCAGCGCTCGGCCGGCGCGCCACTGCCGGCCGGCGCTCGATCTCTGGCCGGCCTCGCACCCCTGGCCGGCGCGCTCGCGCCGTGGCGGCGAGCGGGCGGCGGCGCCGTTGGTGGCGTGCGAACGCTGCTGCGGGCGCGATATCGGCGGCCACGCGACCCCGGCAGGCCGATGATCTCGGTCCTGATGCCGGTGCACGATCCCCCCGAGCCAATGCTCGCCGAGGCGATCGCCTCGGTCCGCGGCCAGACGATCGCCGACTGGGAGCTGTGCATCGCAGACGACGGCTCGACGCAGCCACGGATCCGGGCGCTGCTTGAGCGGGAGGGCGCGCGCGACGCGCGGATCCGCGTCGTGCGCCGCGCCCGCGCGGGGGGGATCGCCGCCGCCACCAACGCCGCGATGGACCTCGCCCGGGGCGAGTACATCGCACTGTTGGACCACGACGACACGCTCGCGCCGGAGGCGCTTGAGGAGGTCGCGGTCCGGATCGCCGGCGCTCCGGACCTCGACATGATCTACACCGACGAGGACATCGTGCTCGACGGCCGGCCCGTGTTCGTCCACGCCAAGCCCGACTGGTCGCCTGACACGCTGCGCACCAACGGCTACACCTGTCACCTCGGCGTCTACCGCCGGTCGCTCGTCGAGCGGATCGGCCGCTTCCGCAGCGAGTTCGACGGCTCGCAGGACATCGACATGATCCTGCGGCTCACCGAGCGGACCGACCGCGTGGCTCACATTCCGCGCGTGCTCTACCACTGGCGCGCGCACGGCGGCTCCACGCCGGGCGGGGACGCCAAGCCCTACGCGTACGTCGCCGCCCGGCGGGCGATCGCCGCCCACCTCCAGCGCGCCGGGCTGGATGCCGCGGTCGACTTCGGACCCCCGGGGCTCTATCGCGTCGCCCATCGCGTTCACCCGGCGGCCACCGTCGACCTCGTCGTCGCCACGACGGATCCGGCCGCGCTTGAGGCCGCGGCGGCCTCGTGGGCGCAGCAATCGCACCCGACCTGGCGTGCGGTTGTCGTCGCGCCCGGCGCCTTGCGGGGGCCGGTCGCCGAGGCGCTGGCCCGCGCGGACCTGGAGCGCGGGCGCTTCACGGTGCTCGCAAGCGATGACGGGCCGGCCACGGCCGCCTTGCTGGCCGCGGGCGCCGCGGTCGCCAGCGCCGCCCACATCGTGCTGATGGAGAGCCCGGCGGCGGGCCTCACCCGCGACTGGCTGAGGCGGCTGCTCGGCTACGCCTCCCAGCCCGGGGTGGCCGTCGCCGGAGCGGCCGTGCTCGAGCCCGATGGGACGGTACGCCACGCGGGCGTGGCGCTGCCCGAGGGCATTGCGCTGCGGCTGCTGCATGGCGACAGGACGTCGATGAACGAGCTGTTCGGGTTCGGCACCTCGGTCTACAACGTGAGCGCGGTCCGCGGCGTGCTGGCCATCGGTCGTGACGCCTATCGGCGCCTCGGCGGGCTGGACGTCCGGCTGGGGGAGCTCGCGCTCGTGCACCTGTGCCTGCGGGCGCGCAGCGCCGGCCACCGGGTGGTGATCGTGCCGGACGCGCGCCTGCGCGCAACCGAGCCCGAGCGGGCCGAGAGCGACCTGGAGGCGATCTGGCTGCTGCGTGAGGAGTGGGCGCGCCTCGGTGGCCGCGAGCCCTACTACAGCCCGGCGTTTCGGCCCGATCGCGGCGACTTCGCGCTCCGGCACTGGCCGCGATGAGGAGCCTTGCGGGCACGCTGCCGCTGTCGGGGCTGCTGCAGCGCATCGATGCGCACGGGGCGGCGACCGCGTGGCCGGTGCACCACGACGGGGCGGCGGGACGCGCGCTGCTGGCCCCGCCGGGCTCGACCGCCACCTTCGCGCTGCGCCTTGAGCGCCCGGCACTGATGACCGCCCGGGTGATGATCGCGCCGCACCGGTGGCGCGACCACGCCGACGAGCTGCTGGCCACCGTCTCCGTCGTCTCGGGCCACGGCGGCGGGCGGCGCGTGTGGTCGCGACGCCTCCGCGCCGCGGCGCTGGGCGGGCGACCGAGCCACCGGCTCGTGTGCACGATCCCGCCCGAAGCGACCGAGCTGCGGCTGAGCACCAGTTCAGCGTGCCCAGATCCAGACGCCGGGCCGCTGCTTTGGCTTGCGCCCGCGCTCGTGGCGCCCCTGCCCCCGTGGACGCGGCTGCCCGCGGCCAGCGGGCGCGAAGCGGGCAGCTCGGCGCGCGCCGCTGCAGCCCGGCCCGTGTCGGCGACCCGGGCGACGGCGGGGGTAGGGCACCCCCTTGGCGGTCGAGGTCGCGCGCGAACGGCGCCCCGGGCGCGGGCGGGCGAAGGCCCGAGCGCGGGTCCGCTGTTCTCCGTGCTGACCCCCGTGCACGACCCCCCGGTCCGACTGCTCGCCGAGGCGATCGACTCGGTGCGCGCCCAGACCTTCGCCGACTGGGAGCTGTGCATCGTCGACGACGGGTGCACCGATCCCGAGGTCGTCGCGCTGCTGCGCCGCGTCGTCGCCTCCGACGAGCGCATCCGCCTGGCGCGCCGCGAGCGAGCGGGCGGCACCGCGCTTGCCACCAACTGCGCCCTCGCGCTGGCGACCGGGCGCTTCGTCGCCCTCCTGGACCACGACGACACGCTCGCGCCCGACGCGCTGGAGCGGGTGTCGATCGCCCTCGGGGAGCGACCCTCGATCGACATGCTCTACAGCGACGAGGAGGTGATCGGCCCCGACGGCAGGGCCGAGCCACAGATCAAGCCCGGATGGTCGCCGGACCTCATCCGTGCGGCGATGTACACCTGCCACCTGGGCGTCTACCGCCGCTCGCTGGTGGCGGAGCTGGGAGGCTTCGACCAGCGCTTCGACGGCTGCCAGGACTACGACCTCGTGCTGCGCGCCTGCGAGCGCACCGACCGGGTCGCCCACATCCCCCGGATCCTTTACCAGTGGCGTGCGCACGGCGGCTCGGCGGCCGCCGGGGACGCGGTCAAGCCGCAGGCCTACCTGCGCCAGCGCCTGGCGATCGTCGAGCACCTGCGTCGCAGCGGCATCGAAGCGGAGGTGCACTATGGGCCGCGGCTGGGCCTTCACCGCATCGTGCACCGCGTCCGGCCCCAGACCACGGTGCAGGTGGCGATCGCCCACCCCCAGGCGAGCGCGCTCGCGGCGGTCGCGGCGACGCTGCGCAGCCAGCCCCATCCCGGCTGGAGCATCGCCGCCGCCGGCGCGCAGTCAGCCCTGGAGCACGCCGAGCGCGTGCTGGCGGCCCAGGGCATCCCGCCTGAGCGCGTGTCGCTCGTGGAGGTGGCGGCGGAGACCGAGCCCGCGCGCGCGCTGGCGATCGCCGCCGAGCGCTCCGCCGCCGAGCACCTGCTGCTCATGGACCAGCCGGCGGCCGGCCTGACGCGCGACTGGCTGCTTCGGCTGATCGGCTACGCCGAGCAGGCGGGCGTCGCCGCGGCCGGTCCGATCGTGCTCGCGGCCGACGGCCGGATCCTGCATGCCGGGGTGGCGCTGCCCGAGGGCCTGCCGCTGCATCTGCACCGCGGCTCGCATCCGTGCCAGGCGCGCCTTGAAACGGTGCGCAACGTGGCGTCGCTCAGCGGCGTCCTGCTGACCCCCCGGCGCCTGTACGAGCGCGTCGGCGGCCTCGACGCCAGCTGGCGAGAGCTCGCGCCGGTCCACTACTGCCTGCGCCATCACGACGAGGGCGGCCGGTGCGTGCTGGTGCCCGACGCCCGCCTGCGGGCGCTGGGGCCCGACCGCTCGGTCAACGACGTCTCGGCGCTCCTGCGCCTGCGAGCCTGGCGGTCGGCCGCGGGCGGCGGCGACCCCTACTACAGCGCTGCGCTGCGCAGCGACCGCGGCGACTTCATCCCGCGCGACCGTCCGCCCGGACGGCACTGATCGGATCCATCCCCGCCGGCCAGGGCTCGCCGACCAGCTCGACGACAGCGGCGCGGAGCACGGCGACGTGCAGCGCCAGCGGGAGCCAGTCGCGCAGCCTCGCGCGCGCCGCGTCGCGCAGAGCCTCGCGGCGTGCCGGCTCGCGCAGCAGGACACGCGCGAGGAAGCCGAGCGCGGGTGCGCTGCCGGCAAGCAGGTGCTCCCCGGCGACCAGCGGCGAGACTCCCACCCCGTGCTCGCACACGACCGCCGCGCCCGCGTGGATCGCCTCCACGACCCGCTCGGCCTCCAGGCGCGGATCGGCGTCGTCGCGGCGAAGCGCGATCGCCACCCGGCATCGCGCGAGCGCCTCCAGGCGCTCTTGAAGGTCTCTGCCTCCGGCGCCGCCGGCGCCGATCACCACGCAGTGCCGGTCGCCGAGCACCTCCATCGTCAGGCGTGCGCACTCGCTCTGGCGATGGTTGAGCGGGCCCAGGAAGCCCACCTCGATCTCCCGAGCCTCGTCGCGCCTCCCGCGATCAAGCGCCTCGGAGTAGCCGGGCCTCAGCTGCCTGGCCTGCACGCCCGCGTGCGCGAGCTCCACCGCGTCCCGGGGGTCGAGCGTGAACACCGCGCCGGCGCGGCGCAGCAGGCTCACCGTCGCCGCGCTCGGACGGGGCTCCAGCCGAGCGCAGATGAAGATCGACCTGCGCAGCACGCCCTCCACGGGCAGCGCCGCCTGCCCGTGCGCTGCGACGAAGCCGACCGGGTCCACCAGAACGTGCACCCGCTGCAGCGCCGCAGGCGGGAACTCGCCGCTGTGAACGGTCCACGCCACATCCTGAAGGGCCAGCTCGTGGCCCACGACCTCAGCCAGCTCGCGCATGCGCGAGCCCTCGGCCAGCACGAAAGCGACCTCCGGCACCCGGGCGATCCTACCCGCCGACCGCCTAACCTCCAGCGCGATGTCCACCGAGCGCACCCAGCGGGCCGCCGGCGGCCCGGAGCACGAAGGGCCGGCCGCTGAGCGGGAGCGCCTGGAGGCGCTGCTCCTGGAGGCCGAGCAGCGCCTCGCCGAGGTGCCCGAGCTGCGGCTGCGAATCGCGGACCTCGAGCGCGAGCTGGCGATCGCCCGCAGCGCCGAGCGCGCCGCGCGGGAGGAGGCGCTGCGGCTGGACCAGATGCTCATGTACGGCAGGCGGATGCTGCACTACGTCCGCCCGCTGATCGGGCCGCTGCGCCGGGCACGCCGGCGGCTGCGCGGCTGACGTGCCCCGAGATCTGCTCGACGGCAGGCGCCGCGGCCCGCTGCGCGGGCTGCCTCGCCGGGTGCTGCTCACCTACCGCCACCGGGGCCTGCGCTCGGTCCTGTTCAGGAGCCTGGTGTTTCCGCTGCGGCTGACGCCGCTTGACCGGGTGCTTGCGCTCGGCGGCGACCGTGAACTGGGGCGCGACGCGCGCCGCTGGTATCGGACCCACGGCGAGCCGGTCACGATCGTGATACCGAGCTACCGCGACGCGCCGCTGGTCCGCGCGCTCGCCCGAAAGCTCCGTCAGACGACCCTGCCGGGGCGGGTGCGCATCATCGTCGTCGACGACGACAGCGGGCCCGAGCACCTGGCCGAGCTCTCGCGGATCGGCGGGATCGAGGTGGTCGCCGGGTCGCCGAACGCCGGCTTCTCGACAAACGTCAACAGGGGACTGCGCCTCGCCGATCCGCGCCACGACGTTGTGCTGCTCAACTCCGACGTGCTTCCGATGCGCGGCTGGCTTGCCGCCCTGCAGCACACCGCGGCACACAGCCCCAGGGTGGGCGTGGTCGGCGCCAAGTTGCTCTACCCCAACAACCGCATCCAGTACGCGGGCACGATCCGCAACCCCACAGCGCCGGAGTGGTTTGACCATCGCCACCGCGGACTGCCCGCCGACTGGGGGCCTTCGGATGTGCCGGGCCCGACGCTCGCGGCCACCGGGGCGTGCATGTACATCACACGACGCGCGCTCGAGCGCGTCGGGCTGTTCGACGAGCGCTACGGAATGGGCTATGAGGACGTCGACTACTGCCTGCGCACCTGGGAGGCCGGCCTGGAGGTCCACTACCAGCCCGGCGCGCGCCTGCATCACCACGAGTCGGCGACGCGGGGCACCGCCATGGGGGACCGGGAGCGCACCTCGCAGCGGGTTTTCTGGGATCGGTGGCGCGCCACGTTTGACCAGCGCAGCGCACGCACGCCCGACGGGCGCCTGCGCGCCGTGTACGTGACCGTCGACTGCTCGCTTGGCGGCGGCCACCGGGTCGTCTTCGAGCAGCTCAACGGCCTCGCGGCGCGCGGCCACGACGTATCCCTGTGGACGCTCAGCGGGCCGCCGGACTGGTTTGATCTCCGCTGCCCGGTCAGGACCTTCACCGACCTTGACGAGCTGGCGGCGGCGCTGGCCTTGGTCGATGCGGTCAAGGTCGCCACCTGGTGGCAGACCGCAAGCGCAGTGTGGCGCGCCAGCGTGCTGCGCGGCGTGCCCGTGTACCTGGTGCAGGACATCGAGACCAGCTACTACCCAGACGACGAGCGAACCCGCTTTGAGGTGCTGGACTCCTACCGGCCCGAGTTCCGCTACCTGACCACCTCCGGCTGGAACCGGGACAGGCTGCAGGACCTCGGCCTCGAGGCCGAGGTGATCGCCCCCGGCGTGGACGCCGAGACGTTCCGGCCGCTCTCGGACGCGCGGCGGCGGGAGGACGCCATCCTCGCGATCGGCCGCGCGCACCCGTTGAAGAACCTGCGGCTGACGCTTCGGGCGTGGCAGACGCTGCCCGAGCCGCGCCCGGAGCTTTTGCTGTTCGGCACCGAGGCGCCCGCGGGCGCCGCAGACGACGAGCGCCGCGGCGAGCCGGAGGTCCAGCGGCTGCTCGCCGCCGTGCTCGCCGAAGGCTCGCGCGCGCGGTATGTGAGCGCGCCCGGCGACCGCGAGGTGAACCGCATGCTCAACGAGGCGACCGTGTTCGTTCAGACATCGCGCCACGAGGGCTTCTGCCTGCCGGTGCTGGAGGCGATGGCCGCCGGCACCCCGGTTGTGTGCACCGACGCCGACGGCAACCGCGACTTCTGCCAGGACGGGGTGAACTGCCTGATGCCTGAGCCCACGCCCGCGGCGGTGGCGGGCGCGATCAGCCGCCTGCTGCGCGACCCCGGGCTACGCGCGCGGCTCTCCGACGCCGGGCTGGCCACGGCCGAGCGCCACAGGTGGCCCGCGCGCATCGATGAGCTGGAGCGTTGGCTGCTGGAAGCGAGCGAGCCGCGTGTCGGCTCTGAGCCGGCTCGCCGCGCGCCGCCGGCCGGCGGATGAGCGTGTTCAGAGGTCCTCGGCGACCCGCCGCTCAGAGGCCCTCGGCGACCCGCCGCTCAGAGGCCCTCGGCGACCCGCCGCTCAGAGATCCTTGGCGACCCGCCGCTCAAAGGTCTGCTCAGAGGTCCTCGGCGACCCGTGGCGCGATCCGCCGGAAGACATGGAAGCCGATCCCAAGCGTCGCCAGGCAGATCACGACGGGGATCGCGATCGAGAGCGCGGTGCCGCCCATCAGCGCAGCCGCGCTGGGCGCGCCGTGGGTGACGAACGCGTGCTTGAACTGCTCGAAGACCACCGCCAGCGGGTTGAGCATGTACACGTGCACCAGCGTGCGGCTCAGGTACTTGCGCACGGTCGCGATCGGGATGATGATCGGCGAGGCGTAGAAGATCACCTGCAACGTCACCTCCCAGATGGGCTCCAGGTCTCGCAGGTAGACGAACAGCGAGGAGAGCAGGAGCGCGATCCCGGTCGCCAGAACCACGAGCAGCAGCACGATCGCCGGCGCCTCAAGCCAGGTCACCATCGGCCTGACCCCGGCGATCAGCGCGAACACGATCACGACGATCATGTTCAGCGACAGGTTGAAGAGCGCCAGCAGCACGACCGACAGCGGGATGGCCAGGCGCGGGAACTGGATCTTTCGCACCAGTGCCTCGTTGGCGACGACGCTGCGCACGGCGCCGCTGGTCGCCTCGGAGAAGAAGGTGAACAGCACGATCGCCACCAGCAGCTGCACGCTGTAGTAGCGGTTGGATGCTCCCCCGTGGGCGCCGAACCTCGCCACGAGGCTGAAGAACACGTACAGGACCAGGAACAGCAGCAGTGGGCGAACGAGCTGCCACAGGTAGCCGAGCGCCGATCCGAAGAAGCGCAGCTTCCAGTTCATGTAGGCGACGTTGAACGTCAGATGCCAGAAGCGCCGCCAATCGCCCGAGAGCGCACCCGGCCCGGGGATGGGGCGTCCGAGCGCGTCCGCCACGCGCTCAAGCTCATCGGTCGACCAGACCGTGGTGGCACCCGTCCCGCTCACACCCGCACGCGATCCTCGACCGCCGACGAGAGTCGATCGATGCGGCACTGCGCCGGCAGGTCCACAACGCCCCCGAGCGCGCCGGGGCCGGTCACCACGAACGAGAACGAGCCGCCGAAGCGATCGATCAGGTCCACGCCGACGCCGTGGCGGAAGATGTCGAACACCGGGAAGTAGCGGCCCGGCGCGAGGACGTTGTCAAACGAGAACGAGAACACGACCTGCTCGCCCGCGCCAAAGCGGCCGCTGTGCTCATGGTCGGTCCCGGTGCTCGCGACCATGATCGTCCGATGGTCCTCGTTGAGGACGTACATGGTCACGGCGGGATCGACCACCTCCTCGTGAAACACGATGCGGGCGCCCAGGGTGACGCGGCGGTGCTGCGGGGCATTGGTCAGGCGCGTGCCCGAGTCGTCCTGCAGCCACACCTCCAGCACACGCGCCTGCCCCTCTCCGGCCCTGCTCGACGTCTCGCCCGACGCCTCGCGGCCGAAGTTGAGCTCCAGGTAGCGCTCGGCGACCTCGTGCGTATCACCCAGGTAGACCGGCCGGCCGCGCTCAAGCAGCAGTGCCCGGTGACAGAAGCGCTGCATCACGCCCATGTCGTGGGTGACGAAGATGATCGTCTTGCCCGCGTCCCGCAGCTCATTGAAGACGTCGAAGCACTTCTGCTGAAACGCGGCGTCGCCCACCGCGAGCACCTCGTCGATCATCAGGATGTCCGCGTCGACCTGGATGGCCACCGAGAACGCGAGACGCACGTGCATCCCGGAGGAGTAGTTCTTGAGCTTGAGGTCCTTGAACTGCTGCAGCTCGGCGAACTCCATCACGCTCTCAAAGCGCCGGCGCGCCTCCCGCGGAGTGAGGCCGAGCATGATCCCGTTCATGATCACGTTGTCCCGCGCCGGGAGGTCCAGGTTGAAGCCCACTCCCAGCTCGATCAGGGTCGAGATCCTCCCGCGGCACCAAATCTCGCCGTCCGCCCGGTAGATGCCGGCCAGGCACTTCAAAAGCGTGCTCTTGCCGCTGCCGTTTCGACCGGCGATTCCGAAGAACTCGCCCGCGGCGACCGCGAACGACACGTCGTCCAGCGCCACGAACGCCCGCCTGCGGGATCGGCGCCTGGGGTGCAGCGCCCGCTCCTTGAGCGTGTGAACGCGCTCTTCGGGGACCGTGAACGTCTTGGAGACGTGCCGCGCGGCGACGATCGGCAGCCCGTCGCGATCGTGGGGTCGCGTTGGCATTTGGGTGAGGGTACCCAACGGCCCGCGAGCCTCCGCCGGGCCGCCGCCACGGCTCACCGAGCGCGGCGCTCCAGCGACAGGTGCGCCACCAGCCGGCGCGGAAGCGCGTCGGCGTTGGCGCCGAGCAGCTCGCCCGCGCCGCGCGCCGCGTGGTGGATGAGGGCCGCGCCCAGGACCTCCAGGCGCCAGCCTCCGAGGCGCTCGGGCGGCCACGGCGGCCGCTGCGCGCCGATCGCCTCCTGCGCCGGGCGTCCCGCCCCGCGCGCGCCGAGCGCCTGCTCCGCCGGCCGCTGGGGCGGATGCCCGCCCGCCACAAGCTCCGCCGGCCACCGCGCTCGGCGCCAGTCGGCAAGTGCTCGCCCCCGCACGTTGCGCAGCGCATCGCGCACGGTCACCCGCCATCCGTACACCTCCCGGATCGCCCTGGCCTCATCGAAGCTGCGCCGCAGCCACTGCCACGGGCTGTAGTCGTGCGAGTGGATCACGGCTGCGTCGGGAACGAACACCTTGGCAAAGCCAGCGCGCAGCATGTCCTGCGCCAGCATGTGGTCCTCCGCGTAGGCGATGTCCCGAAACGGCACGCGCTCCCAGGCGGCGCGGGCCACGCACCCGTTGGCGCTGGTGAAGAACCCCAGCGGTCCCATGAACGCTCTTTGCGGCAGATCGCGCAGGCCAGGCGCCAGGACGTCGATCCTGGGGCGCCCGTCCGGTGACAGCGACGCAAACCAGTCCGTGAGCTCGCGGGCCACGCTGAGGCTCGCCTCCGCACGCGGCAGGTAGGGGCCGAACGTCAGTCCCACGTCCGCCGCCAGCTCGAAGGCGGACAGCAGCCGCTCCAGCCAGTGCTCCGAGGCCGGCACCGCGTCCTGGCTGAGAAACGCGACGTGATCGCCGGCGGCGCTCGACATCAACAGGTTGCGCGTCCCGCCGTGCGAGAAGCGCTCTGCGGGGATCGTGATCACCTCGGCGCCGCGGGCGGCCGCCAGCACCGGCGTGCCGTCGCTGGACCCCGAGTCGCACACCAGCACCTGCAGCGCACGGCGCTCGAGCCGCTGGGCGCGCACGGCATCGAGCGTGCGCGCGAGCTCGGGTCCCGCGTTGAGGGTCGGGATCGCCACGGTCACCGTGTCCGGCATGCGCACAATCTTGCCGTCCGCGCGCGACGCGCCGGGCCCTGGGACAGCTCGGAGGAGAGAGGTCAGCGCGTGAAGCCAAAGGGCGTCGCCTGACCCGAGGCCGCCGCACGATCCCGAAATCCTCGCCCGATCCCGACGCCGCCGCACGACCCGGAAATCCTCGCCCGATCCCGACGCCCTCGCCCGACCGCGAGACGGTCGCACGCCCCGAAACCGGCGCATGACCCGGAGAGCCTCGGGCCACCCTGAGAGCGCCGGAGAGCCCAGAGCGCCGAACGACCCGGGGGAGCGCCGGACGACCCCGAGCAGCGCCGAGGGCATACGCTCCCGGCTGCGATGGCAGGCGAGATGGGCAGCAAGATGGCAGGCGAGATGGGCGGCGAGCCCTCCGAGCAGCACCTGGGTCGAGCCTCCTCTCAGACGGTCGCGTCCGCAGACGCGCTTGTCATCGGCGGCGGCGTGGCGGGGCTGATCGCCGCTCGGGAGCTCAGCGCACAAGGCCTCACGGTCATCCTCGCCGAGGCGCGCGAGCGGCTCGGCGGGCGGCTGCTGCGTCGGCGCTTCGCCGGCGACGGCCCGCCGGTGGAGCTGGGCGGGGCGTGGTTCTCCGCTTCTGAGATGCCGCCGCTGGAGCGCGCGCTTCGCCGCCACGGGATCTCGGTGCGGGCCGCCGCGCCGGCCCACGCGCACCGCTGGCTGACCGGCGGGGCCCTGCGCGACGGCGCGCCGGTGCCCTTGGAAGAGGGGCGCGCGCTGGAGCGGGCAGCGTTCGAGCTGGGCGCGGCATCCCGGCGGCTGCCCTCAAGCGTCACGCTCGACGGGGGAGAGCAGCTCGCCGATCTTGACGTCAGCGCCGCCGAGTGGATCGAGCGGCTGGCGCCGCCGCCCGCGACGGGCGACCTGCTGCGCACGTTCGCGTCGATGTACGGTGGCTGCGATCCCCGCGAGGAGGCACTCCTGGGCCACCTGGCGGATGTGGCGGGCTTCGGCCACAGCGGCTTTGCGCTGCTGGACGGCCTCGCCCAGGAGCTGGCCGGCGGCAGCGACGAGCTCATCGGCCGCCTGGCCGACGCCTGCGGCGCGGAGATCAGGACCGGCTGCGCCATCGGCGAGCTGCGCCAGGGAGAGGACGACGTCACCGCGCTCGACGCCGACGGGGCGCGCCTGCAGGCAGCGGTCGCCGTGATCGCCGTGCCGATCAACGCCCTGCCGGCGATCCGCCTGTCCCCCGCGCCCGCGCCCCAGATCGCGGCCGCCGCCAAGCTCGGCCAGCCCTGCCGGTCGCAGAAGCTCTGGATCGCCGCCGAGGGGGTCCCGGAGGGGCTCGTGGCCGCCGGCTGGGGCGCCCCGCTTCAGTGGGTGGCCGACGCCGGCGAGCTCGACGGGGCCCGGCTGCTGGTCGCCTTCGGCCACGAGCGCTCCGGCTGTGACCCTGACAGCCTGGACTCGGTCTCGGCCGCCGTGCAGCGCCTGATGCCCGAGGCGCGCGTGCTGGCCGTCGATCGCCACGATTGGAGCAAGGACCCGTACTCCCGCGGAGCCTGGGGGATGTGGCGGCCGGGCTGGGTCAGCGACGGGACCCTGCGCGCGCTCAACGCGCCCCACGGCCGCCTTGCCTTCGCGAGCTCGGACTTCGCGCCCGAGTGGCCCGGCTGGATCGCGGGCGCGATCAGCTCCGGGGAGCGGGCCGCGGCGCTGATGGTCAAACGGTTGCGCGGCTGATGGCCGCGCGGCGACCGTCCAGATCACGATCCATGCGGGGGACGGCGGGCGGCGCGGGGGGCGGGCGGCTGACATGATCTGCGCCGTGGTCGCACTCGCGGGCCTGATACCTGCGCCTCCCGTCCGCTCCTGAGATGGGGGCGCTCGAGCACCTGCTCTCGCCGCTTGAGATCGGCCCGGTCACGCTGCCCTGCCGGATCGTCTCCACCTCGCACCAGACGACGCTGGTGCACGATCACCTGCCGACCGACGACTTCGTCGCCTACCAGGAGGCGCGGGCGCGCGGCGGCGCCGGGCTGATCGTGATGGAGGCGGTCGCGGTTGCCCCCAGCGGCCTTCTGACCGCGCACACGCTCGGCGGCTACCTGGAGGCGATCGTCGACGGCTATCGGCGGGTCGCGGCGGCCGTCCAGCGCCACGGCACACCTCTGTTCGTGCAGCTGTTTCACGGCGGGCGCGAGGTGATCTCAAGCGGGCCGCGGCCCCCCGCGGTCTCCTCCTCGGCGCTGCCCAGCGCTCGCTACCACACCGAGCCGCGCGCGCTGCGCACCGATGAGGTGGCCGAGCTGGTCGACTCCTACGGGCGCTGCGCGGCGCTGGCCGCGCGCGCGGGCCTGGACGGGATCGAGGTCACCGCGGCCCATGGCTACCTCGGCGAGCAGTTCTTCGACCCGGCGCTGAACCTGCGCCAGGACCGCTACGCACAGCCGGCCCGGTTTCTCACCGAGGTCCTGGAGGCCGTCCGGGCGGCCGCCCCGGGGCTCGCGCTCGGCCTTCGGCTGAGCGCCGACTCCCCCGCGGCCCGCGCGATCGCGCCCGAGCTCGCGCCGCTGGTCGACTACCTGCACGTGGCGGTGGGCAACTCCGCCACCTTCGACGGCTGCAGCGGGATCGTGCCGCCTCCGCCGCTTGAGCGCAACCTGATCGCGCCGCTCACCGGACCGTTCCGGCTCGGCCGGCCGCTGATCGCCACCAGCCGCATCGTCGACCCCACCGAGGCCGACCAGCTGCTGGCCGCCGGCGTCGCCGACGCGGTCGGGATGACCCGCGCGCTGATCACCGACCCGCAGCTGCCGAGCAAGGCGCGCGCCGGCGAGCTTGGCTCGATCCTGCGCTGCATCGGCTGCAACGTGTGCATCGCCCACTACCACGCCGAGACGCCGATCCGCTGCGCGCAGAACCCGCGCACCGGACGCGAGCGCACGCTGCCCGCGCCGGCCACCGCCAGCAGGCCCGCGCGCGTTGTGGTGGTGGGCGCGGGTCCGGCCGGTCTGGCCGCCGCGGCCGAGGCCGCCGCAGCCGGGCACCAGGTGCTGCTGCTCGAGCGCGAACGGCGGATCGGCGGGCAGGTGGCGCTTGCGTCGCCCGCGCCGGCTCACCGCGAGCAGGCGGCCGCGCTCGCGGCCAACTACGAGTCGCTGCTCGAGCGACCCAACGTGCGCCTCGAGCTCGGCCACGAGGCGGTCGCCGACGAGCTCGCAGAGCTGGGCGCCGACCTGGTGATCCTCGCCACCGGCGCGCGGCCGGCCCCGCCCCGGATGGCGCTGGACGGCATCGAGGTGATGCAGGTGTGGGACCTGCTGGCCGGCGCGCGCCCCGCGGGCCGCAGCGTGCTGATCTGCGACTGGGGCGGTGACCCGGCGGCGATGGACTGCGCGGAGCTGCTCGCCGGCGAGGGGCTCGAGGTGACGCTCGCGGTCGGCGCGATCATGCCCGGCGAGACCGTGCACCAGTACCAGCGAAACCAGTACCTGGCGCGGCTGACGCGCGCCGAGGTGCGCATCGAGCACTACCTCGCGCTGGACGGCGCCGAGGGCGGAGCGGTCAGGCTGCGAAGCATCTTCGCGCCCGAGCGCACGCGGACGCTGAAGGCCGACGCGCTGGCGCTGTCGCTGGGCCGCGTGCCCGACGACGCCCTCGCCACCGAGCTGCACGAGCGCGGCCTGCCCGCGGTGCAGACGGCCGGCGACTGCCGCTCGCCCAGGGGCCTTGAGGAGGCGATCCTCGAGGGTACGCTCGCCGCTCGGACGCTGGCGGCGCAGCGGGTGCCCGAGCCGGCTGCCTGAGCCCAGCGAGCCCGCCAAGACCCGGGCCCGCAGCGGCGGCGAGGGCGCCAAGACCCCGGGGCCCGCAGCGGCGGCGAGCGCGCCGGCCACAGCCGGGGTCCACAGCGCGCAGCAGGCGCGTGCGCCAGGCCACAGCCCACGGCACGCGGCGCGGCGGCGCCGGTGGCTCAGATCCCGGCGATCACCCAGGGCAGCAGCAGGCTCGTGGCGCCCGCCGCCGCCGCGATCGCCGTGGCGGCACGGGAGCGTTGCTCGAGCCCGGCGATCAGCAGCACGCCGAACAGCGGCGCCGTGTAGCGGGCGAGCGCCCACTGGTCCACGAACGGAGCCACCAGCATCGTCGCCGCGAGCCCGAGGGAGGCGACCCCCGCCGCCCGGCAGCGCCTGGCGAGGAAGGCCGAAGTCACCATCGCCGCCAGCGCGAGCAACACGACGACCAGCTCCCAGCCCGACAGGATCGTCGTGGGCAGATGCACAACCGGTTCGACCCGTCGCCACAGGCCGCCCGCCGTGCCGGTGGGGACCGCCGCCGCAGCCGCCGGGACGGGTGCCCCGGGCACCGTCGGAGGCACGAGCCGCAGGTACGCCTGCCAGGCGGCGTAGGCGGCGGTCGGGATGAGAAGCGGTGGCCACGCCCTTCGCAGCAGCGCACGGACCCTCGGTCCGTCGGCGCGAGCGCGAACACAGCCGAGCACCGTCTCGATCATGATGGCCGCGACGGCGACCGCACCCGTCTCGCGAGACAGCACCGACACGGCCAGCAGCGCCGCGGCCGCGAAGCGGCGCTGCGAGCGCCACGCCAACAGGCCGCACAGAAGCGTCGCGGTCGCAAGCGGGTCGGTCAGGTCGCGCAGCGCGGGCATCAGCACCCCGGGCAGCGCGCCGGCCGCAAGCGCCCACCAGACCGACCGTCCGCGGCGCGCGCAGAACACCGCCAGCGCAGCGGTCAGGCCCAGCACGGCGAGCACGTTGACCGCCAGCATCGCCCACGGCAGCGCCGACCGGCGGCCGAGCGCCACAAGCCATGCCAGCGCCGGATAGGCCGGCCGCTGCAGGTGATAGCCCGGGAACCCCGCCAGGCCCGCGAGCGTCGAGCGGTCAAGCAGCAGGGGATCCCCGGCCTGGATCCAGTAGAACTGGCCGTCGTAGCCGTAGCGGGAGAGCACGGGCGCGGCCGCCGGCGGATGCGTGTAGCGCACGAAGCGCTGGCCGAAGAGGATGAAGCCGGCCGGGTCGCCGTGGTAGTCGGCCAGCCGCGAGCCGATCAGCAGCGCCAGCGCCAGCGCGACCACCAGGACCGGCCCCGCGACCGCCAGCCGGCGCGCCGCGAGCCTGAGCCCCGCGGCCGAAGGCGGCGCGATGCGTTGCGCGAATGACACCCGGCCCCTGTATCGGCCAAACCGCGCGGACGCTGAAGCGCCGCGGCCGCAAGCAAAGCGGCCCCGCATTCGAGGGCAACGGGGCCTGCGGCCAAGCCCATCGCGGGCCTCGCGCGTCGGGCCGGGCCTCGCGCGCCGGGCCGGACCTCGCGCGCCGGGCCGGACCTCGCGCGCCGGGCTGCCTCAGGCCGCCAGGCCGGCGAGGATCGTGCGAAGCCCATCCCGCAGCGACACCGTCGGCTCCCACCCGAGCTCCCGGCGCGCGCGGCCCACGTCGAGGCAGCTGCGCCTCACCTCTCCCGGTCGCTGCGCGGCGAACACGGGCTCAAGCGAGCACTCCCCGCCGGCGACGTCGTTGAGCGCCGCGATCAGCTCCAGCACCGAGGTCTCGCGGCCGTGGCCGATGTTCACCGGCCCGGTGATGCCCGATTCGGCGGCCAGCAGGTTGGCGCGCACGACATCTGAGACCTCCACCCAGTCCCGCGTCTGGCGGCCGTCGCCGAACACCGTCGGCCGGCGGCCGTCGGCCAGGCAGCCGCAGAAGATCGCCACCACGCCCGCCTCGCCGTGAACGTCCTGACGCGGTCCGTAGACGTTGCCGTAGCGCAGCGACACGGTCGAGAGGTCGTGCAGCCGGCAGAACAGCTCGCAGTAGCCCTCCGCGGCGAGCTTGCTCTGCCCGTAGGGCGCCAGCGGAACGATCGGATGGTCCTCGGGCGTGGGCAGAAGCTGCGCCTCGCCGTACAGGCCGCCGCCGGTGGACGTGTTGACCACCCGGCGCGCCCCCGCACGGCGCGAGGCCTCCAGCACGTTGATCGTGCCAAGCACGTTGACCGCGGCGTCGGCGGCGGGCGCCAACAGCGAGTGGCGCACGTCGATCTGGGCGGCCAGGTGGAAGACGACCTCGGGGGCGGCCCGGTCGATCGCGCGCGCCAGCGCCTGGAAGTCGCGGACGTCCAGCTCGTGCAGCTCCGCCCCGCGGGCGAGCGCGTCCTGGAGGTTCTCCCGCCGGCCGCTTGAGAGGTTGTCGATGACCGTCACGCGGTCGCCGCGAGCGAGCAGCGCGTCGACGAGGTTTGACCCGATGAAGCCCGCCCCGCCGGTCACCACGCAGTCCATTTGCGAGCGCCAGGTTATCCGCGTTCTGCGGGCCTCACGCCATTGGCGCGGGCAGCCGGCGAGGGCAGCCGCCCGTCGCCTCCCGCCCGCGGGGCGACGAGCCGGAGCGGACGCCCGGGCGCGGCACGGGCGCACAAGTGCGTAACTTCCGCCGCCGGATCGCGTTCAAATGCGCGATCGCCGCGATGACCGGCCCCACCCCACAAGGAGCCAGACCGATCCAGATGCCCGCCCGGCGCTCGCTCGAGCCGCTGCCATCCGCGCCCGTCGAGCCTCCGACCGCGCGCCTGGTCGGCGTTCCGATCTCGCTGGTCGACTACGAGCAGGCGCTGGACTGGATCGACTCCTGCGTGGATGCGGGCGAGCGCGGCTACGTCTGCGTGTGCAACGTGCACACGCTGATGGCCTCCGCGGAGGATCCCGAGCTTCGCACCGCGCTGATGGCCTCCTCGCTGAACGTGCCCGACGGTCAGCCGCTCGTGTGGGCGCTGAGGGCGCTGGGTACCCCGCTCGGCGACCGCGTATACGGGCCCGAGCTGATGTCAAGAAGCTGCGAGCGGGCGGCCCGCTCCGGCCAGCGGCTGTACCTCTACGGGGGCCGCGACCAGGGCGCGCTCGTGCAGCTTGCGCTCAACCTGCGCCGGCGCCACCCCGGGCTGCGGATCGTGGGCGGCTACTCGCCGCCGCACCGGGAGCTGACCGCCGAGGAGCGCGAGGCGGTGATCGGCGAGATCAACCGATCCGGGGCCGACGTCGTCTGGGTCGGGATCGGCGTGCCCAAGCAGGAGAAGTGGATGGCGCAGATGCGCCGGCATCTGGACGCGCCGGTGCTCGTCGGCGTCGGCGCGGCGTTCGACTTCCACGCCGGGCTGGTCCCGCAGGCGCCCGCGTGGATGCAGCGCTCCGGCCTTGAGTGGGCATACCGGCTTTCGCAGGAGCCGCGGCGGCTGTGGCGGCGGTACCTTCGCTACAACCCGCGGTTCGTGCTCGCGTTCGCCGGACAGCTGCTCGCGCGGCGCGCCGCCGGCCGCCGCTAACGTCTCGGCGCGGCCGCCGCGGACAGTGCGCCGGGCTCGTGGCAGAGAGCGCCCCGGTTCTGCGCCGGAGAGCGCGGCGGACCGCGGCGGCGCCCGCCGCAAACCACAGTTCACTTGCCGGACACGCCGACAGCCTCGATCGTCATCCCCACGCGCCGGCGCTCCGCCTACCTGGAGGTCGCGCTGCGTTCGATCGCGCCGCAGGCGCGCGCCCTCGGCGCGGAGCTCATCGTGGTCGATGACGGCAACGACCGCGCGACGCGTGAGGTGGCCCGGCGTCAGGGGGCGACGCTCGTGGCCGCGGCGCCGCCGGGGGGCGTCAACGCCGCGCGCAACGCCGGCATCGAGGCGGCCGCCGCGTCCCTGATCGTGCTCACCGATGACGACGTGCGGGCTCCCGACGGCTGGCTTGCGGCGATCCTGGAGGGGGCGGAGCGCCACCCGGAGCACGACGTGTTCGGGGGTCCGATCGTCGGCGTCCTCGAGGGCGGGCCTCGCGGATGCGGCCGTGAGCCCGCGCCGATCACGACCCTCGACCTCGGGCCCGCCGACTGTGACGCCGAGCTTGTCTGGGGCGCCAACATGGCGATCCGCCGTCGTGCCCTGGAGCGAGTGGGGCTGTTCGACGCGACGCTCAGCGGGCGCGGCGACGAGGAGGAGTGGCAGCGTCGCCACACGGCGGCCGGGGCCCGGACGCGATACCTGGCCCGCGCGACGATCCAGCACCGGCGCAGCCGCGAGGACTCGCGGCTGGTTGCGCTGACCCGGGCGGCCTACCGCCAGGGCCGGGAGGCGCGTCGACACGACGTGCGCTCCGGCAAGGCCCGCCCGCCGAGCACCGAGCTGCGCACCCTGGCGGGATGCGCCTGGCACACCCTCCGGCACCGATGCGCCTTTGGGATCGTGATGGGGGCCCGCGCCGCGGGAAGCCTTCGCGAGATCGCCGCCGCGCAAGCTCGCCGGCCGCCCGACCGGGCGCTCGCGTCCGAGAGCTCTGCGCCGCCGCTGGACTTTTTGTCCGGCGAGAGCGGCCAGGTGTCCGGCATGCGGGCCACCGTGCGTGCGGTGGTGGCCGACGCGGCCGTCGACCTCGCGCGGCTCGTGGCGGCCGAGCCGTTGCGACTGCGCCGCGCGGCGCGGGCGCAGCCCCCCCGCCGCGTTCTCACGCTGGCGGTGGAGCGCGCCGACCGGCCCAACCTGCTGGCCGCGGCCCGCGCCGAGCTGCTGCGCTCCCGCCACGAGGTCACGTTTGAGAGCTGCGAGGCCGGCGACCGCGGCAAGTTCGAGAACCTCAACTTGCTGCTGGAGCGCTCAGACCCGTCCGGCCACGACTGGCTTGTCGTGCTCGACGACGACGTGCGACTGCCCCGGGGGTTCCTGGACGTGTTCCTGGCGCTCGCCGAGCGCTTTGACCTCGCCCTGGCAGCGCCCGCTCACCGGGCGCGCTCGCACGCCGCCTGGCGCGTCACCCGCCGGCGAGCCGCGAGCCTGGTGCGCGAGACAGCCTGGGTTGAGATCGGGCCGGTGGTGGCGCTTCACCGCCGGACGTTTGAGGTGCTGCTCCCGTTCCCGCCGCTGAGGGCCGGCTGGGGGCTGGACGCCCACTGGGGGGCGCTGGCGCGCGAGCACGGGTGGCGCTGCGGCGTCGTCGACGCCACCGCGATCACGCACGGGCTCAGACCGATCGCCTCCGCATACGACCACGCGGCCGCGGTCGCCGAAAGCCGGGCGTTCCTGCGCGACCGCGCGCACATCACCGCCGGCGAGGCGCGGCGGACGCTCGCGACCCACCGCAGGCTGACGTGAGGACCACGGCCGAGGCGAGCGGACGACCCCTGCCGGCGACCCACCGCAGGCTGAGGTGAGGACGACGGCCGAGACGAGCGGGCGACCCCTGCCGGCGGCCGGCGCTGCGCTCGGCTCGGCGCCCTACCGAGACGACAACCTGCTTGACCGGCTGACCTCGCCGGCGACCCTTGAGCACCACTACCGCCACCAGGAGCGCCGCGAGCGCGCGATCCTGGCGCGGCGGCTGGCGCTGGCCGGCGGCGAGGTGCTGTCGGTCGGCTGCGGCTGGCACCCAGGCCGGCACCTGTTCCCCGCCCCCGCGTTCAGGCTGACGGCCGTCGATGCCGACCCGGCCTGCGTGGCCGCCGCCGTCGAGCTCGGCGGCGCCGACGAGGCGATCCATGGCCACGCCGGGCGCCTTGAGCTTGACGGGCGCGCCTTCGACGTGGTGCTCTACCGCCTGGTGCTGCACCACATCGCCCACCAGGGGCCGCTACAGCCGTGCTTTGAGGAGGCCGCGCGGCTGCTGGCGCCGGGCGGCGCGCTGGTCGCAATCGAGCCCGGGCTGTGGCATCCCGTCGGCGCCGCCCTGGCGCTCGCCAACGCCGCGCACGTCGCGACCCGCCTGCACGGCACGCCCGACGATGTGCCGCTGTCGCCGCGGCGGCTGATCGCGCACGCGCGCGCGGCCGGGCTTGAAGCCGAGCTGCACGCCGTCGGCTTCGGCTGGCGGCGGATGGCGCCCGCGCTGCAGCGCGCGCTTGCGCCGCTGGACGAGCTGGGCTCGCGCCCGCGCCTGGCGCCGCTGGGCCACACGCTGATGCTGATCGCGCGCGCGGGCACCGCGCGACGCCGTGCCCACGAGGCCCGGCGGTGAGCGCCACGCCGCGCTCGCAGGCCCCTCCCTCCCCCAGCGGCGCCCGGGCGCCGGCGGGCCGGCGCGCCGCCGGCGCACTCGGCGATGCCGTCATCGCGGCCGTGCTGGCCGCGGCGATGGTCGCCGTCGCCGCGCTGGCGAGCTCTGGCTCTGACCCGAGCGTGCCGGTCACCGGCGGCTTCGCCTGGTCTGAGATCGTGGCGCTCGCGCTCGGGGCCGGCGGCTGCGCGGCGGGGATCACGCTGGCCGCGCGCGGCCCGCTGTGGGGCGTCTGGAGCGTCGCGCTGTTCGCCGCCTTCACCGCGCTGGCGGGGCTGTCGATCGCCTGGTCGGTCGCGCCGGACTGGTCCTGGTACGGCGCCGACCAGCTGCTGTGCTGTCTGGCGCTGTTCGCCGGCTCAGCCGCCCTGGCCCGCGCGTTCCCGGAGCGCTGGCGCGCGCTGGTGGGCGGGGTTGCGATCGGCACAGCCGCGCTGAGCGGCTGGGCGCTCGCGGCCAAGGTGGCGCCGGCGACGCTGAGCCCTCCGAGCGCCCACGCCTACGGACGGCTGCAGGAGCCGTTCGGCTACTGGAACGCGGTCGGCCTGGCGGCCGCGATGGGCCTGCCCGCGTGCCTGTCGGCCGCCGCCCGCCGCCAGAGCCCGCGCGCGCTGCGCGCCGGCGCGGTCGCGGCGCTGGCGCTCGACATCACCGCGGTCGTGCTCTCCTACTCGCGCTCGGCGGCGCTCGCCGCGGCCGTGGGCCTGGTCGTGGCCCTGCTGCTCGGGCGCCGCAGGCTCGTGGCCGGGGCGCTGCTTGCCGTCGGCGCGGCGGGAGCGCTTTCGATCTGCGCCTGGGCGCTGCACGAGCACGCCCTGACGGGCGACGGGGTCCCGCTGTTTGGCCAGGTCTCGGCCGGGCACCGCTTCGCCGCCGTGCTCGCCGTCGCGCTCGCGCTCACCTTCGCCGCCGGGTGGGTGATCTGCCTGCAGACCGATCGGCGCGCGCTCTCGCCGGTCGCCCATCGGCGGATCGCCCTTGCGCTGCGGGCGCTCGCGGCGCTGGCCGTGCTGGCCGTGGTCGGCGGGCTCGCCGCCTCGCGCCGCGGGCTCACCGGCGAGGTCTCCCACCTGGTTGATCGGCTCACGAGCATCCACAGCACGGTGGGGCTGAGCGCCGCCCGGCTCACGCAGCTTGACTCAAGCCGCCCGCTGTACTGGCACGAGGGCATCGAGGTCGGCCTGCACCACCCGGTGGCGGGCGCCGGTGAGCTCGCCTACGGGATCGCTCGCCTGCGCTACACCGACAGCCCGCAGACGGTCCACCAGGCCCACAGCTGGCTGGTGCAGACCTTCTCTGACCTGGGCCTGATCGGGCTGGCGCTGACGCTTGCGCTGCTGTGGGCGTGGGGGTGGGCGGCCGCACGGTCGCTCGGGCTCTCACGCGCTCTGCTGCGCTCGGGCGCCCGGCAGCGCAAGCGGCGCACGACGGTGGATCCAGAGCCGGCCACGGGTCGCGTGCTGAGCCCGGTCGATCGCGAGCTCGGCTCGGCCGAGCCTGAGGTCCGAAAGTCGGCCGAGCCTGAGGTCCGCAAGGCCGATGGCCAGCTCGGCACGACCGGTCGCGAGGTCGGGTCTGCCGGTCGCGGGATCCGGACGGGCGAGCTTGAGGTCCGGACGGCCGCGAGCGCCGAACGGGCGGACGAGCGCGACGGGCTCGTGGCGCTGGCGGCGGTTGTGGCCTGCTTCGGCGTGCAGTCGGCGCTGGACTGGACGTGGTACTTCCTGGGGGTCACGCTGCCGGCGCTCGCATGCGCCGGCTGGCTGGCCGGCAGAGGACCGCTGCCAAGGCCGGTGGGCCGGCGAGCGGGGCGCGGCGCGCTGCTCGAGCGACCCGCGGCGCTCGGGGCCGTGGCGGTCATCTGCGCGCTTGCGCTGCTCGGCGGCTGGCTGATGTGGGAGCCGCTTCGCTCCGCCCAGGCGCTCGCCGACTCCTACGGCGCGCGCTCCTACGCGCAGGCGCTTGCCGACGCCCGCGCCGCCGCGACCGACAACCCGCTCTCAGACCAGCCGCTGCTGGAGCTCGCCGGGCTCTACGAGGGGCTCCACGACCCGGCGGCCGCGCGCGCGCAGCTGCTTGAGGCGACCGCCCGCCAGCCCGACAACCCCGAGCCGTGGCTGTGGCTTGGCAGCTTCGACCTGCGAGCCGGTCGCCTGGGCGCGGCCGCGTCAGAGCTGGCCCGCGTGCTGGCGCTGGATCGCTCCGGCGACCCGATGGCGGCGCAGGCGGCGGGGGAGTTGGCGCGGGCGCGAGCCGGCGTGCGGGGCTGAGCCCCGGACGCACCGGGCGCGCGCATGAGTCCGCCCGCGCGCGCGAGCCCGCACGGGCGCGCGGGCCGGTCCACCTGAGGCTCCGGGCGCGCGGGCCGGTCCACCTGAGGCTCCGGGCGCGCGCATCACCCGCGTCCGGTCGCAACGCGACGGTCACGACGCGCGGCCGGGCGGCCACGTGCGGCCGGCGGGCCGCGGGCCCGCCGGCTCGGTTCGCGAGCGCGCGTCGAGCTCCTGGGCGATCGAGCGCCACAGCGTCACGTGCACGGCCGGCCGCGCGCGCGGCGGCCGGGCGCCGTGGCGTCCGGCGGACAGCGCCTGGACCGCCTCCGGCGTGGTTGCGAAGCGCTGCAGCGAGAGCGCCGCCGGCGCGGCATAGCCGACGCCCAGGGTGCTGGCGTGCCACAGCTCCACCATCGGCGTGCCCGCCACATCCAGCCTGACGAGCGCCCGGCGGCGCAGCGGCTCGAGCACCGCGTGCGCGGGGCTCAGCGCCACCCCCTCGCCGGCCGCGGCGGCGCCCAGCGCCGCCGCATGGCTTGTGAAGTAGCGGACCTGCGCCGGCGCCGTATGCGCGCGCGCCAGCAGCAGCCCCTCGGCGGTGGTGGGATCCAGCGGGCCGGGGCCGACCAGCCACCGCTGGCGCGCCAGAGCGGCCACCGGGATCTGAGGGCGCCCAGCCAGCGGGTGGCGCGCGGAGGCGACCACGATCATCCGGCAGCGCAGGAACGGGACGGCGGCGATCCGCTCGGCGCGCCTGCCGCCGGGCGCCGGGCCCAGCGCAACATCGATTCGCCGCTGCTCCAGCAGCTCCCCCAGCCGCTCGCCCGCGGCCTCCTGCACCTCCACCTCGAGCCGGGGATCACGCTCGATGAAGGCGGCGATCAGAGGGCCGATGTACTCGCCGACGAGGCCGGTGGCCCCGATGCGCAGCTGGCCCTGGCCGTCGCCGACCGAGCGCCGGGCCTGCTCGGCCAGCGCCAGGATCTCGGCCGCCAGCGCGGCCAGCCGGCGCCCACCGGGCGTCAGCACGATCCCCCGTCCGCCGCGCACGAACAGCTCGTCGCCCAGCTCCCGGCGCAGCGCGGCCACCGACACCGACACCGCCGCCTCGGTGACCGCCAGCTCGGCGGCGGCCGCCTTGACCGAGCCCAGGCGCGCCACCAGCACGAACGAGTGAAGCTGCGCGAGCGTCAACCGGATCCACCCTAAGCGATCGCTTAGGTCGGCTTGTGGGCCGACGATAACAGCGCGATCGTGGCAGGCGGACAGATCCGACCACAGAGGGAGGGCGCATTGCAGGTTCCGGCCCCGTTTGAGTACGCTCGAGCGAGCAGCGTCGAGGAGGCACTGGAGCTGCTGGCCCGCCTGGGCCCGGAGGCACGGCTTCTGGCGGGCGGGCACTCGCTGCTGCCGATGATGAAGCTGCGCCTGGCGGCGCCCGAGCACCTGATCGACATCGACGGGCTGCACTCCGAGCTTGGCTACGTGCGCGAGCAGGATGGCGAGGTGCGCATCGGCGCGATGACCCGCCACCGCGAGCTACTGGAGTCCGAGCTCTTGGCCCGGCGGCTGCCGATCTTCACCGACGCCGAGCGGGTGATCGCCGATCCGGTGGTCCGAAACCGCGGCACGATCGGCGGCGCGCTGTGCCAGGCAGACCCGGCCGAGGACCTGTCGGCCGTGTGCGCAGCCGTCGACGCCCGGCTGGTGGTCCGCGGCGCGCAGGGCGAGCGGTCGCTGACGATGCAGGAGTTCCACCGCGGTCCCTACCAGACCGCCGTCGGCCACGACGAGATGCTCGTCGAGGTGCGGATCGCGCCCGCCGAGCACTCCGGCAGCGCCTACGAGAAGGTGGAGCGGCGCGTCGGGGACTGGGCGATCGTCGCCGCCGGCGCGTCGCTCACGCTCGAGGGCGGCACCATCGCCGCCGCCGGGATCTCGCTGTCGGCCGTCGGCGCCGGCGTGCGCTGCTCGCGCGCCGAGGCGGAGCTCACCGGCCGACGGCCGTCCGACGAGCTGCTGGCGGCCGCCGGGCGCCTGGCGGCCGAGTCCTGCTCGCCGGTCTCAGACCAGCGCGGCAGCGCCGAGTACAAGCGCCATCTGGCCGAGGTGCTGACGGTGCGAGCACTGCGGCGCGCACTGTCACGAGCGCTACAGGAGGAGGCATGACATGCAGGTGACCGTCAACGTCAACGGCGTCGATCACACGCGTGAGATCGAGCCGCGACTGCTGCTGGTGCACTTCCTGCGCGACGAGCTCGACCTGACCGGCACCCACTGGGGCTGCGACACCTCCAACTGCGGCACCTGCGTGGTGCTGATGGACTCCGAGCCGGTCAAGTCGTGCACGGTGCTGGCCGCCACCGCCGCGGGGCACAGGATCACCACCGTCGAGGGCCTTGAGCGCGACGGCCAGCTCGACCCCGTCCAGCAGGGCTTTCACGAGTGCCACGGCCTGCAGTGCGGGTTCTGCACCCCGGGCATGATGCTCACGGCCCGCGCGCTGCTTGACCGCAACCCCAACCCGACCGACGAGGAGATCCGCGAGGCGATCTCCGGCCAGATCTGCCGCTGCACCGGCTATGCCACGATCGTCCGCTCGATCCGCTGGGCGGCGGAGCACTCCGACTCGTCCAGCGCCCAGGAGGTGAGCGTCTGATGGCCACCACGACCGAGCAGCCGCCCGTCGGCTTCGGCCGCCACAAGCGCGTCGAGGACGCGCGCTTCATCCGCGGTCAGGGCCGCTACGTGGACGACATCAAGCTGCCGGGGATGCTGCACGGCGCGATCCTGCGAAGCCCCCTGGCGCACGCGAGGATCGTCTCGATCGACAGCTCGCGCGCGCTCGCGCACCCCAAGGTGGTAGCCGTCATCACAGGACGCGACCTGGAGGCGCAGAACCTCGCCTGGATGCCGACGCTCTCCTACGACACGCAGGCGGTCCTGGCCACCGACAAGGTCCGCTTCCAGGGCCAGGAGGTCGCGTTCGTGATCGCCGAGGATCGCTACGCAGCCAGGGACGCGCTCGAGCTGATCGACGTCGAGTACGACCCGCTGCCCGTGGTCGTCAACGCGCGCAGGGCGCTCGACCCCGACGCGCCCGTGATCCGCGACGACAAGGAGGGTCAGACCGACAACCACATCTTCGACTGGGAGTCCGGGGACGCTCAGGCGACGGAGGAGGTGTTCGCGCGCGCTGAGGTGGTGGTCGAGCAGGACATGCTCTATCCGCGCTCGCACCCGGCGCCGATGGAGACCTGCGGCGCGCTGGCCGACTATGACCGTGTCAACGGACGGCTGACGCTGTGGTGCACCACCCAGGCGCCGCACGTGCACCGCACCGCCTACGCGCTGGTCGCCGGGCTGCCCGAGCACCGCGTGAGGGTCATCTCGCCGGACATCGGCGGCGGCTTCGGCAACAAGGTGCCCGTCTACCCGGGCTACGTGTGCGCGGTCGTCGGCTCGATCGTCACTGGGCGCCCGGTGAAGTGGATGGAGGATCGCTCGGAGAACCTGATGTCTACCGGCTTTGCCCGCGACTACGTGATGCACGGCGAGATCGCGGCAAACCGGGACGGGAGGATCCTCGCGATCCGCGTCAACGTGATCGCCGACCACGGCGCGTTCAACGCCACCGCGCAGCCGACCAAGTACCCGGCCGGCTTCTTCAGCGTGTTCACCGGCTCATACGACCTCGAGGCCGCGCACTGCAAGGTCACCGGCGTGTACACCAACAAGGCGCCGGGTGGGGTGGCATACGCCTGCTCGTTCCGTGTCACCGAGGCCGTGTACCTGGTGGAGCGGATGGTCGACCGCCTGGCCGGCGAGCTGGGCATCGACCCGGCCGAGCTGCGTCTGCGCAACCTGCTTGCGCCCGAGCAGTTCCCCTACGCCTGCAAGACCGGCTGGGTCTACGACTCAGGCGATTATCCGACCGCGCTGCGCAAGGCGATGGCGCTGATCGGCTACGAGCAGCTGCGCGCCGAGCAGGCTGAGCGCCGCGCACGCGGGGAGCTGATGGGCATCGGCGTCTCGTTCTTCACCGAGTGCGTCGGCGCCGGCCCGCGCCGGCACATGGACATCCTGGGGCTGGGGATGAGCGACGGGGCGGCGCTGCGCATCCATCCCACCGGCAAGGCGCAGCTGGCCCTCAGCGTCCAGACGCAGGGCCAGGGCCATGAGACCACGTTCGCCCAGATCGTGGCCGAGGAGCTCGGAATACCGGTCGCCGACATCGAGGTCGTCCACGGCGATACCGAGCTGACGCCCTACGGCCTGGGAACATACGGGTCGCGCTCCACGCCGGTGTCAGGCGCCGCGACCGCGCTCGTGGCTCGCAAGATCCGTGACAAGGCGAGGCTGATCGCCTCGGCGATGCTCGAGGTCTCGCCGGATGACCTGGAGTGGGAGAAGGGGCGGTTCTTCGTCAAGGGCGATCCGACCATGGGCGCCAGCATCCAGGAGATCGCGATGGCCGCGCACGGCACGGTCACGCTGCCCGAGGGGGTGGAGCCTGCGCTCGAGGCAGAGACGACCTACGACCCGCCCAACCTGACCTTCCCGTTCGGGGCCTACATCTGCGTGGTCGACATCGACCCGCAGACCGCCAAGGTGCGCGTGCGCCGGTTCGTCGCCGTCGACGACTGCGGCACCAGGATCAACCCGATGATCATCGAGGGCCAGGTGCACGGCGGCCTGACCGACGGGGTCGGCATGGCGCTGATGGAGGTGATCGCCTTCGACGAGGAGGGCAACTGCCTCAACGGCTCGCTGATGGACTACCTGATCCCCACCGCGCTGGAGGTGCCCGACTGGGAGACCGACTACACGGTCACCCCCTCGCCGCACCATCCGATCGGCGCCAAGGGGATCGGCGAGTCGGCGACCGTCGGCTCGCCGCCGGCGATCGTCAACGCCATCTGCGACGCGCTCGCCCCCCACGGCGTGCGTCACATGGACATGCCCTGCAACCCGTCGCGGGTATGGGAGGCGATGCAGGGCCGGCCCGCCCCGCCGCAGTGATCGACCGCCGTCAGATGGAGCTGGCGGCGGAGCTGGCCGCCGCGCGACGCCCGTTCGTGACCGCGACGGTGCTGCGCGTCCGGCGCCCGGCGAGCGTGCACCCCGGAGACCGGGCGCTTGTGCTGGCCGACGGCACGATCGAGGGGTTCGTCGGCGGCGCGTGCGCGCGCGAGTCGGTGCGCCTGCACGCTCTGCGGGCGCTTGAGACCGGCGAGCCGCTGTTGCTGCGGATCGTCGCCGGCGGCGGAGATCGGCCGCACCCGGGCCCACCCGGCGACAGGGATCGGCAGGCGCCACGTCCACCCGGCGGCGGGGATCGGCGGGCGCCACGTCCACCCGTGCCCGGCGAGCAGGAGCGCTTGGCCCCGGACGAGCCGGCCGGCCACGGGGCCATCGGCGAGCCGGCTGGCCACGGGGCCATCGGCGAGCCGGACGGCCGCGAGGCCATCGACGAGCCGGACGGCCGCGAGGCCATCGACGAGCCGGACGGCCGCGAGGCCATCGACGAGCTGGCCGGCGGCGGCGCCCCGGACGCCACCGTCGCAGTCGAGCACAACCCCTGCCTGAGCGGCGGCTCGCTGGAGCTGTTCCTGGAGCCGCGGCTGCCCGCGCCGCTGGTGGCGGTGCTCGGCGACGCGCCGATCGCCCGCGCGCTGCGCACGGTGGCCGGCGCGGCCGGCTTCGACGTCGCCGACTCGCAGGTGGACGGCCCGCCCGCGGACGCGGCCGCGCTGGTGGTCGCAGCCCACGGCGCCGACGAGCGGCGCGCGCTCGAGGCGGCGCTTGAGGCAGGCGTGCCATACGTGGCGCTTGTCGCGAGCCGCGTGCGGGGCGAGGCGGTGCGCGCCTCGCTGCGCGTACCCGAGCAGCTGCGCGCCCGGCTGCGCACCCCGGCCGGCCTTGACCTGGGTGCGCGCACGCCGGGCGAGGTCGCGATCTCGATCCTCGCCGAGCTGATCGGCGACCTGCGCGCACCGGTGCCGGGCGGGGTGACGCACGCGGCGCCGAGCGGGGCCGTGAGGGCGGTGCAGCGCCGGGCCGCGCGGGCGGCGCCGGGCGGGACGGCGCGGTCAGCGCCGAGCGGCGCGACTGCGCATGCGGGCGCCAGCGCTGTGCGGAGCGCTCGCGATCCCGTCTGCGGTATGCAGGTGGTAGTCGACGAGCGCACCCCGCATATCGACACCGAGCACGGGCGCGAGCACTTCTGCTGCGAAGGCTGTCGCGACGCGTACGCCGAGCGCCATGGCGCACGGGCGTAGCGACCAGGCGCTGGCGGCGCTGCTCCCCGACCCGGAGACGCTCGCACGGCGGCTGGACGAGGTCGGCTACCTGGCGGACGAGGGCCTGGCGACCGCAATGTTCCTGGCGGGGCGACTGCCCCAGCCGCTGCTGCTCGAGGGCGAGGCCGGCGTGGGCAAGACCGAGGCAGCCAAGGCGCTGGCGACCGCCCTGGGAACCCCGCTGATCCGCCTGCAGTGCTATGAGGGGATCGACGCGACGGAGGCGCTGTATGAGTGGAACTACCCGCGTCAGCTGTTGCGCATCCGCCTGGCCGAGGCCGGGCGCGGAACGCCCGAGGAGCGCGAGCTGTTCTCCCGTGAGTACCTGATCGCCCGGCCGCTGCTCGCCGCGCTTGAGCACCCGGGCCCGTTGCCGGCGGTGCTGCTGATCGATGAGCTGGATCGCGCCGACGACGACTTCGAAGCTTTGCTGCTTGAGCTGCTGGGCGAGGCGGCGATCACGATCCCGGAGCTCGGCACGATCGCGGCAGCGCAGCCCCCGATCGTGATCGCGACCTCCAACCGCACGCGCGACCTGCACGACGCGCTCAAGCGCCGCTGCCTGTACCACTGGATCGACTATCCGCAGCCGGAGCGCGAGGTGGAGATCGTCCGGCGCCGGGTGCCGGACGCGGAGCGGGAGCTGGTGCTCGACGTCACCACCGCGCTGCGGCGGCTGCGCGCCGGCGACGTGCAGAAGCCGCCCGGGATCGCCGAGGCGATCGACTGGGTCGCGGCGCTTCGGTTGCTCGGCGCTTCACGGCTTGACGCAGCCAGCGCCGAGCTCACGCTGGGATCGGTGCTCAAGTACCGGGAGGACCAGGAGCTGGTGCGCGCGCAGGGCCTCGGCGCGCTCGTGGCCGGGCGCGATGGATGACCTCGGCGTGGGCGGCCACCGCAAGGCCGCGGATGCGCAGATCCCCAGCGGCGAGCCCGGGACGATCGACGTGCCCGCGCTGGCGGCCGCGTTTGGCCGGGCGCTTCGCCAGGCGGGGGTCCCGGTCACCCCCGAGCGCTCCGCCGCCTTCGCTCGCGCGCTGGCGCTGCGCAGGCCACGGACGCGCACGCAGCTCTACTGGACCGCCCGGGCCGCGCTGGTCTCCGGCCTCGATCAGCTGAGCGAGTTCGATCGCGTGTTCGGCGCGATCTTCGGCGGCCTGCAAGACCCGGCCGCCTTCCGGGGCGATCGGCCCGAGCCGGCCGCGCGGCGCCCAGGGCTCACGCGGTCGCCGGGCACCCTCGCGCCGCAGTCGCAGCCCCAGCGCCGCCCGCCGGCGGGCGGCGGCGCGCAGGCAACCCTCGACGGTCCGGAGGATCCATCGCTGGCGCGACGCGAGCTGGCGCTGGCGTCCGCGAGCTCGCTCGAGCGGCTCGGAGAGCGTGACTTCGCTGAGCTTGATCCCGGCGAGCTGGCGGCGCTGCGGCAGTTGATGCACGCGCTGTCGCTCGCGCCGCCGCCGCGTCCGAGCCGTCGGCGCCGCCGCGACCGCCGCCGTGGGCGCGTCGACGTCCGCGCGACGCTGCGCGCCGGGGTGCGGACCGGCGGCGATCCAGCCCGGGCGGTCCGCCGCCGGCGCGTCCGGCGACCGCGGCGGCTGGTCGCCCTCTGCGACGTGTCGGGGTCGATGGAGCCCTACACGCGCGCCTATCTGCAGCTGCTGCACGCGGCCGTGGCCGGCGCCGGGGCCGAGGCGTTCGTGTTCGCGACACGGCTGACGCGGGTCACGCGGGCGCTGAGCCGGCGCGACGCCGACGCAGCGCTGGCGCGGGCCGCGGAGGCCGTGCGCGACTGGTCCGGCGGCACCCGCCTGGGCGAGGCGCTTCGGCGCTTCAACGACGACCATGGCCGCCGGGGGATGGCCCGCGGCGCGGTCGTGCTGATCATCTCCGACGGGTGGGAGCGCGGCGACCCGGCGCTCGTCGCGCGCGAGATGGGCCGCCTTTCGCGGCTCGCCCACCGGATCGTGTGGGTGAACCCGCGCCGGGCCGCGCCGCGCTTTGAGCCGCTGAGCGGCGGGATGGCTGCGGCGCTGCCGTTCTGCGACGCGTTCGTCTCCGGCCACAGCGCCGCCGCGCTGGCCGAGGTGGTCGACGCGGTCGGCGGCCGGGAGGCCTGAGCGCCCCGTGCAAGAGCCGGGGGCGCAACCGCCCGGGACAAGAGGCCCGGGCCGCGACCGCCCGGAGCAGAGGCCCGGGCCGCAACCGCCCGGGCGACTAGGTTGAGCGGCCATCCCCGGCGGCGAGCGCGGGCCTCACCGCCTCAGCCAACAGGAGCCGGCGCGCGAGCGGCGGCCCGGCGGCGCTGCGAACCCGGACCTCGGCGAAGTCAAGCTCGCAGAGCACGCGGCGCAGCGAGCGGGCGGTGTAGAGGTGCAGGTGATCGCCCAGCGGCTCGCTGAAGCGCTCCATGCCGCCGATCGCCACCCGCAGGCGACCGTGGCTTGGCGTCGTCAAAAGCAGGCGCCCACCCGCCGCCAGCACCCGGCGCGCCTCCGACAGCCATCGTTCGGTGTCCGCCACGTGCTCGATCACCTCGCTGGCCCACACGACGTCGAACGCGCCGTCGCCGAACGGGAGCGGCCCGTCGATGGCTACCAGCTCCAGCCGCAGCTGCGGATGGCGCCTGCGGGCCCGGGCCAGGGCAGCCTCCGCCACGTCGGCGGCGGTCACCTGCGCGCCGGCTTGCGCGATCCGCGCCGCCAGCTCGCCCTCGCCACAGCCCAGATCGAGCACGCGCTCGCCCGCGGCGATCCGCTTAAGCGCAAAGCGCGCGCGCAGCTCCAGGTCCGGGGGATCGAGGTCGTCGGGTAGCCGCGCCCACAGCCGCTCGTAGTAGTCGCGCACGGGCGCACCGTAACGCGCCGGCCGCGGCCGCCGGGGCCGGCAACGACCGGCGCCGATGCTGACAAGCCGCCGCCGTCGGCGCCGGCGGCCGTGCTCGAGTGGTGAGCCTAAGGTCCGGCTCAGCCGGCAGGGCCGCCCGCTTGCGCCCCCGGCCAGGCCGCAACCGGCCGGACCGTGATCGTGTGCCTGCCGGTCCCGCTCAGCTCGCCATCGAGCTGGGCGGGCAGGTCCCACAGGTACAGGCCGATCGCCTCGGCCAGCGCATCGCGGAGCTCGCTCAGCGTTGCGCCGGAGGCGAAGCATCCCGGGAGCTCTGGGACCTCCGACCAGAGGACCCCATGCTCCTCGCGGACAACGACCTGAAGCTCCATGGCTGGCTCTCTCCTTGGACGTGCTTGATGATCGCGTGCGTCAGGCCCGGCGGGTAGTCGCGACCGCCGTGCCGTGGCAGGACCGCGCGACGGCCTCCCCTGACGACCAGGGTTCCGTGGCGGGTCTGGCGCTTCACCGTGAAGCCGGCGGAGCGCATGAGCGCAAGCGCCCTTCGGTGATTGAGCGGCGCGTGGGACGACATGCGCCGACCGTAGAGCCGATCGGCGCCGCCATGGGGCGCTGGCGCGCGGACTGGCACCGACCTGCGACGATCGTGGCACTCTTGCCACAGGCGGGCGCGGCCGGATGTCGGCAGGCCGCCGATGGTGATCGGCCCGGCCAAACGGCTCGACGTGCTCGCCACGGCCAGAGGCTCGCCGGCATCGGCCGGGGTCGAGGCGAGCCGGCATTGGCCGGGGTCAAGGCGAGCCGGCATTGGCCGGGGTCGAGGCGAGCCGGCTCCGGCCGGGCTTGAGGATCGCGGTTCGCGGCCACGGCGCCCTGGGCGACAGATGTGCCCTCAGCGGCCAGGTTCGTCGCCCAGGTGGGCGGTGGCCGGCAGCCTGGGCCCTGCCCGCGCCGCATACTTGGGCCGATGGCACCGCAAGACAGGGTCGCGCCGGGCACCGATGCCGCGGCTGACCCGACCAGCCGAGCCGCGGACGCGCCCAGCCGAGCCGCCGACCAAAACAGCCGAGCGGCGGACGCGCCCGGTCGAGCCGCGGACCAAAACAGCCGAGCGGCGGCACCGACCCGGTCGCTGCGACGGGTGCGCCACGCGGCCGTGCGCCCAGGGGACGACCTCGCCGCCCTGGCCGACCGGCTAGATGCCGGTCGCTGGGAGATGGTGGAGCTCGACGTGCTGGCCGCCGACGGGCGCCTGCTGGTCGCTCACGACGCGCAGGACCTGACGCACCCGGGCGCGCTGAGCTTCGTCGACGCGCTGTCGGCGCTGCGAGACCAGCTCCCCGAGCGCCTAGAGCTGGACATCGACCTCAAGGCGACGGGCTTTGAGCTTGAGGCGCTTGAGGCCGTGCGCGAGTGCGGGCTCGTTGGCCGCTCGCTGTTCTCAAGCATGCACACCTCGAGCCTGCGGGTGCTGCGGTCGGCGCAGCCTGAACTGCGGCTCGGACTGTCGGTCCCCCGCGCGCGACGGGACCACCTCTCCCACCCGGCGACGCGTCCGCTGGCGCTCGTGGGGCTGGCCGCGCTCAGGCGCACGCTTCCACGCCGGGCGGCCGCCGCCGTGCGCTCCGGACTGGCCGACGCGATCATGGCCCACTGGGCCACGGTCACCCCGGCGCTGGTGGCCGCGGTGCAAGCGCACGGCGGCGAGCTCTACGCGTGGACGGTCGACGACCCCGACCGCGCTCGCCGGCTCGCGGCGCTCGGGGTCAACGGCGTGATCGCAAATGACACGGCCGCGTTTGCGCAGATCGGCGATACGGCACACCGATGATGGGGTGCCGATCCGGAGCGCGGCCGGCTGATCCAGAGAGGCCGGCTGATCCACAGGGGCAGGCTGATCCACAGAGGCCGGCTGAGTGCTCACCCGGAGAGCGGCCGGCTGGTTCATCCGGGCGCCAAGCCCCAGGGCGGACCGCCGCGCCAGGGCTCCCGTCAGCCCACCGGAGCCGACGGCACGCCGCCGGGCCAGACGATCAGCGGCCAGCCGCGGAGGGCGACTCCAGCAGCAGCGTCACCGGCCCGTCGTTGACCAGCGACACCCGCATCCGGGCTCCAAACACGCCGCGCCTGGCTGCGGTGAGCTCGCAGAAGCGCTCATACAGCGGCTCGGCCAGCTCGGGCGGCGCGGCGCCGACCCAGCTCGGCCGGTTCCCGCGCTGCACGTCGCCGTAGAGCGTGAACTGGCTCACGCACAGAAGCTCGCGATCGCCGAGCGGCTCGTTCATGCGCCCCCGCTCGTCCTCGAAGATCCGGAGCGCGCGGACCTTGGCCGCCAGCCAGCGGACGTCGGCCTCGGTGTCTGTGCGCGCCACGCCGAGCAGCACGAGCAGCCCGGCGCCGATCTGCGCCACCAGCGAGCCGTCGGCCTGCACCGACGCGCGGCTCACACGCTGCACGAGCGCGCGCAGCTCACGCCTCCCGCAGCCGCGCGGCGGCAACCTCTGGCGCGATCGGGTTTGCCCCGACCCCGGTGCCCAGCTCAAACCCAGAGCCCGCCGCCCCCGCCCGGTCGAGCCGCGGCAGGACGTCGATCCGCCAGCAGAAGTGCTCGGCGCCGCCGGGCGCGGTGCGCACCCACAGGCTGAGCGGCGGGTGCTCGCCCAGCAACCGCCCCAAGCGGGCCAGGCCGTCGCGCAGCAGCCGGGCGCCGGTGGGGCCTGGATCCTCAAAGCGCATCCGCGGAACCCGCGGCGCCAGCAACAGCTGGTAGGGGACCCGGCTGCCGAACGGCGCCATCAGCACGGCCTCCCGGTCGATCGCGACGATCCTCTCTCGCAGGCGCACCTCGTGCTGGACGAGATCGCCGAGCAGGTTCGCGCCCATCGTGCGCGTCGCGTAGGCGCCGAAGCGCTCGCGCTCGCGCGCGATCGCGGCGGGGACGAACGGCAGCGCGAACAGCTGGGCGCTGGCCGGGCCGTCCCCCTGGTCGACGGCGAGATGCAGGCACGCGGCGCCGGCGTGAGCGCGCATCCGCTCCCGCCAGCGCTCGGCGGCGGCCTCGATCGCCTCATCATCCAGCTCGGCCAGCGAGCGGACCGGCCCCCCGGGGATCTCGATCGGCTCCTGGGCTCCATGCGCCGCGCCGCTCCAGAACAGGTCCGGGTAGGCGGTGGCCGGCGGGTCGGGCGAGTCGGCGTCGAGCAGCGGCGGGGCGCCGTCGGCCGATCCGGCGATCACCGCCCGGTGGCCGGTGAGCGGGTCGATCCGGATCTCGGGCACCCCCGGCAAGCTACACCGCGGCGGCGCGCGGCTTCGCCTGACACCGTCCCGGTCACGGGCTCAGTCCAGCACCTTCTCCATCGCGATGTGCTCGATCCCGGCCTCCACGAACGCGCGGCCGCGTGCCCGGTAACCCGCCGCCTCATAAAGCGCTCGCGCGTAGGTCTGGGCGTGGAGCACGATCCGCCGCGCTCCGCCGGCGCGCGCGCGCTCGTCGGCCTCGCGCAGAAGCGCCGTCGCGATCCCGCGCCGGCGCTCCGAGCGCCGCACCGCCAGCCGGCTGAACTGAACTGTGGGGCCGACGAACAGCAGCCTGCAGGTCGCCAGCACCTCCCCCTCGCGCACAGCCACCAGGTGAAGGCCCTGGGCGTCGTGGCCGTCGAGCTCCTCGTGGGCGGGGACGCCCTGCTCCACGCAGAACACCTCGTGGCGCAGCGCGACGGCCGCCTGAAGCTCCCGAGGGTCGCGCACGGGGCGCACCTCCCATGGGGCCGTGCCTGGCTGCTCAGCGACCGCGCCCCCGGGCGCGGCCGCCAGCTCCGGGCGGGGCTCGCGATCCTCCGGCCGCGGCTCGCGATCCTCCGGCCGGGGCTCGGAGGGCTCCGAGCGGGGCTCGGTCATCCCAGGAGGTGGGCCACGACGGCGCGCTGCAGCGCCGCGGCTGTCGCCCACGTGCCGAGGTGGTCGTCCACGACGGACCCGTGCCGGTCGATGAACACCGTCTGCGGGTATGCGTCGGCGGAGGTCAGCGAACGCGAGATCTTCCCGCTCGGGTCAAGCCAGCTCGGGTAGCTGACCGGGAAGCTGCGCAGCAGGTCGGCGCCGGCCGGCGGCGGGTCTCGCACGTCAACGCCCAGGAACGCCACCCGCCGGCCGTCGGCGACCGACACCCGCTGCAGGGTCGGCAGCTCACGCCGGCAGGCCGCGCACCAGGACGCCCACAGAGCCACCACCACCGGCTGTCCGCGCAACGCCAGCAGCTGGGCATCGAAGCCGCGCAGCCCGCCGGACAGCAGCCGGCCGCCGCGCGAATGCAGGGCCGCGAGCGCCGGCGGGGAGCCGGCGAACGCGGCCGCGATCGCGGCCCTCGACGGCTCGGCGCTCTGCGGGCCGGCCGCGTGGCGCAGCAGCCCAACGAGCACCACCAGCGCCACAAGCGCCAGTGACAGCAGCAGCCTCGATCTGCTGCGACCGCTCACGCGCCAAGCTTGACAGAAGGCGGCGTCGGGGCGATCTGCTTGAATATGCTTAGCCCTGGAGCCGGCAGGCCGGGGACGCTTCTGAGGAACACCTCGCCGTTGTCCGGTCACAGCGCCGTGAACGGCGCAAGCCGCACGCCCGGCCTCGCGGCTCGCTGATTCGACTCTCCATCTCCAACCATCGATGGGTGCCAAAGCCCCGTTTCCGAGCCCTGAGGCGATCGCACGCGCCGAGCTGCTGACGCGCGAGCGCTTCGTCTACGAGGGCGAGACGCTCGAGGACGCGCTCGCGCCCGGATCCGCGCGCAGGCGCGCGCTGGACGCCGCGCTGATCGAGGTCCAGGAGGGCCGCAGGGTGCCCTCGGTGCAGTGGCGACGACGGTTCTCGCTGCTTTTGGGCCTCGAGCGCCTGCTGTCCGAGGAGGAGCCCCATCTCGCAGACGGGACCGTCCTGTCGGCCCATCAGGTCGACGCGCTGTCGGGCACGCTGACCGCGCTCCTGGCCGAAAGCCAACCGGACGGCGCCGGGGAGGGCGAGACGGCGGGGGCCGAGCTCGAAGCCGACCCCGGCCTCGACGGAGACGGCAACGACCTTGACGGCAACGGCGACCTCGACGGCAACGGCGACCTCGACGACGAGGAGGATGAGGACGAGGACGAGGACGAGGAGGACGAGGAGCCCCAGGACTGGCGCGAGCAGGATGACGACGAGGACGCCCAGCTGCCCGAGCAGCCCGAGGATCCAAACGCAGCGCGTCGGTTCTGGTTCGAGCACGCGACGGGCGCGGGCAAGACCGTCGCCGCGCTCGGCTTCGTGGAGGCGTCGCGCACCGGCGGGGTGCTGATCCTCACCCACCGGCGAAACCTCGTGGACCAGTTCAACGGCGAGCTGCGCGACCGCGGCTACGCGGATCGCATCTGCCCGCCGCTGCTCGACGGCGAGGACGCCGCCAACGGGCCGGTGACGGTCGAGACCTACCAGTGGTTCGTGCGCAACGCCGGCCGGATCTCAGACGCCTACGCGATCGTGATCTGCGACGAGGCGCACACCGCACTGGGCGAGAAGACCTCGGCGGCGATCCGCGCCTGGTCGGGGCCGATCTTCATCGGGATGACGGCGACCGGCGCGCTGATCGCAAGGCACGTCACCGACCTGTTCCCCACCCAGACCAGCCGCTTCGACCTCGCTCAGGCCGCGCGGCGGGGGGTCATAGCGCCACTTCGCTGCATCCGAATCCCGCCGGGCCCGGGAGTGCGCACGATCGCCAAGGTGCCCCTGCGCCGGGGCGAGGTCGACACCGAGTTCGACCAGGAGATGCTCGCCGAGCTGCTGGACCAGACGCCGTTCAACATGGCGATCGCGGACCTCTACAACACCCGCTTCAAGGGCGTGCCGGGGGTCGTCTACGCGGCGGGCGTGCGCCACGCCTACAACGTCGCGCAGGCGTTCCGAGACATCGGCATCAACGCCAAGGCGGTGTCCGGCGAGACGCCCAAGCGCGAGCTTGCCCGGGTGCTGGCCGACTACGAGTCGGGCAAGGTGGACGTGCTGGTCAACGCGCAGCTGCTGGCCGAGGGCTGGAACAGCCCGCGCGCGACCGTCTGCATGCACCTGGCGCCCACGGCGTCCAAGCGCATCTACCAGCAGCGGGTCGGCCGCGTCACGCGCCGGCACCCCGGCAAGGAGGCGGGGATCGTGGTCGACTTCGTGCACCCGGCGACCAAGCACGACGACCCCGTGGTGACGCTGCACTCGCTGCTTGATCGCGACGTCTACCGCGGCGGCGCGATCGTGGTCGGACCGGTGCGTCGCGGGCGCGGGCGCCGGGTGCGGGTCGAGCGGCGCGTGCTGCCTGTGACGCCGGACCCGGAGCGCCGCGCCGAGGTCTTCGAGCGCGAGCTGTGGCGGATCGCCGTCGAGCATCTGGACTACGGCGAGCAGCACGTGTGGGCGGCCCTGGCGGGCGCGCGGGTCGCGCCCAACGGGTGGCGGCGCGCCAAGGCGATGCTGCACTTCGACCGCGGCGGGGAGCTCAAGCGGCGCTTCTTGCTGACCGCGCTTCAGCGCAACCGCAGCTCGCAGGTGCGCCTGCGGGCCCTGCAGGAGATCGCCGCCGGCCGTGACCCCGAGGCGTTCGACACGGCCGTGGACATAATGGCCGCCTGGCCGCGCGAGGAGCGCCGGGAGGGCGTGAAGGTCATGTTGCAGGCGCTCGCCGAGCGGCGGATCGGACGCCTGGACCAGGCGAGCGCCTGGATCTGGCGGATGGCCGAGTACACGCGTGAGGTCCACGAGGAGTACGCGGTCGCGCGCTGGCCGGAGACCAAGCGCCTGCTCGGGCTGCTGGTCAACTCCTCGGGCTCCGCGCATGCGCGCAACGCGCGCCGGCTGGTGCATGCCGCGCGCCGCAAGGACCGCCGGCTGCAGGCCGCGCTGCTGGCCGCGGCCCTGGCGCACACGCCGGAGGCCGAGGAGGCGCTTCGCGGCGCGCGCGTGCGCCTGGCCCGCAAGCCCTCGGCGCTCGCCCGCGAGCTGCTGCGCAACTTCCCGCGCGGCCGGCGCGGCGTCCACCGTCGGCGCAGCCGCGAGGAGGCGGTCGTCGGCGCGATCGACGAGACGGGGCTCGAGCTGGTGGGCGCAAACGGCGAGCAGGACGGGGACGGCTCGGCGGTGGCGTCCCGCGACGGTGGCGACGAGGAAGGCCAGGACCTCTACGACGAGGACGTCGAGGGTGGGCCCGGAGACGAGGACGAAGCCGACGAGGACCAGCTCTACGACGATGAGCCCCGCGGCGACGAGGCGGACGAGGACGACGAGGACGAGCCCCGCGGCGACGAGGCGGACGAGGACGACGAGGACGAGCCCCGAGACGAGGACGAGGCCCACGGCAACGTCGAGGCCGGGGCCCAGGGGGACGTCGGCGATCAGCCCCGCGACGAGGACGAGCCCCGCGACGGCGACGAGCGCACCGGCGAGGACGATGAGATCGCGCAGCCGCGCGGCGCGGCGCACGATGACGAGCCCCCGGTCGGCGAGATCGCGCGGCCGCGTCGCGCTCGTGCGCGCCCGCGCCCGCCCCACGACGCCGAGGAGGCGGCCTAGCCGCCAAGGAGGCTGCCCACCGGCGTCCCTGCTGGCGTCTGAAGGAGCAGGGAAGCGCTCGGTGCCACAGGCGCCACAAGGTCCTGGCGACGCGACTGCGTGCCGACAGGCCGGTCGATGCCGCGCACGCGACTGGCAGGCTCGCCGCGACCGAGGCCGCGCCTGGCAGCGGTGTAGACTTAAGCTCACAGTACGTACACGAAAGCGCGGTCACCTGTGCACTTGCGCATCCACTGCACCAGGCCGAACGCCGAACGTGGGACGTCTGCGCTTCGATGCCGCGGCGGAGGGGTCGGGGCCGTATCTGAGGACCGTGGACGGGCGGTGATGCCCGCCGTAGGCGCCTCGGTCCGCTCACCTGGCCGTTTGACCGTGGTCCCGGGCGCGCACGGCGATCAGCTGCACATGTCCGCCCCTTGGTCCGCACCGGCTGGAGCAATCAGGTCAACACGACCGGAGGTGGAGAGATGGCTCTGACAACAGAGCGGACGCAGGAGACCGTGATCGGCAGCTTCGAGCAGTCCGATCGCGAGCTGCGCAAGACGATGAGCTTCACGCACCTGCTGTTCATGTCCATGGGTGCGATCATCGGTTCAGGGTGGCTGCTGGCGACGCTGGGCGCAGCTTCGACCACCGGGCCGGCTGCGATCGTCTCGTGGGTGATCGGGGGCGTGTTCATCGTGTTCATCGCGCTCACCTACGCGGAGATCAGCGGCATGCTCCCGCGGACGGGCGGAATCGTCCGCTACCCCGTGCTCACGCACGGCAACTTCACCGGGTGGCTGATCGGCTGGACCTACTGGCTGTCGGCGATCAGCGTGCCCGCGATCGAGGCCGAGGCAGTCGTCACCTACGTCTCCAGTCAGACGAAGTCCGGAACGCTGACGACCGTCTCATCCGGCGTCACCGAGCTCAAGTGGCCCCTGGGCATCCTGTTCGCGATCGGGCTGATGCTGCTGTTCTGGCTGTTGAACTTCTTCGGCGTGCGGCTGCTCAGCGAGGTCAACCGGTGGGTCACCTGGTGGAAGCTGATCATCCCCACGATCACGTTCATCTTCCTGTTCACCGTCCTGCGCGGCGCGAACTTCTCGTCCTACGGCGGCTTTGCGCCGCTGGGCACCTCGTCGATCTTCGAGGCGATGTCGACCAGCGGCATCATCTTCGCCTACCTGGGCTTCCGCCAGGCGCTGGAGTATGCGGGGGAGGCGCGCCGCCCGCAGCGTGACGTGCCGCTGGCGACGATCGGCTCGGTCGTGATCGCGATGGTGGTCTACGTCGGCCTGCAGGTGGCGTTCATCGGCGGCCTGCGCTGGGGCAACGCCGGCGTTCACCCCGGCGACTGGGCAGGGCTGTCGGCGAGCAAGTGGGCGAACGCCCCGCTGTATGACGCGCTGAAGGCGGCGGGCGTCGGCTGGCTGGCGTCCTACGCCTACGTGCTGCTGGTCGACGGCGGCATCTCGCCCTCGGGCACCGGCTGGATCTACCTGGGCACCGCCACGCGCACCAACTATGGGCTGAGCGTGCACGGCATGGCCCCAAAGAGCCTGCAGACGATGAACCGCTGGAAGGTGCCGTGGGTGTCGACGATCGTGTCGCTGGTGATCGGCTGCCTGTTCTTGGTGCCCGAGCCCAGCTGGTACAAGCTCGTGGGCTTCATCACCTCCACGACCGCTCTGACATACATCATGGGCGGCGTCGGGCTGCCGGTCTTCCGCCGCTACGCGTCGGCCCTGCGCCGGCCGTTCCGGCTGGGCTGGGCCGAGTTCTGGTCGCCGGTCAGCTTCCTGGCGGCGATGCTGATCGTCTACTTCTCCGGGTACGCGACGCTGATCACCGTCTACTGCGCGGTGTTCATCGGCATGCCGCTGTTCATCTGGTACTTCGCGCCCGCGCGGGGCTGGGTGAAGCCGGGGCCGGCGGCCCTGCTCGGATTGGTGTTCCTCGCCGCCTGGGTGTACATCGCGATCGAGGGCGGCTGGGTGCTGCGCGTCAACCCGCCCGTGAAGGGCGCCTGGGGGTTCGGCACATACGACGTGGCGCAGTCGGCCGACGTGCTGTTCTTCTGCGTCGGCCTGTGGGCGCTGTGCAACGGCGAGGGCCGGCGGCAGGTGCTGTCCAGCGCCTGGTTTGTGATCATGCTGCTGTGCGTGCTGCCGCTGTCCTACTACGGCGCGTTCGGGCCGCAGAAGACGCCGTCGATCGCGTTCCCGTGGGACACGCTGATCGCGCTGGCGATCGGGCTCGTCGCCTACTACTGGGGGGTGGCCAGCGGCCTGAACACCGAGGAGCTGCAGGACATCGTCAAGCGCGCCGGTGAGCCGGCGCCGCTGGCGCCGGCCGGCGACGCCGCCGGCGGCCAGCCGATGGCGGCTCCGGGCAGCTGAGCGCCTGATCCCGGGCGGTGGCGGGGGCGGCGTCCGGCGGCGCCGCCCCCGATCTGCTGCTCGCCGGCCGACGATTCGTGCGACGCTGAGACGGCCTGCAGGAGCGCGGCCACGACCACCGGATCAAGCTGGGAGCCGGAGGCCGCCAGCAGCTCAGCGCGGGCGCGCTCGAGCGGCAGCGCACGCCGGTAGGAGCGGTCGGTGCGCATGGCGCTCCAGGCGTCGGCGCAGGAGATGATCCGGGACTCCAGCGGGATCTCCGTGCCCGCCAGCCCGTCCGGGTAGCCGCCCCCGTCCCAGCGCTCGTGGTGGTGGCGGACGATCCGCCCCACCTCGACCATGAACCCGCCTACGCGCCGCAGCATCCGCTCTCCGAGCTCCGGGTGCGCGCGCACCACCTCCCACTCCTGCGCGCTCAGCGGCCCGGGCTTGTTGATGATCTCCTTGGGCACGGCGACCTTGCCAACGTCGTGCAGCATGGCGCCGAACTCGAGGTTTCGCCGGCGATCGGGGTCCAGGCCGAGCGCGTCGGCGATCGCGAGCGACAGCTCGACGACGCCGTCGGAGTGCTCGCCCGTGTAGCCGTCGTCGGCCGAGATCACGTCGCCCAGCAGCAGCGCGGTGCCGCGATAGGTGTCGTTGAGCTCAAGCAGGTAGCCGATCCGCCCGCGTCGCTCGTTGGCGAACAGGGCGAGGATCCCGAGCAGCGGCGCGACCGCAAGCACCGCGTAGGGCGCGCTTGCCATCTGCTCGGCGACGACCAGGCCCACGCAGGCGAGCGCCGCGTCGACGGCGTACACCCAGCTGTCGCGCAGCTGCTCGCCGACGCTCGCCCCGGACGCCACGGCGGAGCGAGCCGCCGAGACGCCGAAGTCAAGCGCGAACTGCGCTCCAAGCGCGGCCAGCAGCAGCCCGGCCCCGGCATGCAGCGGGCTTGTCCCGGCCGCCGCGAACACGGCGCAGGGACCGGCGGCAAACCACGCGTTGGCTGGAGAGCGCAAGAGCGCGCCCGTGCCCGCCCGCCGGCGCAGCACCTCCGGCAGCCTGGCGAGCGCCATCGAGAGCGCCACCAGCGGGACCACGAGCGCCAGCGGCAGCGCGAACAGCGCCGGAACGAAGGCCAGCTCGGTTGCGACCGTGAAGCCGAACGGCGTCTCGAACACGACCCGGTTTGCGAGGATCAGCGTCAGCGCGCACAGCAGCGCCGGCCAGAAGGCCGGCATCGCCGGTGGCTGTGAGAGCCAGAGGGCGGCCGCGGCGGCAGCGATTGCGAGCGCCGCCACAAGCTCCGCCGCCAGCTCGCGCCAGCCCGCGCGAGCAGCGCCGGCACGGTTGGCCGCCAGGCGCGCCTGCTCGGCGAGATTGGGCTCGAGCGCCATGCTCGCCGTATCGGCCGGCTCGTCCGAGCGGGTGAGGGCGCCTACGTCATCCGTCCACGGCCAGCGACGGACGCTAACGGCCTCGGCGCGGCGGGCCGATCCGCGACGCGCAAACCCATACTGAAAAGGGCAAACGGGGTATCCATTTTGCTCCGGTTGCTCCGGCTAGGCTGCGAGCTGCCTTTGCCGCCAGGGCCGATCTGCAGCGACGACCACGGGCGGGCGGCCGC
>Ga0070737_10000984_pt1 | contig 46888 bp, 42 predicted proteins | sample Coa_R1_10_FD_66438 | JGI IMG/M metagenome (GOLD analysis project Ga0070737, IMG submission 66438) | Surface soil microbial communities from Centralia Pennsylvania, which are recovering from an underground coalmine fire - Coalmine... | ecosystem: Environmental > Terrestrial > Soil > Unclassified... | reverse complement strand
CCCTGCGCGTTGAGCCGCGGCACGCCCACCCGGGCACCGACCTGCAGCGCCGGCCGCTGGGGCGCCGCCACGCGCGTACGCGGGCGCGTGCCGTGCGGCGAGGGGGGCGTCTCCAGGGGCGCCAGCGCGGCCGCGCGCTCGGCCACCGCCTGGAGGGCAGTGCGGTCGGCGCGGGCCGCGCGGGCAGCGGCCAGCTCGCGCTCGATCTGCCGGCGCAGCTCGGCCAGCATCGCCTCCGACTCGCGCCGCGCCCGCCGCCAGATCGCCTCGCGCTCCTCGTCCACCGCGCGGGCCTGGCGCTCGCGCCGCTCTAGCAGCCGCCGGGCCTCCGCGGCGGCCCGTTCGGCCTGGGCGCGCGCTCGGGCAGCGGCCTCGCGCTCGCGCTGGATCTCGTCGAGGAGCTGCTCGACCTCGACCGCGGCCGGGCTGAGCAGCGCGCGCGCCCGCGCGATGAGCGACTCGGGCAGGCCCAGCCGCGCGGCGATGGCCAGCGCGTTGCTGCGGCCCGGCAGGCCGATACTCAGACGGTAGGTAGGCGACAGCGTCTCCAGGTCGAACTCGACCGAGGCGTTCTCCACCCGCGGGGTGAGGTGCGCGTAGCTTTTCAGCTCCGGGTAGTGCGTGGTGGCCACCACGTAGCTGCCCCGTGCGCGCAGCTCGTCCAGAATGGCGCGGGCTAGCGCGGCGCCCTCCTGCGGGTCGGTGCCTGCGCCCAGCTCGTCGAGCAGCACCAGCGAGCGGGCGTCCGCCTCGCGTAGGATGCCGATGATGCGCGTCAGGTGCGACGAGAAGGTCGAGAGGCTTTGCTCGATGCTCTGCTCGTCGCCGATGTCGGCGTACACTCCGGCGAACACGCTCGTGAACGAGCCCTCGGCCGCCGGCAGGTGCAACCCGCACTGGGCCATCAGCGCCAGCAGGCCGATCGTCTTGAGGGCGACGGTCTTGCCGCCCGTATTGGGGCCGGTGATCACCAGGATGTCGAACGCGCCGCCGAGTTCGACGTCGATCGGCACGACCTCGCCCGTGAGCAGGGGGTGCCGCGCGGCGCGCAAGCGCAGCACGGGGCGGGGCGGTTCCGTCGCGCGCGCGCGCCCGGCGTCCACCTCGCGGGGTGGTGCGAGGGGGTACAGCGCGGGCGCCGTGGCGCGCTGCTCCTCGGCCAGCCGCGCCATGGCCAGGTACAGGTCCAGCTCCGCCAGCGCCGCCACGCTCTGCTCCAGGGCGTAGCGGTCGTCCCCCACCAGGCGGCTGAGCGCTTGCAGCACGCGCTCGATCTCGCGCTCCTCGGCGAGCTGGAGTTCGCGCCAGCGGTTGGTCAGGTCGAGCACGGCCAGCGGCTCGATGAACAGCGTGGCCCCGCTGGCCGACTGGTCGTGGACGATGCCGCGCACCTGGTGGCGCGCCTCGACCTTGATCGGCAGCACGTAGCGGCCGGCGCGCATGGTGATCAGCGGCTCTTGCAAAGCCGTGCGGTACTCGGGCGAGGCCAGCAGCTCCTGCAGCTTGGCCATCAGCCGGTCGTAGGCGGCGCGCACCTGGGCGCGCAGGCGGCGCAGCTCGGCGCTAGCGGTGTCTAGCACCTCGCCGCCCTCGCCGATGCTGCGCTCGATCGCCTCGCGCACCGCCGCGTGGTCGCCCAGCCGGCGCGCCACCGCCGCCAGGGTGGGCCGCGTGTCGGCGGCGCTCAGGAGCGTCGTACGCAGCACGGCCGCCGCGTGGGCCGTCGCCGCGACCGCGCGCAGCTCCTCCGGGCGCAGCACGCCACCCACCGCCGCGCGGGCAACTAGCGGGCGGATGTCCTGCGCCGCGCCGACGGCAGTCTGCGGGCGCTGGGCGAGCAGCTGGCGCGCCTCGGTGGTGGCCGCCTGGCGCCGCTGCGCCTCGGCGAAGTCGGGGGTGGGCTCCAGCGCCAGCGCCAGCTCGCGCGAGGCGGAGAAGGCGGTGTGCGCCGCCAGCCGCGCCAGCACCTTGTCGAGTTCCAGGGGTTCGTAGTCGGTGCGCTTCACGGCAAGATGGTGCCCTCGCGGGCGATGCGCAGCCCGGGCACCCAGTAGCTCAGATGGTCGCTCAGCTCGGGGGTAGCCAGCAGGTCTTGCAGCAGTCGCGCCTCGCGGACCTGTGCATGGACGACATCGCGCACGCCGCGGGCGCCTGGCTGGCCGCCCCATCGGAAATAGACTAACAGCTCGGCGGCCCCGATGACGGCCACCACCAGCAGCACGCCGAGCGCCCCGCCGACCATCAAGCCGCCGAAGCGGTCGAGGTGCCACGCCCAGCTGCCCACCTCGCGGGCGGCCAGCCGCGTGTACGGATACAGACGATGCAGCACGAGCAGCCACAGCGCCGCCGCCACCACGAACAGGAACACATAGGCGACGGCTTCGAGGTACGTCGGCGGCTGGAGGCCCGCGGCGGCCGCCCACCAGCCCCCAAGCCCCTGGTAGAGCGCGCTGGCGCACATCAGCGCGAACAGCGCCGCCGACACGATGGCCAACTGCCGTAGCACGCCGCTGTGCCAGCCATAGAACAGACAAGCGGCGACCAGCACCACGATTAGGCCATCGACGACATTGAACGGCACCACGCGCTCCCGCGAGATCCAGCCCGAGGCGATCCGTTCGCCTGGCTGCATTGTAGGCGCCGCGGCGCGGCGGCGTACATAGCCCGGGCGGGGCCAGCGTGCGGGTGCGGTACAATCGGGGGACAATGCCGCGCGAGGCGCGCCACCGGAAGCGAGGAGAGCGATGATCGCCGAGAGTGTGAAGACGTATCGCAACTACATCGGCGGCGAGTGGAGCGACGGCCACGCCACCGAGCGCCTGGAGATCCGCGACCCGGCCAACGGCGAGCTGGTGTACTACTGCACCAACTCCACCGTCGAGGACGCCCGCGCCGCGATCGCCGCGGCCCAGCACGCGTTCGAGCACACTGACTGGAGCGAGAACGCCGTCGCCCGAGCGCGGGCGCTGTACAAGCTCGCTGATGCGCTGCGGGCCAGCGTCGATTGGCTGGCGCCGCTGCTGACGCGTGAGGGCGGTAAGCCGCTGGCGATCTCCCGCGCCGAGGTGATGCGCGGTGCCGACGCGCTGGAGTACTACGCCGGGCTGGCGCGCAACCTCTACGGCCGCTCGATCAACCTCGGCCCCAACGAGATGGCCATCCTGCTGCGCGAGCCGGTCGGCGTGGTATCGATCATCACGCCCTGGAACATGGCGCTGTCGCTGCTCACTCGCTCGCTGGCGCCCGCGCTGGCCGCCGGCAACGCGGTGGTGATCAAGCCGGCCAGCCTCACCCCGGGCGCCACCGCCGAGTTCATCCGTATGATCGACGAGACCCCGGAGATCCCCAAGGGCATCGTCAACTACGTCGTGGGGCCGGGCGGCACGGTGGGCGCCGAGCTCGTCAAGCATCCGGCTGTGGAGATGGTCGCCTTCACGGGCGATACCAGCACCGGCAAAGAGATCATGCGCCTGGCCGCCGATGGCCTGAAGAAGGTGAGCCTGGAGCTGGGCGGCAAGTCGCCGAGCATCCTCTTCCCCGACGCCGACTTCGGCCGCGCGGTGCGCAGCGCGCTGTCGGGGGCCTCCTTCTGGCACGCGGGCCAGGTGTGCGTGGCCGGCACGCGCATCCTGGTGCAGGAGAGCATCCACGACCGCTTCATCGAGGAGGCGCGCAAGCAGGCCGGCAGCCTGCGCGTCGGGCCGGGCCTGGACAAGAGCACGCAGGTGGGACCGGTGATCAGCGAGGGCCAGCTCCGCCGCGTGCTCCAATATGTCGAGACGGGCAAGCGCGAGGCCGAACTCGTGGTCGGTGGCCAGCGCCTCACCGAGGGCGAGCTGGCCAAGGGCTATTTCATCGCCCCCACGGTGTTCGACCGCGTGCCCGTCGACGCCAAGATCGCCCAGGAGGAGATCTTCGGGCCGGTGGTGTCGGTGCTGACGTTCAAGGACGAAGAGGAGGCGGCCGCGATCGCCAACGCCACAGTATATGGATTGGCGGCGGCGGTATACACCAGCGACATCAACAAGGCCCTGCGCCTGGCCAAGCGGATCAAGTCGGGCATGGTGTGGATCAACACCTTCGGCCGGCTGTACCCCAACGCCGAGATGGGTGGCTACAAGCAGAGCGGGCTCGGCCGCTCCTACGGCCTGGAGGGGCTGCGCGAGTTCACCGAGCTGAAGCACATCAACATCCACCTGCACGACCCGAGCGCCGCTGGCCGTCGCGGCGGCGAGGAGTAGCGGCGGCTGCCGGGCGGCGCCGGGCGAAATCGCGCCCGGCGCCGCCCGCGTGTATCCTGTAGTGAGCGCGCCGCACCACGCGCCGCTGCCACACAGGGGGAAGCGTATGCCGCGCATCCGTCCGCTCTCCATCGACGAGGCCCCCGAGCGCGTCCGCGGCCTGATGGCCGAAGCGGCCCAGGCGTTCGGGCGGCCATTGCCCACGGTGGGCATCCAAGCGTACTGCCCGCCGATCCTCGAGGCGAGCCGCATGCTGGGCGGCGCCCCGGCGCGCAGCCGCCAGCTGCCCGACCAGCTCCGCGCGCTGGTGTGCCTGCGCGTGGCACAGCTCGTCGGCTGCCCGTTCTGAATGGACACCAACGCTGTCGGGAGCAGCAAGGCCGGCGCCTCGCACGCCAAGATCGCCGCGGTGGCCCGCTGGCGGGAGAGCGACCTGTTCAGCCCCGCCGAGCGCGCGGCCCTGGCCCTGGCCGAGGCGATGACCCAGACGCCCGCCGAGGTGTCCGACGAGCTGTTCGCGCAGGCGCGGCAGCACTTCACCGAAGCCCAACTCGTCGAGCTGGCCGCCACGGCGGCGATGGAGAACTACCGCGCGCGGTTCAACCGCGTGTTCGCGGTCGAGTCGCAGGGCTTCTACCAGCCGCCGGCGGAGCCGCGCTGACACGGTTCCCCCCGCCCTCGCTCCTGGTAGAGAGGGCGCCAGCGGCTATACGCCCCTCTCCCTGCTGCGGGAGAGGGCGCTAGCAACTATATGCCCCTCTCCCCACTGTGGGAGAGGGGCGGGGGTGAGGGGCTTTCGGCGTCAGCGGGCGCGGCCGGTGGCGCGCAGCGCGGCCTCCAGGCCGGCGTAGCTGCGCGTGGGCGCCGCCATGAGGAAGCGGTAGCCTTCCTCCACTAGCCGCCCCACGTTCTGCGGATCGGCGTGCGGGTGGCCGCAGGCTACGCCGTGCTCCTGGCAGATACGCAGGATGGCACGCATCGCCTCCACCACCGCCGGATGGTCGTACTGGCGTGGGAAGCCGAGGTTCTGCGACAGATCGCCCTCGCCGATCAGCACCACGCCGATGCCCGGCACCTCCTTGAGGATGCGCGGCAGCTCGTCGATGGCGCGCACCTCCTCGCACATGATGATCACCAGCAGCTCGCCCTCGGGCGCCAGCGGCCAGACGTCGGCGCGCGCGTAGTACTCCTGCTGGGTGAGGCCCCAGTAGCGCGCGGCCGCCGCTGGCGCATCGCCCCGCTGGCCCTCGGGCTCGTAGCGCGGCGCCGTCTTGGGCCGGGGGTAGCGGCAGGCGGCCACGGCGTTGTAGGCGTCCTCGACGGTGCTCACGTGCGGCCAGACGATGCCGTACACGCCCGCGTCGAGCACCTGCTTGGCCACCCATTGGTTGCGCTCGCCGCCGTTGGGGGGGATGCGCACCAGCGGCGTCACCGCCGGGGCGAGCGTCCCGCGCTCGACCAGCTGGCGGCGGTTGAGCAGGTACTGCAGGGCGTCGCGCAGGGCGCGGATGTCGTAGGGGTTGTGCTCCATCTCGAACACCACGCCGTCGTAGCCCGAGGTGGAGAAGGCGATGGCCGACTCGACGTCGGCCGGCGAGAAGGCGGTGATCGCCGTGCCGCCCTGCTCCAGCACGCGGATCACGCCGTTGAGCCGGGGGATCTGCACCATCAGGCACTCCCTCCCGCCGCGCGGGCCTGCCGGGCGCGGCGCGCCTCGAGGTGCTGCCGCAGGCGCGGGTACACCCGCAGCGCATTCGCCTCGAAGATCTTGCGGCGGTCTTCGTCGCTCAGCCACGCGATGCCGTCGATGTACGGCTTGGTGTCGTCGAAGTAGCGGCCCGTCTGCGGGTCGACGGTGTAGACCGCGCCGATCATCTCCGAGGCGAACAGCACGTTGTCCACCCCCACGGCCTTGATCAGCGTCTCCACGGCGTCCTGACTGTAGATCGCCGTGTCGAAATACAGCTTCTTGATCGCCTGCTCGAACGGCTCGCGACCGGCCACGGCGTGGAGGCCGCGGTAGCGCGCGAGCTGGTACGGCACGGCGCCACCCCCATGGGGGATGACGATCTTGAGCGTGGGGAAGTCCTCGAACACGCGCGATTCGAGCAGCTGGATCACGGCCGCCGTGTCGGAGTTGATGTAATAGGTGGCCAGCGTGTGCCACGCCGGGTTGATGGAGGCGCTGACGTGGATCATCGCCGGTACGTCCAGCTCGACCAACGCCTCGTACAGCGGGTACCACCATTCGTCGCCGAGCGAGGGCGTGAGTCCCACCCCGCCGGTAGGGTCCGGATTGAGGTTGCAGCCGACGAAGCCGAACTCCAGCACGCAGCGGCGCAGCTCCTCGACGCAGTTCTTAGGGCTCACGCCGGGCGACTGCGGCAGCTGGCAGACGCCCACGAACTGGTCTGGGAACAGCTGGCAGACACGGTGGATCAGCTCGTTGTTCACCTCGGTCCAGTAGCGGCTGACCAGCTCGGAGCCGAAGTGGTGGCCCATCCACGATGCCTGGGGCGAGAACAGCGTGAGGTCGGTGCCGCGCTCGCGCTGGAGGCGCACCTGGCTGTTCTGGAGGCTGGCGATGATCTGCTCGTCGCTGATGTTCAGCTTGGGCTTGGTCGGGCGCGCGAGATTCGCGATCTGGCTGGCGCGGAAGGCGCGTAGCTCGGCCGGGGCGGTAGTGTAGTGGCCGTGGATATCGATGATCATCGGCGGTTCCCTCACGTGTGGTGCTCGTCGCCGGTGTGGAAGCGCTGGAGCAGCTCCTGGAGGTTCTGCGAGGTCAGCTGGAGCTGGCGCGCGGCCTCGGCCTGCTGGTGGCTCGACTGGGCGGTCTGCTCGGCGGCGATGGCCTGCTGGCGGCTGGCCTCGGCGGTCTGCTCGGCGGCGCGGGCGATGTCGTGGATGGTGGCCACCACCTGCGCGGCCGCGGTGCGCTGCTGCTGGGTGCTGAGCGCGATGACGCGCACCTCGGCCAGCATGGTGGCCAGGGCATCGGCCGCCCGCAACGCCGCCTCGACCCCGCGCTCGGTGGCCTGGGTGGCCTCCTCGCTGGCCACCGCCGCGCGGCTCGTGGCCGCCTGGATCTCGCGCACCAGCTCGGTCACGCTGGCCGCCTCCTGGCGCGTGAGATCGGCCAGCGCCTTGACCTCGCGCGCCACCACGCTGAAGCGGCGGCCGAACTCGCCGGCCGAGGCGGCCTCGATGGCCGCGTTGAGCGCCAAGAGGTGCGTGCGGTTGGCGACATCGGTGATCAGCGCGGCCACCTCGCCGATGCGGCGGCCCTGCTCGGCCACGGCCACCGCGCGCTCGGCCATGATGTCGGTGCTGTTCTTGGCGGCCGTGATCGCCTCGGTGGTCTGCGTGACCGCCTGCTGGCCGTCCTCGGAGGCCTGCTGCGCGGCCGCGGCGCGGTCGGCGATCGCCTCGGCGGTGCGCGCGAGCTGCTCCATGGTGGCGCTGAGCTGCTGCACCGACGCCGCCGTCTCGCTAGCGGTGGCAGCCTGCTCGCGGCCGATAGCGCTGAGCTCGGCGGCAGCGGTGGCCTGCTGCTGGCTGGCGGCGTCCACCTCGGCGGCGGCGGTGGCCACCGTGAGCGCCTCACGGCGCACCACGCCGATCAGCTCGCGCAGCCGGCGCGCCATCTCGTACAGCGCGCCCTGCAGGCGATCGAACTCGACGGTGCCCGCCGGCGGCTGGGGCGGCGGGTCGAGGTTGCCCGCGGCGACCGTTTCCGCCGTCTGCACCAGCCCGGGCAGCGGGTAGCGTAGGGCGCGCGTGGCGCGGAACAGCGTGACCACGCCCAGGGCCACCAGCAGCGCCAAGATGACGATGGGCAGGCGGCTAGCCCAGAAGGTCCACTCGCTGGCGCTACGGCCCGCCGCCTCGGCACGGCGCCGGTTGTCCTCGATCAGCCGGCGCAGGGCGGCGTCGGCCGGGCCATCGAGCGGGCCGATGACGTCCAGCGCGGCACGAGGGGTGGCCGTCTGGTACGCTTGTACCGCCGTGGGCCAAGCGGCGCGCAAAGCGTCGACCGCCGAGACCAGCTGCTCGAACGCCTCGCGGTCGCCCGGGTCGGTGATCTGGCCGCGCAGGCGCTCGACGCTCTGGCCGAGAGCGTTGGCGGCGGTGTCGGCCTGCTGGCGCGCGGCGGCCTCGCCGGTCAGCAGATACTCGCGCTGCCAGCGAGCCAGGCTGCTGAGCTGCACCTCGGCGTCTTGGGCGGCCTGCACGAGGCGATTCAGGCGCCCGACCTGCAGATATTCGTCGATCGCCTGGGTATAGGTATAGAGACTGAGGAGGCCGGCCAGGAGCCCGAGCAGAATCAGGATCCCGTGCGAGAACAGCAGCCGGTGGAAGATATTGAGCTTCATACGCCCTTCCGCTGGCGACGAACACGGCGCGCAGGGTCCGCTGCCGCGACTAGCTTAGCACGAACCTGCGCCGCTGGCGCCGCGCGCGCCGCGGGGGCGGGCGCGCAACGCTTGACAGGCCCAAAAACCCGTTTCTATACTCGCCAGCGATTCCCGAGCTTACACGATGTCCCGACACCCGGCGTCTGCCTGGTCGCGCCCCCGTGTTCCGCCCGCGCGTCCTGGCCCGGCGCGCCCTGGCGTCCCGGCGCCCAGGATGTAAGGAGGTACCCCGCTATGCAGCTCGTGCGGTCGCAACCGATCGTTCTGCTCGCGAGCGCCGCGCTGTGGCTGAGCGCCTGCGCCGCGCCCGCCCAGCAGCCAGCCAATAAACCCGCCGCGAGCGCGCCCACTGGCGCCCCGGCGAGCGGCTCTAGCGCCGCGGCGACCTCTGCGCCCACCGGCGCCGGGGCGGCCGGCAGCACGATCAAGCTCTTCTCCAGCTTCCCGATGACCGGCAGCGCGCTCGGCCAGACCCAGACGATGGTCAACTCTATCCGCATGGCCATCGACGAGCACGGCGGCCGGGTGGGCAATTTCGCGATCGCCTACGAGGCGCTCGACGACGCCACCCCAGCCAAAGGGAACTGGGACGAGGGCAAGGAGGCCGAGAACGCCAACCGCGCAGTCAACGACCCGGATGTGATGGTATACATCGGCACCTACAACTCGGGCGCCGCCAAGATCTCGATCCCCATCACCAACCGCGCCTATCTGTTCCAGATCTCGCCGGCCAACACCAGCCCAGGGCTGACCAAGCCGGGCAAGGGGGAGCCGGGCGAGCCCGAGATCTACTACCCCACCGGGGTGCGCAATTACGCGCGCGTGGTGCCCGCCGACGACATCCAGGGCGCGGTAGCGGCGCGGTTCGCCAAGGAGCAGCTCACCGTCCAGCGGGCCTACGTGCTCGACGATGCCGAGGCGTACGGGCGCCCGCTGGCCACCGTGTTCTACAACGAGGCACGGCGGCGCGGCATCCAAGTATCCCCGGCCAACGGGCCCGAGAGCATCGACCGCCAGGCCACCGATTACCGCAGCCTGGCGCTGCGCATCCGCCAGACGAACCCCGACTTGGTGTACTTCGGCGGGGTCACGCAGAACAACGCGGGCAAGCTCTGGCAGGACCTGCGCGCCACGCTCGGCCCGAACGTGAAGCTGATGGGGCCCGACGGCATCTTCGAGCAAGCGTTCCTCGACGCCGCGGGCGAGGCCGCCATCGGCACCTACGTGACCTTCGGCGGTGTGCCGGTCAGCCGCTATACCGGCAAAGCCGCCGAATGGCTCCAGCGCTACCGCCAGCGCTTCAACTCCGAGCCGGAGGCGTACGCGATCTACGCCTACGAGGCGGCCAACGTGGCGCTCGATGCCATTCAGCGCGCCGGCCGCAAGGAGCGCAACGCCATCCGCGAGGCGGGCATGAACACCAAGGACTACGACGGCGTGCTCGGCCGCTGGTCGTTCGATCAGAACGGCGACACTACGCTGACTACCATGAGCGTGTCGCAGTTCAAAGGCCCTCGCATGGACCAGACGGAGTTCATCATCCAGCTCTCGGCCGAGTAGCCGCCCCTGCCTCCCGCCGTCGGAGGGGCTAGGGATGAGGGACACCCAAGCCGTGGTCGCGAGTACGAGCGATGCTGGACCTTGAGATCCTTCTCCAGGTGCTGGTCCTGGGGCTGACCAACGGCGCCCTGCTGGCGCTAGTGGCGCTCGGCTACACGCTGGTGTACGGCATCATCGAGCTGATCAACTTCGCCCACGGCGACGTGTACATGATCGGGACCTTCACCGCCCTCACGGTGGTGCTTGGGGCCGGGTTGTCGCGCAGCTCGCCGCCGCTCACGCTGGCGGCGTTCTTGCTGTTGGCGTTAGCGCTGGCGATGCTGGTCTGCGCCGCGCTCAACGCGGTGATCGAGCGCGTGGCCTACCGTCCGCTGCGCCACGCGCCCCGCTTGGCGCCCCTGATCACCGCTATCGGCGTCTCGTTCATCTTGATGAACGTGGGGCTGTACTGGTACGGCGCCTCGCAGGTGCGGTTCCCGGATATCCTGCCCAACATCGACCTGCTCCAGGCGCTGGGGCTGTCCACGGTGGTGCGCTTCTCCACGAAAGACTTGTTCGTGCTGGTGGTCACCGTGCCGCTGCTGCTTCTCCTGAACCTGTTCATCTACCGCACGCGGCTAGGCAAGGCGATGCGGGCCACGGCCGAGGACCGCGACGCGGCGGCGCTGGTGGGCATCGACATCAACCGCACGATCGCCCTCGCCTTCATCATCGGCGGCGCGCTGGCCGGCGCCGCCGGGTTCCTCTCGGGGCTGTACAACAACACGGCGTGGTTCCAGCAGGGCTTCCGCGCCGGGCTGATGGCGTTTACCTCCGCGGTGCTGGGCGGGATCGGCAATCCCACCGGGGCGGTGCTGGGCGGGCTGGTCATCGGCGTGGTGGCCGCGATCACCGACTTCTATCTCGACCCCCGCTGGACGCAGGCCGTGGTGTTCGGCATTCTGATCGTGCTGCTGGTGTTCCGGCCTTCCGGGCTGCTCGGCGAGCAGGTGCCCGAAAAAGTGTAGAATCGCTGCCAGCACCAACTGGGAAGACGGTACAGGCGGTGTGAACAGCAGCAAGCGCGCGCTCCAGATCGGCTGGTGGGAGGCCCTGCCGCCGCGCACGCGCCAGCGCGTGCAACTCGGTATGGCCCTCGCCGTCGCGCTGCTGTATCCGCTGCTCGATGGCCCGCTCCTGGCGCCCCTGTTCGGCGGCTCCACCCTGGGCATCCTGCTGCCCGTGCTGCTGTTCACCCTGCTGGCGCTGGGGCTGAACATCGTCGTCGGCTACGCGGGCCTGCTCGACCTCGGCTATGTGGCGTTCTTCGCCATCGGCGCGTACACCACGGCGTTCCTCACCTCGCCGGCCAGTCCCCTGCCGTTCCGCACCGACTTCTGGCTGGCCCTAGTGGCGAGCTGGGGGGTGGCTGGCATCTTCGGGGTGATCCTCGGGGCCCCTACCCTGCGCCTGCGCGGCGACTACCTGGCCATCGTCACCCTCGCGTTCGGCGAGATCGTGCCCCGCGTGTTCCTGAACCTGGAGGACTGGACGCGCGGCACGCGGGGCATGAACCCCATCGGCCGCCCGCACCTGGGCCCGTTCGAGGTCGGCGTGGCGCCCCTCCAGCTCGGGCCGCTGGAGTTGAACGCGCAGGTGCCCTGGTACTACATCATCATCGCGGTGGGCGCGCTGTCGATCTGGGCGATGCTCCGCCTGTACGACTCGCGGCTGGGCCGCGCCTGGGTGGCGATGCGCGAGGATGAGATCGCGGCGGCCAGCATGGGCATCGACCTGGTGCAGACCAAGCTGCTGGCGTTCGGCCTGGGCGCCTCGTTCGCCGGCTTCGCCGGGGCGATGTTCGCCAGCATCTTCCAGTTCATCGCGCCCTCGACCTTCGACTTCAGCATCTCGATCATCGTGCTGGCGATGGTCATCCTGGGCGGGATGGGGAACATCTGGGGCGTGCTGGCCGGGGGCCTGGTGGTCGGGCTGTTCGACCGGGGGATCACCGCCCAGCTCAGCGTCTGGCTGCGCGATCTCGGCCTGGCCCTCGGCCTGCCCTGGCTGGCCCAGGTCGATCTCTCGCGCTCGCGGCTGCTGATGTTCGGCCTCGCCCTCGTGCTGATGATGCTCCTGCGGCCCGAGGGGCTGTTCCCCAGCGCCCGCCGCCGTGCCGAGCTGCACGGCGCGGTCACCGGCCCGGAAACCTTGTCCGATACGCAGGCGTTGGCGCAACGATGAGCGCGACGACGAACGGCTGGCAGGCCCCTGGCGCCCCCGCGGCCCCCGTGGAGCGCGTGCTGCTGGACGCCCGCGGGGTCACCCGCCGCTTCGGCGGCCTGGTGGCGGTCAGCGCCGTCGACCTCCAGATCCCCGAGGGCAGCATCATCGGGCTGATCGGTCCCAACGGCGCCGGCAAGACGACGCTGTTCAACATCATCGCCGGCTTCCACGCGCCCGACGCGGGCCGCGTGCTGTTCGCCGGCCGCGACATCACCGGGCTACCGCCCCACCGTGTGACCGCCCTCGGCATCGCCCGCACCTTCCAGAACATCCGCCTGTTCAACAACATGAGCGTGCTGGACAACGTGCTGGTGGGCATGCACACGCGGCTGCGCGCTACCCCGCTGGGCGCTGTGCTGCGCCCCCCCGCGGTGGTCCGCGAGGAGCGACTGGCGCGCGAGCGGGCGCGCGAGTTGCTGCACCTGGTGGGGCTCGACCAGCGGCACGACGAGTGGGCGCGCAACCTGCCCTACGGCGACCAACGCCGCCTGGAGATCGCGCGCGCCCTGGCCAGCGAGCCGAAGCTGCTGCTGCTCGACGAGCCCACCGCGGGCATGAGCCCGCAGGAAGCCGGCGCGCTGATGGCGCTCATCGAGTACCTGCGCCGCGAGCGCCGCCTGAGTATCCTGCTGATCGAGCACGCCATGCGCGTGGTGATGGGCATCTCCGACCACATCGTGGTGCTCGACCACGGCGAGAAGATCGCCGAGGGCCCGCCCGCCGTGGTCCAGCGCGACCCGCGGGTGATCGAGGCCTACCTCGGCCGCGCGGCGCTGCACTGAGCCATGCTCCAGCTCGACGACATCTACACCTACTATGGCAACATCGCCGCGCTGCGAGGCATCTCGCTCGCGGTGCAGCAGGGCGAGATCGTGGCGCTGATCGGCGCCAACGGCGCGGGCAAGACCACCACGCTGCGCACCATCTCCGGCCTGCTGCGCCCACGCTTCGGCACGATCCGCTTCGAGGGCGAGCGCATCGACGGCGCCCCGCCCCATACCATCGCCGCGCGGGGCATCGCGCACTGCCCCGAGGGCCGGCGGCTGTTCAACCGCCTCACCGTGCTCGACAACCTCGAGCTAGGCGCCTTCACCCGTCACGACCCGGCGGGCATCCGCGCCGACATCGAGCGCGTGTTCGCCCTGTTCCCGCGGCTGCGCGAGCGCCAGACACAGCGCGCGGGCACGCTCTCGGGGGGCGAGCAGCAGATGCTGGCCATCGGCCGCGCGCTGATGCTGCGCCCGCGGCTGTTGCTGCTCGACGAGCCGTCCATGGGCCTGGCCCCCATCGTGGTGGAGACGATCTTCCAGACCCTGACCGATATCAACCGCCAGGGCGTGACCATCCTGCTGGTCGAGCAGAACGCCACCATGGCCCTGCAGATCGCCACACGGGCCTATGTCCTGGAGACCGGCCGCGTCACCCTAGCCGACACCGCCGCTCGCCTGCGCGAGAACGAGAGCGTGCAGCGCGCGTACCTCGGGATCGACTAGCCCCCCGTGACACGCGGTCTACGGGGTTCCTTGCTGCCCTCGCGGGTAGGCCCGCCGTGCACGGCAGGCGTGGAACCGCGCGGTATCGCGGTCACAGCCGGCCAGCACGGTGGCTCCACCTGGCGGCAATGGCCCGGGGCTCAGGCCCGCCAAGGCCCCACGCCCAGGATCAGGGCCAGACCGCAGGCACCCACCACCCCGTACTCCACTAGCAGGCGCCGATCGAAGCTGCGGTCGAGCATCGCCTCGCCCAGCCCGACGAGTACGTAGAACAGCAGCAGCAACAGCGCGCCCACCAGCACGGCCGGCAGCGCCCAGTAGGCCAGCGCCCAGGCCATCTGGCCGACGATCAGCCCTGTGAGCACCGCGTAGACCACGGTGCGTTCCGCTCGAGCCAGCGCGCGCCGCAGCGGCACAGTGGCCAGCACCGCCGCGACCGCGCCGACCACCAGCGCGCTGCCCAGCCCGCGCAGCGGCGCCTCGCGCACCCCGACGAACAACACGAACGCGCTGGCGAACACCCCAAGGTTGACCACGAACTCGGCCGCGCGATGCCCCCCTGCCGGTAGGGCCAGCTCGCGCTGCTGCGCCGCTAGGAGCACGGCGAGCCCGCCCGCCGCGCCCAGCGCTAGCAGGGGCAGCGGGTCTAACGCCAGCAGCCGGCCCGCGAGCAGCGTGGCGGCGTACCAGCTCACGGGCGGCACCCACGCGGTCAGCGCGTGCAGCCGGCCGAGCGCGGGTAGAGCGGCGCCACGCCGGGCCAATAGGCTGGCCCCCAGCGCGATGATGCCTGCCACGACCAGCGCTGCAGCCAGGTACAGGGTGTCGTCGAGCAGTGGGGTGACCAGATAGCCGGCCAGCGCGGCTCCACTGGTCGCGCCGCCGAGCACCCAGAGCTCCAGCGTGCCGGGCCGCGCATCGAGCGCGGAATGCGCCATCGTGCTTCTCACCTCACGCGCCAGCGCGCATTCGCGGTCGCGCCGCGCGAGGGCGAGTATAGCGCGACAGAATATGCGGCGTGAAGCGGCCCGCGTGGCAGATCCGTTGCAGTGTGGCGCCTAGGAGGCGGCAGACACCGCGGCCGCCCCAGGCATGGCGTGGCCGCGCGCGCGCAGCCGGCGCCACGCCGCGGCGAGCGCCTGCCGCGCCTCCTGCTCGATCTCGCGCACACGCGCCTCGTCGGGCCGCAAGCCGCTGGCGTAGTAAGCACTGGCCAGCCCCCCCACGATATAGGTGCCCAGATAAGCCACGGCTACCTTGGGCGCCACGGCGGCGAAGCCGGGCACTAGCCCGAGCAGTGCCCGCGCGGTAGTGCGCCAGAAAAAGGCGCTCCCCACAATCGGGGCGATCTCCAGGAACAGCGCGCGGGGGCTGTCCAGCCGCGCGCCCCAGAGGGCGGCCAGCTTGTACACCAGCAGCACCTGGTTCTTGGTGAGCATGACGATATCGGCGCCCACCCCGGCGACCCCGATGCCCGGCAGCGCCGCCGGCAAGTTGGCCAGCAGCGCGAACTGCGCGTTGGCCAACGCCGTCTCCTGGCAGAGCTGCCGCGCCAGGGGCCCGCGCAGCGGTGAGCAAGCGCGGCCAAACGCCAGCCGCCGCTCGCTGGGAATGGCGTCGAGCAGGGCGAGCGCGAGCTGCTCGTCGAGCGCGGGGGCTGTAGGATCGACCAACACATAGGCCCCGCCCGGCGGCGAGGGCTCCTGGCCCAGCGGCACCAGCACCACGGCGCCCACGTCCTGGGCCTCGATCTCCGCGGCCCGGCGCGTGGCCGTGGCTACGTCCTCGGGCCGTGCGGGTAGGAACACAGTCAGGTCGGGCGGCGGCGCCGGCAGCGGCGCGTCCAGCGCGCCCTCGACCGTGGGCGGATGGGTGCCCAGCAGGCGAACGACCGGCTCGCGCAGCGCGTTCGCCCCCAGCAGAGCAACCCGCGGCGGAGTCTCGGCCTGGACGCGGATCGGGCGCCAATCCAGCTCGCGCACCAGCGCCCACATCGCCTGCCCCAGCTCCAACCACCTGCGCATTGCCGCCCCCTTGCTGGTTACTGCCCGGCGTGGCCGCGCGCCCGCGCCGCCCATTGGCGGAAGTATAGCCCGGGCGCCTCGTCGGGAGGCTAACTGCGAGCCGCGTGCCAGCACGGCAGCGGGGGCGGGGAACACTAGCGCTCGGCGAACAGGGTCTCCAGCCGGCGCAGCAGCATGAGCGGGCTGAACGGCTTGACGATATAGTCGGCAGCGCCGTAGGCCAGCGCACGCTGCTGCAGCTCCGCGTCGCTGGTAGCGGTGAGCATGATGATAGCCGTGTGGGCCAGGGCGGGATCGGCCTTGAGCTGACGACACACCTCCAGGCCATCCGGGGTCCCTGGCATGTGGACATCGAGCAGCAACAGATCGGGCCGATGCGCGCGGGCGGCGGTGAGCGCCTCGGCCCCGGAAGCGGCGTGCAGGATGACGTACTCCTCGTCGGCGAGGGTCACCTCCACCAGGCGGCGGAGCGCGGCGTCGTCGTCGACCAGCAAGATAGTGCGTCGCCGAATCGCTAGATCCCCCACGGTGCAGTCCCCGGCCAGCGTCGCCTGCGGTACACGGCGCACGAAAGGAAGGGGCGGGAGCCTCGCCCCCGCCCTCTACTGTACACCGTCCACGAATTTTCTGGGGTGCCCGCTGCGCCTCCTCCGCTCAGCGATAGAACGGGCTCGGCGCGCCATACGCGCCGTAGAGCGGATAGCCGCCGTAGTAGCCGATGGTGAATGGGTAGCCGCCGTAGGCCCCGAGATACGCATAGCCGCCCGTGCTGTAGTACGGATAGCCGCCCGAATACGCACTCCCCGTGTACACGGGAGTACCATAGGCGCCGAGCCCATATAGGCCGTACCAGGGCGAGCCGTAGGTGCCGTAGCCATAGCCCGTGGCGCCATACGCCGCCCCGTAGGCCGGATAGCCGTAGCCCGGGTAGCCATACCCATACCCCGGGGAACCATAGCTGGGCGCCCCGTAGCCCGGGTAGCCATAGCTCGGCATCCCGTAACCGTACCCGTAGCCCGCCTGCGTCGGGTCCATGTACTGCGCCGACACGGTGGGCGCGGCAACCGCCGTGCCGACCACACCCGCGATCGCAAGTGCCGCCAGGAAGCGTCGCATCGTCTCCATCCTCCTACCGGACACTCACGGTCCGGCCCCCTCCTCTCGGCCGCGGCGCACGCCGCCAACCGGGGCGGAATGTAGAGCACTTCCGCGGCCGCTGTCAAGGCAGCCCCCCCACCGCGACGCGGCTGCAACATCCTGGCGCCTTGCGCGCCGCGCTCAGAGGTCGAGGGGCAGCTGATCGTTGCCGTACAGGCTCAAGAAGCGCTGGCGAAAGGCCGCGAGATGCGCGCGCAGGGCGGCCTCGGCAGCGACCGGATCGCGCTGGGCGATCGCCCGGTAGATCTGCTCGTGCGCGCTGCGCACGGCGGCGCGCGCCGCCTCCGAGGTGGAGACTGCCGCGGCCGAGCGGTGGATGAGGTACAGGATCGACAACAGCATCATCAGCAGCACGCGGTTCTTCGACGCCCGCGCCATCGCCAGATGGAAGGCCGAGGCCGCCGCCGCGCAGGCGTCGGGCGAATCGGCGTGCGCTGGCGCTTCGTCGAGCGCGGCGCGCAGCGCCTCGAGATCGGCCGGCTCGGCATGCAGCGCGGCGGCGCGCGCGAGCTCGGTCTCCAGCGCGAGCCGCGCGTCGACCAGCTCGGCCATGGTGACCCCTTCCCGATGCAGCAGCAGCGAGAAGGCCCGCGCGCTCGACGCCGGGTCGGCAGGCGCGACGAACACGCCGCCCCGTGCCCCTGGCCGCACGTCGATCAAGCCGGCCTGCTCCAGCGAGCGCAGGCCCTCACGCACGGTGGAGCGGCCGACGCCGAACTGGAGCGCGAGTTCCCCCTCCGAGGGAAGCCGCGTGCCGGGAGGCAGCCCGGCCTGAATGATGTGCTGGGCGAGCGCCCGCGCCACCTGCCGCCCCAGCGACGCGCGCCCGAGCGGCGCGAACGATTGGTTGACCTCCCGTGGCCGCCGTGCTACCATGCTCCCCACACACATCTGAAGATCTGAACATTCGCTGTTCGCACCATAGCACGGGCCGCACGCGGCCGACAAGGCGGCGGGCCGCTGGCTCGCCGCAGGAGGGTGCCTGGCCGTGGTCATGACCGCAACGCGCCGCTACACCCAGGAGCTCGCGGCGTTCGTCGCGCAGCTCGCCCACGACGACATCCCGCAGGCGATTCGCCATGAGGCAGAGCGGCTCGCCCTGGACCTGCTGGGCTGCGCACTCGGCGGGTGGGCTCAGCCGGATGCCCGGCCGCCGCTCGCGGTCGTCCACGCCCTGGGTGGCGCGCCCGAGGCGACCGTGATCGGCGACGGCGCTCGCTTGCCCGCACCGCTGGCCGCGTTCGTCAACACCCGGCTCGCCAACCTGCTCGACGCCGACGACGTGTTCCGCAACGTCGGCCACCACTCCCCGGTCGCTTTCTTCCCGGCGCTGGCCGTCGCCGAGCGCACAAGGGCCAGCGGCCGCGAGCTGGTCACGGCGTTCGTCGCCGGCTACGAGGTTGGGGCGCGCGTGGTGCTGGCGCTGGGCAGCATGTTCGAGCTGGTCGACGGCACCGCGCGCCCGCGCGACACGACGGGCTTCGGCCACAGCATCTTCGCCGGCGCGGCTGCGGCAGGGCGCCTGCTCGGGCTCGACGCCGCCCGCCTGGCGCACGCGCTGGGCATCGCGGGCGCCAACACCCCCGCGCCCCTGTCGCACAAGTCGCTGCACGACCAGGCGCACGCCAAGTACCAGCTCGACTGGACCGCAGCCGGGGCGGTGATGGGCGCGCTGCTGGCGGCCGCCGGCCAGGCCGGTCCGGTGACCATCCTCGACGACGACCACTACCCGCGCGCGGTCGGCTACCGCACGCTGGCGCGCGAGGAGCTAGTCCGCGATCTCGGCCAGCGCTGGCGGATCGCCGAGACCTCGCTCAAGCCGTACCCGCACTGCCGGCACACGCACTACGCGCTCGACGCGCTGGGCGCCATCCTCGACGCGCACCCGCTGGCCCCCGCAGAGATCGAGCGCATCGTGATCCGAGGCCTCGGCAGCTACACGGTGCCGCCGTGGAGCGAGCGCCGGCCGCGTACCACCTACGCGGCGCAGTTCTCCCTGCCCTACGCGGTGGCCATGCGGGTGCTGGGCGTGCCGCCCGGCCCGGCGTGGCACGAGCCGGCGCGCTTCGCCGACCCCGCAGTGCACGCGCTCGCCGACCGCGTCGAGCTGGTCGCCGATCCGCGCCTGCGGGAGCTGATCGCCGCGGCCCTGCCGCAACCGCTAGTGGACGTCCCGACGACCGTCACCGTGTGGGCACGCGGCCGGCAGTTCGAGGCGACGGTTCACCACGCGCGCGGCGACGGCTTCGACCCCGCCTGCCGCCTCACCGACGACGAGGTGGTGGCCAAGTTCCGCCGTCTGACCGAGCCGGTGCTCCCGCGCGCCCAGCAGGACCGGCTCATCGAGCACGCGCTCGGCCTAGACCGCTTGGCCCAGGTCGACACGCTGACGGCGCTCACGGCCGTGCCGAGGTGAGACGATGCCTCTGCGAGCACCGCGGCGCAGTCCGGGCGGTGGGCGTGGAGAGCGGCCTACGCCGCGCTCCTCGCGCGACCTGAGGAGGTGAGAGGAATGCGACCCCTGTTCGGTGTGGTGCCCACCGCCGCGGTGCTGTGCGCGCTGCTCGTCGCCGCCTGTACCGGCGGGGGCGCGCCCGCCACGGCGCCCGGGCCTGCGCGGGGCGCGTCCGAGGCCCCGGCGGCGACGGTTGCCGCGCCGCCAGGCCGGGCGAGCGTGGCCCCCCTGGCGCCGCTGAGCCCGCCGGTGACGGTGCGCGTGGGGACCACCAGCGCGCTGACCGAGGCGGGCCAGATCATCGCCCTGCAGCGCGGCTACTTCCGCGAGCTGGGGCTCCAGGTGGAGTACGAGCAGTTCGACTCCGCCGCCCGCATGATCCCCCAGCTCGCCTCCGGCCAGCTCGACGTGGGCGCCGGCAGCCTGAGCGCGGGCCTGTGGAACGCCGTGGCGCGCGGCGTGCCGATCAAGGTGACCGGGCCGCAGTCGCGGCATTTCGACAACGCCTGCGGCTTCTGGTTCACCGTGCGCAAGGAGCTGGTCGATAGCGGACAGGTGCAGGAGCCGAAGGACCTGGCGGGGCGCAAGATCGCCGGGCCGTGCCTCGAGTGCATCGGCGACTACATCCTGGAGACGGCCCTGGCCACCGCGGGGCTGACGCTGGCCGACGTGGACTACATGGCGCTCGGCTTCAACGACATGCTGGCGGCGCTGGCCAACCGCGCCATCGACGTGGCCATCTTGGCCGAGGCCCAGGCGACGATCGCCGAGAGCCAGGGGTTCGCCACGCGCTGGCGCTGCACCTCGCTGGCGCGGCCCGGCTACCAGTCGACGGTGATCCTCTACTCGGCCCAGTTCGCCGAGCAGCAGGCCGAGGCCGCGCGCCGCTGGATGCTGGCCTACCTGCGCGGGCTGCGCGACTACACCGACGCCCTGTTCCGCGGCCAGGACCGCGACGCGGTCGTGCAGGCGCTGATCGAGGGCACGACGGTCAAAGACCCCGCCCTGTACCAGCGCATGGGCTGGACCTGGCTCGATCCCAACGGCGAGCTGAACGTGCCCAGCATCGAGGAGCAGCTCAACTGGCTGCGCGCCCGCGGCAAGATCGAGGGCCAGGTGCAGGTGCGCGACGTGCTCGACCTATCGTTCGTCGACTTCGCGGTCCAGCGGCTGGGCCGCTACGACACCACGGGGTTGGTGCAGTGAGCGGGCCGACACGTGCAGGACGCCTCCGCGGCCGCGTGGCGCTGGTCACCGGCGCCAACCGCCACCTCGGCGGCACGATCGCCGCGTTCATGGCCGCCGAGGGCGCGCGGGTGGCCTGCAACGACCGCGACGCGGCGGTGGCGGAGGAGACCGCCGCGGTGATTCGGGCACGGGGCGGCGAGGCGCTGGCGGTGCCGGGCGACATCACCGACGAGGCCACCGTGGCCGCGATCGTCCGGCGCGTGGTCGATACTTACGGCTATGTCGACGTGCTGGTAAACAACGCGGGCGTGCAGTCGAAAGGCTCGCTGCTGGAGGTGCCCCTCGACGACTGGCAGCGCCAGCTGAGCGTGTATCTCACCGGGCCGCTGCTGCTCACCCGCGCGGTGGCCCGGGTGCTCATCGCCCAGGGGCGGCCGGGCAGCATCATCAACATCCTCTCGACCTCGGCGCACCAGGGCCGGCCCGGCACCATCGCCTACTGCACCGCCAAGGGCGGCCAGCTCAACTTCACGCGCGCGGCGGCGATGGACCTGGCGCCCTACGGTATCCGCGTGAACGCCATCACGCCCACCGCGCTGGAGCACAGCGTGGTGCAGGCAAGCGCGGCCGCCGGCGGGGCGCGCCCCACGTTCGGCGCCACGCTCACCGCCGAGGACTTCCTGCGCGGCATCCCGCTGGGCCGGCTGCCGCGCACTACCGACATCGCGCACGCCGCGGTGTTCTTGGCCTCCGACGAGGCGAGCATGATCACGGGCCACGACCTGCACGTCGACGGCGGCGCCCTGGCGCGCTACTGGGCCTGGGTCCCAGGCGCCACGCGCCCCGTGACGCTGGAGGAGTACCGTCGCACGCAGGCCCGCGAGCTGGCCTGGGGCGAGGAACGTGCTAGCGACCACGGCTGACCGTTTTGGCAGCGGAGAGGACGCCATGATCACACGACCCGCACCGGAACAGGTATCCACCGGTCGCCCCACGGGCGCCACGCCGGCGCGGCCGGAGGGGCTGCCCGCTCTCAGCGGCGACCTCCGCCCGCTGATCCCGCCGCTGGGCCTGCGCAACTACTGGTACCCGGCGGTGCCCGCCCGCCGCGTGCGCGACAAGCCCGTCAAGGTGCGGATGCTGGGCGAGACGCTGTGCTTCTTCAGGGGGCGGCAGGGCCAGGTGGTGGCGCTGCAAGACGTCTGCCCGCACCGCGGCGCATCGCTGGCCGAGGGCCACTGCCACTGGCCCGGCACGGTCGCTTGCCCCTACCACGGCTGGGTGTTCGACGAGACGGGCCGCAACGTGGCGGTGCTCAGCGAGGGGCCGGACTCCACCGTGTGCGGCAAGCGTGGCACCGAGGCCAAGGTGTACCCCACGCGCGAGCTGAAGGGGGTCGTGTTCGCCTGGATCGGGGACACGCCGCCCGCGCCCATCGAGGAGGACGTGCCGGAGGAGTTCTTCGATCCCGACGCGCTGGTGCTGCACGGGCTGAACATCTGGCCCGTGAACTGGGAAGTGGCGCTCGAGAACTCGATGGACTCGCACCCGAACTACCTGCACCGCGACGCGCTGGTGATGCTGATCCGCCCCACGTACCTGCCGCGCGGCGCCCAGGGCGACCGGCCGCTCTTCGTCGGCAACGGCTTCAGCGGCGATCTGGAACGGGCGAGCATCACCCGGCCGCAGCCGCCGCAGGACTACTATCCCCAGTTCGGGTGGCGCTGGCCCAAGCATCGCTATCGCCAGCTGTGGGCGCCGCTGTTCCGGCCCGTGCTGGAGCAGATGGCCAGAACACAGCCGCCGATCCGGTCCGCGCGCTGGGCGCAGGGGCACCGACTGCCGGGAATGTATCGCTCCGCCTTCTGGTTCGGCATCTACACGCGCCAGACGGTGCCGCTGACCCCGCACAAGACGCGGCTGTGGTACTTCTTCTACGTGAAGCCGCGCAACCAGCGCGAGCGGTTGCAGATGCTGGCCGCGTACCACCTGCTGCACAAGTGGCTGATCGTCTACAACTTCTCGGCGCAGGACGCCCGGGTGATGCTCCACCAGCGCTACGACTGGCCCGAGAAGCTGTCGAGCACCGACGCCGAGATCATCCAGTGGCGCAAGCTGGTGGTCACCAAGCACCTAGGAGGCCGCGACGCGCCGTTCCCCTACCAGAACCCCGATGGCCTGGCGCCCGAGGCGGTGCCCGTCGAGCGGATCCACCGCATCGGCCTGCGCTACACGCGCTCGGCCGCCGCCGCGCTGGAGGGCACATGAGCCGACCGTCGATCTGGACCGCGCTGCTCGGCCTGCCGGTCGCCCAGCGCTACTACGACGTGGGCGGCGTGCGCACCCGCTGCCTGGAGGCCGGCGAGGGCGAGCCGCTGATCTTCCTGCACGGCACGGGCGGCCACGCCGAGGCGTACGCGCGCAACCTCCAGGCGCACGCCGCCCGCTTCCACGTCTACGCCATCGACATGATCGGGCACGGCTTCACCGACAAGCCCCAGATGCCCTACCCGATGAGCACGTTCATCGACCACGTCGTGCGCTTCATCCACACGATCGGGGGCGGCCCGGTGAACCTGTCGGGCGAGTCGTTGGGCGCTGTGGTGGCCGCCTGGATCGCCATCGAGCAGCCGCAGCTGGTGCGCCGGCTCGTGTTGAACACGGGCCTGCCCGTCCAGCGCGATCCGGAAGGGATCGCCGAGCTGGAGGAGCTGTTGGCCCGCAGCCGCTCGGCCACCGGCCAACCGACGCGCGAGGCGGTGCGCAAGCGGCTGGAGTGGCTGATGTACGACCCGGCCGACGTGACCGACGAGCTGGTCGAGGTGCGCTACGCGATCTACAGCGCGCCGGGCGCCGCGGCGGTGCAGCGGACGATCGCCGAATGGGTGGTAGAGGGCAACCTGGGGCTGCGGGGCCCGGAGGAGCAGCGGCGCTGGGTGAACCCCGAGGCGCTGCGGCAGATCCGCTGCCCGACGCTGGTTGTCTGGACGGACCACAACCCCAGCATGTCCGCTGCCACCGCCCGCGAGGGGGCGCGCAACATTCCCGGGGCGCGGTTCGCGCTACTGGAGCGCTGCGCGCACTGGCCCCAGTGGGAGCGCCCCGAGGCGTTCAACGCCTTGCACCTCGAGTTCCTGACCACCACCTGAGGCATGCCCGCCGGGAAGGAGGAGCGATGGATCTGTCGCCCGCGACGCCCCCGTTCACGGTGCGCGAGCTGCTGCACGTGGGGGTCGCCTCGTCGCAGCCCGAGGCGCTCGCGGCGTTCATCGAGCGCGTGCTGGGCCTGCCGGTCGCCGAGCGCGCCGCCGACGGCACGGCCTACGTCCGCTGCGACGGCTACGACCACCGCCTGGCCATCGTGCCGAGCCACCGCATCGGCCTGGCCTATATCGACCTCCTGCTGGCGGACGACTGGGAGCTGGAGCGCGCGGCGGCCTGGCTAGCGGAGCAAGGCGTGCCCTACCGCGAGGGCACGCGCGCGGAGTGCGTCGCCCGGCGGGTGGCGGGCTTTGTGGAGGTGGCCGATCCCGAGGGCCGCGCCGTGGCGCTGTGCTATGGCCCGCTGTGGCAGGGCACACGCGTGGCGTTCCCGCGCGCCTGGTCGGCGCTGGGGCTGGGCCACGTGGGCCTGAAGTGCCGCGAGCCGCGGAGCGTGTACCGCTTCTACCGCGACGTGCTCGGCTTCCGGCTCAGCGACCAGGTGGGGATGGAGAGCGCGTACTTCGTCCACTGCGCCGACGCCAAGCACCACTCCGTGGCGATCCTGCCCTGGGGGCCGGCGGCGCGGCACGAGCTGGACCACGTGATGTTCGAGGTGCCGGCGCTCGACGACGTGATGCTGGCGTACTACGCGCTGCTGGCCGAGGCGCCCGACCGCACCCAGCGGCCGGTGCGCCACCCGCCATCGAACACCATCTCGGTGTACGTGATCGGGCCGGACGGCTACCGGCTGGAGCTGGGGTTCGGGCACCGGCGGGTCGATCCCGCGACGCACGTGGCGCGCACGCTCGCCCCGGCGTCGTTCGCCGACTACTGGGGAGGCCGCGCTACCGATCCCGTCCAGGCCCCGTGAGCGAGCGGCCCGGACAGGGCAGGATAGTGCACGGCGGGGCGCGCCGCGCGTGCTCGGCCACGGCTAGGGCTGGTCGATGGGCAGGTTGGGCTGGGCGTCGAGCGCGAACGTCGCGCGGGCGCCCTGCTGCCAGCGGTAGTACGCCGCGGCACCGATCATCGCCGCGTTGTCCGTGCACAGCGGCACCGGCGGCACGCGCAAGCGGTCGCCCACCCGCTCGGCGAGCGCCTGGCGCAGGGGCTGGTTGGCCGCCACCCCGCCGGCGAGCACCACCTGGGCGGCGCCGTACTCGGCGGCGGCCTGGGCCGTCTTGGTGGCCAGCACCTCCACCAGTGCCGCCTGGAAGCTGGCGGCCACGTCGGCCACCGGCGGGGCGGGGCCGAGCGCGTCCAGCAGCCGCAGTACGGCCGTCTTCAGCCCGCTGAAGCTGAAGTCGTAGCTACCGGGCAGCCAGGCGCGCGGCAGGGAAAAGCGCGCGGGATCGCCGCGCTCGGCTGCCCGCTGGATCGCCGGCCCGCCGGGGAAGCCCAGCCCCAGCATGCGCGCCACCTTGTCGAACGCCTCGCCCGCCGCGTCGTCGCGCGTACGCCCCAGCCGCACGTAGCGGCCATGTTCGGGCATCAGCACCAGGTCGGAGTGCGCCCCCGAGACGATCAAGCCGACCAGGGGGAAGCGCGGGGGCTCGGCCTCCTCGCCGGGCGCCAGCAGCCAGTTAGCGTACAAGTGCCCCTCCAGGTGGTTGATGCCCAGCAGGGGCAGCCCGCGGGCGTAGGCGACCGCCTTGGCCACGTTCACCCCGACGACCAGCGCCCCGGCCAGCCCCGGACCGTGCGTCACGGCCACCGCGTCCAGCGCCAGGCCGCTCCCGTCGGCCCAGGCGAGCGTCTCCTCCAGCAGCGGCACGATGTTCACCAGGTGGGCGCGCGCGGCCGTCTCGGGCACGATGCCACCGAACAGCCGGTGTAGCTCGCTCTGCGAGGCGATGCGGTGGTGCTCGATCCACCGCCCGTCGCGCACGATCGCCACCGCCGTCTCGTCGCACGACGACTCGAAAGCGAGGATGCGCACAGCTACTCCGGCAGCTCGAAGCGGTACAGCGCGCGCGTGGTGAGCACGTACAGCTGGTTGTTCGCGTCGACGAGCACGTCGCGCAGGCCCTGGAACAGCGGGCTGTCGAGCGGGGGGCGGAACTGGCGCTGGTAGATACCGTCGGGGCTGTACTGGACCACGCGCTCGTTACCAGCGTCGGCCACGTACACGGCCTGGGCCACGCCGCTACCTACCAGCGTGACAGCCACGGGCGTGCGGAGGGTGTCGGGGGCGCGGCCATCGAACGGCTGCGGCTGGCCGCCCTCGCGCGCGAACTTCCGCAGCAGCCCGTTGCTCTGCAGGATGTAGAAGCTATTGGCATCGGCGCCGAGGTCCACGATCTGGGGCCAGTCGAGGCCCGAGCCACTGCCCAACGGCGCGGTGGGTGCGCCCTCGTAGCCGCCGCGCGTGGGCCGGTACTCCAGCAGGGCGGGCCGCTCGGGGTCGACCAGGTACACGATGCCCTGGTAAGCGGTCATGGCCGTGATCGCGCTCCAGCGCATGTTGTCGGCGGGCACGATGCGCCCGAGCTGCGCCGTGGGGTTGTACGTCACGAACGTCCGCCCGCTCTCCACCACGATCAGCCCGGGGTCGGTGCGCGGCCCCCCCGCGCCCACCCAGGCCATGTTCACCAGCGCGCCCACCGGCCGGTTGGCCACCTGCTGGCCACGCTGCAGCAGCACGGTCGGCTCGGGGCTCTGGAGGCTCCCGTCGGCCGTGAGCTGGTAGCGCAGCAGGCGCGCGCCGCCCACGTCGAGAATGTAGATATCGGTGCCGCTGATCACCACGCGAGTCACCGAGGCCTCCGCGCCTAGCGCCGAGAGGTCGATCAGCGGCGTCGCGGCGGGCAGCCGCACCACGCGATCGAGGCGGTCCAGCTCGCCCTGCACCTCGGCGAGCAGCGCGCGCGCGCGCGCATCCTCGCGCAAGCGCAAAGAGCTTTGCAGCTGCTGGCGGGCGTTATCGAGCTGCTCGCGCGTCCCGGGCGCGTCCGGCGTGCGGCGCGCCTGCTCGTACAGCGACTGGGCGTTGGCGTACAGCGCGGTGGCCTGGTCGGGCGGTGGCCGGAACACGCGGGGCAGGACCAGCGCGAGGCCGAAGAGCACGGCCAGCGCCACGGCCAGCAGCCCGACCAGGAGCACCCGCGGCGGCAACGGAGCCGGCTGCTTGCGGGTGCGGCCGAGCACCTGGCGCAGGCGTGTCAGGAGGTCGCCCGTCTCCCACCAGCGGTCGCGCGTGGCGTCGTACTCCTCGGCCGCCACCTCGGCGCCGGGGTAGCGCTCCCGGCCGCCGCGGCTGCCGACGCCATCGGCACGGTAGGCATGCACGGCCACTTGCCCGCGGACCGCGCCGCGCGGCGGCGGGCGGGGTGGGGTGGCATCGGCGAACTCCGGCGCTTCCTCCTCGACCGGCCGCGCGGGAGCCAGCCAGCCGCGCCGCTCCGGCTCGCGTGCCTCGACGACGAGGATGGAGAACGTCGGCCGCGTCTGTCGCCACACGCCCAGCTCGTATAGCGCCGAGGCGACCGCCGAGGGCTCGCCCTCCTCCAGCGCCGCGGCGAAGAAGTCCTCGCGCACCGTCTCCCACTGCGGCCCCGAGGCCAGCACGAGGAGGTCGTTCGGTTCGAAGGGACTAAACCCGTAGGCGATGGCCGGGTCGCGGTCCTCGCCCAGCAGGCCGCCATCGTCGACAATCCCCTCGCTGTCCTCGGCCAGCGCGCGGGCGGGCGGCCCCGCGAAGCGTTGGATCTGCCCGCCGTGGCGCACCGCGGCAAAGGTGGTGCCCACGCGGCCGATGTACGCCGCGCCGCCCCGCAGTACCGCGACCGCAGCCCCCAGGGTGACCCGCTCCTCGGGCAGCGACACGGCATTCTCGCGGCGTAGGTACTGGTGCGCGGCGTGCAGCACGGCGTGGAGGGTGGAGGTAGCCGAGCGCGCCCCGCTAGCAGCGAACTCGCGCTCCATTAGATCGAGCAGCTGGCGGCACAACGCGCCCTGACCGGGCCGGGTCGGCGCCAACAAGGCGCAGAACTGGTCCGTGCGGCGCCGGATCGGCCAGAAGCCGCTGGGGCGCGAGACGGTGATGAAGTCCGCGCTCTCCTGGGCCTCACCCGCCTCCACGCTGAGCTGCGTAACGACGAGGTCGGCGGGGGCCGTCATCCGGATCTACTCCTCGGGCGACGGCGGATGATAAGTGGCAGTGTACCAGACGCCTGTTCCGCGGGGCAATCGGCGCCGCCCGCGCCGCCCGCTACGGTGCCCCGGGCTCGCGGCCGGCCGCCAGGGAGGTCGGGGGAGTGATGGCTACCCATACGGGCGGCGCCGTCCAAGCGATCCATCCCTCCCCGCTCTCCGGGCGCTCGGTCGATTGGTACAGCAAGATCTGCACATAGTACGGGCCATCCCATGCGAACTCGGGTAGGGAGGCGGCTAGCCGAGTGTACAGGATATCGCCCGCTCGCGGCGGGCGGTCCTCCAGCCAGCCCTCCAGCAGCCATGGATCGGCACTCCACCAGTAGCCCCCATCGCCCGCGTACAACCGCACCGACACCTTCAGCCCCGGCGAGAAGTCGGCGCCGGCCCGCCAGGTTAGCGCCAGGCGGCTGGTGCCGCCGGGCCGCAGCCCCGTCGGCTCGACCGCCATCTCCAACAGCTCGGCGCCCGGCGCCGCGCGGGCCACGGGGTAGTGCAGCAGCGGCGGCTCGCCGAGCAAGTAGTGCGTGACCACCACCTGCCGGAAGCGCCAGCGCTCGCCGCGGTAGGCGTGGTGCCCCAGCCAGCGCGCGACGTAGCCGTCGGGGTCGGCGTGGCCCAGATCGGCCTCGAACAGCCACAGCCCTCGATACGTGCGCGCCACATCGGTCAGCGCCGTGGCCACCTGCGCAGGCACCAGCGGCACCGCGCCCGTTAGGATCCGCGCGGGCACGGGCCGCTGGCGATAGTGGTCGTACAGCAGCTGCTGCCAGGGCCCGTTGAACACGATCGCCTCGTCGGGCCCCGCGCGCGCCTCCACCAGGCGCACGGCCTGCACGTAATCGCCGCGCACGTACTGGGTGTAATAGGGGGGCAACCATATCCCCGCCCCCACTAGCGCCAGCGCCACCGCCACGGCACCGCCCACCCGCGGCAACAGCGCCCGCCAGCCTAGCGCCACGGCCAGCAGGCCAAACGGCAGCGCGGGTAGCAGAAACCGTGCCGGTACCTCGCGCCCGACTAGCACGAGCGCGCAGACCAGCGCCGCCGGCAACAGCCCTAGCGCGAGTACCGCCGCCGTGCCGGGCGGTCGCCGCCAGGCCAGGCCGAACGTCGCCATGGCCAGCACGCCGGCGGCCAGCGCCCCGGCCAGGTTGTCGCCCGTGGTCGGATCCTCCCACAACGGGCCGCGCAGCAGCCAGGATAGCGCCGTGGCTAGCGTATCCAGCGCCTCCGGCGGCGGCAGCGGGGCCAGGCGCAGCGCGCCGAGGCTGTGGCGCAGCCCGGGCGCCAGCGCCCCCCAGGCCAGCAGCGCGCCCGCGCCCAGGGCGAGCCCCAGCAGGGCCAGGCGCATCCCGCCGCGGCGGCGCGCCCAGGCCAGGTACGCCGCTTGCCCCACCAGCGGGAACAGCGCGAAGTAGTGCGTGGCCATCGCTGCTAGCCCCGCGAGCAGCCAGGCCGCCCACCAGCGGGCGCGGCCCGTCTGCAGCGCGCGCAGCAGGGCCAGGGGCCCGGCGAGGCACAGCAGCACGAGCAGCGGGTACATGCGCGCGTCGCGGCTGTAGAACACGTGCGCCGGGGCCACCGCCAGCAGCCAGGCCGCCGCCAGCCCCACCCCGCGTCCGCCCACCAGCGCGCCCACCGCGCCCAGCAGCGGTACCGCCGCCGCGCCGAGCAGTACCGACAGCAGCCGCAACGTGGCCTCATCGCGCCCCAGGGCCAGCCACAGGTGGGCCAGGACGTAGTACAGCGGCGGGTGCTCAAACGGGGCGGCGCGCAGGTAGGCGAGCAGGTCCCCAAGCGACCGCTGGGCGATGAACACCGTGGCCGCCTCGTCCCAGTCGAAGCCGCCCAGGGCGGGCAGGCTCCAGAGGCGCAGCGCCAGGCCCAGCGCGGTGGCGCCGGCCACCCCCAGCCCGAACGCCCCTCCCCGCGGCGCGCCCACTACCCCCGCTGCCCCGCGCTCACGAGTGGGGTGGGCGCGCCCAGACCGGCTCGCCGCGCCCGCCGGCCCGGCCCCCGGCGCGGCCGTCGGCGCCGCAGCGGCGCCAGGACGCGCGAGGCGCGGCGCAGCTCGTACAGCGCCTCTTCCGCCAGCCGGCGGTTGGCGGCCGTGAGGTCGGCCTGCAAGCCCCCCAGCACGATCATCACCCCCACGCTCCACAGCGTGCCGGCCAGCACCAGCGACTGCACGTGGCCGGCCCCCCCCTCGGTGACGAAGAAGTACAGGAAGCGCAGGATGCCCGCCGTGCCGATAGCCAGGAACAGCGCGCCGACCAGGGTGAACACCGCCAGCGGGCGGTAGGTGGCGAACGCGCGTAGCATGGTCACGCCCGAGTGGAGCAGGTACGACGGCAAGTTGGACATCAGCCGCGACGCGCGCAGCGGCGGGTTCACCGTTACCGGCACGCTTACCACGTGCAGGCGCTGGGCGCCGGCCTGCACCAGCGTCTCCAGGGTGTAGCTGTAGGCGGAGTGAACGAACAGGCGCAGGGCCGCCTCGCGCGAGTAGGCGCGGAAGCCGCTGGGCGCGTCGCGCACGGGCACGCCCGACGCGAGCCGGGCCACGGCGCTGCCGAGCTGCTGGAGCCGCCGCTTGAGCGGCGAGAAGTGCGCCACGCGCGCGGGCTGACGGTCCGCGACGACCACGTCGGCCTCGCCCGCGAGGATGGGCGCCACCAGCCGGGGGATGTCGGCCTGGGGATACTGGTTGTCGCCATCGGTGTTCACGATCACGTCGGCGCCGAGCCGCAGGGCGGTAGTGAGCCCCGTCTGGAAGGCGGCAGCCAGCCCCCGGTTGCGCGTGTGGCGCACCACCACGTCGGCCCCCGCGCGGCGGGCCACGGCGGCCGTGCCATCGGTCGAGCCGTCATCGACCACTACTACTCGCAGCCGCGCGCGCCCTGGCAAGCGGCGGGGAATGCTGGCCAGCACCAGCGGCAGCGTGGCGGCCTCGTTGTAGCAGGGGATCTGGACGACCACGAGCGGCCGGTGGCGACGCGGGCGCATGCTCTCCTGCTCGGCTGGCGGCGCGCTCAGCCCGCCTCGCGCGCATTGTACAGGGTGCGCAACACCACCTGCCCCACTGCCTGGAGGCTCGCGGGCGAGCACTTGTCCGGGGTGTCCTCGAGGGTGTGCCACCAGCTGTTTGCCGGCCCGTAGCTGAAGTCGATCAGGTCGATCATCGGTACGCCGACCTCGAGCAGTGGCACGTGGTCGTCCAGGATCGCCTGGCCGACGGTGTCGGGGAACTCCGGGCGCCCCAACTCGCGGGCGGCCGCCCAGACGCGGTCGTTGACCGGCCGCGCGAACCGCTCCGAGTAGCCCTCGCGCGGGATCTGCAAGTCGCGGTCGCCCACCATGTCGAGCAAGATGCCCCACGCCGGCCGCTCCGGCACTGGGTGGCGCGCATAGTAGCGCGAGCCGAGGAACATGGCGTCGATCCCCGGGCCGTAATCCTCGCCGTCGAAGAACACGATGACCACCCCTAGCGGGGGGCCCACCTCGCGCAGCACGCGCGCCACTTCGAGCAACACGGCCACGCCCGAGGCGCCGTCGTTCGCCCCGGCGATCGGCTGGCTGCGGTTCGCGGGGTTGGGATCCATATCAGCGGTGGGGCGAGTGTCCCAGTGGGCGGCCAGCAGTACCTTGGTCGGCTGGTCGGGGCCAAATACCCCGATGATGTTGGTGAGCTGGAGCGCCGTGCCGCGGATCTCCTCCACGAAGTCCTGGACCAACACCTGGTCGGCGGCGGCGCCTAGCTCGCGCAGCAGGTAGTCGCGGCAGGCGGCGTGGCCGGGCGTATTGGGCACGCGGGGCCCGAGATCGACCTGGGCCACCAGCTGCCGGAACGCGCGATCGGCATCGAAGCGGAGCTCAGGCGGTGCGTCCTGGCGCACGAGCCGGCCGCGGCGCGTGGGCACGCTGGCACGGACGCCCCCGGGGCTGGTCCAGAGAGCGCCGAGTCCCGCCAGCGAGGCGGCGAGCAGGCGCAGGAAGCGGCGGCGCGAGCGAGCAAGACGGTTCACAAGCATCGCCCCCTGTGAGCTGAGCGCGCACGCCCCGTAGTGTAGCGCACCACGCGCCGCACGAGCGATTCACGGCCCGCGGGGGGCGCTGCGAGCGTCCCCTCCGTGCCGTTGCAGGGGCGCCATATGCGACAATGGCGGTGAAGATCTCATGGCACCCGCCCCGGTCGCCCTGGCGGCCGGCGGCGCGCGGAGGGGCGCATGGTCACACAACCCCTCGGCTTCCCCGAGGCGCTCGACACCGACACCATCGAGGTGGTGCCCTTCGGCCTGCCCACCGACCCGATCGCCGACGAGCCCGACCTGCCCGAAGTGGACACGGAGGGGCTGTCGGACGACGATGCCGAGCTGCTGTACCGCGTGCGCGATGCCATCGCCCGCTACGGGCCGATTGCCGCCAGCCGCTCCTACGTAGCTCTCTGCCTGCGCGACGGCGCCATCGTGCTGCGCGGCCGCACGCGCACCACGCCGATGAAGCTCATCGCCGAGCGCCTGGCGCAGGCGGCGGCCGAGGGGCGCCCAGTGGTCAGCGAGCTGATCAGCGACGAGGAGCTGGCCGTCGCCGTGGCCGAGGCGCTCGCCGACGACCCGCGCACCAACGCCGCGCCCCTGCGCCTGACCTGCTTCCTGGGCGGCGTGCGCCTGTGGGGGCCGGCGCCTAGCGCGGCGGTCGCCGCGGCGGCCACCGAGGTGGCCCGCGCGGTGCCCGGGGTGGCGGAGGTCTACAACGAGCTGGTAGTGCCCGCCGAGCCCACCGCGGCGTCCGCCTAGCGTGGGAGCGGCGCGCGTGGGGCCCGGCGACGCGCTATTCGGTCACGGCCCGCCGGCCGAGCCCCCGTTCGCCGGCTTCGATCCCGAGCGCGCGCCCAGTGGCCGCCCCTGGCGGCCGGCAGCTGTGCTGTTCCTCCTGTACCCACGCGATGGGGCAGTCACCACGGTGTTCACGCTGCGCCAAGCCGGCCTCGCCGCCCATGCCGGCCAGATCTCGTTGCCGGGCGGTCGCTTCGAGCCCGGCGACCCCTCGCTCTGGCACACGGCGCTGCGCGAGACACATGAGGAGCTGGGCATCCTGCCCGCCGCGGTAGAGCGCCTCGCCGCGCTGGAGCCCGAATACGTGGCGGTGAGCGGCTACCGCGTGGCGCCGTTCATCGGCCGGCTGCGCGCGCCGCCAGTGCTGCGCCCCGACCCGCGCGAGGTGGCCGGGGTGCTCGAGGTGCCCGTGCGGGCGCTGCTCGACCCGGCCAACTACCACGAGGAGCGGCGCGGCGTGGTGTACCAGCTCTCGCCCGTGTACCGCTACGGGCCACATGAGATCTGGGGCGCCACGGCGCGCATGCTCAAGCGCATCCTCGCCCATCCGGAGCTGCACCGCGCTTTGGTGCAGGCCCCCACGCCCCCCGAGAGCCCGCCCTGATCAGGCGCCTACGAAGTCGAGAGGCGCGTAGGAACGGCCGAGCACCGCGACCGGATCGCTGCCGAGCCAGCGGTCGAGCAGCGTAGCGTACACGGCGCGGAAGTCGACCTGGAAGCGCAAGTCGCCACTATCCAGGTCGTCCAAGGGCGGCTGCCGGCCATAGAGGCCGCCGCGCACGCGCGTGCCGAGGATGAACAGCGGCTCGGCCGTGCCATGGTCGGTGCCGCCGCTGCCGTTCTCTCGCACCCGCCGGCCGAACTCGGAGAAGGTCATGGTCACCACCTGGTCGGCCTTGCCCATCGCTTCCAGGTCGCGCTGGAAAGCGTCCAGTGCCCCTCCCAGCTGCTCCAGCAGCCGTTGGTGGGTCGCCTGCTGGTTGGCGTGGGTATCGAAGCCGCCGAGCTGGACGTAGGCCACGCGGAGGCCGTAGTCGCCGCCGATGAGCTGGCCCACCGCCTTGAGCGCCACGGCCAGCGGGTTGTTCTCGGGGTACTCGATGGGCGTCTGCCAGCTGCCGGCCACGCGCTGCACCGCTTCGGCGCTGGCCAGGGCGTTGAGCGACTGCTGGCCGAGGAACTGGGCGTAGGGGCGTAGCGCCTCGGTAGTAGCGTCGAGCGCCTGGAGCGCCCGCAACCGCGCCGCGCGGTCAGCCGGGTAGCGCGGGTCGCTCTGGAAACGGTAGGCGGCGAGGCTGGTCAGCGACGGCACGAACACGCTCTCGGTCCACAGCGCGCGCGGCAGCGTCGGGGTGAGGCTCAGGGCCGCGGCCTGCTCACCGCCGCCGCAGGCGCAGCCGGCCAAGTAGCGGCCTAGCCAGCCGGTCTCGGCGTAGGCCTCGGGCTCGGCCGTCTGCCAGATGTCCATGGCGCGAAAGTGCGAGCGGTCGGGGTTGGGGTAGCCCACCCCGGCCACGATGGCCAACTGGCCCGCGTCGAAGCGCTCCTTGAGCGGCCCCAGCGCGGGATGCAGCGCCAGCTCGGCGTCCAGCGGCAGCGCCTCGGCCTCCGGCACCGCCAGCCGCGGCCGTAGCTCGCGGTACAGTGGGTCGCGGTAGGGGATGACGGTATTCAGCCCGTCGTTGCCGCCGCTGAGCTGGACCACCACCAGCACGTTGCGCGAGCGGCTGCGCGGGTCGGCGCTGGGCACCTGGGCGTGCGCGGCGGCCTTGACCAGGAACGCGGGGGCCGCGGCGCTGGCTGTCACCAGGATCAGGCCGCGGCGCAGGAACTCGCGTCGGGTGAGCATCGCGTCCCCCTAGCTCAGCTGGTAGTACGGGCTGGCCAGCACCAGGTGCAGCAGCCCGCGCACCTTCAGGTCGGCCAGCGCGCCGTTGTTCGCAGTGGCGCCGTCGCGGACGTAGGCACGCAGCGCCTCGCGGGCGCTCGCGGGGAGGTCGCCGTCCAGCAGCCGCTCGACCCAGTAGTCGACCCAGGCCTCGGGCGCGGGGTGCTGCGCGGCGATGGCCGCCGGGTCGACGAACACCGGCGCCTGCTCGCCGCGACTCGCCGCCAGCCGCAGCGCGAAGTTACCGCGCTCGAGCAGCGTGGCGGCGTTGATCCAGCTTGGACCGCCGTCCCAGCCCTTCACGCTCGGCGGGTTGAGCAGGTCCTGGCCCATGCGGCGCAAGGCGGCGGTGGTGTCGGGCGGCACGGTCTCGGCACCGAGCGCTTTGAGCGCCCCGATCACGAACTCCACCGGACTCTTGATGCGCGCGCGGTACGCCTGCTCGCTCTGGAACTCGGGGGTGTGCAAGATCCCGCCGACCAGCACACGCAGGTCCCAGTCGCTTGCCCGAAACGCGGCGGCGAGCCGCTCGATGGTGGCGGCGGGCGGGTCGTCGGCCACGAAGAAGCGGTACAGCTTGCGCGCCAGGAACGGCGCGGCGGCCGGCTGCTCCAGGATCAAGTCGATCACGTCGTCGCCGTTCCAGCGGCCCGTGCGGCCGAAGATCGTTTTGGGGCCGTCGTCGTGCTGGCGCTCGGCGAAGACGAACTCGCCCTCGCGGCTCACGGTCCAGCCGGTGAACGCGCGCGCCACCTCCTTGACGTCCTGCTCGGTGTACTGGCCGATGCCGAGGGTGAACAGCTCCAGCAGCTCGCGCGCGTAGTTCTCGTTGGGCGCGCCGCGCCGGTTGAGGCGGTTGTCGAGGTAGAACAGCATGGCGGGGTCGCGGCTGATCGCGCGCAGCAGGGCGCGCCAGTTGCCCAGCGCGTGCTCGCGGAACAGCGCGAGCTGGCGCGCCAGCAGCCCCACGCGCTGGCCGCCGACCTTGGCCACGGCGCTGGTGAGATGGCCGTGCCAGAACAGCACCATCTTCTCCTGGAGCGGCCGGCGCGTGTGCAGCATGCGCAGCAGCCAGGCCTGGCGCAGCCCCTCGATGCGGCTCTGGTCGAGGCCCGCGGCGGTGATGCGCGCCTCCACCTCGTCATCGTTCACCTGCTCAGGGGCCAGCAGGCGCTCGAGGGTGGCATCGTAGCCGGCGCGGGCGGCGGCCTCTAGCTCGGCCGGGCTGGCGCCGAACCCGGCGCGGCGGAACAGGTGCGCGAGCGCGCGTCGTGTGGGGTCCATCTCCTCCTCCTGCCCGCGTGGGCACCAGCGGCGCGCCCTGGCGGTCACGCCCTTCTCCTCCGAACACGCCGCGCCGCGCGCGCGGGTTTCATTCGCCCCCCGACGGCCCGGGGGCCGACGGCGCCGCCTGGCCGCGGGCGGCGCCCGGCGGGCGCGCACGGATACCCCAGGCGCGCAGGACCCCCCGCTCGGTCAGCTTGCCCACCACCAGCACCCCGTCGCCACGCTGGAGCGCCGCCAGCTCGACGCGTTCGCCCGCCCGCTTGATCACCGTGCGCGGCAGCACGCGGACGGTAACTAGCCCCTCGGGCGTGCGCACCAGCAGCCCCTGCTCGCGCACGGCCGCCACGCGTCCCACGATGGCGGTGAAGCCCGGCCGCGGCGCGGTCGCCACCGGGCTCGCCGCCGGGGCATCGAGCGAGAGGGCGCGCAACGCCTGGGCGTTGTCGGCGGTGGCCCCGCGCGCCCCCAGCGCTGTACCGGCCACGGCGGCCAGCACGGCCAGCGCCACGACCGCGGCCGCTACCAGGCGGGTTGCTTGCCTTCTCACCGGCCTCGCCTCACACCGGCTGCCCGCGGCCGGCGGCACGCCCCAGCGGCCGCGTGGCGACGACCGCCGCCGCGACGCTCAGCCCGGTGGCGGCCAGCCAGCCCCAGGGCAGCGCCTCCCCTAACGCTAGGAGATAGTCCACTGGTGCGGCCCAGAATAGCTCGCGCTCTTCGAGGCCCAGCCGCAGCAACTCGAGCGCTCCCGAGTAGACCAGCTCGCGCCCGGCGGCGTAGCCGCTGACGGCGGCCAGCACGGCGGCGAGCAACCCGCCCAGCAGCGCCAGCACCAGCCTCCCAGGCCAGCCCGGGGCCTGCGCGCGGCTGGTGCGCGCCAGGACCCGCGCGCTCAACCCCGGGGGGACCGGCGGCGGCTCGAGCCGCGTGAGCAGCCGCTCTACGTCCGCGAAGCTGTCGGCGGTCCCCTCCCTCTCGCGCACGCTCATCGGGTCCCTCCCGTCTCGTCGGCCAACAGCCCCCGCAACGCCGCGCGCAGGGCGGCCTTGGCGCGGTGTAACCGGATCTTCACCGTATTCTCAGGCGCCTCTAACACGGCGGCGATCTCCGCCACACTCAGGTCGGCGGTGTAGCGCAGCGCCACCACCTCGCGATACGGCGGCGCCAGCGCCGCGATGGCGGCGGTGAGCAGCCGCTGGAGGTCGGCCCGCTCGGCCACCTCCTCAGGCAGCGGCGAAGAGCTCACCGCATCGGCCAGCGGCGGCTCGCCATCGCCGCTGCCGAGCCAGGACAGCGGGATGGCCCGGCGCCGCTTGAGCACGTCGAGGCAGCGATTGCGGGCGATGCGGAAGATCCACGGCCGCAGGGGCTGGTCGAGCCGCGCGCGCGGCAGGGCGTGGTACACCTGGATCAACGTCTCCTGCGTCGCGTCCTCGGCATCGGCCGCGCCACCCAACACGCGATACGCGAAGTGGTACAGCGGCGCCTGATAGCGCTCGACCAACGCCTCGAACGCCGCGGCATCGCCCTGCTGCACGCGCGCGGCCAGCCATTCGTCCGACACCCCGAGCGCCGCCACCGGCGCGGCCATACACTCCTCGCTCGCCAGGGCCAGCGAGCCGACCGGCGCGGGCAGCCGGCTCGCCCCCATTCAAGACACGATGCAGGGCCGCCTTTGGTTTCATGGTCGGCGGGGCCGCGCCCGATGACCACTCCGCCCGCTCCGCAGCCGCGCCAGCCGGCCGCCCGCGCCCGTACACTAGAGAGCAGCGCCGCGCCCGGAGCATACTCCGAATACGGGCAGGTAAGGAGGAAAAGCATGCCCCATCGCTCTCTCGCGCGGCTGGCCGCGGGCGGCCTGGCGCTGGCCGCTGCGCTGCTCGCCCTCGCGCCTCCCGCCACACTGGCGCCCGCGGCGCCGGCCGCGGAGGCCGCTCCGCTGCCGCAGGGCCGGCGGGTGACCATCGGCTACGTGCCCAACGCCGCGTTCGCCCCGGTGTTCGTGGCCTACGAGAAGGGCTACTACCGCGAGCAGGGGCTCGACGTGACGCTCGAGCCTCTCACCGGCGGCGCCGACATGGCCACCCAGACCGCAGTAGGCAACTTCGACGTGGGCACGGGGGGACCGGGCGCCGGGCTGTTCAACGCCCTGGCGCGCGGCATCAACATCGTGATCACCGCGCCGGTGTCGGTGGTGCGCACCCCGAATGTGGCCCAACTGGTGGCCAGTCGCGCGGCGTACGATCGCGGCGAGGTGCGCTCGATCGCCGACCTGCGCGGCAAGCGCGTGTCGATCATCGCTCGCGGCGCGGCCAACGACTTCTACCTCGACCGGGCGCTGCGCCGCGGGGGCCTGACTATCTGGGACATCGACCTCCAGGTGCTGCCGTCGCCGGAGGCCGTAGCCGCCCTGGCCAACGACGCCATCCCGGCCGCGCTGATCGTCGAGCCGTTCGCTACCGAGGCGATCAACCGCGGGGTAGGCGTGCTGCTCACCAACGATTACCTGGAGAACTTCATCGCTATCGTCATGTACTTCAACGAGAACTTCGCCCGCCAGCGGCGCGACGACGGCGTGGGCGTGGTCACGGCGCTGTACAAGGCGGCGCGCGACCTGGATCCGGTGTACCCGGACGAGGACGTGGCGATCATCGCCCAGTACACGCGCCTGGCGCCCGAGGTGATCCGCACCGCCGGCCGCGCCTACCACGACGTGGGCGGCGACCTGCACCTGGCGGACATCGAGGAGCTGCAGCGCTTCGTCATCGCCCGCGGCGAGGCGAACTACAGCGCGCCGCTCGACCTGACGCGCTACGTCGATCCCAGCTTCAGCGAGGCGGCGCTCGCCCGCCTCGGGCTACGCTAGGAGGGCTGCCATGGCGCTCGACCTGCACCCACCGGATGCCCCAGCCCGTGTACCCACCACCGCCGTACGACGCCTGGCGGTCGACGAGGCGCGCCTGCGGTTGGTGCCCTCGCCACGCCTGCGCCTGCAGAACGTCGACCACCTGGCGCTGAACACCACCGACATGCGCCAGACTATCGACTTCTACACGCGCGTGCTGGAGATGCGCCTGGTGGCCGTGACGCGCACGCCCCCCGACCTGGAGAAGGCGCGGCTGGCCGGGGCGCCGCCGCATCCCTCGCTGCGCCACTACTTCTTCGATATGGGGGGCGGGGGGCTGCTCGGGTTTTTCGAGTATCCGCCGGGCACGCCGCGCGGCGACCGCGACCGCGCCGGCACCATGCAGCACGTGGCGTTTCTCGCCTCGTTCGCCGACCTGGCGCGGGCGCGCGCACAGCTGGAACGACACGGGGTACCATACGTCGGCCCGCTAGAGATCGAGCAGCGCTGGTGGTCGCTGTACTTCTTCGACCCCAACGGCATCCGGCTCGAGATCACCGCGCACCTGGTCGAGGAGGGCACCGATCGCGCCCTGGTGCCGCTGCAGACCGAGGCCGAGGTACGCGCCGAACTGCGCACGCTATACGACTCGGAGGAGGAGATCGACCGGCTGCTCGCCGACATGCCACTGCTCGTCGACCCGCCAGCCCCCGGCACGGCCGGCTGAGGGCAGTTGTTACCGCGCCCGGGCGCGCGGTACAATTCCGGCCGGCCGTGCTAGACGGGGAGCTGGCGGTTCCCTGTACCCGAAAGCCGCTGCATGCGGGGTCGAACTCCCGTTCGAGGCCTGCGGAGCCGGCGTAGTCCTGGTCGCACGGTGTTGAGGGACACGTCCCGAGCGGCGACGCCCCGTGAACCCCGCCAGGGTGGGAACACAGCAACGGTAAGCGGATCGCGTCGGGTGCCTCGGGGGAGCGGGTCCTGAGCCGAGTGGCCAGGGGCGCGTCCGGCGGCCGGGTCGACAACGGGTGCACGGCCGCTTTTGCGTTCCCCTTTGCAGCCCCTCCGTGGCCAGCGCCCCGCGCGACTGGCGATCGCACCTCACTGGCCACTCGAGAGACGCGAGCGGCTCGTCACAGCCCCGTCACAGCGAGTGTAACGTTGGGCGGCCCGGTCCGTTTGACAAGGCGGAGGGGGCGAGCGGAGGTGCGGCAGGCCGGCTGGGCCTGCCGCACCTCGTTGGGAGGGGGCCCCAGTCGTGCCGGCGGCTGGGGCCTATACTATACCAACAACGCTAGGCGGCCCGCTCGCTACAGCCAGCAGGCCGCCCGGGGCGGTAGCGTGTCCCATACCCCACCGCCCGCCCTAGGCCAGGCGGTGTCCAGAGCAACCGGGGGCTGCTGGCAGGAGCGGGATCTCAGGCGGTGGCTGGCGCCTCGTGCGCCTTCGGCCGGCGGCCAAAGAGGCGGCCCAGCTCGCCGTTCTCCCACACGACCAGTAGCATGCTGGCGTTGAAGATCGACGAGTAGGTGCCCGCCGCGATCCCCACCAGCAGCGCCAACACAAAGGAGCGGATCGTCACCCCGCCGAACAGCAGCAGCGCGATCAGCACCAGCATGGTGGTCAACGAGGTGTTCAGCGAGCGCCCGATGGTCTGCGTGAGGCTGTGGTTGACCACCGTCTCGAACGGTTCGCCCACGTAGCGGTGCACGTTCTCGCGGATGCGGTCGAACACCACGATCGTGTCGTGCACGCTGAAGCCGATCACCGTGAGCGTGGCCGTGATGAATAGCGCGTCCAGCTCGATCCCGAACAGACGCCCCAGGATCGAGAACACCCCCAACAGCAGCAGCGTGTCGTGGATCAGCGCGAGCACCGCGCAGGCGCCATAGCGCCACGGGCTGCGCACCTTGCGGAACGCCCAGCTCAGGTACAGCAAGATCCCCACGCAAGCCGCCGCGACAGCCAGGACCGAGCGCTGCACGATCTCGGTGGCCACGATCGGCGACACCGAGTCGAATTGCAGGACCTCCACCCCGCCCAGCCGCGCGCCGAGCTCCTGCTCGATAGTCTGTCGCTCGGAGGGGCGCACCACGTTGCCCGCCGCATCGCGCTCCTCGGGAGCCAACGGGAACGTGCGCACCACGAACACGTCCTCCGAGCGCTGCACGATGGCTTCCGGATGGCCCAGGTCGGAGAACGCCTGCCGCACCTGGGCGGTGTCTACCGGCTGGCGGAAGCGCAGAGTGAGAATCGAGCCGCTGGTGAAGTCGATGCCCGGGTGGATACCGCCGGGCAGCACCAACGAGATCACCCCGGGCAGGATGATCAGCGCTGAGATCAGGAAGAATAGGTAGCGCTTGCGGACGAAGTCGATCACCAGCCTACCTCCCCACCCCCGGGGCCGCCACCGGGGTGCTGCCCGCGGCGGCCGCGGGGACGGCGGTAGCAGGCACCCCGAACATCTCGGGCCGGTTGGCCGCCTCCAGGCGCGTGAGCGCGCGCAGGAACGTGCGTGTCACGAAGATGGCACTGAATAGGCTGACCAGCACGCCGATAGCCAGGGTCACGGCGAAGCCCACGATGATGCTGGCCCCGAAGTTGGACCCGAACCAGATCAGGATGGCGCAGGTGATCAGCGTGCTGACGTTCGAGTCGCGGATCGACGACCAGGCGCGGTCGAACCCCGCCTCCATGGCCGAGCGCACGCTCTTGCCCAGGCGCAACTCCTCGCGCAGCCGCTCGAACACCAGGATATTGGCATCGACGGCCATACCGATCGAGAGGATGAACCCAGCGATGCCGGCGAGGGTGAGCGTGACGGGCCACAGCTTGAAGATCGCCAGGCTGAGCAGGGCGTAGACGCCCAGCGCCAGCACGGCCATGCCCCCGGGCACCCGGTACAGGGCGATCATGAACACCGCCACCGCCGCCAGCCCGATCGCCCCGGCCACAATGCTCTTGCGCACCGAATCGCTGCCCAGCGTGGCGTCGACCGTGCGTTCCTCGATGACCGTGACCGGCACGGGCAGCGCGCCCGCGTTGAGCTGGATCACCAGGTTGCGGGCCTCCTGGAGCGTGAAGTTGCCGGTGATCTGCCCCCGCCCCTGCGTGATCGGCTCGCGCACCACCGGCGCCGTGAGCAGCTGGTTGTCCAAGAAGATGCCGAGCGGCTTGCCCACCAGCCGCGTGGTGATCTCCGCGAACATGCGGGCGCCCTCGTCATTGAACTCGAACAGAATCAGCGGGCGGTTGGTGTTCGGCTCGAAGCCGACCTCGGCTTTCTTGAAGTACTGGCCGGTCAGCTCGCGCAGCTCGCCGCTACTGTCGCGCGCTTGCGCTACCACCCAGTCGGTGGTACCGTCGGGGTTCTGGACCTGCTCGCGGAAGTCGAGCCGTGCGGTGTTGCCGATCAGCTGCTTGGCCTGCTCGATGTCGCGGATGCCGGCCAGCTCGACCAGCACCCGGTCCTGCCCCAGAATCTGGACGATCGGCTCCGCCACGCCGAAGGCGTTGATCCGCCGCTCGATGACGTTCTTCACGCCCTGCATGCGATCGGCGCGCTCGTTGTCGGGCACCCCGCTGAGGTTCGCCTGCAGAACCAGCCGCGTGCCGCCCTGCAGATCCAGGCCGAGCCGCATGCCCTCGCGCTCGAACTGGAGCGGGCCGAGGGACAGGCGCAGGTCGTGGACCAGCAGCGTCGCCGCGCACAGGGCGACGAGGATCCCGATGAAGATCAGGGCGAGTGTGTTGCGTTGTCGCACGGGACCTCCCCGCCGCCGCGTGGCACCAGGCGGCGGCTGGCCAGTGGTGAGCACGGCCCGGCGCGGCGCGGACCGATCGACGCGCTTAGGCGGCCGAGCGCTCGGGCAGGCGCGTGGGGCACGGGCGCCCGTGCTCGCCGCCGGCCTTGAAGTATAGTGGTGCCACGACAGGCGGCACAAGCACCGTTAGGAGCCCGCCCGGTGTCCCCCGCGCGCCGTGGTCCGCCCCCGACGGCTCGTTGGGCGCACACGCTCGTGGCCAGTGCCGTGCTGGTGCTCTACGGCAACCTCAGCGCGCTCGCGGCCGCCGGCCCCTGGCCTCTCCCGCTGCTGCCGCCGCTCGGGCACCCGCTGCTCGCGGTGAGTGCCCTGCTATGGGCACGGGCCACGGGCTGCTCCTGGGCGGCACTCGGCCTCGGCCGGCGCGGTTGGGGCCGGAGCGCCGCGCTCGGCCTGGGGCTGGCCGCCGGCCTGGCCGCCCTGGTGGGCGCGCTGATCGCGCTGTTCCGCGCCGTCCATTGGACGAGCGCCACCGCCTATCCGGCCCCAGCCAGCAGTGGGGCGGCGCTGCTACTCGGCGCACGCCTGCTGCTGCTCACGGCGCTGTGCGAGGAGGTGTGGTTCCGCGGCGTGCTGCACGCGCTGTGGCAACGTCAGCTCGGTGGCGTGCGGGGCATCGGCGTGGTGGCGCTGCTGTTCGCCGCGTGGCACCTGGGGGTTTGGGCCTGGACGCTGGAGCGGGTCACGCTCCAGCCCGCGTTGCCGCGAGCGCTCACGTATCCGGCCGGGTTGCTGGCCCTGTTCCTCGCCGGCGTGTTGTTCGGAGGGCTGCGCGCGATCAGCGGCCACCTGGCCGGGCCGGTCGTGGCGCACTGGGTGATCGACCTGGTGCTGATCGCGCTGGTGCTCGGCGGCTGGCTGTGAGCGGGCGCCCGGCCGGGGATTGCTGGCGCCGTCCGGCGCGAGGCGCCATAATACGGGCAGGCCAGCGCGGATGGCGTGCATTGGGGAGGGTCGGCATGAAGGGGGATGGCCAGGCGCAGTGTCTCCTCTGCGGGCGGGTGATCGCGATTCGCTACCAGGGCCAGGTGCGCATCCATCCCAGGTTCGCTAGTTTGGGCCTCGACGCGGTGCGCAGCCGCCATTGCCCGCAGTGCGGCGGCAGCCTCCTGTTCTCGGCCCTCAACCCCGACTCCAACCCCCAAGCGCCCTGGCAGACCGAGGTTCCACGCAAGCCCCCACCGCCCCGCCGCTAGCTCGCCCCGACCGTGGCAGGGCTGTGACGCTGCACGCGCGCCGTGCAACTCCGCCGTGATCTCCCACGGCCCACACTGAAGCTCGGGAGCGCGCTGCGGCCCGCAGCATGGATCGCTGAGATTGTGCGCCCCAGGGCGCAGCCGCTCCGCCGATCACGCGCCGATGCGTGGGAAGGAGAGCCCGTGCTGCGACCCCGAGCGAGCCACACAGCGGGCGCCGGCGTGGCCACGCCGGCGGGTGCACGCACCATTCTCGTGATCGAAGATAGCGAGCCGATCCGCCGCATTCTTGCCCTCCTGCTGGAGGGGCACGGCTACCAGGTGGTGACGGCCGCCGACGGCGCCACCGGCCTGGCGCTGGCGCGCGAACTCGATCCCCAGGCCATCACGCTCGACCTGCGGCTGCCGGGGCTGGACGGCCGCGCGGTACTCCAAGCCCTGCGGCAAGACCCCCGCACCCGGGCGACGCCCGTGCTGATCCTCTCGGCCTATACCAGCTTGCTCGATGAGGCCGAGCGTGCCGCCGCCACGGATATCCTTGCCAAGCCGTTCGATGTCGACGAGCTGCTCAGCCGCATCGCCGCGCTAGTGGGATGAGGGGCCCGCAGCTCATTCCCGGCGCTGGCCACTGGGCGCCAGCGGGCGGCGCTGGTGCGCCGGCAGCGTGATGGTGATCCGTGTTCCGCCCTGCGGCGGGGTATCGATGGCGATCGTCCCGCCGTGCAGCTCCACTAGCTGCCGCACCAGGTGTAGCCCGAGCCCGAGCCCGGCCAGCGGGCCTACGTCGGCGCCGCGGTAGAACCGCTCGAACACCCGCTCGCGCTCGGCGGGCAAGATGCCGATCCCCGGGTCGGTGATCTGCAGGGACACCGTCTCGCCCTGAAGCGCCAGCGCCACCACGATGGTGCCGCCAGCAGGGCTGTACTGAATGGCGTTGTCGAGCACGTTGGCCACCACCTGCTCGATGCGGGCGGGATCCACCACCACCCACAACTGCTCCGGGCCGTCGTACACGAGCAGGTGCTGGCGTGTGGTGGCCTGGGCAGCGGCGATGCGCCGCCGCACGACGGGCACCAGGTCGCTCGGCTGCGGGTCGAGCTGGAGCTGGCCCGCATCGAGCCGCGAGATATCGAGTAGCCGGTCGACGAGACGGGCGAGCCGGTCCGCCTGCTGGTCGATTACCTCCAGCGCGCGCTGCAGCTCCCCAGGGGGCAAGTCGCCAGCTCGCTCCAGCTGCCGGCGCTTGAGCTGGGCGAAGCCCCGCAGGCTGGTGATAGGTGTCTTCAGCTCGTGGGCGGCCAAGGCGAGGAACTCGTCGCGCAGGCGAATCGCCTCGCGCGCCTCGCGGTACAGGCGGGCATTATCCACCGCCAGCGCCGCCCGCCGCGCGATGTCCTCGGCGAGCCGCAACTCGGCCGGCCCGAAGCGGCGCCCCGAGGTCGTGCTGAGGAAGGTGAGCGCGCCCAGGATGCGCCCGCGAGCCAACAGCGGCACGTTCATCGCCGAGCGCGGCCCCAGCGCGCGCAGCACCGCCAGGTGCTCGGGACTCTGGGCAATGGCCTGCAGCCGCCCGTCGTCCACCTCGGGGGTTAGCTCGGACTCGCCCGTGCGCAGCGTGCGCGCGACTGAATTGGGCCCATCGGGGCGCGGCGGCCAGCGGCGCTGCAGCGTGCGCGCCACCTCCTCCTGGGCCGGATCGGCATGAGCCACCGCCACCCGCCGGATGCGCCCATCGGCCTCCAGCAGGTCGACGATGCACACATCCGCCAGGTCGGGCACCGCGGTGCGCGCCACGCGCGCCAGCGTGGTCTCGTAATCGAGCGAGGCCGTGAGCAGCGCGCTGCTGCGGGCCAGCAGGCTCAGCGCCTCTTCGGTCTGCTTGCGCTCGGTGATGTCGGTCGCCACGCCGACCAAGCGCAGCGGGCGCCCAGTCGCGTCACGCAACATTTGCCCGCGGCCTTCCAGCCACACGATGCGCCCCCCCGGCTGCACCGCGCGGTACTCGACGTGGTACAGGCTGCCCTCGCGCAGGATCGCGGTGATCGCCTGCTCCAGCCGCGGCCGATCGTCGGGGTGCACGTGCTCTAGGAAGGCCGCGACGGTGCCCGCGAACGCGCCGGGGGGCAGGCCATGAATCGTCTCCAGCGACGGCGACCAGTGCACGCGCTCGGCCTGCACGTCCCACTCCCAGGTGCCCATGCGCCCGGCGGCCAGGGCGAGCTGCAGCCGCTGCTCGCTCGCTTGGAGCTCCGCCTCGACGCGTTTGCGCGCGGTGATGTCGCTGAAGGCGAGCACCAGCCCAGCGACCTCGCTGTCGCTGCGGATCGGCGTCGCTGTGTAACCGACCACGAACCGGTGGCCATCCACGTGGCAGAACGTGTCCTCGCCCTGCCGCGGGGCCTCGGGTGCGGCGAGCAGCCGCTGCAGCGTGCAGGCCGCGTGGTCAGCACCGTGCAGCACCCGATGGAGGTCCTCGCCCACCAACGTGGCCGGCGGCCGCCCCAACAGCCGTCCCGCGGCCGCGTTGGCAAAAGTGATGCGCCCTTGGCGGTCGGCCACACAGACGCCCTCGGCCAGGCTATCGGCGACCGCCGCGGTAAAGTCGCGCTGCTGACGGAGCTGCACGGCGAGCTGCCGCTGCTGCGCGCGCCACGCTGCCACCTGCCCGAACCACGGCCGGAGCAACAAGACCCCCCCCCAGCCACCGTACAGCACCAGCCCCGCCAGCCCCTGCGGCGCCAGCAGCGCGAACGCGGCCAGCCAGACGCTACCCGCCAGGGCGTGGGCCAGGCCTATCCCGACGAGTGAGCCTGCCCGCTGCGCGGCCAGCACGCTCGCCCCGCCCGCCAGCC